>JAABUX010000287.1_pt1 | contig 85468 bp, 74 predicted proteins | sample 5561851 | NCBI WGS metagenome assembly JAABUX01 (sample SAMN10711883, study PRJNA513361) | rock metagenome | isolation source: Antarctica rocks | place: Antarctica: Victoria Land, Richard Nunatak red sandstone | collected 2016-01-03 | reverse complement strand
AGTTTTCCTTGCGAGGGTTGACCAAAGCAGCGGGCGAGTGGTGTCTCGTCTGTCTAGCCTTCAACTTGAGGCGCTTAAATGTCCTCATGGCGACAGCTTAAACTTTTCTCCGACAGGCTGCTAGGGGCTGGCAAGAGTGAAGAGTGAGGGGTAGTAGTCACACCCCAACACCTGGTAGCCTTTATCCTAGTGGTAGGGAACGTCTTTAAACCGATGTCTTACAAGTCGATTGAGCACAAATATTGACACCAGAATTTTGCCTAACTGGTGGCAATACGGTGAAGCCGAACCTTGGGTAAATTGACAGCTTTTCGCTAGTTGATTGACAAAAATTGAGGGTGTTAATTTCCCCGCGTGGGAAACGCACTCTAACCAAGCTTGATACTTTTACCTTTATATGTAATAGTATTTTTAGTTCCATTATAATATATTTATGTGGCTGACGTAGGTATAGAGCAATACAATTTCCTCAAAGAGGATTAAATCAGGGAAGCTCCGTTATCAACATTGGGGAGTTTAACTGTGAAGGTTATTTGCCCAGATTGACTCTCAGCCCGGACCTGTCCGCCTAGTTGCTCTACAAGTTTCTGCAGTATTGCTAATCCAAGTCCAGTACCGCCTTGCTGCCAGCGGTCGTTATTAGCAAGGCGGTAGAACTTCTCAAAGATACGCGTCAGCTGATCTGCCGGAATTTCATTGCCGGAGTTGCAAATGACCAGCTCCACTCCAGTTGAGTTACTCAGTTCAGTGGAGGCTAGAGCACGGACGGTGACAGTAATGATGCCTTCAGGCGGGGTATACTTGCAAGCATTGTTGAGCAACTCTGTTACTATGCGTTTAAGTTTCATTGAGTCGGAAGTAAAGGAGCTTAGACCTGGAGCAATGTCAAGCAGCAGCGATTGCTGACGCGATCGCACGCGCCCTTGAAAGATCTCGATGATCGGCGGCAGCCACTGCTGTAGTTGCACTGTCTCCCAATCTATAGGGTCTGGTCTAGCTTCCAGCCGCTGCAAATCTAACAGCTCGTTAATCAATGTCGTTTCCTGCTCACACTCATTATCCAAAATCTGCAGATAGCGCTGCTGTTGCTCTGGCGTAGTAACAATTTGCAACATTTGGAGCGCCATTTTCATATTGGTGAGCGGGGTTCGCAATTCGTGCGAAACTGTGCTCAAGAAATCATCTTTGAGTTTGTCGAGCTGCTGTAGCTGTTGCATTTGCTCCTGCAACTGCGCCGTGCGCTCAGCCACTTGACGTTCTAGTCCAATGTTGAGGGTTTGAACCTGTTGGTACAACCGCCGCAGGTTTGACTTTCCCTGCTCGCGCTCAGTAGAAATAGCGCCTAAGAGCACGCCCGTGTGAGTCATCACCATCAAGCCGAACTGCAAAACCAACTTATTCGCTACACCAATACGGTAGTGTGCTAAGAGTGCCACGCCACTGTTGATGCCTAAAACCGTCGCCGTTGCCCTGGGTAGTCCATACTGCAAGGCAACCCAAATTAGCGGCAAAAAGACAAAATAGGTGTAGTCCAAACTGACACCACGGGGAGCACCAAACCCGACCCAAATCCCTAAACTCAACACAATGATCTGTCCTAGCAACACCAATAAGCCGCGACGCGACGACCAACGTAGCTCTTGATCGCGCTGATGTAATCTGTGTGTTCGTGGTTCCCTATACGCCCATAGCCAAGGGAGTTGACGCAGCAAAATTAACAGAAACGGCGCTAGCATCGCAATGCCGGTAGAATCTCCAGCCCAGTACCACAGGGTAAGGAGTGGCCAATCAGACCAAGAGACAATCCCGGCAGCGGCGAAGTTGAACGATTGCAGCAGCGCGATCAGCAAAGGGGCAGCGAGGGCGACGAGGAGAAACCAAGTTACGTCGCGTAACTCCCGCAGGCGAGGATTAATTCGCAGCTTGAACAATAGCAGGGCGCAGGCAGCGACATAGCCAAAGGTCGTGACGAAGTCGAAAATCAGGAACGTGCCCAAAGGTAGGTGGCGTTTGGTAACAATAAATGTATGCACCAACGTATTAAGCGATAGCGCAGGCCAATAGCGGAGTCCAAACACCAACAACAGCACCACATCCAGAGCAGATGCCGGATACCAGATCTGCACTTCGGGCGCTAATTCAAACTTGAAGGATTCAAAGTCTAGCGCTGTCCAGAGCAGGAGATAGAGCGCCACAACCAACACGTAGCGGACAGGCGGTGGTGTGCGTCTTTTCCACCTTAAGAGTGTCCTAGAGATATATGAGCCGATTGACATCCTCCCTCACAAAACATTACTTCGTCCAAGCACTCGTAATTATAGAGGGGGATGCCAAAAATCACTTCTTGGGTTTCGGAGATTCTGCGAGTCGGCTTACGCAGCTTAGATAAAAATCTCTTAGGCTGGGAAGACGACCCAGAAAACCTCCGCGATCATCCTCCACTGCCGCCGTGAGCTACGAACCACTTCATCACAAGTACCGCCCCCAGACCTTTGCTGATCTGGTAGGGCAAGATGCGATCGCCACCACCCTCACCAATGCTATCCTTACCGAAAAAATCGCCCCTGCCTACTTATTCACTGGTCCTAGAGGCACCGGCAAAACTTCCAGCGCCCGGATTCTGGCGAAGTCCCTCAATTGTTTGAAGGCGAACAAGCCCACAGCTGAACCTTGCTCTGTGTGTGAGGTCTGTCAAGGAATCGCTAAAGGTTCCGCCCTGGATGTGATTGAAATCGACGCTGCCAGCAACACCGGCGTTGATCACATCAGAGAGCTGATAGAGAGGGCACAGTTCGCCCCTGTTCAATGTCGCTACAAGGTCTACGTGATAGACGAATGCCTAACTGGGGACTCGCTAGTGCAAACCAGTGAGGGTCTGATTCGCCTTGACGAGCCCAGCATTAAAGAGAAAAAGGTACTGAGCTACAACGAATCAACCGCCGCCTGGGAATTTAAACAAGTTGTCCGATGGTTAGACCAAGGAGAGCGACAAACGCTGGTCATTAAGACAACTAAGTGTGAAATCAGATGTACTGCCAATCATTTAGTCAGAACTGAAACCGGATGGGTTCAAGCGCAGGACATAACCAGGGGGATGGCGATTTTATCTCCTGTGAGTGCGGATGCGGCGCTAGGAGAAAATGGCTGGCAAACCTCCGACAGTATTCAATTAAGTGCATGGCGTACAAGTTTAGAGACAGTTGATTTTGTAAAATCCGGGGGAGTGGAAAGGGTTTATGATATCGAGGTCAAAGACAACCACAATTTTGTTGCTAACGGGCTAGGCGTCCATAACTGCCACATGCTCAGTAATGCGGCGTTCAATTCCCTGCTAAAAACGTTAGAGGAACCACCAGCTCGCGTCGTATTTATCCTAGCTACAACTGACCCACAGCGGGTTCTGCCAACGATAATCTCCCGCTGTCAACGGTTCGATTTTCGCCGCATAGCCCTAGAGGCAATGGTGGCTCATTTGAGTATGATCTCCTCTAAAGAAAACATCAACATCAGCCCAGCAGCGGTGCAGCTAGTAGCGCAAGTTGCTCAGGGAGGATTGCGGGATGCCGAAAGTCTTCTCGACCAGTTGAGTTTATTATCCGGTGAAGTGACAGTAGAGCGAATCTGGGATTTGGTCGGTTCCTGTTCCGAGCCAGACTTGATGGCATTGTTACAGGCGATCGCCCACAATAACCCCGAAGCCGTTCTCGACTGCGCCCGTAGAATAATGGATCGGGGACGAGAACCTCTAACTGTGCTCCAGAATCTCGCCGGTTTCTACCGAGATTTGCTGATTGCCAAAACCGCACCCAAGCGCAATGATTTGGTTGCGATCACACCTCTAACTTGGAAAGCCCTGTGCGAGTTAGCGCAGCTCTGGGAATTTCCCACTATTTTGGCGGGGCAAAAGCACCTCAAGGACAGCGAAGTCCAAATTAAAAACTCCACCCAGCCGCGCCTGTGGTTAGAGGTGACACTGCTAGGATTGTTGTCGGCGTCACAACAAACAAGCGATCGCTCCTTTAACGTGACGCCGCCCTCTCACCCGAACACCCCTGTGATTCCCGCCGCCAAGGAAACACAGCCAGAACCGGCAGACATTGCCTCCCCAGCACAGCCAATTTCTGCTCAAACTCCAACGCCTGAACTCGCTACTCCTCCTGCCGATGCGAAAGTTGAACCAATCGCTGCCGACGCTGGCACTGACATAAGTTGGCAACAGGTAATTGAAGTGATCCAACCGCCTGCTACTCAAGCCCTGCTGCGCCAGCAATGTCGCTTGTTAGCCTTTGATGGTGCTGTTGCCCGGATTGGGATTAATTCACAGCCATTGCTCAAGCTAGCTCACAGCAAATTAGCTAACATCGAAGCGGCTTTTCAGAAACTATTACAAAAAAAAGTGAAGGTGAGCCTGGAATTAGCAACACCTACCCAGACTAAGACTGCTGGTGTTAATGACGAGCCTAGGCGATCGCCCTTACCGCAGCCATTGCCTGCTCCAGCCTCTTCCCCTCAAGTTTCTGACCCGGTGAAGAGCCCTCTACCGACAACTTCATCTCGTCAAGCAGATGCTCAGACTGAAATCACAGCAGTAACTCAGCCACAACCGCCTGCTCCCATTTCAGAATCACCGACGATGGGAGTAGCGACTACTTACACCCCTACGACAACGGCTGACTCGGAGGAAGATGAAGTTGCGATCGCAGCCCAAAGACTTGCTAAGGCTTTCAGCGGCGAGGTGATCAGGCTCAATCTAGACCCAGCCCTCCCCCATTCCGAAACCACTAACAGCCTGCCATCGTCGCTAAATAATTGGCAAGATGCCGACCCCGAAGGCGTTGCAGACAGCGACTTTTAGCTGCCGCCTTGATGCATAGTTTTGATCCATTTCAGCCGCTTCGGTCGCACTGAAATTCGGGCGGTTGCACTGGCCATCACTACTAACCAGTGGAACATATATATAATGCCACGCAGCGTTTGGAGCATGGTGACCAAAAATGTATACACGCCCAATTTCTTGGTACGGACACGCCTTAGACCAATAAACATCCCCATCAGCGAGAGCGTCACCGAGAGACTAGTAACTGGCATTAGCACGGGTGGACGGCTGCGCGCTAGAGCCATCATCAAGTCCGGTACTCCAGCGGTTGGTAGGATGTACTGGATTAGCATAAACATTACCAGATCTAAAGTTTTGCGCGTCCCGATCCGGTTACTGACAATCAGCCGCCAGTAATCCAAATAGCGCTGGTATCCCCCTTCCGCCCAACGATTGCGCTGGTGCCACAGAGCGATCGCACTTGTCACGCCTTCTTCTTCCACCGCTGGGCAGCCCAGAACCTCAATTTCCCACTGGTCTAGGTGTAAGCGCAGGGTAAGATCCAGATCATCCGTGATTGTTTCCTCATTCCAGCCGCCGCAGCGCTCCAGAGCCTTTCGCCTCACAAACTGACCGTTGCCCCGCAGTTCTCCGATGCCACCAATAGCAACCCGCTGCTGCTGGAAATATGTATCCAGAGCCATTTCTGCCACCTGACACTGAGTCCAGAAATTATGAGCGGCGTTGGCGATTACTTTTCGCACCTGCACCGCCCCTACCTCTTGCCGTTCAAACAACGGCAGTACCCGCCGCAGCATATCTGGTGACACTTCGGCATCAGCATCAAACACCGCCAAAATTTCACCTTGTGTCAGCGGCAACACTTGATTCAGCGCCCCAGACTTGCCCCCACCAGCTCCAGCAGCCCGACGCAGCACCTTCATATTTTCGTATTTCCGCCCCAGATGTTCCAACAACACCGGCGTTTGGTCGGTGCTGTTATCGTCAATTACCCAGACTTCATACTTCTCATCCGGGTAGTCTAGGCTACATAGCTGACTGAGCAAGTTGGCAATGACCGCTTCCTCATTTTTCGCCGCTACTAGCAGGGAGACGATAGGACAATCTTCCATTTTATCATCCGACATTGGTTCTGGTTCGCGGCGGGGTCGAGCGAACACCACGCGCAGGGCATGAATCCCAGCCATGGTGGTCAGACCCATTACAAACCAAGACCCCCAGGAAACTAAATGGAGGGCGATCGTGCCACTCCAGACCATAGTTAAAACGACCGCCGCTTTGCGTCTACGACCCTCATAGCATGAATGTAAAGACGATGCAGGCAACGTCTCTACCACTGACTCCTCTGGATCGGATAGGTCAGATATCAGGGAGCCAATCGCATCAAGCTCGTTGTAAGAATCGTTTTCGGGCCAGAAATTCGCTGGCATAAGTTACTTGATTCAACCACCAGTATTTGTCTACACCCATAAAGAAGCTGGGAATCAGGTAACACCAGACTGTGCAACCTTCACAAACAGACAGCTTACCCTGAGATTGGCGGTACTTTTCCACCTCTTCCGACTGGCGATAGAGGTCGTAGAGTTGCCCGTTAATGGGAACTCCAGTTTGGGCAAAGTGGTAGCAGGGTAGGAGGAGCTTGTCATCGGGAGAAATGGCAATCACGGCTTCCACCGCCTTACAGCGGGGATTTTTTGTGTCATTGCCCCCAGCTTCAATAAAAGCCAGTGCTGCCTTATTGTATCCGATATATTTATACTTTTTGGCGCTAGCCTGAATAGCGCACACTATATCGGGTGTGGGATTTTTGTTGGAGTTGTAGTTGTTGTGGGCGGTGAAGGCGGGGTTGAGCCAAACCCGGACGCCCAGCTTTTGACCGAGTTCTCCCAATTCGTCAATGCGATCATAGTTTTGGGCAGTAACCGTGTGATTCAGTACAGGGTATTCACCCAGAGACTTGGCGATCGCTACCGACTCTATCAACGTCTCAAAAATCTGCACCCCCCGCGACTGATCGTGAGTTTCCGCATCCGCGCCATCCAGCGAAAAATTCAGAAAGTCCACCAAACCGTGAATTTCCTGCGCCCGTTTCGGATAAAGAATCGTGTTCGTCGTCATGCTGGTATAAAAACCCAGCTTTTTCGCCTCGGCATAAATCTGACCTACATCAGTCCGCAACAGCGGTTCACCACCCGTGAAGTCCACATACTTAACGCCTAGGCGGTTTAAATCCTTCAAATTATGCTGAATCGTCTCAAAATCCGCTTCATTCGGCGGTTCTAATGCCCAGATGTTACAAAAATGACATCGAGCATTACAGCGGTAAGTCAAGTAATAATTTGCAACCAGTGGGGCCATAGTGTTGGAGCACTTAAGTTTTCCTATGTCATCTTCAGCCGAGAAAGAGTGCTCGTCAAGGCGCTGCGCTAATCGGTAGAGGGAGTTTCGTTCAGTTTTTGGGAATACTATTGGCAGCAAGCCGAATCCCCGTCAAGGTTCTATCGAGCGGAAATTGAGGAATATCAGAGTATGTCTATCCAGCAACTGCAGCCTGCCGACAAGCAAAATGTGATTGTCTATATGCCCTACTTCCAGGGCAACAACAACAAGCGCAGCGTGTTACCCCTAGCCATCAGCCTCTATCAACAAGGGTTTCTGGAGGGGCAGCGCCAGATTGAAGCCAGCGATAGTATTCCGTTTGTTGCCACCTGGCATGTCTCAACCCTGCCTGCAGACCTGACACGTTGCCGGGTTCAGTTTGATGGCAATGCGGAACTAAGTTACGAAATCCTGATGGCAAGTTCGGAGTTTGTGGATTTTATCACTGAAGTCCTGCTGAATTATAAGCGCGATCGCACCACCGATTTTTCCCAAGCGTTTTACCGGAAACTGCTAGGTAGAGATGAGTAGAGTAAGTCAAATCCAGCTGTGGCTTCGACTTAAAATAATAGAGAAGCCGATTTCGATATTTGGAGTGAGCGCGTGCCAAAACCCGCTAAGTATTTGCTGATTGGATCAATCGAGGCCTACAGTGGTAAGTCCGCGACGGTACTGGGTTTGTCTCATCAGCTTCAACAAAAAGGACTTGATATTGCCTACGGGAAACCGCTGGGGAATTGTTTGGATGAATCCCATGCGGCAATCGTGGAGGCCGATGTCCAGTTCGTGGCGCAAAATCTCAAATTGCCAGAGAACCGGCTACTCCCAACCCTCCTGGCTATGGATGAAGCAACAATTCAAAGACGTTTACGCGGTGAAGACCAGACCGATTACCGCCAGCGAATAGAGCAATATCTCCAAATACCGGGAGGAGATTTGGCGTTGTTGGAAGGTCCGGCTACTTTGTCAGAGGGCAATTTGTTTAACTTTTCCTTGCTGGAGCTGGCTGAGGGCTTGGATGCTGTGGTTCTTTTGGTAGCCCGCTACAAATCGGTGCTCTCGGTTGAGGCGCTGTTGTCTGCCAAGCAGCGTCTGGGCGATCGCTTGATTGGTGTTTTGCTCAATGATGTTACCCCCGACCAGAAAGACGCGATTGAAACTGCTATGCGCCCGTTTTTGGAGCGGCAGGGCATTCCGGTGCTGGGGACGATACCGGAAAATAACCTCCTACGCAGCGTCAGCGTCGAAGAACTAGTACACCAGCTGCAGGCACAAGTTCTCTGCCGCTCGGATCGGCTGGATCTGATGGTGGAAAGCCTGGCGATTGGGGCAATGAATGTCAACGCGGCGCTGAAGTATTTCCGCAAGCGGCAGAATATGGCGGTGGTAACGGGGGGCGATCGCGTGGAAATCCAGTTGGCAGCCTTGGAAACTTCGACCCAATGCTTGATCCTGACTGGACAACTGCCCCCTCCCGCCTTCATCCTTAGCCGCGCTGAAGAGCTAGAAATTCCGATTTTGTCGGTTGACCTCGATACTCTCACAACCGTGGAAATTGTTAACCACACCTTTGGTCAAGTGCGGCTCAAAGAACCGATTAAAGTGCAGTGCATTCGCGATCTGATGCAGGCGCACTTTGACGTTGACCGCTTGTTGTCTGAGCTGGGCTTAACTCCAGTAGTGGCGTTGCCGTAGTTATTTGCTTTGACTAATGCGGACGCTCTGTTTGTTAAAATAGCGACGTTGTTTAATCTGATTCCGTCTTTGATCAATCAGAGTCAATCAATAGATCTACCCAAGCTCGATACATTAGCGCAAGAACTGGCGACGATCCAGCAAACCGGTGCCAAGCGAATTGCTCTACTCGGATCGCGTCATGTTCCCCTGACTCATCAGCATCTTATTGAAATGATGAGCTATGCTCTGGTTTTATCCTGCAATCGTCTCATCACCTCTGGCGCCACTGGCACCAATTCAGCTGCCATCCGGGGTGCTATGCGAGCTGACCCCAACCTGTTGACGGTGATTCTGCCCCAGAGTTTGGAGCGCCAACCACAGGAATCGCGCCAGCAACTAGAACAGGTAATGCATTTGGTGGAAAACGCCGGTAATGATCAGATGTCCCTTGCAGAAGCCAGCGCTCTCTGTAATCAAGAGATTGTCTCTCGCTGCCAGCAGCTCATCTGCTTTGCGTTTCACGACAGCCGCACCCTACTGAAAACTTGCCAGGAGGCAGAGGACCAAAGGAAGGTGGTAACGCTCTTTTACTTTGATTAGTCGATTCAGGAATCCGGGAATCAGCCAGCCCAAACGTCTGGCACCTTAATCTTACTGAGCAAGATTTGGGCTAATTCCTCCAAAGTAGTGGCTCCCCTGGAGCTGCTACATTTTAATTAATCCAACAACTCAAATAACTAATAAGTAACAATAACAACTGTTTATGGCTTCCACCTATTCCTTCGACATTGTTAGCGACTTCGACCAGCAAGAATTGGTCAACGCCATTGACCAAACCGTTCGGGAAATTAAAAGTCGCTACGACCTCAAAGATACTCAGACCACAGTGGAGTTAGGTGAGGAAAATATCACTATTAACACCGATAGCGAGTTCAGCTTAAATTCAATCCACGATATTTTACAGCAGAAAGCTGCAAAGCGCAACCTCTCGCTGAAAATATTTGACTACGGCAAAGTTGACTCAGCCAGCGGCAACCGCGTCCGTCAGGAAATCAAGCTGAAAAAAGGCATTAGTCAGGAAATCGCCAAGCAGATCACCAAGTTGATTCGGGACGAAATCAAAAAGGTGCAAGCCTCCATTCAGGGAGACGCTGTGCGGGTTTCCAGTAAAACAAAAGACGACCTCCAAACGGTCATCCAACGCCTCAAGCAAGAAGACTGGCCTCTAGCTCTCCAATTTACTAACTATCGTTAGGGTTCAGGTACAAGTATGTGGCCGATAGTGAACACAAGTCCAACCGATGCCAGAAAGCGTTTTTTTGAGCTTTTGGACATGGTGACGAAAGAGCACTATGTTGTTGTGGTTAATCGACGAGATGCTGAGAATGTGGCATTGATTGCTGAATCAGACCTATCGAGTTTGATGGAGACAGTATATCTGTTGCGATCACCCGAGAATGCTAAGCGGTTGTTTGCGGCAATCGAACGCTCAAAGGCAAGAGACGAGCAACCACTAGAACACAAGTCTGAGTAGGGTGTGGGTCGCCCTACACCCCACACCCTACACCCTACACCCGCTTATTCTTGCGCACCGTTATTTTCGTCAGATGCTAGACATCACATCCTGCGCAGCAGCTAAGGTCTGCTCAATATCCGACTCTGTATGAGCCACCGAGGTAAATCCAGCCTCAAACTGAGACGGAGCCAGGTAGATACCGCGCTCTAACATGCCGCGATGGAACCGGCTGAACTTCGCTAAGTCTGACTTTTTGGCATCCTCGTAGCTATAGACAGGCCCTGCGGTGAAGAACAAGCCAAACATACCGCTGATTTGACCACCGCAAGCCGCGTGACCAGTGTTCTTGGCAATTTGCAGTAACCCATCCGCCAGCTTCTTAGTAATGCGATCGAGATACTCATAAGTGCCGGGTTTTTGCAGCAATTCCAGCGTCTTAATACCGGCAGTCATGGCGAGGGGATTACCAGAGAGCGTCCCAGCTTGATACATTGGCCCAGAGGGTGCCACCATTGACATAATGTCACGTCGCCCACCATACGCTCCCACTGGCAAGCCACCGCCGATGATCTTGCCCAGTGTCGTTAGGTCAGGGGTAATGCCAAACTTTTGCTGAGCGCCACCGTAGGCAATTCGGAACCCAGTCATTACTTCGTCAAACACAAGTATTGCCCCATGCTCCTGGGTCAGTTCCCGTAAGCCTTCCAGGAACCCAGCATCGGGGACAATAAACCCAGCATTCCCCACCACCGGCTCCAAAATCACACCAGCAATCTCATCTCGGTTTTGATCAAACAGGGCTTTGACTGCTTCAAGATCATTGAAGGGGGCGGTTAAGGTGTTGCTGGTGGTGGATTTGGGGACTCCAGGCGAGTCAGGTAAACCTAGTGTGGCAACACCAGAGCCTGCCTTAACCAAGAACATATCCGCGTGACCGTGGTAGCAGCCTTCAAATTTGATGATTTTGTCACGCCCGGTGAAGGCTCGCATTAGTCGCAGAACCGTCATACAGGCTTCAGTGCCGGAGTTAACAAATCGTACCATTTCAATACTGGGAACAGCATCAATCACCATTTGGGCTAGTACATTTTCCAGCACTGAGGGCGCACCGAAGCTGGTGCCTTTTTCCAAGGCTTCGTGCAGCGCAGCGATCACTTCTGGATGGGCATGACCACAGATGGCTGGTCCCCAAGTGCCGACATAGTCAATGTACTGGTTGCCATCGACATCCCAAATGTATGCGCCTTTAACCCGGTCAAAAACGATGGGTTGTCCTCCCACGGATTTGAAAGCACGGACTGGGGAACTCACCCCTCCAGGCATCAGGTTCTGGGCAGCAGCGAAGATTTCTTCTGATTTGGTTGTTTTAATCTTGGTGTTAACCAACGTTCTCTCCTGAGTTAGATGTTTAAAAGTCTATCTGTAGACAGGGGTAAACCTGATTTAGAACTTCTATCTTATTCAATTATTAGACCGAGGAAAAATGAAATTATGTTATACAAAACCAATCAAGATCTACCTTTAGAAATTCGCGATCGCCTATCTGAGTCCGCTCAGGAGCTATATCGGGCAGCTTATAATAGTGCGATTCATTGGTATGGAGAAACGGCGAAGGCTCACAAAGTAGCCGCAAGTGCCGTGAGAATGGAGTCTGCCAGGCATCTGAGTGCCCTTGCTTAAGGCCCCATCTAACGATTGGGGGAGCCCCTAAACCCTACAAGAAAGCCCTCACGAGAACAAGAGAGAAAAAGTGCATTTTACTCTCTTGTTCAGTGGTATCTTGGACGCATGAGTAATTGCCTGGGACATCCGCCGCTATGTCTGCTCCTGAACTTAATTCACTACACAAAGCGATCCCGTTATCGCAAATTCGCTACGATGATCGGGGACTGGTGCCCGCGATTGTGCAGGATTATTTGGATGGCACGGTTTTGATGCTAGCGTGGATGAACCGGGAATCGCTTTCAAAAACTTTGGATACTGGAGAAACCTGGTTTTGGAGCCGTTCCCGTGCGGCTCTATGGCATAAAGGAGCCACTTCTGGTCATATCCAGCAGGTGCGATCGCTGCGCTATGACTGTGATAGTGATGCGCTGCTGATCGGTGTGGAGCAGGTGGGAGATATTGCTTGCCACACTGGTGAACGAAGTTGTTTTCATCAAGTGGACGGAGAAATTGCACCGCCGCCAGCAGATACGTTGTCTGAGCTGTTTGCTGTAATATGCGATCGCCGCGATCACCCAGAGGCAGGTTCCTATACTTGCCAGCTGTTTGACGCTGGTGATAACAAGATTTTGAAAAAGCTGGGCGAGGAAACAGTTGAAGTGGTGATGGCTTGTAAGGATGATCAGCCGGATGCGATCGCGGGTGAGGTGGCTGACTTGCTCTACCACACCCTCGTTGCTCTAGCTCACCATCGTGTTGATTTGAAACACGTCTATCGCAAGTTGCAAGAGCGTCGCCGGTAGCCCTACTCAAGTGAAAGACTCGCCCTGAAATTTTTGGGTTGTATCCTGTGGCTCCCGCTTAAGCGCGCCCTCAGGATACATTGCTCTCTCTGATTGAGAAGATGATGAGGGCGGGGAGGGGGGTTCGTTCGGATCCTTTCTGTTGGGCAAGAAACTGCCTTCCAGATTTTTGCTCACAACATAGAGCACGGGCACAACCAGTAGACTCAAAAACGTGAGCACGGGCACAACCAGTAGACTCAAAAACGTTGACACCAGCAGACCCCCGAAAACCGCTGTTCCCAGAGAGTAGATCCCAACCAAGCCGAATCATGTGAGCGCCCACTTCAGAAGCGCTAATACCGCGCACGAACAGCTCACTCATCAGCGTTCATCGGCGTTTAATTTTGATTTGACAGCATCTGATTAAGGTATTGCAAAATGGCGATCGCGATCACCACACTCAAAGACAAGCCCAGCCAAAAACTATCTGCCACCGCTCGCGACTGATCCAATGCCCACCCGCCCAGAGGGGGTCCAACGAAATAGCCCACTGCCCAGCACAAAGAATTGATGGAAAAATAAACCCCACGTTGGGATTCAGGGGCTAAATCTGTAACCAGAGAGGCGGCAGAGGGTGTGTAGGAGACGGTAGCGATCGCTAACACTCCCAAAGCAAAAATTGCCCAGCCCAGACAGTTAGCTGAGGCAACGCCAGTCACCCAGATCAGGCTGAATCCGACTGCCCACATCAGGGCGGAAATGGTGAGTGCTTGAGGGTGACTGAAGCGCTTCAAGGCACGGGCAATTGGCAGCTGGCAGAGGATGGCTACAATTAGATTCCAGCTGAAAAGCGCACTAATGGTTGTTGCGGCAAATCCTTTCCCGGAGTCTCCGGCTGAGACAAAGTTTTTGAAGTAGAGCGGTAGGGTGCTTTGCAACACAGAGGTATAGGTGGTAAAGATGATATTAACGAGGACGTAGACCAGGAGACGGCGATCGCGCAGTGCTGTTGCCCAGCTATTCTGTACAGATGCACCACGGCGCTTTTCTGCTGGTCGATAAGTTTCTGCGATCGCCAAGTAAATTACTGCAAAGAACACCACAAACGAAATCGCATCAATCACAAATAGCGCTCGATAAGCGCCAGTTGTTCCAATCAACACGCCGCCAACAATAATCCCCACCCCCAAACCAATATTATCTGCCAGTCTGGTTATGGCGTAAGCTTCTCGGCGATACTGAGCTGCTGTCAAATCTGCTACCACTGCTTCCGTTGCAGGCCAGTATAAACCCTGACCCAGGCCCGCAATCAAGTTACCAACAACCAAAGTGGCAAAATTGCCGGTGCTAGCCAATACCAGAGAAGCAATTGCCGAAACAGCTGCTGAAAGTAACAGAGTGCGGCGGCGTCCCCAAAACCGGGAGTCGGAAAAGGAACCCCCCAAGATGCGACCTAGCACTCCAGAAATCGAGGCACTGCCCAAGGCAATACCAACAGATGTTGCTGATAATCCGACTTGGTTGACAAAAAAGATGGGGGCGTAAAACAGAGTAAACCCAGTACCAGTTTCGGATAATAATCGACCCAGCGCCAGAATCCAGACTTGGGACTTCAGCTGAGGCAACCAGGAGGGCAATTTGTGCTTGGTCAGGAATTTCATCCAAATTGGGAATCAGGACAAGTCGTTAAAGGAAGTTATAAAAGCGACTTTCCTGGGAACTATAAACCTAGTAGGAATTGCACTTGCATCGCGCTACAGAATCCACTACGGTCTATTGCCTCTTGCTTGCCATGATCACAGGGAAATCACTCTTAATTTTAGGAATAGCCATTGCGTTGAGTACATTGGTCTTCGGACTGATTTATGCTTATTTCCGTACTAGACCCCGACAAACGCCAGGATTGCAAAACTACAACCAGGGAGCAGATCGGGCTAAGCGAGGAGCTACACCGCTTACCTCGCGCTCACGAACACGCTCTACGAGTGCAGGGAATACTCAGGACAAGCCTCAGCCATCACAGACGCAACCAATCGACGCAAGCAACACAGCCCAAAAAGCTGATAACTTTTTGAACCAGGGATTGAACAAGGTCAAAGAGGGAGAGTACAGGGGAGCGATCGCTGACTTTAACCAGGCACTACAGATTAATCCTAACGAGGCCCAATCCTATCACAACCGGGGTAATGCTCGCTTTAAACTCGGAGAGATTCAGGGAGCAATGGAGGACTTCACTCAAGCACTTAGGCTCAATCCCAAAGACGCTAAAGCCTACTACAACCGGGGGGTTGCCTACTCGAAACGGGGAGATAAGCAAAGAGCTATAGAGGATTATCAAAAAGCGGTAAAACTTTTTTATGAACAAGGGGATGATGTGAACTGCAAACGCGCGGTGGAGAATCTCTCCAAGCTTCAGCCGCCGACGCCTTCCAAGAGTGCAGTTAATGCCAACACACCTTTCAAACCAAGTTCAACATCCCCTCCCTCGAGTTCAAAAGCTAGCTCTGGAAGCCAAGACAACACAATTCGGCTCGTTCAAGCTAGCAGTAGACTTCAGCATCAACTCCTGAGACTTTTGCACGATGATCGTGAGCTAGCTATACGACTGCTCTCTCAGGTCAAGACAAACAATCCCGGAAAGCCAGTTGATTGGTACGTTGAAAAAGTAATTTACGACCTGGAGCGCGATCGCGGCAGGTAGTAAAGTGACACACTCCCCGCGCCGCCCTAAACGGGACGGCGGGGGCTTCTCGATTTCGCAACCGAGCGTTTCTGCTTCAATGCAGGCTTAGTTTCTTCGCCTTGCTCCACAGACTTCTTCACCGCATGCCCTGCGGCTGCAATCCCTCGCTTCAATACAACTTGAGCCGAGGCGACATCACGATTAGTTTTGTAGTTACATTCAGGACACTCATGAATGCGATCACTCAAATCCTTCGGAACTTCAACATCACAAGCTGGGCAAAGCTGACTAGTGCCTCTAGCATCTACCTTTTCAAAATAGACACCGCGCTTATAGCTCACCCACTTGAGGATATTCAAAAACATTCCCCATCCAGCATCAAGACAATGTTTTGCCAGCATGCCTGCTGCCAGTCCTTTTAGATTTAAGTTCTCGGCATAAATGGTCTGTGCTATATCACACAAATGATGTGCTGTTCTAATATGAAAAGCTTTACGTTGATTAGCAATCTTTTCGTAAAGTCTAGCTACTTTATGACGGGCTTTTTGTTGATTTTTCGACCCTTTCTGCTTTTTAGCAACATCTCGGTTCAGCAATTTAAGCTTGTGTTGAGCGTCTACAAAGAATCTAGGTCTATCAATCAACTCTCCATCCGAAGTCGCTACAAATGCATCTAATCCAACATCGAGCCCTAATGAGTGACCGTGTGGACTAACATCAGGTACTGCAACCTCACACAATAGTGACAGCATTACATACCAGCCAGATGCTCTTTTCACCACTCGAGCTTGTTTTACCACAAACCCTTCAGGAATGGGGCGGTGTAATCTTATCCTTATCCTCCCTAGTTTTGGTAGTTCTATCTCTAAAGCTTTGACTGGAGATGCAGCAAACTGTGGAAACAAAAATGACCGCATCCTCCCCGGCTTTTTGAATCGAGGAAAACCACGTCCTTGCTCCCACATCCCCACAAAAGCTTTCTCCACTGTGTTGAGTACTTGCTGCAACACTTGGGAGTACACCGTTGTCAACTCAGGATAACTTTTTTTGGCTTGAGTCAGCGATTTGCACTGACTGGCATAGGTGATTTTTGGAGCATCGGCAAGAATAATATATTCCCGGTTGATACTACAGGCATTGATGTCACACTTTCGAGATTTCATCCAGTCCCTTCTTTCGGCAAGGCTGTAGTTATAGACTTGGCGGCAGATTTCTAGCCACTCGTCCATCTCAGCCGCTTGCGCAATCGTTGGTTCTAGTTTGTACTCAAAAGTTAGATTCATGCTATTATCTTAGCATGTTTACTGAGATTTTTCTATTTTCTAAATAGATCATCTTGCCTAGTTTTAGATCCTCTGCGCGATTCATCCCAGCGCCAGCCTACGGCATGGCGTGGGCATTCTCGCGGTTGAAGGTAAAAAAAAGACCTACTCGATACATTGCAGATGGCCAACACAGGAACAAAACTCACTTTAGAACAATTCTGGGCATTGCCGGAAGGGGAAACGGCATACGAACTAGTGAATGGGCAAGCTCTACCCAAAGTGTTACCAAAATATTTTCATTCGAGTCTACAAGAAACCCTGCTGGTGCTCATTCGTGCATGGTGCAAAGGCAAGGGTAGAATAAAACCAGAGTGGGCAGTGGCTTTGCGACGTAATGGAGTTGACTGGGTTCCTACGCCTGACCTCACCTACATTTCCTATGAGCGCTTGCCTAGAAGTTGGCGACGCAATGAGGCTTGCCCAGTACCTTGTGATCTGGCGATTGAAATTATCTCCCCAGGGCAGACTTTGAAAGAGTTTAAAGAAAAGGCTTCATACTACTTAGCTGCTGGGGTATTGCGGGTTTGGGTTGTTGATCCTGAAACCATGAGCATCAGGGTCTTTTTCCCAGACTGTAAAGTAACCTTTTATACAGACGAGATGCCAATCGTAGATCCGCTGCTTGCTGGATTGAGACTGACAACCAAGCAGATTTTTGAAGAAGCTGAATTGATTTGAGCCACAAGATCATACCCACGACGAGACCAGCTCAAATCTGGGTATCAGGTTGGCGACGCTTTGGAGCGAGGCAAGAGTATGGGCGATTTAAGATTTAGATCTTGCAAAATTGCCTGGGCTGTAGCTTCACCCGTTTCACATCCACCCTCCATGTAACCCGACGCCGTCCGAGAGCAGTGTTCGCCTGCAAAAAACAGATTGCCCACCCGCTCTCCTTCCGACCCAGAGATGGTCGTATATTGCCCTACTAACCAACAAGAATAGGAACCCCGTGTGTAAAGTTCTCCAGGCCAGTAAGCCCGGATTGCTGGTCCTTGGCGCAGGGCGCTGATACCAGGAAAAACTTTGTTCAATTGCGGTAGCAGAATCTGGGCTTGAGCTTCAGGAGTGCTTTCCCCCAGTGACACACCTTGGCGACCGCCTGTAAAGTCTGTAATCAAACCACTCGTGCCTGGAGCGAAAGCTGTGCTTTCCCAGGTATTCTGAAACCCCAAGTCAGTATAAACTGAGGCTGCTGACTTATAGCGAGTGCGCCAAATGCGATCGCGGTAGGCTGTGATTAGTTTGGCGTTTGTGCCGTAGCCTAATTGCTTGATCGCGCGTCGTTTCACAGGAGGGAGGTCTACTGCGAGCTGAACTTTCCTCAAAGTGCTGAATGGTAAGGTCAGCAAGATGCGCTCATAGGTGCGGTCAAAGGTTCTGTTGTCAGCGCGCAGGCTCACCCGATAACGACCATCAGGCATACTGCGGAGGGCTTCCAGCACAGTTCCAGTTTCAATAAAGTCTGCCAGTCGCTCTGCCAGTCGTTGGGGCACCTGCTGATTGCCGCCAATAACCTGGTAGCGCTGATCGCTAACCCCATAAATACTGAAGGTATCTACAGTGGTGCCTGTACCAATCAGCAACAGCAGGTTCAGACAAGATTGCTCCTCGGCTTCTCGACCATACTCCGCTACATAAGCCACCCGGATTAACTGGCGCAGCACTGAATTTTTACAGTAGCGGTTCAGATAATCGGCAAGCGAGGTATTATCTAGCTTCTTTGCTGCCTGATTATACGACTTGTAGTTTACGACCTTGCCAGTGCTTGCTAAGTCCTTGTCGATCTGCTTAGCTAAAGGCTTAAAAGCAGTCACAATTTCAGCGAGGGGAACGCTGCGCCCTTCAAAGTACCAGATGTTCGCTACCAAACTAGCCTGGTTAGCCAGGAGATCACCCGTCTGCAACCCCAATTCATTGACAAGCTTGAGCAGGGTCGTATGATCTGAGTCAATAAATTCTCCCCCCAGTTCTACCGTGATCGAAGTGCCTGCGGTATTGGACAGGCTTTGAATCCGTCCACCTATATGGTTTCTTGCCTCGATAATATTGACAGGCACCCCCGCCTGGGTGAGACGATAAGCCGCAGTCAACCCGGCAATTCCGGCACCGACGACTAGCACTGGAGATGTGGTCGCCACGGCAATCCCAGAGTCTGGACGGCGGTCTAAACTGGCAACTGCTAGAGCGCTTGCCACTGCCAAACCTCCATGTAGTAGACGGCGACGAGAAACTTTTTGTTTGATCCCCTCAATTAATTCATCTGGCGGAACTCCACTTTGGTTTGATAAACGAGCCATTTTATAAGCGCGACGCACTAGATCAAATAGGGGACGAGCCATTGCCTATCCTTAGGTCTCAAAATGTGTCGTATCCACTCGACGCAGCGTCGAGGCCATTTCTGCAAAAAAAGTCTGACAGCAAACCCCTTGCATTTACCAGTACTTGTGATTTATCTTCATCAAAAGAAATATATAGCAATTCTAGTCAAAAAAATCATGTGTCCCATCATCAAGACTTGGTTTCTCAGTGATTTTACCCACTCTCAAGTACTCTATATTGCCTTTGAGCTAAAAATCTGGGTAAGTATCAATCAGAGTAATAATTAGTTTGATTTTGGACAAACGCGCCCCAACCGATTTACTTTGAGTTACTGCCCAAGCAAGGAAGTAGAAACTTGGAGGAGCAGACAGCAGTTGATAAACTTTATCCTTATTTAAGGATAAAAAAACAGTTGGACATGAAAACAGATAATTTTGTTCAGTCAAGCGGGCTAAGTGGTTAGCGCAAAAGGGAATGTACTTCTTATCTATTTTTGGGCGCCAGGCGAACTCGACCTAATTTCTTCTTCTCCATGAAGAAATAAAGGTGCTTGTACCCAGTGGGGTGATATATTCTCACTTTCTGCAACCCCAAACCTACACCCCAGACTCCGTTTTCGGTTATGCACGATATTATGATTGGGCTATATTTTAATAGCTCTGAGTTTGGGACGGCGATTTAATGCCTTATCCACAGCTTTAGAACACCTCCCACATTCGAATCAATATGAGTTTAGATTATAAACTTAGACACTTGCCAACATATGTATAACCTTACGTTTACAAGCACTTCTGGAGCACAATTTATTCCTCAGCGTCCAGAGCGAAGTCCTGCGCCTCTGTCGTTTATGCAGCAGCGGCTGGGGTTCCTAGACCAGTTACAGCCCAGTATTTTTGCACATAACATCATCTATGAAGTCTTTGCTCTGACGGGCCTACTCGACGTAGTTGCATTGGAGCAGAGCCTTAATGAGATCGTAAGGCGTCATGAAGCGCTGCGAACCACGTTTGTGACGGTGAATGAGCAACTGGCCCAGGTCATCGCCCCGAACCTGACCCTGGCATTACGGGTGGTGGATCGCAAAGCGATGCGGTCGATGGAGCGACAGACCGAGGCCCTAAGGCTAGCTAGAGAGGAAGTCCAACAGCCCTTCGACCTAGCCCAAGGTCCACTGCTGCGAGTGACGCTGGTACAGTTGGCCCAGAAAGAGCAGGTACTCCTGTTGACGATGCACCAAATCATCTCTGACCGTTGGTCAACACAGGTCCTCCTCCAAGAGCTGGCAACCCTCTACACCGCTTTCTCCAGCGGCAAGCCCTCGCCACTTGCTGAGTTGCCCATCCAGTATGCGGATTTTGCTGTATGGCAGCGGCAGTGGTTGCAGGGTGAGGTGCTCTCAACCCAACTTCATTACTGGAAGCAGCAGTTGGGTGGTCGCCTCCCAGTGCTGCAGTTGCCTACCGACCATCTGCGACCACCAATCCAGACTTACCGGGGTGCGCGTCAATCTTTAGTGCTGTCTAGGACACTGACCGAGGCAATCAAGGCGTTGAGCGATCAGGAAGGGGTCACCGTGTTCATGACGCTCTTGGCGGCATTCAAAACATTACTCTACCGCTATACGGGGCAGGAAGATATCGTTGTGGGTTCGCCCATTGCTAACCGCAACCAAGTAGAAACCGAGAGTCTGATTGGGTGCTTTATCAATATGTTTGCCCTGCGCACCGACATTGGGGGCAAATCGAGTTTCCGGGAATTGCTGGGACGGGTGCGCGAGGTAGTCCTAGAAGCCTATGCTCACCAAGACCTGCCCTTCGAGAAACTAGTGGAGGAACTGCAGCCCGAGCGGGAACTGAGCCGCTCGCCACTGTTTCAGGTGATGTTTGTCCTCCAGAATAACTCGATGCCGCCTCTAGAGTTAAAGGGACTGACCCTGAACTCACTCCACTTACCCAGCGGCACGACAAACTTTGATTTGACGCTCGAACTACAAGAAATGCCTTCGGGACTCACTGGCTGGTTTGAGTACAACACAGATTTATTTGAGGACAACACCGTGCAGCGGATGGCAGGGCATTTTCAGACCTTACTGGAAGGTGTCGTCGCCAACCCTATGCAGTCGATTTCAACATTGCCGCTGCTTACCGAGCTCCAGCGGCATACTCTGCTGGTCGAATGGAATGATACCCAGATAGATTACTCTGTGGATTTGTGCATTCATCAACTGTTTGAGGCTCAGGTGCTCAGAACCCCAGACGTTGTGGCGGTAGTCTTTGATCAGGAGCAGCTAACCTATCAGCAACTGAATGCCCGAGCGAATCAGTTGGCGCATTACCTACGGACTTTAGGAGTGGGACCTGATGTGCTTGTCGGCATCATAGTGGAGCGATCGCTGGATATAATTGTGGGGCTCCTTGGCATCCTCAAAGCTGGGGGGGCTTATGTGCCGCTGGATCCCACATATCCTAAAAAACGCCTGGCCTTCATGCTAGAGGATGCCCAAGTGTCGGTGTTGCTGACCCAACAGCGGCTAGTGGCGGAACTCCCAGAGCATGAAGCTTTGGTGGTGTGCTTAGACTCAGATTGTCAGAGCATGACTCAGTCGAGTCAGGAGAACCCCAAAAGCTTGGCGACGGCTGAACATTTAGCCTATGTCATCTACACATCGGGCTCAACTGGCAAGCCTAAAGGAGTTCAAATTCCACACTGCACCGTAGTTAACTTTCTCCAGTCGATGCGTGATCGGCCAGGACTGACCAACCAAGATATTCTCCTTGCAGTTACCTCCTTATCGTTTGACATTGCTGCTCTAGAACTCTTTCTACCGCTAGTCGTGGGAGCTTTGCTTGTGGTGGTAAGCCGTGAAATAGCGACTTCAGGAGCGTTGTTATTAGCGGAGCTTTACAAGTGTCGTGCTACAGCCATGCAAGCTACTCCAGCTACTTGGCGACTACTTCTGGAAGCAGGTTGGCAGGGTTACAACTGCGACGAATCTTGGGGATCAGGGAGATTCAAAGTACTCTGTGGTGGGGAATCTCTATCTCGGGATCTAGCCAATCAGTTGCTAGAACGGGGCGCTGACCTCTGGAATCTGTACGGTCCCACAGAAACCACCATCTGGTCAACCATCAATTTTGTCGAATCTAAGGCCGGTTCGGTTCCTATCGGCCGCCCAATTGCCAACACTCAGATCTATCTGCTAGACTCTGCTCTCCAGCCTGTGCCCGTTGGAGTCCCTGGTGAAGTGTATATCGGTGGAGCGGGACTAGCCAGGGGCTATCTCAATCGCCCTAATCTTACTGCCCAAAAGTTTATTCCCAACCCCTTTAATAAGTCAACACTCAACACTCAACACTCAAAAGGAAGTGAGCGGCTGTACAAAACTGGAGACTTGGCCCGCTACCTACCAGATGGCAACATCGAGTTCCAATGTCGCATCGACAACCAAGTGAAGCTCCGTGGTTACCGCATCGAACTAGGGGAGATTGAGGCGGCACTAAGCCAGCACCAAGCCGTGCGGCAGACCATTGTCTTAGCCCAGGAGGATATTCCTGGTGACGAACGCCTGGCAGCTTATATTGTAACGAACCAGTCGCTCTCACCAACTCCCAGCGAACTGCGTAACTTTCTAAGGTCGTTGCTACCTAATTACATGGTTCCCTCGATCTTCGTGATGCTGGAGACTCTACCGCTCTTGCCCAACGGCAAGCTCGACCGCAAAGCGCTGCCTGCTGCGAAAGAACTTCGCCTCGATTTGGAAGTAGCTTACGTTCCCGGGACTGAAGTAGAGCAAACTATCGCTGCTGTTTGGCAAGAAGTGCTTCATGTAGAGAAGGTGGGGCTCAATGACAATTTCTTTGATCTAGGGGGTCATTCATTACTCATGGCCCAAGTCAGTAAAAAACTGCAAGATGTTCTTGATAGAGATGTATCAATCATCGAATTGTTTAAGCATCCGACAATCAGCTCCTTAGCTCAATATTTAAGCTCAAAGTCAGACTCGCAGCCTGTCCAGAAAAGCTATGATCGAGTCAATCAGCAAAATTCGAATGCTATCAATCGACCCTCGCAGCTACCAAGTCAAACACAAGAGGCAACAAGTCACTCGCTCACGCAAAATTCTCTAGAAGGCATAGCCATTATTGGTATGTCTGGTCGGTTCCCAGGAGCAAAAAATCTTGATGAGTTTTGGCAAAATCTGCGAAACGGTGTCGAGTCAATTTCATTTTTTACTGAGCAGGAACTGAAGGATGCAGGTGTTAATTCTGCTGCTTTAAGCAACCCCAATTATGTTAAGGCAAGAGCTGTTATAGAAGATGTAGAATTTTTTGATGCTGCATTCTTCGGCTTTAGTCCAAGAGAAGCTGAAATTACCGATCCACAACACCGCCTTTTTTTGGAGTGTGCGAGTGAGGCTCTTGAAAGTGCTGGCTACAATTCTGAAACCTACAAAGGCTCAATTAGTGTTTATGGTGGACAAAGTGGCCTAGATACTTACTATTTAAAAAACCTTTATTCAAACAGTGATATTAGAGAATCAGTTGACGATTACCAACTTAGTATTGCAAATGATAAAGATTTCCTGACCACACGTATCTCTTACAAATTAAATCTGAAAGGGCCAAGTATTAATGTCCAAACTGCCTGCTCTACTTCATTAGTTGCCATCTCTTTAGCCTGCTCTAGCTTGCGAAATTACGAAAGTGATATAGCTTTGGCCGGTGCTGTTTCAATCATGGTTCCATCAAAGACAGGATACCTTTATCGAGAGGGCATGATTTTTTCGCCCGATGGGCACTGCAGAGCCTTTGATGCGTCAGCACAGGGAACGGTGCTCGGCAGTGGGGTGGGAATTGTTGTGCTGAAAAGATTAGAGGATGCTCTAGCCGACGGAGATTATATTCATGCGGTGATTAAAGGCTCAGCCATCAATAATGACGGGTCTTTAAAAGTTGGCTATACCGCACCCAGTATAAATGGTCAGGCAGAGGTAATTGCAGAGGCGATGGCTCTGGCCAAAGTTCAACCTGAGACTATTTCTTATATAGAAGCCCACGGAACCGGAACCCCCATAGGGGATCCGATTGAGATCGCAGCCCTCACACAAGCTTTCTCACTTCAAACTCAAAAACAGGGCTTCTGTGCTATAGGCTCGGTGAAAACTAATGTCGGACATCTAGATACGGCGGCTGGGATCACAGGTTTAATCAAGACTGTCCTGGCGCTCAAACACAAGTTGCTGCCGCCCAGCTTGCATTTCGATGCGCCTAATCCCAATATTGATTTTGCTAATAGTCCCTTCAAAGTCAATACCAAGCTCTGTGAATGGCACATCGGTAGGACTCCTCGCCGGGCTGGAGTCAGTTCTTTCGGCTTTGGGGGTACCAATGCGCATGTTGTACTTGAAGAAGCTCCGATTGTCGAGAGCTCTGGAGAATGTAGACCACATCAACTGCTGGTAATATCCGCTAAAACCAGCTCTGCACTTGATACCGCAACAGCGAATCTGGTGGAGCACTTAAAGCAGCATCCTGATGCCAACCTCGCAGACGTGGCTTACACACTTCAAGTGGGGCGCAGGGCTTTTGAGCATCGACGAATATTGGTGTGCCACAATTTTGACGATGCTGTGAGGGATCTCTCAAAGCTGGCTCCTCAACGAGTTAAGACTTCCTTCCAGAAGCCCCAGGAGCGAAGAGTCGCGTTTATGTTTCCAGGGCAGGGGGTGCAGTACGTGAATATGGCGAGGGAACTCTACCAGATTGAGCCAGCGTTTCGTGAGCAGGTAAATGTGTGCTCAGAACTGCTCCTCCCCCACTTAGGGCTTGATCTGCGTCAGGTCCTTTATCCGAACTCAGACCAGATAAAAACAGCTACACAGCAACTTAACCAGACTGCTTTAACACAGCCAGCTCTGTTTGTGATTGAGTATGCCTTGGCCAAGCTATGGATGCAGTGGGGAGTATGCCCCTGGGCGATGATCGGCGACAGCATTGGTGAATATGTGGCGGCATGTCTGGCTGGAGTATTCGCTTTGCCAGATGCATTGGCGCTGGTAGCGGCAAGAGGGCGGCTGATGCAGTTCCTGCCCACTGGGTCAATGCTCGTCGGGTTGCCGGAGTTGGAGGGGCAATTTACGGAGCAGGTGAAAAAAGTCAAGCTTCACCCCCCTAAAATTCCCTACGTGTCCAACCTAACTGGTACCTGGATTACAGCAGCACAAGCGACAGCTCCAAGCTATTGGGGCAGCCATTTGCGCCGTTGTGTAAACTTTGAGGCGGGACTGCACGAGTTGTTACAACAACCGGCTCGAATCCTGCTGGAGGTTGGCCCTAGTCGAACATTAAGCACATTAGCAAGACTCCATCCAGATCAACGTAGTGAGCATGTTTTACTGTCTTCCTTATACCTGGGCGATGAGCAACACTCGGATGTAGCATGTTTACTCAACACATTGGGACAGTTGTGGCTGTTAGGAATCCCAGTAGATTGGTCTGGATTTTATGCCCAACAGCGACGTCATCGTCTCCCCTTGCCGACTTATCCGTTTGAGCGGCAGCGGTACTGGATTGAACCACTGCCTCACGTTGTTGTATCAACGCCAGAGCTCCCGACCAGGATTGAGCATACTTTTACAGCATCAAGTGCGATCGAAGAATTAGATAAGACTGTCCTACCCAAACCAAGATCCTCCCGGCCTAAACTGAAGAACGCTTACATAGCTCCCAGGAATGACATGGAGCAAACTATCGCCGCTATTTGGCAAGAAAGCCTTGGGCTCGCTCAAGTGGGAATTCACGACAACTTCTTTGAGTTGGGGGGTGACTCCCTAGTAGCTGTAAGTCTGTTCGCTCAGGTCAAGAAAATATTCAGCAAAAATCTGCCTCTGGTTACCATCTTCCAGGGGCCGACGGTTGAGCAATTGGCTAGTATTATCTGCCAAGAAGAATCGTCAAAGCCTTGGTCCTCGCTGGTAGCGATTCAAACTGGCGGTGGCAAACCGCCTTTTTTCAGCATACATTGTGGTCATGGGGAGGTAGCCCCGTACTACAGTTTGGCAGCTCATTTGGGCTCGGAGTACCCAGTTTACGCGCTACAACCACAGGGTCTGGATGAGAAACAGCTTCCTCACTCCCGAATTGAGGACATGGCGGCGGACTATATCAGGGAAATACGTACTGTCCAGCCTGAGGGACCTTATTTTCTCGGAGGCTTTTCCCTGGGGGGCAAGGTAGCCTTCGAGATGGCGCAACAACTGCACACCCAAGGTCAGAAAGTGGCTATACTGGCCTTGTTTGATACTCAGGGTCCAGATTGGCTCAAACCCTTACCAATCCATATTCGCGTCTTTCGACATCTGGGTAAATTATTACGACTTAAACCAAAAGAGAAATTAACCTACCTCAAGAATAATTTAGGCCGCAGGTTTTATTCAGATCACAGCCAACCCTTGCCTCAAGCTTACCAGCTATCCCCTTTACGACAGGCACTGGCACAGGCAGACTCATCTTATGTACCTCAAGTGTATCCGGGTCGGGCAATCATCTTCCGAGCTAGTGAGCCGCTTGAAGGATGGTTGGACTGGTGTTCGGTTGATCCACAATTGGGCTGGGGCGGGCTGGTTGCTGGAGGATTAGAGCTCCATGAATTTTCTGCCAATCACGTCAATATGTTCCGCGAACCTAACGTCCGGTATCTAGCCGAAAAGTTGAAGGCTTGCTTAGACGCGGTACAAGTGGATTAGGATCAATGCGCTTCGCGCGGGCGGTAGGGTGTAGGTAGCCTTTAGATCAATCTTGCTGTTGAATCGGGAGGGCGATCGCAAACTCTGTACCTTGACCAGGTTCGGAAATTACCGAAATCTGACCTTGATGTTTTTTAACAATTTCATAACAAATTGAAAGCCCTAGACCGGTGCCCTTACCCACATCTTTTGTCGTGAAGAAGGGGTCGAATATTTTGTCTTTGAGCTCTGGGGAAATTCCAGGCCCATTATCACAAATCCGTACCTTAATTTGCTGTAGTTCAACTATTTCCGTATAAATTACAATTTGCTTATTACGTTGCTCCGCTCGCTCTAGTAGTGCATCAATCGCGTTGCTGAGGATATTCATAAATACTTGGTTCAGCTGGGAAGGATAACACTTAACTGGGGGCAAATCTCCATATTTCTTGATTACTTCAACTCTCTGTTTGAGGTAACCGTTCAGGGGGGGATCAAAAAAACGTCCAATATGAAATCACACGTAATCAGTACGAAAACCAGTCTAGATTGGATTTATACCGGATAATTGTGAGTAGTCAAAAGTGCTATACTGGTCTGCAAATTGTCTTTTAGACATTTTAGGTACGATATTTTGATGCGCATAAAACCCAAAGCTTTTGCTTAGCAAGGCTTTGACGTTTATGCGCATGATGTACCCCCCCGTGAACGGTTACTGTTTGAGACGGTGATTAAGTATCAGCAGCGTGCTGTCAATCCCCTCATGAATATTGACAAGTTTCACTTGGGCTTCGTCCAGCCGGGAGAAGTTGCGCAAAGACAGGACAATCTGACGAATGCGCTCGGTTCCGTTCTTCATCGAGGACAACGTTTTGGGCAGATCCTCAACCAGGAAGTCAAGGTCAATTGTTTCTGTCTGTTCTTGGATGGCAGGGGTGGGACTGGGGTACTCCTGCGAATATAGGTGCATCAATCCCAGTAGGTCTTGGACATATTTGTTGGTGTGGTCGAGGTTGCCGTGGATGAAGTTAACGGGGTTATTGATTTCATGGGCAATCCCTGCCACCATCTGACCCAAACTCGACATTTTTTCCGTTTGAATCAATTGGGCTTGGGTTTGTTGGAGAGCGGATAGAGCTTGGCTAAGTTCGTCATGGGCTTGCAAAAGTTGCTGATTTTTCTGCCCAAGGTCTTGCGTGTGTTCGGCTATTCGCTGGATGAGTTGGTTGATAGTGCCAGCCAAGCTCGACAATTCATCCTTTCCTATAACCAACACCCGCATCGACAAATCACGGCGCTCAGCTATGCTTTTAACATCAGCGTTCAGAGCTGTCAACCTCGACAAAACTAATAGCTCTAAAAGCAGCAGAGTCACTCCGCCAAACACCAACCCCACCACCAAAATAGATACGTTCAGATAGCGTTGGCTGCTCTGACCTTGCCGGTAGATTTCTCTAGGAACATCCACCCGCAACAGCAGAGCGGGCTTGCCATAGATGTCTTTGAGCAGTGTGTACCCCGCAATCTTCTGTTCGTTCAAAGCGTGAACCAGAATTGGCTCCTGATCTGATAAAGAGTAACGCACTGCCTGGAAGTCGGGAGGCATTTGGGCCTCGTTTACCCTGTACACTGTTAGAGATAAACCGGTTACTCTAGCAAAATTCTTAATTCTGTCGGCATCTAGATTGCGCCCAGCAAGAAAACTCCCACGGCTGGGGCCAGATAGCCTGCTGGTAATAATTGGCTGCGAGGTAATCAGCATAGGCCCTCCAGGAAGGAGCAATATCCCCGCCAGCACGCTATGGAAATTGGGGTGTTGTAGGAGGGGGTCATTGAGAGAAAGGTGTTCTCTCATCCCCGCTGGGATGGGTACATTTTGCTTTTTTTTCAGATCTATACCTGTGCCATAGACAATCCGACCAGAAGAGTGGAGAAACAGAATCAGGTTGATCTTTAAGAATGCCAGATTTTCTGGAGGGAGATTCGACGCGATGTAGGCTTTATTAGCGTCCTCAATGAATTTGTAGGTGTCATCCCATGCAGCCAAAGTGCTCAAGCAGGAACTAAAGTCATCTTGAGTTTGGGCAAAAACATTCAGAACTCCCTTAACGCTCTGGCGAACACTCTGTTCCTCTGCTTGCGTGAGGCTACGCGACAAGATGGTCGAGGAGATGTTATACACAAACGTATTCAGACCGACCAGTGTCGCGCCAATAACGAGTAGTGTCTTTGTTCGCAGGTTCATGGAGTCACCTTTGTGTAATAACCTTTGGGAGAACTGTCACCTCAGATTCTCTGTGTGCTTCCATTTAGTTTTCCCGGACTCGCATGCAAAGTTATCACCGAAAAAAACTTACATAATAATCACTTAGTATGGAGCAATTTGGCTTCGGCTCGTTCTGGCACACTCTTTGGCACTCACTACCACCATCCATAGCCATCCTCATGTATCAAGAATGATACAATGCGTCCGTTGCCGTGACTCTGAGAATAGCCAACGAAAACTTGCCGTGACTCCATTTCTGTTTGTAACCGATTTAGACAACACCCTCGTAGGCGATGACGAAGCCCTGGCAAAACTGAACCGTCAGCTGAGTCAGCATCGCCAAGAACACGGAACCAAGATTGTATATGCCACTGGGCGATCGCCCACCCTATATCGGCAACTCCAAACCGAAAAACATCTCCTAGAACCCGACGCCCTGATCGCCGCCGTGGGTACAGAAATCTACCTCAATGGCAGTGACACCCCCGATCCAACCTGGTCGGAAAGACTTTCCCAAGGGTGGGATCGTGAGCTGGTGGTAGCCACGACCGCTCATTTTGCTGACCTCGTTGCCCAGCCAGATTCAGAACAGCGCCCCTTCAAAGTTAGTTTTTTCCTGACAGAGGCGATCGCGGTGGAAGTTCTGCCGCAACTAGAGTCCCTGTTGCAGGGCAGTTTAGATATCAAGCTGATCTATAGTACTGGTCAAGACCTCGATATTCTGCCTCGCCATAGCGATAAGGGTTTGGCAATGCAGTTTCTGCGGCAGCAGTGGGGAATTCAACCAGAGCAAACGGTTGTGTGTGGTGACTCTGGCAATGACCTCGCCCTATTTTCCGTGGGAGAGGAACGGGGAATCATTGTTGGAAATGCCCAACCTGAACTCCTAAAGTGGCACAACGCCAACCCATCTGCTTATCACTACCTGGCTAATGCTTCCTGTGCTGGTGGTATTCTGGAAGGCTTAAATCACTTTGGTTTTTTAAGATGATCAGCTATCTCAAAGGCACAGTGGCTGGCATCCAAAAAAGTAGCGGCAATCGCTTCATCCTTACCCTGGAAGTAAACTCCTGCGGATATGACCTGCAAATTCCCGCACGTCTAGCTCAGCAGTTACCGGCAACTGGTGAACCCGTTCAAGTCTTCACCCATCTGCAAATTCGGGAAGAACAACCGATGCTGTATGGCTTTGGCTCTGCACCTGAACGGGATTTGTTTCGCCAGTTGATCAGTGTGAGTGGCATTGGCGCGGCTCTGGCGATCGCACTCTTAGACACACTGCAACTGCCAGATTTAGTCCAGGCGATCGTCACTGGCAACACCAAGATGCTAATTCAAACTCCCGGTGTGGGTGGCAAAACCGCTGAGCGCATCTGCTTGGAACTCAAAACTAAACTGGCAGAATGGCGCATCGCAGCTGGCGTAGTCCCACTGACTGCTGGACCACCACCAGCAATTTTAGAAGATGTACAAATGACACTGCTAGCGTTGGGGTATACCCCCAGAGAGGTCGCCCAAGCACTGCAAACCGTGAGTCAACAGGTTGGGCTGGCTAACAACGCTCTTCTAGAAGATTGGCTTCGACAAGCGATCAGTTGGCTCAGCAGCCAATCCGATTAATGAAGAGTTCGTTGTTCCGAATCATGACGCAAATATGCAACTGTCTATAGACTGAATGTTATCAAACAGAGTTAAATGAATAATCGCTTTAACCTAAATTTAACTTGTTCTTAAAATTAAATTAACTCATAAGCGTGATACTGCTCAATTATAAAGAAGAGATCTTGAATATTGAAAAAACTTTACATTCAACATTTAATAAACACCAAGGATTTGAATTTGCCATGGGAAAATATTAACAGTAATTAAAGGTTTTACTTGCTTGTCAAAGCAATCCCTACTGGAGTCGGGAAATTTTCTGGTTATTGATTCATTGGTGTCGTTCGCAACATTTTTCTTGATGGAGAACATTATATGGAACTTTTCGGAGAGTCATTAACAGCAGGCACTACTTTATTTTTAGTGTTGGGGGTAGGACTCGCGCTTTTTTTTGAAGCGATCAACGGTTTTCACGATACCGCCAACGCCGTCGCCACGGTGATTTACACTCACTCGCTGAAGCCAACCGTCGCCGTCGTCTGGTCAGGCGTTTGGAACCTGATCGGTGTGCTGACATCAAGCGGGGCCGTCGCTTATAGCATCGTAGCGCTGCTGCCTGTTGAATTGGTACTTAGTACTGGCTCGGGTCCGAGCTACGCAATGGTGTTCTCTCTTCTCATCGCTTCGATCGTTTGGAACTTCGGAACGTGGTATGTGGGCCTGCCAAACTCGAGTTCACACTCCCTGATTGGCGCGATCCTGGGTGTCGGTATAGGGTATTCACTACTGTCGTCTAGTCATAGCTTAAGCGAGGGCATAAACTGGAAACAAGTGCAGCAAGTCTTCACTTCTCTGCTGGTTTCGCCAATCGTCGGATTCATCGGAACAGCACTGCTACTGCTGCTGGCGAAGGCACTGATCAGAAGACCAGAGTTGTACCAGCCAGCAGATGAAAGGAAGGCACCGCCGCCTTGGGTTCGGGCTTTGTTAATCCTGACATGTACTGGTGTTAGCTTCGCCCACGGTTCTAATGACGGCCAAAAAGGTATGGGTCTGCTCATGCTCATTCTAGTCGGTATCCTTCCAGGTTTATTTGCACTGAATATGAATACCAGTGCAGCAAACGTCGCTCAATTAGCCGCTATGTCGCGCTCTGCGGAGGCAGTGATCCAGCACCATGCTCAGATATCCCTCAGCCAGCAAGACGCAACCAATGAGCTTACGAACTTCCAGAAGACTACAGGTAAATTCAGCGACAAAACCTTTGCAGCGCTTGCGCAAGAGAATCAGGTGCTTGAATCTAAGTTATCCTCTGGCAAGGGGGGGTTCAAGGATTTTTCCACTAGCGAGCGGAAATCGCTACGAACTGATATGTATCTTGTCTCCTCAACAATTGGCAAGCTGAACAAGCAGAATAAGTTTACAAATCCCCAAGAAAAGCAGACTATTACGGCCTACCAGGAAAGTTTGGATAAAGAGACCAAGTACATTCCCAATATCGTGAAAATTGCCGTCGCCTTCGCACTAGGTATTGGCACAATGATTGGTTGGAAGCGCATCGTCGTGACAGTGGGTGAAAAGATTGGCAAAGAACACCTTTCCTACGCCCAAGGCGCTTCGGCTGAGGTGGTCGCTATGCTAACAATTGAGGCTGCCGATCGCTTCGGTCTGCCGGTCAGTACCACGCACGTGCTGTCGTCTGGTGTGGCAGGGGCGATGACTGCGAGCGGTGCTGGGCTGCAGGTAGAAACAATCAGAAATATAGCGCTATCGTGGGTGCTGACGCTGCCTGTTTGCACACTGCTAGGTGCAGCCATGTTCTCTGCCAGCTTGTTTATCGCCCTGAATCTTCTGGGTGTGAAGTAAGATCGCAGTCTAGTAAGAGCGCTGGTAGCCTATTTTCCGGCTGCCTGTGCTAATTCCAAAAGTGCCATTTGGTGATGCCCCAGGACTTCTCTGGTCAGAATCTGCAAGGTCGCTCCTTTACTGGTATTGACCTATCTGGAGCCAATTTTAGCTACACTGATATCCGAGGGGCAGATTTTTCTAAGGCCATCCTCAGAGGTGCCAACTTCAGCCATACTAAGGCAGGACTGCAACCCTGCTGGGCAATTGGTTTGGTCATAGGCTCATGGCTATTGTCGGCAATATCAGGGCTTTTTTCAGGATTGGCTGGTTATTTGGTAACACTTGCATTTGACAGAACCAACCCTGAAAGCTTCAGCGCTGGTGTGGCCTCCTTAATCATGCTTGTAGTCTTCTTTATTATCATTATCTGGCAAGGTCTAGGAATTGTTGCTGCAGCTTTCGCTGTCGCTGTCGCTTTAGCTTTCGATTTCACTACCGCTTTTAATTTTGCTGCCGCTGTCACTGTTGCTGGCTCTTTCGCTGTCACTGTTGCTGCCGTTGGAGCTGTCGCTGTCGCTGTTGCTGTCGCTGTTGCTTTCGTTGTGGCTGGATCGGGAGCTGTTGCTGTGGCTGTTGCTATTGCGATCGCTGGAGCTATTGCGATCGCTATTGCTGTGGCTGGATCGGGATCTGTTGCTGTGGCTGGAGCTGTTGCTGTCACACTACTTGGTGCTTACATTGGTTGGCGTGCTGTGGCTGGAGACGAAAAATACTCCTTGCTTGAGAAGTTTGTCATTCCCTTTGCTGCAAGAGGCACAAGCTTTCACAGTGCTGACTTGACCGACGCTGACTTCACATCTGCTACGCTTAAGAGTACTGACTTCAAAAACGCTATTCTTATCCATACCTGTTGGCACCAAGGTCAACTACCCCGACCTTAGAGGTGGGGGTGCCGTCTTCGGTAGATCCCTGGAATCCATAAATAGCTTTACTTCTTTTCTCTCAAAGCCTTGCCAAGACGATGCAATCCTGGAGAACAGTCAAAGCGTTCTAAATGAATTTCAATAAATGAGACACAACTTGTATTCGCCTTAGCTATCGCTAAAGCCTCCTCTAGTTCACCTTCAGTCCAAACTTCACAGCTCCAATTTTCTCCAAAAACATTAGGTAATTCATGATACTTCCAAGGTTGCAGATCATTATAGGAACCATCCTTAATCACCCGTTCTATAGTATAACCATCATTGTTAATTAGACAAATAATCGGATTCAGTTTATGTCTGATAATAGTTGATAATTCTTGAACTGTCATTTGAAAGGCTCCATCGCCCACAAAGACAATAGGACGGCTATCAGCAGATGCTTTTCCTGCGCCCAAACATGCAGGAATTGAGTAACCAATAGACAAGTAAAACGCTTGTCCAATAAAATCTGTTCCTTTGGGCATTAATAAATCTATAGTGGCAATAATTGCATCTCCAGTATCAGAGATAATAATAAAGTCATCTTTGATAAAATGATTAATTCGCTCATAGAAGCGAAGATTAGTCAGCCTTCTTTTTGGCTCAATTTCAAAATTACTAGATAGAATTTGTATAGCAGGTTTAATGTCTAGTAAGGTAGAATCTTTTTGCGTAAGATTGACAATTAACGCATCAATAAAGTCTTCTAGATATATAGGTTGATAAAAGTGATGTTTAATTTTAACTTTCTCCGAGTTAGCATTAATTAATTTATTCTGTTCTAGATTGGCAGTATATCCTCCTAGATTAATATCAGACATAATGGCTCCTAGACACAAAATGCAGTCTGCACTTTCAACACGTTCACTAACATATTCTCGACTCAGAGCCCCAACATATGTCCCAATAAATTGCGGATGCACTTCTGAAATGCAAGATTTACCTAGTAGGGTCGTTGCTATGGGATATCCCGTTGTTTTGAGTAGTTTTATCAACTTTTCTTGAAGATTAAAACGATGGAACTCAACGCCAGCCAAAATCACTGGTCGCTGCGATTTTTCCAGGAAATTAACTGCCTCTTCTACCGCCTCTTTTAAAGCTTCTTTATCTGTTAGCTTGGGTTGAAGAAATTGAAATGCCTCAGGAGCTGCACAGGGTTGATAAACAAGGTCAAGGGGAATTTCGATGTAAACGGGACGTTTGTGGTGGAAGCAGGCAGCTAAAGTTTGATCGATTTGACTAGCTGCTTGATTGGCTTTATTAAGAATGACAGAAGCGACCGTTACCTTTTCCATAATGGAATACTGAAGGTTATAGTCACCTGTCGTGTGATGTAACAGGAGATCGTTTTGATGAATAGAACTGTTGGGTGCGCCACTAATCACCACTAGTGGGACTCGTTCAGCATAGGCTCCTACAACGGCATTGACTAAGCTGAATCCTCCCACACCATATGTAACACAAACTGCACCCATTCCTCGCACCCGTGCATAGGCATCAGCCGCATAACCTGCATTGAGTTCGTTACAAGTACAAACCAGTTCTATAGAACTTTTCAGCAAGACATCCATTAAGTCTAAAACGTAATCTCCAGGAACTCCAAAGATGTGTTCGACACCTAAACTTTTTAAGCGGTGGAACAGGTATTCACCAATGGTAATCATGCTGATTTCCCTCCTTGCACGGTGTTTAGCAGTTATTTTAACTATAGTATAAGAATTCAGGTGGGCGGTTCTGGGGTACAGCACTACATATGGCTCCAGCTCCCTTAACCACGATTGATTCGCCCTGGATGAGGCTACGCCTGAAGCGATGCGAGTATTTACTTGAGCGATCGCCTTTCGGCGTTGCCAATGCCGTAAACCTCGACATCATCAACAATGACCTAAATCCTGCCCTTGTGTCATCGTCGCCATCCAATAACGCACCAGAGGGAAAGAACTGCTCGCCCCACAACAAATCTTTTGAGCCAGTGTATGAAGCGTTTTTGGCGAAAAGCTGCGAATTAAACCTTGTTAGTATGGGAGCTATTTTGTTCGCATATGTTGCCAGTTTCACCCGCTGCGTCATTACGTGGATGACGGTAACGTAGTTTTTCTAGGGTTGGGGGTATTAATTACCTCGCTATTCCTCCCCACCCTACGGAGCTACTAGACAGCGAAGAGCCACGGATGGGGAATCCCGCGAGGAAAGTTGAATCGCACCCTTGTTAAGCCTAAACACCCCTGGCTCCGTCATCATGAAGCTCACCCCACCTTTTTAGAGGTGGGGGTGTCTATGCTAATCTGAGGCTACCTACAGCCCACAAATCACAGAGACAAGCCCAGCTTCCAGGCAAGCGTCCAGAATTTTTACTAGGACGCTTCTCGTAATCCTTTCGGCTATCGAGTTTAAGCCAACCTCTAGCGGCGATATTGTAAGACCCGTTCAGGTCGCAGTTATAACGCTTCCCGCTAGAGAAAGTGGCTAAAGCATAATTTTTGTTGTCGCGCTTCACCTGTCCTGACCCGTCATAGGCAAGCTTTGAAGTATACGCAGCAATGACTGTAATTGTCTTGCCGCCCAACTCAGCCCATTTACGTTGGGTCAGTTCAGCAATCAGACTTTTGAGCCACCCATGAAACCGTTGCTTCAGGTTGGATCGTTTCTTGCCGCCTTTCGGCTTCCACCCTTTGAGATCCTCAAACACAATTGCGTCAGCGCTGTAGTTCTGAGCAATCTGGGTGATGCGCTTAGAAACGATATGCCCAATTTGTTGATTGATGTTACGACACTTACGATAGGTGTTTTTGCAGAAACCTTTACCCAGTTTCCCGCATGCACCCATCGTCTTTTTTGCTCTTTGAGAAACTGATTTCAGGCGCTTGTCGCGGCGGTCTATGTCTCTTCCAGGGTGAATGAATTCACGATGGATTACAGTACCGTCACGGCTCACCACTGAAACAGTAGCAGTTGTGTTAATTCCCAAATCAACCGCCACAACAACTCCAGCACCTTTTACCCTTTCAGGGTGGCACTCAAACGGCACTGACAAGTGACAGGACTTATCGTTGACGATGAGTGAGGGGGATTTGATTTGGTTGGTCGAAACGTTGTGGCGCTCACGCAATGAAATGATGGGAATGGTAATCCAAATCCAATCAGTTCCAGTGAACACCTTGATTTCGACCGGATCTAACCCGTGCAACTTGAAACACTGCCCTTTGTACAGAGCGGGGTAGCAACCTGCATCAGGATTGAGAATGGGTGGTTTAGCATCTCTCTTGTTCCGACTCTGCCCAGATTGCCAATCCCGGTATCGAGTCATATAGCTACTCACTTGCCCTACTGCAAACATGATTGCGGCGCGGCGTAAGTAGCTTGGGAATTTGTGAAACGCTCGGTTGATTTGAGGATATTTAGGATTGGGATTTTTGGTGGTTCCATGCACCAGTCGTGCGACAGCTTTCTACAAGCTTATCACCGCTCAAGTTCCCCAGATCAACCCAATGGGTACAAATAACCGTGACCAGGAACCGACACAAACGACGGTATTCCCGCACAGTGTTGAGCAAATATTGTTTCTGCTCACTGGACGGGGCAATCTGCCATTTGTCGGTTCTGATGGTAATGGGAGCTGTTTTTTGGGCCATAGTGTTTATAGTATAGCGTATAGAGTAAACCAATGACAAGAAGCTTAAGAGCTTTCGCTCATAGTTTTTGTAGCATCCAGATTCATATGGTGTTTGTCACAAAGTATCGCCATTCGGTATTGACGGAACAGATAGAGTCTGACATCATCCAACTGTGTCGAAGTATCTGCGAGAAAAACCGTTCTTACCTGGTAGAAGCTTCATCGGATTTAGAAATGAAAGATCATATTCACTTGCTTTTAGACCTCGCTCCTGACGTGGCAGTGTCGAAGATTGCCAACACAATGAAGACCGTCACCAGCCGGGAAATCAGGAAGCGGTATGCAACAGAACTGAAGCCTTATTATTGGAAGCCTGTTTTCTGGAAGCGTGGCTATTGTGCGGTTTCTGGGGGTGGCGCAACGCTTGAGGTGATTAAGTCCTATATCCAGTCTCAAGGTAATGATGACTAGATGCGGCGTTCGGCTAACCCCCACCTGCTCCGAGGTGGGGGAGTGCGCCTCACATGAGGTTCAAACCTGTGTCCGCATTTATAACCGTAAATCTACTCGATTACGCTGCAAATCTTTAGCGCCATCACTGGACTTGGCGCTGGTATTCCATGTTGGATTTTATACAAAAAAATAGCGCAGTAGCTTAGCCGTTATTTTCTAAGTAAAGCGCTGCGGTAGCAAATTTATCTCTCTAGAATGATACCTTAGAGGGATGAGCAGGTGAACAATAGTTTACTGTTGTTACCTGTCTTTACTCAAAAGATTTCTATGGCAAGTCCGATTGAATTTACATTATTTGCCCCATACAACAAAGGAGCCGCGCTAGTAGGGTCTTTCTCCAACTGGGAAGAAATACCTATGGAAAAAAATAAGGAGGGTTATTTCCGCACTAAGGTTGAACTGGAAGACGGCGATTATCAATATAAATTCCGCGTTCAGTCCAAATCGTGGTTTTTTGAACCGGATCAATGGGTGGACGTAGTTGATCCCTACGCTACAGATATTGATAACCCCACCCAAAACGGCGTGGTGCGCATTAAAGACGGCAAAAGGATTGTTGATACCTACGTCTGGCAACACGACGACAAGCCCCTGCCTCAGGATCAGGAGTTAGTGATCTACGAGATGCACGTTGGCGACTTTTCTGGCGGCGAGGATGACCCCTACGCTCGCGGCCAATACAAGCACGTCATTGAGAAATTAGACTACCTCTGCGAATTGGGCATCAACGCCATTGAGCTGATGCCGGTGAAGGAATATCCGGGAGACCATAGCTGGGGGTACAACCCCCGCTATTTTTTTGCGACTGAATCTAGCTATGGCACAACGGCAGGTTTGAAGCAGCTAATCGACGAGTGCCATGCCAAAGGTATTCGTGTGATCATGGACGGGATTTATAACCACTCGGAAGCAGAAAGCCCACTTACCCAGATTGACCACGATTACTGGTATCACCACTCCCCTCGTGACCCTGATAATAACTGGGGGCCTGAGTTTAACTACGAATTCTACGACGAAAAGCTGGATACATACCCAGCGCGGCGGTTTGCTGGTGACACAGTACGCTTTTGGATTCAGGAATATCACACCGATGGCGTTCGCTACGATGCCGCGCGCCAAATTGCTAACTATGACTTCATGCACTGGATTGTTCAGGAAGCTAAAAAAACAGCTAGCATGAAGCCTTTCTACAATATTGCTGAATACATTCCTGAGACAACCAGCATCACTAATGTAGACGGACCCATGGATGGTTGCTGGCACGACAGTTTTTACCACTGCGTCCTGGAACATATCTGCGGTGACATATTTGATTTAGAGCGGCTTAAGGATGTCATCGACTGCAAGCGGCAAGGCTTCATGGGTGCCACCAATGTTGTGAATTACTTGACTAACCACGACCACAATCACTTGATGGTTGAGTTAGGCGATCGCAACATCTTCGACGAAGAAGCATTCAAGCGCATCAAGCTGGGGGCTGTCATACTGATGACGGCAGTGGGCGTCCCACTGATTTGGATGGGCGAAGAGTTTGGTGAGTACAAGCCCAAAACACCTGAGTCAGCCAAAATCGATTGGACCCTGCTGGGGCAGGACCTCAATCGTGGCTTGTTTGAATACTACAAAGGCTTGATTGAACTGCGTAAAAGCAATCATGCACTCTACACCGAGAACATCGACTTCTTCTACGAAAACCCAGAAGCGAAAGTGCTAGCCTATACCCGCTGGAATGATCAGGGTTCCCGTGTAGTCGTCGTGGCGAATTTCTCCGAAAATTTCCTGGGTGAATATCACGTTCCTAACTTCCCATCCGCTGGAAAGTGGCATGAGTGGACTGGCAACTACGATGTCGAATCTGGCGAGGATGGCATTATAACCGACTTGGGAGAGCACGAAGCCAAGGTATTTGTCTGGCAGTGACGTAAACTACCCAGCCCGACACGCTTTATGTTAATCGCGGCATCAATGTTGCGGTCAACATAAAGCAATTCTTCATCTCCCTGGAATCCCTGCATCACCTACATCAGCAACGACGATCATGTCGCTGCTTAGGAAAGAGTTTAGTCGTTGAAATAATCTCTGGATAGTGATCTTTTGACCTAGAGCGTACCTTGCCCACGGACGGTGACTTATAAAAATAGTTGTAATCACCCAAATTGTTAGATGGAGGAGATTCCTGGGAATTATGTAACTAAAGACCCTAATATTTATCGGTCAACTAGATGAATTGCCTCTGTTGTGGCATTAGCCGTCGCGAATTTCTCAAGCTCACAACCTTGTTTTCTACCTCGGCCTTGCTGACCCTGGCCTCTAACGGTTGCGATAATGCCCAAACTCTCAAAAGTTTTCAAGCAACAAACACTGATAAGCAGCCCGTGAGGATTGGCTATCTGCCGATCGTCGATGCTGCTCCCCTACTAGTCGCCCACGCTAAGGAGCTTTACCAAGCAGAAGGACTGAGTGCAGATCCCCCTCGTCGGTTTCGTTCCTGGATTCAACTTGTAGAAGCATTCCAGACGCGACAGGTCAATGTGATTCATATGCTTATGCCTGCGGCACTCTGGATGCGGTACGCGCACAAGTTCCCAGCTAAAATTGTTGCCTGGAACCACACTAACGGTTCTGCACTTACGGTTCTACCAACCATTGACAAGCTTGAAGAGCTGGGAGGGCAGACGATAGCAGTGCCTTTTTGGTATTCCATCCATAACGTCGTACTGCAACTTATGTTAAAACAGCATGGCTTGACAGCTGTGATCAAACCAAGAAATGCTGTAGTGAACCAGGATGAAGTCAACTTAGTCTTGCTGCCGCCCCCCGATATGGTTTCGGCATTGTCAAACCGCATTATTGCTGGCTATATCGTGGCTGAGCCGTTTAATGCCGAGGCCGAAAATTTGCAGGTGGGTAAAGTTCTCCGGTTTGTAGGTGATGTTTGGAAAGATCATGCTTGTTGCGTTGTGCTCATGCACGAAGAGGATGTGACGCAACGCAGAGATTGGACTCAGCAAGTGGTCAATGCCTTAGTGAAGTCACAACAGTGGATGCGGGGGAATCGTCCCGAAGTCGCGTATATCCTCTCAAAAGATGGTGGTAAGTACACGCCTCATCCTCTGCCGGTATTGCAAAGGGTTCTCACTTACTATGATAGTGACTTCTATCGTAGGCAGGGGGCAATCACCCATCCAGACTGGCGGGTGAACCGCATTGATTTTCAGCCCTATCCTTTTCCTTCCTATACAGCAGAACTGGTGCGCCTACTGCAGCAAACCCGTCTAGAGGGGGATGTTGCTTTTCTAGAGCAATTGCAACCAGAACAAGTGGCACGGGAATTAGTGGATGATTCCTTCGTCAAGCAAGCTCTGCAGCAGGTAGGTGGACCTCAGTCTTTTGGTTTAGCGCTAAACCTGTTACGGACTGAAACAATCCAGGTCTGACAAGATGTTGAGAGGCGAAAACTTGTAACTCGGATGCGATCGCTCTTTTCCTGTTAATCGGCGCTCAATCTGCCTTAGATACACCCTGATCAGGAGCTTGATTTGGAAAGTGCCAAGAAGGTTTGGAGATAAATAGAGGCATGAATTGTCCTTAGGAATAAGCTATGACACGTATTCCATTCGCTCGGCGGAGGACTTTTTCACTTGAACAACAACTACGATATGGTCTGGCCTCAATCGTAGTGTTGAGCCTGCTAGTCACTGGAGGAATACTAATTCGGCTTAGCTTTCAGGCTCAGATGAAGGAATCGAGACTGCTCCAACAAGAGCGTAGTCAGGCTGCTGCCAGCAGAATCGAGAACTATTTGACTGATTTGCAGCGCAAACTAGGATATCTAGCAAAAGTGCGTGGCTTGACAAATCTCGCCCGTGAAGATCAGCGCAACCTGCTCGAAGGGCTCACCCGACAAAATAATGCTTATGAAACAGTAGCTCTTTTGGATAAGACAGGCCAGGTTGTGATTGCTGTTTCACCGTATGAACGACAAATTAAGCGCACTAACCTGGCTAATTCTCCTGTATTTTTTCAGCCTTTCAGGCAAGCAGCAGATTACGTTGGTTCTGTTGAAATTGACCCCACCACGAATCTGCCAGTTACAACCCTAGCGGTCCCGATTCGCAATCAACAGGATCAAGTCGATGGGGTGCTTTTGGCTAAAGTGAATCTCCAGTTCCTCAATCTCGTTGTCTCCCAGACTGGCGTGGGAACAACGGGCTACACTTACGTCGTTGACAATCGCCAAGTTGTGATTGCTAAAAAAAGGAGTGCCGCTGAGGCATTTCAGCCCTCTAGGCTGGAAGACATTTCAGATCGCCGTCCCTTGATTTGGAACCTGAACGCTACAAAGACCAAACCGCTGACAGTTTACCAGGGGCTTAGAGGGATGGAAGTTTTGGGGGCGAGCACCCATATTTACAGTGTGAATTGGAGTGTGGTTGTGGAATTGCCCACTGCCGAAGTTTATGCTCCTGTCCGCCATCTGATTGTGACAATGGCAGGAGCGCTGGGCGTGGCAACTGTCGTTGCTACTGGAGTGGGATGGCTCTTTTCTTGGCGAATTGTTGCACCTTTACGGAGTCTGACCGCTACTGCCGCCCAGATTACTGATGGAAATCTGGACGTTCAGGTAGACATTCAGTCGCAAAATGAACTGGGGGTGCTGGCAACCACCTTCAACACCATGGCCACCCAATTGGCTGAGGTTTATCGCGCCTTGAAGTACGAAATTGTTGAACGCCAGCAGGCAGAGGCAGATCTCCAGCAAGTTTTACACAACCTGCAACAAACCCAAGCCCAACTCGTTCAGACTGAAAAAATGTCCAGCCTGGGTCAAATGGTTGCTGGTGTGGCCCATGAAATCAACAATCCGGTTAGCTTCATCTACGGCAATCTCACCCACGCTCACAACTACACCCAAAACTTGCTGGAGCTGGTGCACCTTTATCAGCAGCATTATCCCAACCCAGCGCCTGAAATTCAGGAGCATATCGCAGCTATTGACCTAGATTTCCTGCTCGAGGATCTACCAAAAATTTTTGATTCCATGAATGTTGGCGCTGAGCGCATCCGTCAGATTGTGCTGTCGCTGCGGAATTTTTCTCGCCTTGACGAATCACAAATGAAGGCGGTTGATATTCATCAGGGGATTGATAGCACGCTATTAATCTTGCAACACCTGCTGAAAGCCTACGGCAAACGACCTGCCATTGAAGTCGTTAAAGAATATGGCGATTTGCCGCTGGTGGAGTGCTATGCTGGGCAGCTGAATCAGGTGTTCATGAATATTCTCAGCAATGCCATTGATGCGTTGGATAGTTACAACCGGCAAGGTGAGGTTGAGGAAATTCGGGCTCACCCGAGCACAATCACAATTCGGACTCTTGAGTTGAAGCCCGATCATATCGCTGTGAGAATTGCCGACAACGGGCCAGGGATGACCCAGGAGGTAAGGGCGCGAATATTTGACCCCTTTTTCACGACCAAGCCAGTGGGTAAGGGCACAGGGCTGGGGTTATCGATCAGCTATCAGATTATAGTGGAGAAGCATGAGGGGTCACTCCTGTGCAAGTCGGAACTGGGACAAGGAACAGAGTTTTGGATTGAGATTCCGGTACGGCAAAAGGAGGGACCCAAATAATCCGACAATTACCTTTAGCACAACCCTAGAATGCGACGTAAGTTATGTGGATTGTAACCATCACCTGTTCAGCGGATTCGTGGAAACGCCATGGTGCTGACTTTAAGGCTCTGGCAGATAAGTATCAAGGCACCTGTGTCTCTGACAAAAAAATGCCAGATGGCAAGCGCTTGATGAAATACAAAATTGAGGATGCAGGGGACGCCGAAGCGTTTCAAGATGAATGCCAAAATTTTGAAGGATTCATGTCTTCATTTGAGTCGCTTTGAAATGAGTGGGTTTGGAAAGGCACGAGAAGGGGGTGTGGGGTGTAATCCGCGCTTGATCGCACTGACCCCCTCCCCCTGCTTCTTAGAGGATCGTCCCGATTTCCTTCAGATAGACACGCGTGAATGGTTCGGCTGAGCCGAGTTCGTATTGTTCTATCAAGCCCTTATGTCGGATTGAAATGCTGTCTCCCTCCTTGATCACTACGGTGGTGTCGTCGAAGATGTCACGCGTGAGCATCATCTCGGTTTCCGTAGGATTATCCAGGACTACGATATTGCTACCCTGATAAAACATACCGTCCTTTTCCAGGACGTCTTGGGCGTACTCGGCAATTAGCAAATCCAGTTTGGGATTACGCAGGACGTTTTGAACGTTAGTGTTATAGTCCTTGTTCAGGATTTTCTCTGAGCGGTTGACGAAGACTGAGTCCTGACAGACAGCGCCAATCGTCCAGTCGGGGTGCTGTAAAAGAATATGGTCAATAGTTTCCTGGAGTTCTTGAACAGAAATTTTGTTAAAGGTGATGATCGGTATCCTTGCGGCTGTCCCAGACTCAAAAAAGGTTTCAAGGATATGTGAGGGCACATCGACGCTTTCACCTACGGCAGGGTTAAGATGCATAAAGATGCCCGGAGCAGCATTGATTTCGAGGATGCCGAAGCCGCCAGACTTCCAGGATTTATTCAGATTTGGGGCGATCGCATCGATGCCGAGGCAAGTGAGCCGGAAATGCTGCGCGATGTCTTGCGCCAGGATGATGTTGTCAGGGTGAACTGTGCGCGTTGCATCTATGCTCACACCTCCAGCTGAGAGATTTGCTACTTTGCGCAGATAGACGCGGCGGTCCTTTTCGATTACACTGTTTAATGACAACCCCTGTTCGTCGAGGTACATTTCCATCGCCTCGTCGCTCTGGATCTTGCTAAGCGGCGATGTTGGTGTGTCCAACCGGGCTCTTGTGCGGTTTTCGCGCTTGATCAACTCCCCAATGGTTGACTGCCCATCACCAACAACCGATGCCGGAGAGCGTTGAGTAGCGGCAACGAATCTGCCATTGACGCATAGCAAGCGAAAATCTGCCCCAGAGATGCTCTTCTCAACAATCACCTGGTTTGGCTGGTTCTCACTAATAGCCTTGAGTGCCCTGCCAAAGGCAAATTTCAGTTCCTCCGCGTCTCGCACATCAGCCGTCACCCCAATCCCTTTGTGACCTACAACCGGCTTGACTGCCACTGGGTAGCCAATCTCTCTTGCTACCGTTCGGGCTTCCTCAACTGAGACGACGATATCACCCTTGGGTACCGGGAAGCCTAAAGTGCCGAGAAAGGCTTTACAGTCATCTTTGCGGGTGGTGAAGTCCGAATCCAGATGGCTATCACAGTCAAATGTCGTTGCTACGCCGCGAATCTGTTTTTTCCCATAGCCGTATTGCATCAGTCCTTCATCCCACAGATAAAAGCTGGGAATACCTTTCTCGGAGGCTGTTCGCAATAGAGCGTAGACTGTCGGACCGCCGTAGACCGATTGCCGGAACATGTCCTGAAGCACCTTGATCTGCTCCTCCAACACGATCTCCTCGCCTTGAGTAATGGCTTCAAACCAGTCCCAAACCAAGTAAACCACTCCCCGACTGGTGCGCGCATGGAGCGATTGAACACTAATGCTCACATAATCCGCATATTGCTTTAGACTCCAGCGGTTAAGGTGCAAACCCATGTCAAGCTTTCCCACTTCTGACACTGTGCGGGCGAACAGCTCGGCATAGGATTTGTAGGTTTGATCACACAGTTCTGGGTATTGAACACCGATGAGGGAGACATAATTATCGAGGGGCAGCGGCTCCAGATACTTAGTGAAAGCAAAATCGAATACTAGCGCCGCAGTTTCCAAATAGGGGTTCGGGCCAATGTAATGCTTGAAGTTGAAGATATCGAATGCATCAGGTTTTCTCGCATTCACGCGGACTGTATCGGTGGTTATATCTCGAACCATTGACTATCTCCGTTTGGCTAAACACCCTGATAAATCTAACGAACCGAAATGCCGCTCTTAGCTGAAACTTACCCTATTGCCGCTGCATTTTACTCTATCAGAGGGCGTTTTTGAGTTCAAAGTTAGTATTAAATTTTCTAAACCGATTCTCCTATCCTAAGAATATAACTTTCGAAAGATGCAATTAGCTTACTCGCTAGTTTATAATGATAAGATGCATTTAGGAGACATTCAGGATATGAACGGCACAAAAGCTGGTCTCAGAGATGAAGTTGAAAAACTTGCTGAGGATGCTTTCCACCGGAGACTTATTTCTGGCTATGGTGACGGTCCATACGGCGATGAGTACCAGATTGTCATCAAGGGCAAACCTAGACATATTCCATTAGAACACGCACGTTCTTTCTTAGGCAACTTAATTAAGTACGCGGTTTAAGCAGGCATTTGTAGTTACACCACAATTAGGATTCGACCTTCAGCTTGGGGGTCTTTTTTTTTACTTAACCTAAGCCCGAAACGATGCCAAATCCTTGCTCTTTTGAGACGAATGCGAGTCATGCTGAGTTGCCAGCGATACATACCACAATCATTTTTTTTGGGTGTGTAAAGTTATACTAAATGGAGGTTTGATTGGTCTAGATTGTCATGCTTTACTGAAATTAATTAACTCAAAACTGGAGTCAATATGCAGTTGAGTGACACTCGTGGACAGCTGGTGATTATCGGTGGAGCGGAAGACAAGGAAGGGGATTGCAAAATCCTGCGGGAGTTTGTTCGCCGCGCCGGGGGCGTCAATGCCCGAATTGTGATCATGACAGCTGCTACAGAGCTGCCTAGAGAAGTGGGAGAAAATTATATTAGAGTGTTTGATCGGTTGGCAGTCGAGGATGTTCGCATAGTTGACACCGTAATCCGTGAAGATGCGACTTCATCTACTGCGTTAGAAGCGATTAACAAGTCCACTGGAATATTCTTTACTGGGGGAGACCAAGCTCGGATCACAAGCATACTTAAAGACACTGAGATCGATGCGACCATTCACAAACGGTTCTCTGAAGGAATCGTGGTGGCAGGTACAAGTGCGGGAGCGGCCGTCATGCCAGACGTGATGATCGTGGGAGGAGCCTCGGAGACGCATGCTCGGGTTGAGGTTGTGCAAATGGGGCCGGGTATGGGTTTCTTGCCGGGAGTGGTGATTGATCAGCATTTCTCACAGCGCGGACGTCTGGGACGCTTGCTCTCAGCACTGGCACAGCAACCGGCTGTCTTGGGATTCGGTATTGACGAGAATACAGCTTTGGTAGTCAACGGCGACGAGTTTGAAGTGGTTGGGGAAGGCACTGTTACCGTTGTCGATGAGTCAGAAATGACACATAGCAACATTGGGGATATATTGAAGGATGAGGCTTTGGCGATTTGCGGAGCTAAGCTTCATGTTCTTCCAGAAGGATATCGGTTTAACCTGAAAACCCGAAAGGCTATCCTTAATGATGGCTCTTCAGCTGAGGAAACCAGCACCTAATATTCTGTAGCTACTGCTGATCTAGTGGGAAGTGGTTAACGCTACTTCTCACTCGTTTTAATTGCCTTTATTTATTCATAAAAAAGCATTACTCTCTCGGAAAAAAGCTTGATATACTTTTATTGAATAAAAATATATCACTTCCATTCCAACAGTCATATGCCAAGTTCCATCGAATTTAAGTTATTTGCTCCTAACAATAAAGGAGGAGCATTGATTGGGTCTTTTTCTGACTGAAACTGTGACTCAGCCAAAGAAAATTGCATGGCCTTTGTTGTCAAGAGACTTGAATCGGGATTTGTTTGAGGATTACAAACACTTGATCGCCCTGCGTAAACAATTCAGAGCACTCCAAAGCGACAACATTGATTTCTTCCACGAAAATCCAGATAGCAAAGTGCTGGCATATGGGCGCTGGAATGACCAGGATGAGCGTGTGGTTGTCGTGGCGTTCTCAGACCAACATTTAGCTGGATATCGCGTTCCCAACTTCCCAGCCGCTGGTAGGTGGCGCGAGTTGATGGGCTCCGAGGTTGAGGCGGGAGAGGGCGGCCTAGTCATCGACCTGCCGGAGTATGAAGCCAAGGTGTTTTTCTGGTGACCTTTTCTACATCAGCCTTGCCTATGATAAGATAATCAATCTGTGCATTGATTAACGCATTGATTAAAAAATTGAGTTATTATGGCCCTGACGCAACAGCGCAAACAAGAGCTAATCTCCGACTACCAAGTTCACGAAACTGATACCGGCTCGTCAGATGTCCAAATTGCCATGCTGACGGCTCGCATTAACCGGCTCAGCGAACATCTCAAAGCAAATCAGAAAGACCATTCGTCCCGGCGAGGCTTATTTAAGCTCATTGGTCAGCGCAAGTGTCTTTTGTCTTATATCCAAAAGGAAGATAGGGAAAGGTATCAAGCTTTGATTGCTCGCCTCGGGATTCGTGGTTAGGGAGTAGTTAAATTTATGGCCGCTGATCCTGAACGCAATCGTTTGCCCTTCGAACCGAGTAAAAAGCGTCAAAAACCGGCTAACAATAGCCAAAACCAACCGGCTCCTGACAAAAAGTCTGAGAGTACACCTGATCCTGCCCAAAAGGCCGAGAAGCAACCAACGCTTGCTAAAGAAGAAATGGCAATCCCAAAAGTCGTAAGCAATCGCATGGCGCGGCGGATGGCGCTGTTTTGTGGATTGCCAACGGCTTTGGGTATGGCCACTTTTGTTGTCAGCTATGTGATTGTCAGCCAGGGCTGGTTAAGGCTGCCCACTGTGGCGGTGGTACTGACCAGCATGGGCTTTTTTGGTTTGGGGGTATTAGGGCTGAGTTATGGCGTAATCTCTGCCTCCTGGGATGAAGAAATAGTAGGGAGTAAGCTGGGCTGGCAAGAGTTCAGAACAAATTGGGGAAGAATGACATCGGCTTGGCGCTCAAGTAGGCAAAAGAACGTGTAGCTATCAGGGTCAGGAAATTAACATGATTGTGATCATGAAGCTCGGTTCTCCAGAAGCGGAGATTGCCCGGATTAGCGAGGAACTTTCCACTAGGGGTGTGAAGCCAGAAAAAATTGTTGGCCAGCACAAGGTGGTATTGGGTCTAGTGGGTGAAACAGCTAGCCTAGACCCACTGCAAATTCAGGAAGTTAGCCCCTGGATTGAACAAGTCCTGCGAGTAGCGCAGCCGTTTAAGCGGGTCAGCCTTGAGTTTCGCCACGGGCAAGCAAGTGATGTGATAGTTAGCACTCCCGATGGGGAGGTTTACTTTGGTAAACAGCATCCCGTTGTGGTGGTAGCCGGTCCTTGCTCGGTGGAAAACGAACAGATGATTGTCGAGACGGCGCAGCGCGTGAAGGCAGCTGGAGCGAAGTTACTGCGGGGCGGTGCTTACAAGCCCCGGACTTCACCTTACGCTTTCCAGGGACATGGCGAGAGTGCATTGGGGTTGCTGGCGGCAGCGCGGGAAGCAACCGGGCTTGGGATTATCACGGAAGTGATGGACGCAGCTGACATGGAGAAGATAGTGGCAGTGGCTGATGTGGTCCAGGTCGGCGCTCGGAATATGCAGAATTTCTCACTGCTCAAAAAAGTCGGAGCGCAACCAAAACCAGTGCTCCTAAAGCGGGGAATGTCCGCGACGATTGAAGAATGGCTGATGGCTGCGGAGTACATCATGGCAGCTGGAAATCAAAATGTGATTTTGTGTGAGCGGGGAATTCGCACATTTGACCGCCAGTATGCTCGCAATACACTGGATTTGTCGGTGGTGCCGGTGTTGCGATCGCTCACTCACCTGCCGATCATGATTGACCCGAGCCATGGCACCGGCAAAGCAGAGTATGTGCCAGCAATGTCGCTGGCTGCTTTAGCAGCTGGCACAGACTCCCTAATGATTGAGGTTCACCCCAACCCAGCCAAAGCTTTATCAGATGGCCCTCAATCACTAACACCGGAGCGTTTCGACAGCTTGATGCAAGAACTAGCGGTGATTGGTAAAGCTGTCGGACGCTGGTCTGAGCCAGCCGTTCCTCTGGCATACCAGTTTTGAAAGGCCTAAGAGAGCCCTCTTTCTAGCGCCGCCTGCTGCCGAAACCACTAGACGACCGGCTCCTGGTAGCTCCAGACGAGCGCCCACTGCCAAAACTATTAGAAGACGGGCTTCTGAAAGTGCCGGAATTGGATCTATCAGACTGACGCAGGGTATTGGAGCCATAACCGGAGCCCGTGGGGCGGTTGCTAGTGTTGTAACGCGAGGAACTAGGCACCGGAGATTGACTATACGAGGGCGTTCTGATCCGCCCTGTGGTGCGGAAATTAGTCTGGTTTCTCACTGCCGGTGGCGGTGCATTGTAGCGGGTCTGGTAGTGATCCACCGCTTGGGCATAAGTGGTACCATACCCGCCATAACCTCTCAGCACCGACACCCCTGGCTGGTAAACCGGCGGCACATAATAGTGGGGCCTAAACAAGAGATTACCGGCGATATTACCCACCAGGCTGCCAGCCGCCGCCCCAGCAAATGGAGCCCAGAAGCTATTTTCCCGACGCACCACGACCGTTTCCTGTTGTCCTGTTTGGGGATTGGTCTGCGTTTGGGTGACGGCGTGCTCGTACGCAACTTTGAAGTCTTGAGTCAGGTGCAATGACTGCTGTCCGTTCTCCACATTGAGATAACTCTGTTGACCGGCTTTGATTTCCTCATCGGTCAGCCGTGCCATCTGTAAATTTTTGGTGCTAAAAGTCGAGGGCGTACCGGGTGGGGTATTGAGCAAAAACAGGCTGTACTCCCCATCGGCATCGTTATAAGTCACCTGCTGTACCGGATACTGACCATCGCTTATCCGGGTGGGAGCAGCGGCAGATGGGTTGGCGTTACGATTCTGAGAGACGGTCGCTTGAGACCCCCCACAGGCGACGGTTGTCCAGCACAAAGTCAGGGCTAAAAACAGGATTGTGAGTTTGCGAAACATAAAGCTAAGAACCGTCAATAAAGCTTCCACACTACCCCATTTTAGCTAACTGCGGCAGCGTCTGCTTGCTCCCCCAACGAGACCGCAGCTCAAACCAGCTGGCAAAATTACAGGGGAATTAATTCGGGAAAATATTGCAACAGATGGTCAGCGGTGAGTTCGTCGCCAAGCTGAGCTGGAGAGAAATGCACCTGGATCGCCCGCAACTTTTCTTGGTAGTGCAGGTTTATGAGGGCTCTGAAAGCGGCCTTCATGGCACTAATGTTAGAAAGGTCAGATTCTAAGTCTGGAACTTCTCCCTCATAAGCCACCGTAATCATGACAACCACGTTACGTGTCACCGGTAAGGACAAAGGCTGATCTGCCCCAGCACCTGGGGTACTCAGATCCGGTTCACTTAGGTAGCGCTGGGCAGAGTCGGTAAATAAATCATTGACATAACCGCTAGCCTCGCCTTCGTCCCAAAAAACGTCGCCTTCATTGGCGGCAGAGAGCCAGTATTCATCGTATTGCAGAAGGCTCTGGCAGATTTCGACGAGTCCTTCTCCCAAAACCTTAATGTCTCCCTCGGCTTCTATGGCTTGCCGGGCAGTGCGGTTCAACACCCCCAAAAGCGGTGCCACGTTAGACCCCGCTAGATGGAGAAATAGGCGACAGACCACAAAGCGAGTGCGGCCTGTCATTTTATTAAAGCGATCGCCCCATGCGTTCATGTTTTGACTCCACAACTTATTGCTAAAACTTTTCTACACCACTCCAAGGGAAATGTATCTATTGGCAGGTTGGTTTCATTACTCAGCGCTTGTTCATCCGCCCAGACAACGAAGTCCATGGCTGGATAGTTTTGTCAAATATAGCTAAGACTTCGCAGAATTACCTGAAGCTGATGTGATGTCTGGGAGTGCGATCGCTACTGGAATTTTGGGCATCGCTGTGTTAAATTTAATAACTTCTAATTGGCCACTGATAGCTCCCTTCCTTTGCGCCTCGAGCAGTTCAAACTTTCAATCATGCCCTCTCCCCGCACAATCCAGAGCATCTACACTGATGGAGCCTGCACCGGTAACCCTGGTCCCGGTGGCTGGGGTGTAGTAGTCTATTTCACTGATGGCTCAATTCAAGAACTTGGCGGGGCAGCAGCCCAAACCACCAATAACCGGATGGAGATGCAAGCTGCGATCGCAGCACTAAAATTCTTGGCTGCACAATCCGAACCCGTCACCCTCTACACCGATAGCGAATACCTGATCAAAGGCGTTACCCAGTGGGTTAAAGGCTGGAAAAAGAAAGGCTGGAAAACCAGGGAAGGTAAAGCCGTCCTCAACCAAGACCTATGGGAAATTCTGGATGAACTCAATCCCCAGCAAGTCAAGTGGCAGCATGTCCGGGGTCATGCAGGCAATGTCGGCAACGAGCGCTGTGATGTGATCGCTCGTGCTTTTGCCAATGGCAAGTCCCCATCTCTACAACATCTGCCCCCCACCGGCTCTGAAGAATCCATTGTTGAAGCCACCAATCTACCTGTAGTAGGGGTATCTGATTCAGATGCCAGATCTACGATAATTTACGAAACGACACAACCCAGCAATCTTGCCTCGGATATAAACATGACAGATTCGCCTACACCCTCAAACTCCGGTGCTAGCGACGACTTACCCCGAGAGGTGAGAGTTGCTCAACTCCGCAACGTAGTAGAGACTCTACGCATAGCTGACGAAATTGCCGTTAAAGGCTACCTAATCACCAGTTCCGAATTGGCTGACCTGATGGATGTCCACGCCAGCGCTGTCACTAGCCGGGGAGACGAGTGGCGGTGGCGTAACTGGATTGTGTCACGGGTACGACGGGAGGGGAATCAAATTCTCTGGGAACTGGAACGGGGAGACCAGGTTATTTCCAACCCTGAAAAGGATTTAGAAGCACCCATACAATAGCAATGATACCATACTTACGACCCCGCCACTGAGTAGGGGTGCTCTGGGCAGATAAGAAAATTCGCAGCACTGCTAAGGGGTCTGCCAAGGGGGAAAGCCAGAACAGCCAACCACCCGTGGCTTTAATGCGGTCGTAGGAAGGTGCGATCGCCAACAGCAAGGCAAAGCGAATCGCCAATAAAAATAAATTCAGTGCCAACAACAGGATAGGGGGTGAGGGGGAGAAGGGGTGAGGGGGTGAAAGAAAGAGACAAGTGAGTACTACTAGCAAGGGTAGACCTTGAACTGCCAGCAACAGCCACAAATCACCCCACAGCTGGGCGGTAGAGGAGGCATCCTTGAGATCAAGCGATCGCCCCCACTCCTTCCACGTTTGGACTGCCCCCTCATACATCCGCACCTTCAGCACCTTCGCACCATCCAAAAAGCCCACCTTGAAGCCAAGAGCGGCGACATTCCGTGCCAAGGTAACATCATCACAAAAAGAACTGCGCGCACTGGTATAGCCATCCATCTGGGCTAACACAGAGCGGCGGCACAAAAAGCACTGCCCATTCGCCATCACCCGTTCAGCGACCTCACTATTTATCCCAGCTGGGTCAAAGCGGTAGAGGAGAGTCACCAATAGCGCCGGTTGCAACCAGCACTCCCCTGGATACTTGAGGATGAACTGAGGCGAGAGAGACACCAGATCATATCCTTCAGCCAGCGCTGTCCTCACCAATCCGGCAACCAAACCGGGATTAGGCTCGGTATCAGCATCCATCCCTAGAATCCACTCACTGTGTTCAGAACTTTGCAAAAAGCCGTTATGCAAAGCCCAAGGACGTCCCACCCAGCCAGGTGGTAAGGGGTCATCCGTGATCAGACGAAAGCGCGGGTCTTTTTGTTGAGTCGCCTTCACCAACTCGGGTGTCCCGTCCTGAGAGTTGCTGTCTACGACAACAACTTCCCGGACTTCATAGCTTTGCCGACTTAACCCTAAAAGACACGGACCAATCCGCTCAGCCTCGTTCAGAGTGGGAACCACAACACTGACAGTACCCAACATCTCTGGTGTAGCCCAGCGGGGTTCAATCGGAGGATGGCGGCTGGGTCCTTTTAGCAGTCGCGACAGGAGAATCGCTGTTGCCGGTACTTGAAAAAGTAGCAGTCCCAGTGAGAGTGCGCCTTGTAGTGTGAGCCAGTCATACACTTTAACAACCAATCCAGCTTACTTCAAGGCCACTTCGACAGAAGCTACCGGGATTTCCGGTACTTGCTCAATGGTAACGATCTCCGTTGGTTGTGCCATCCACCACAGGGCTAGAACCGGAGCTACGCCCGTTAATAAGCCCAGCAACACTGGGAGCGAAAACCCAGATGCCAAACTTAACACTGCCCCAAAAGCAAAGTTAGTCAAATAAACGACTAAGGGCAGACTCAATTGCGATCGCTCCAATTTCAGCGGCGTCTTTCTCCACAACAGGGCTGCCACACTCATAAACAGGGCGCTAGTGCCAAACCAACCGGCATAGTTTTTGTAGGGCGTTCCAAAAAAGGCACCCGGTTGTTCCCAATACCAAAAAGGAAAAGTAGTCTGACTCATGGCTGGCTCAAGCACCAAATCCCAGGAGGTGAACAGCAGAGCACCCAGCATTATAGCACCTACGTGGCGAAGCCAGCTGGGCTTTTGCTCCACGTCCAGACCTACACGAGTGATTAAGTAAGAAGCCAACCCCATATAGAACCAGGACAAGGGAATTGTAAAAGGGACTAGCCCAGCAATTTTATATCCCAATCCACTCAGATAGCTATAGTCACCAAATGGAAAGCCGGTACTGGTTCCTAGTAATTCACTCCCTAGCGAGAGAAACACAGCTGGCAGCATAAACGCCAGCGTTGACCGCAGCCCCAACGTCCGGAAAGCATAAATAGAGACGGCTGCTGTTCCAAAGAGGATATCAACTACTCCACCCCCAGCCATTGATTTTTCCATACTCTGCTGGACGACGGTTTGTCCAGCCGCCGCCAAATTCAAAATCACATCGGCATGAGGTACGATTAGCAGCAACCCTGCCAGTCCAAAAGCCTTTGACAAGATATGACCAACGAGGCATAAGCGCTCTGCTATAACAAGTTGCTTCATGAAGATTCCCTAATAATACGTGACACTGGAAAAGGGCCTTTCTCAGTATTACAAATGTTTAATAACATATATCAGAACTTTGATTTTTCTAGTTGTGTAGAGCTACTAACTCGAAAAACCAAGCCACCTGTCTACCAGCACTTAAACGATAGAGTAGTTTTAAAGAATACACCACCAAGACTGGCAATATCAATGAATGTTAACTTCAAAAAAACTTCCCTGGGTCTCCTTAACGCTACTGCTAGTTACGTATAATATCTTGGGCTGGCTGTTATCTGCTGTTCATGGCCCCTGGGTGATTTGGATTGTACCTGGGGTTGGTGCCTTGCTGATAGCTGGAGCTTTAACATCCGCGTTGCCGGTCGTTACAGATCTTATTGCATTTACGCTGAAATCTGATGCCAGGGCTTTCCTGGTTGTGAGCGTAGCTGCTTTCTTGAGCGTCTTCATCATTTGCTGGCTTCCTACGTTTGCCAATGTCTTAATTGTGATGTCAGCCGAGTCATTAGCGCGGCTAGACCTTCAAACAGCTAGGTTTACTCAATGGCAATCCTTTTGGATTTTATCTATGGTATCCTTGGCTGGCTTAGGGCTGGGTGGGGCAGCCCACAGGCTAATTTCAGCCCACACCCTAATTTGACGCTGCTCACCTGCAATCAAAAAGGCTACTACATTTGGCGAGTAGCCTTTTTGAACAATAGGAGTCAGTGCGTTCAAGTGCTCCTGTTGCAGTTTTACGCAACCGGAGTAGCAACAATATCTGCCACATCTGCGGCTGGGGCTGCGTAGACGCTCACCTGCTTGCGGTCTTTACCCTTTCTCTCAAATGTCACCACACCGTCGATCAGGGCAAACAGGGTATCGTCACTCCCACGACCAACATTTTTGCCTGGGTGAAACTTGGTGCCGCGCTGACGGACAAGAATGTTGCCTGCCCGAACAACCTGACCACCATAGCGTTTGACGCCAAGACGCTGGGCATTCGAGTCACGACCGTTGCGAGTACTACCGGTTCCTTTTTTATGAGCCATAATTTCCTCTAATGTATATAACTTTTATTGTGGTTCACCATCCGCTTGGACAGCATCCTCAGCCACTTCCGCTGCCACTTCCGCTGCCACTTCCGCTGCCACTTCCGCTGCTACTTCCGCCGCTACTTCCGCCGCTACTTCCGCCGCCACCTCAGCACCCGGTTGGGCAGTAATCTCAGCAACTATTTCAGCAGCTATTTCAGCAGCATCCTCAGGAGTAATTCCAGCTACCACTTCAGCAGCCACTTCAGCAGCCACTTCAGCAGCCACTTCCGCCGCGATTTGGGCCACCTGTTCCTCAGTAGTCTCAGCTACCACTTCCACCGCTGGTTCCTCAGTAGTCTCAGCTACCACTTCAGCCGCAACTTCCGCCGCTACTTCCGCCGCTACTTCCGCCGCTACTTGGGCCACCTGTTCCTCAGTAGTCTCAACGACCACTTCCACCGCTGGTTCCTCAGTAGTCTCAGCGACCTCAGATGGGACTTGGGCCGCCGGTTGATCAGAAACCGAGAAGGCAGTTGGCTCTTGATCCTGAGCAGTTGCAGCTTCTTCAGAGGTTAACACTGAACCATTGAGGTTAATGGAGTTAATCATCAGTCGGGTGATTTCCTGACGATGCCCCCGCTTCTTGCGAGTTTTCTTTTTGGGGCGCATCTTGTAGACGATGATTTTGCGACCTCGCAGGTGTCGCATCACCGTGCCCTCTACTGTTGCACCCTCAATAAATGGCTGACCGATGGTGACGTCGCCGTTGTGCTGCACTAGCAAGACGGTTTCTAAGGTGACTGTCTGGTCGGGTTCAGCAGTAAGCAGTTCAATATCGTAAAAGCGGCCTGGTTCGACTTTTAGTTGCTTGCCGCCGGTTTCAATGATTGCGTAGGTCATGGGATGGTTATTGGATTTGCCGTACAGGTAGCTGGTAGACGTCTTGGTTGAAAACAGTTCCAGCTTTTGTGATGTGTCTACCTGATCCGAGCAGGAATTAGACAGCCAATCTATCATTATCGTTGATAAGCTGGATGTGTGTCAAGCAAACCCTCAACCGCCTGAATAAATTCATCCGAGTTTACGTCGGTGAGCGCAGCGAAAAAGGAGAGAAAGCTCAGAATCAGTCGAGCAAGGCATTCTTACAAGGAATTAGGGTCAATTCCTCTCTCTCGTAATCGGGCAATGAGTTCCTCTGTTTGACGTCGCTCAATCTCAAGCTGCTGCTGGGCAAGTTCTGCCCGCTGCCGCTCAATCTCAAGCTGCTGCTCAGATTGCTCCGCCCGCTGCCGCTCAATCTCAAGCTGCTGCTCAGATTGTTCTGCCCGCTGTCGCTCAATCTCAAGCTGCTGCTCAGATTGTTCTGCCCGCTGTCGCTCTTGTTCCGCCTCTGTCAGCACCCACTCGCCCTGCTCGTCGTACCACCGCAGCCACAGTCGGGGGATGCCACGGTATTCGCCCTGCCACAATCCCAACCCTAATTTCAACTCCGGTACCCAGATTCTCGGCTCTGCTAGGACTATTTCTTCGTATTGATTTGCAACTAACTGAAAGGCTTTTAACTCGTCAGTGTAGCGGTCAAACAAAATATAGTAAGGCACACCCAGAATGCGCTCGTACACCTGCCACTTGGTAGGTGGGCTATTTGGCTGCTGTACGGTATTGCCCAAGTCTTCGTTCCGGGTGCTGGGGGAGAGCAGTTCTACGACTACTAGCGGTCTGACTCCTTCTTGCCACATCACATACGAGAGACGCAGTTCTTTGTGGTCATACAAGCGGGGCACCCCCGCGACAACAAACCAATCAGGACGTTTGTGCCATTGGGGGTGGTTAGGGTCGTAGTAAAGGTTCAAGTCGCTGGCAACGAACACCTGCTCTAGTGGGTAGGTCGGTGGCTGGCATGCCATACTTAAAAGTTGTGGTTGCCATATATGAAATTCATCGGGCAAGCCAGAGTCCTCCGGGTCTTCGCTGGGCAGGTCATACATCGTCGGCATCGTCTGTCGCGGCGACAAGGGCGGGTCAATCTGCTCAATTGGGTTTTTCACTGGCAACATTGGCGCTGACATGAGAACTCGGTTTCCTTTGACGATGCAGGCGAACAAAAGTGATTAATTCCACCTTAGATTATTGTAGCCAAAAACATCTAAAAATGTTAGGATATCTATGTTTTTTTACTAGGTAAAAGTTAGATAAATCAAAAAAAAGCTGCTGAGAAGAAGTTTGAAAGTGACATTTAATTAATCAAATTTATGATTTGCATAACTGGCTTCACATCAGCTTTTTAGCCAAGATTTAAGACCGTATCTAAAGTAGAAACTGGTCAAAAAGGGCTGACAAGGAAATGGGGTTCGAATGCAAAAAAATGCTCGCTGTGTAGCATAATTTGGGTGAAATGGTATCAGCCACCAAAAATTCCTGTTCCAGACACAAGAAAGCGGGAAGTTGAGCGGTTGTGTCACCGACAGTTGGATCTTGTCACTTTGGCTAGCTAGAATAGGACTATGTCCCAAGCTTTCTCTGCCTCCAACCTGTCGGCGTCCGATTCCTCAGCCGAGACGCGCCCCACGTTCATCTTGGTTGATGGACACTCCCTGGCGTTTCGCTCTTATTTCGCCTTTCGCCGCAACGTGGGGCTGCGTACAAATACCGGGATTCCCACGAGTGTATGTTTTGGCTTCCTCAAGTCACTGTTGGAAGTGATGGCAAGCGAGCAGCCTGAATCAATGGCGATCGCATTTGATTTGGGCTTGCCCACCTTTCGCCACGAAGCCGACGATACCTATAAAGCCGACCGTCCAGGTACACCGGAAGACTTCGTTCCCGACCTGAAAAATCTTCACGAGTTGCTAAATGCCTTCAATCTGGAAATTATGACGGCTCCGGGGTACGAGGCAGATGACGTCTTGGCAACTATGGCACAACGGGCGAGTGCCGCAGGATACCAAGTCAAAATCCTCACTGGCGATCGCGATTTATTTCAACTGATTGACCCAGAAAGGGGAATTAAGGTTCTGTATCTCAGTAGCGCCTTTATCCAGCAAGGCGGCACCGGTCCCACCGAGTTTGGGTCAGAGCAGGTAAAAGAGAAACGCGGCACCGGTCCCACCGAGTTTGGGCCAGAGCAGGTAAAAGAGAAACTGGGAATATTACCGTCCCAAGTGGTCGATTACAAAGCTCTGTGTGGGGATAAGTCTGATAATATCCCCGGTGTGAGGGGAATTGGCGAGAAGACAGCAGTGCAGCTGCTCAACTCCTACGGCACCCTCGACCAGATTTATGCCTCTGTCGATCAAATCAAGGGAGCTACCAAGAAAAAGCTGGAAGAGGGGAAAAATGCAGCCTACCACTCCCAGTATATGGCGACTCTGATACTCAATGTTCCCTTGTCCATTGATCTAGAGGACTGCAAACTCAAGGGATTTGATCGCACCGTTCTAGAACCGATTTTGTCAAAGCTAGAGTTCAAGTCTTTTTTAGGCAAAATCACTCAACTCCAGCAGCGGTTTGGGGGTGTAGCTGATGAGGCAAACCAACTAGAAGTTCCCCCACCTCCCCTAGCTCCCCCACCTCCCCCAGATCTGTTCACTGACGACGACCTCTGGTTTTTCAGTGCTGCCGATACAGAAGGTGAGCAGCGGCAAATACTCTGCCCAGTTACACCCCGCATTATTGATACTCCAGCCAAACTGACAGAGTTGGTGAAACAGCTGCAAGGGAGCACCGATCCAGATGCACCAGTCGCTTGGGACACCGAAACCACAGACTTAGAGCCACGGGATGCCCAACTGGTAGGGATTGGCTGCTGCTGGGGCACGAGCCAAGTTGAAGTGGCATATATTCCCCTTGGTCACACCGCTGGGGGCAACCTGGATACAGATACGGTCCTAGACGCCCTGCGCCCGATTCTAGAAAGTGCTGACTATCCCAAAGCATTGCAGAATGCCAAATTTGACCGCTTAGTTCTGCGCTGTCAGGGAGTTAAGCTGGCTGGGGTGGTGTTTGATTCCATGCTGGCTAGTTATGTCTTGAATCCAGATAGCAGCCACAATCTCAGTGAACTGGCTCAGAAATACTTAGGGCTAACTGCCAAAAGTTACATAGATTTAGTACCCAAAGGCAAAACGATCGCAGACTTAGACATTCCCACCGTAGCGGATTACTGCGGCATGGATGTTTATGCCACCTTCGGGCTGGTGCCGAAGCTAAGGGCAGAACTGGAGAAGGTTTCAGCTTTGCACAAGCTGTTATTGGAAGTAGAACAGCCCCTGGAGCCAGTGCTAGCCGAGATGGAATACGACGGCATCCGTATAGACAAATCATATCTCCACCAACTCTCGCACCAGTTGGAACAGGATTTAGCGGCGATTGAGGAGAGAGCCTACGAAGCAGCTGGGGAGAAGTTCAACTTGGGTTCACCCAAAAAGTTGAGCCAGCTGTTGTTTGACAAGTTCAAATTAGACCGCACGAAGTCTCGCAAAATCCAGACAGGTTATTCTACCGACGCGGCGACACTGGAAAAGCTGCAAGGACACGCGCTAGTTGATGAGATTCTGCAGTACCGCACCCTGTCTAAGTTGAAGTCTACCTATGTGGATGCGCTACCGGCGCTGGTGCGTCCAGATACTCAGCGGGTGCATACGGATTTTAATCAGACTGTCACGTCCACTGGTCGGTTGTCTTCTTCTAATCCGAATTTGCAGAATATTCCTATCCGCACGGCTTTTAGTCGGGAGATTCGTAAGGGGTTTGTCCCAGAACCGGGCTGGCTCATGGTAGCAGCTGACTATTCGCAAATTGAGTTACGGATTTTGGCTGATCTGACTCAGGAACCGGTGTTGGTTGAGGCGTACCAGGGAAATGAGGACGTTCACACCGTAACGGCTCGCCTGCTGTTTGAAAAGGAAAATGTGACGCCAGAGGAGCGGCGGTTGGGGAAAACTATCAACTTTGGCGTGATTTACGGCATGGGCGCTCAGCGGTTTGCGCGGGAAACAGGGGTAAAGGCAAAAGACGCCAAGGTGTTTATCGAGCGGTTCAACCAGCGGTATCCGAACGTGTTTGCATATTTGCAACGGATGCAACAAGAAGCGATCGCGCAAGGTTATGTCCAAACAATTTTAGGACGTCGCCGCTATTTTAATTTCACCAGCGATCGCCTCCGGCAGCTTGGTTACCGCAAACCTGAAGAAATTAACCTTGATGAACTTCGTGGGCTGAGTGCATACGATGCTGGGCTGCTACGGGCAGCTGCCAATGCCCCGATTCAAGGTTCCAGCGCCGATATTATCAAAATTGCGATGGTGAGACTGCACAAAGTTTTGCAGAATTACCAAGCGCGTTTGTTATTGCAAGTTCACGATGAACTGGTGTTTGAAGTCCCCCCAGCTGAGTGGGAAGAGCTACAGCCTCAAATCCGCTCCACGATGGAAACCCCTGTCCAACTGAGCGTCCCTCTAGTGGTTGATGTCCGCGCGGGGCAAAATTGGCTGGAGACAAAATAGTTAAGCAGCCCGCGCCATAGAACGAGCGTACTGTAGGGCCTCACCTTACCGACGGACAGATTGCAGGGCCTGTAAGGCCGTAACAATACCCCAACCTGAATTCCGGTCTACCCCAGGTGACTCGATATCTAAAGCTGTGCTAGTGAGTGCGGTACGAATTTGCGCAGGTTTCAGAGCAGGGTTGGAGGACTTCAGCAGTGCGGCAATAGCTGCGGCGTGCGGGGCAGCGGCAGAAGTCCCGTAGAAGGGATTCAGACCAGTATTGGTAGGCAACGTGGTGGCTACCCCGTCGGCGGCGGCGATGTCTGGTTTTTGACGCACGGTTCCTCCCGTAGACAGCAAATTACCTGGAGTTATAGGAGTGCCGTCAGCATTGTAAAAGATGCGCCGTGGCCCATCAGAACTGAAAGGTTCTACGGGATTGGCAGACCCTCCAGTGAAAGGGGAGGGGAAAGGGGAAGTCTTCCTAACATCTACCGCCCCTACTCCTAACGTACCAGCAGCAGCTGCATGGCCCTTTATGCTTCCGGGTGTACTGGTAGCTAACCCTAGTCCCCCAACCTCGATATGGAGGTAACGGGGATTACCCTTGGACAAAACTATCGCAACTAAGGCGTTGACCGGTACTCCATCGATGTGTTCATAGGGGTCTTGGGAGCCATTCTGGAGGTTGTTGGAATATCCCAAGATTCTGGTTCCTTGAGGATTAAATATGTAGAGGTCGTAGTCGTTTGATGAAGCACCCAGGGGATCAGACCAAAACAAGTTGACTTGATCAGGAGTGTTACCACCGACCCCTGGAATAATTGTGTTTTTGGTACTGCTGCCAAAATTATGCAAAGTTCCTAAACGCAGCCCAAATATGCTCACGGTTTGGCCTGAATTAACGAAATCGCCTTCCCATGTGCTGGAGGTTTTGTGGTCGAAACTCCCCGAATTACCTACTGCGGAAAAATAGGTTACCCCATTAGCAACCACCTCATTGACTGCCTGAGCAATGATGCCATCTTGAAAGGGCGATTCGTTTACATACTCGGCATCATCTACGATCACATCACAGCCAGCGGCACGCAACTGACGAATGTTGTGGGCGAAATTGGCCGGGTTTCCTGCGGCTGTAGCGAAGTAGAGTGTTGCCCCAGGAGCCAGATCATGGATAATCTGTAGCATAGCCCGCCCTTCATCATCACCATCAGGACTATTACAGGATTCACCAACTTTGGGATCGTTCAATTCTTGCAAAACGGTCACCCCATTTGACGGCAATTTCCCATTGCTTATGTCTGTGGTTGCGCCACCCAGGCAGTTGTAGCTGCTTGACAGGACGCCAACCTTTACACCTGTACCATTAACAGCGAATTTACTGCGGCCTTTATCAGCACTATGGGTTACATCTCCTTGCGATTTAAAAATCCCAATAGATCTGTTGGCTTTGAGCGCTGGTTGAATAAAGTTAATGTCATCCAGACTCGCCAAAGTCTCTATTTCCTTCAGAGGGATCCTAGCCCGGAGCGTATTGTAGTCGGCAAAACTGTTGATGATTTTTCCGCCTGACCGCTCAATCTTTTCACGTAGTCCATCCGTGACCCTGGCTTGCATATCAACCAATACTCCGCCATTATGATCGATTTCAACCCCTGTTTTAAATGTAGAAACACCCTGGGCGAGCCCAATGTTTTTCTTAAACTCGTATAGAAGTTGAGAATCTATCTGGCGTTGAGTATGTGAGCGCGATAGCTTCTCATTGTGTAAGGAGGCAATTTGTGCTAGCACACTTTCACTAATTTGCTTAAGACTCTGCGGTGGCTCAGCCTCCACTCCAGAAAAGCTGCCAAGCAATAGTACTATACCAAGGCTCAGTAGAAATAGAAGACTAAAGAGTCTCCGAAGCCGGGTATTAGCAGAAATCATAACAATGCCTTTGCCTTTTTATGGAAATTTACGAGTTCAAATGGTAGCAACAGTTCTGAAATATTTTGGATACCTTGGGCGGCGATGCCAATTTGACCAAACTTGCATTCATAGCAAAAATGAAACCTATAAACCGTTATTTAATTGACTGAAAAAACTGCTGATAGTGTGAAATTACCCAATCGTGGACTACGTTTTAAATCTAGTTTGATACTTTTACCTCTATCTATGGAATGGGCTTTTATAAAAGCTTACCTACCCATAAAAACTTTGACAATCGGTAAAAATCCGAGTAAAATCATTAAAAAGTTAGATAAAAGTCAGTGCGCTCCAGAAAGCGGGTGAACAACGCTTTAGCGTGGGCCACGGATTTGCCAGTTGGCACCTGGGACTGGAGTCGTGTTCAATGATGAGACAACGGTGATGCCGTTCATCAGCCAGATGGTGTTCTGTCCCGTAGCCTGATTCCGCCATACCAAGTCGGGCTTACCATCGCTATTGAAGTCCCCTGTGCCGACAATTTGCCAGTTGGCGTCTGGGACTGGAGTCGTCTCCACTGATGAGACCACGGTGGTACCGTTCATTAGCCAGATGGTGTTCTGGCCCGTAGCCTGATTGCGCCATACCAGGTCGGACTTACCATCGCTATTAAAGTCCCCTGTACCGACAATTTGCCAGTTGACACCTGGAACTGGAGTCGTCTCCACTGATGAGACCACGATGGTGCCGTTCATCAGCCAGATCAGGGTATGGCCCGTAGGCTGATGACGCCATACCAAATCGGGCTTACCATCGCTATTAAAGTCCCCTGTACCGACAATTTGCCAGTTGGCATCTGGGAGTGGAGTCGTCTCCACTGATGAGACCACGGTGGTGCCGTTCATCAGCCAGATCAGGGTATGGCCAGTAGGCTGATGATGCCATACCAGGTCGGGCTTATCATCGCTATTAAAGTCCCCTGTGCCGACAATTTGCCAGTTGGCGTCTGGGAGTGGAGTCGTCTCCACTGATGAGACCACGGTGGTGCCGTTCATCAGCCAGATGGTGTTCTGTCCCGTAGCCTGATTTCGCCATACCAGGTCGGACTTACCATCGCGATTGAAGTCGCCGGGCACCTTCAGGATGGGCGGAGGAACCTGGACAGATTGCAGGGCTTGTAAAGCCATGACAATACCCTTCCCTGAATCCCGGTCTACCCCAGGTGCCTCGATGTCTAAAGCTGTGCTGGTCAGTGCATTGCGAATTTGCGCCGAGTTCAGGGAAGGGTTGGAGGACTTCAGCAGTGCGGCAATAGCTGCGGCGTGCGGGGCAGCGGCAGAAGTCCCGTAGAAGTTATTCAGACCAGTATAGGAAGGTAACGTGGTGGCTACTCCATCGGCGGCGGCGATGTCTGGCTTTTGACGCACTGTCCCTCCCGTAGACAGGAAATTACCTGGGGTTATAGGAGTGCCGTCAGCATTGTAAAAGATGCGCCGTGGCCCATCAGAACTGAAATTTTCTACGGGGTTGGCAGACCCTCCAGTGAAAGGGGAAGGGAAAGGGGAAGTCGTTTTAACATCTACCGCTGCTACTGCGAAGGCACCAGCAGCTGCTGCATGGCCCTTTATGCGTCCGGGTGTACTGGTAGCTAACCCTAGTCCCCCAACCTCGAGATGGAGGTAACGGGGTTGACCTTTGGACAGAACTACCGCAACCATTGCGTTGACCGGTACTCCATCGATGTGTTCATAGGGGTCCTGGGAGCCATCCTGGGTGTTGGTGGAAGATTTTAAGAGTGTAGTTCCTACAGCATTAAATATGTAGAGGTCATAGTCATTTGGTGAAGCACCCAGGGGATCAGACCAAAACAAGTTGACTTGATCAAGAGTCTTGCTCAAGGCTCCTGGAATAATTTTGTTTACGGTACCGCTACCAAAATTATGAAAAACTCCTCCCTTAGACTGCCCGGTTATGGGTATGCCTGAATTAACGAAATCGCCTTCCCATGTGCTGGAGGTTTTGTGGTCGAAATTCCCCGAATTAGTTGTTGCGGAAAAATAGGTGACCCCATTAGCAACTACCTCATTGACTGCCTGAGCAATGATGTCATCCTGAAAGGGCGATTCGTTGGTATACTCACCATCATCTACGATCACATCACAGCCAGCGGCACGCAACTGACGAATGTTGTGGGCGAAATTGGCCGGGTTTCCTGCTGCTGTAGCGAAGTACAGGGTTGCCCCAGGAGCCAGATCATGGATAATCTGTAGCATAGCCCGCCCTTCATCATCACCACCAGGACTATTACAGGATTCACCAACTTTGGGATCGTTGAATTCTTGCAAAACGGTCACCCCATTTGACGGCAAATCCCCAGTGCTTATGTCTGTGGTTGCGCCACCCAGGCAGTTGTAGCTGGTTGACAAGACGCCAACCTTTACACCTGTACCATTGACACCAAATTTACTGCGGCCTTTATCAGCACTATGGCTTACATCTCCTTGCGACCTAACAATCCCAACGGAGCTGTTGGCTTTGAGCGCTGGTTGAATAAAATTGATCTCATCCACACTCGCCAAAACCTCTAACTGGCTCAGGGGAATCTTAGCCCGGATGGCATTGTCCTCGGCAAAAGTGTTGATGATTTTTCCGCCCAAGCGCTCAATCTTTTCCAGTAGCTCATCCGTACACCTAGCTTCCAAATCAACCAATACCCGCCCATCCAGATCAATTTCAACCCCTGTTTTCAGAGTAGAAACACCGTGGGCGATCGCTTGCCGACGGTATTTCTTCAGCTCGTATAAAAGTTGAGAATCTATCTGACGTTGAGCAGGTGAGCGCGATAGCTTCTCGCTCTGTAATGCTGCCAGTTGTCTTAAGGCACTTTCACTAAGTTGCGTCAGACTCTGCGGTGGCTCAGCCTCGACTCCAGAAAGGCTGCCAAGCAATAGTACGATACCAAGGCTCAGTAAAAACACAAGACTAAAGAGTCTCACTCGCCGGGTATGAGCAAAAACCATAACATCAAGGAGACATAGCTCTGCCTGAGCGCTGGGTATGAAGAGCGGGTTGAATGAACTTGATGTCATCCACACTCGCCAAAACCTCTACCTGGCTCAGGGGAATCTTAGCCCGGATGGCATTGTCCTCGGCAAAACTGTTGATGATTTTTCCGCCCGAGCGCTCAATCTTTTCCAGTAATCCATCCGTGACCCTGGCTTGGATATCAACCAATACCCGGCTATCCTGATCGATTTCAACCCCTGTTTTCAGGGTAGGAACACCCTGGGCGATCGCTTGCCCACGGTATTTCTTCAGCTCGTATAGAAGTTGAGAGTCTATCTTGCGTTGAGCAGATGAGCGCGATAGCTTCTCTGTCTGTAAGGCTGACATCTGTCTTAGGGCACTTTCACCAAGTTGCGTCCTCCTCGGCGCGGGCTCAGCCTCCACCGCATAAAAGCTGTCAAGTAATAGTACCATACCAAGGCTCAGTAAAAACACAAGACTAAAGAGTCTCAAAAACCAGGTGTGAGCAGAAATCATAAAACGCCTTGTTCTAGGGATTGACTTCAAGCCTTACCGTTCATCATCTGAAAAAAATTCGTCATCATCTAGGTCTTTCTGTGATTGAGAATTACCTCGCCGAGAACCAGCAAGACTCCAGAGTGGTTGAACCAGTGCCATGGCAATTATCCCCACACCGACACTGAATGCTAGCAGCAAACCTACCGGCAACTGAATCGACTCGAAGTTCAGAAATTTCAGCGATACTGGGGTGGCGTTTTGGACAGAGAGGATAGCGATCGCAACGACCCAGGTGGCTACAATTAGCGATGTGAGCAGATTGGGTATAGTTTTCATAGCTGCAACCACATATGAACGCAGATGAACGCAGATGAACGCAGATTAAATATATTATCAGCGTTTATCCGCGTCCATCTGCGTTACGCTTTCACTGGTTTTAACTGGGTGATCAAGTGCTCTATCTGTTCAACGATTTGGGTTTGTTGATCTTGAGAGTTAGTTTCCAGGTAGACGCGCATTAGGGGTTCGGTGCCGGAGGGGCGTAGGAGTACCCAGCTGCCGTCTTCTAAGTATAGTTTGATCCCGTCGAGGCGGCCTACTTCTTTGACGGTGATGCCTGCGATGTCTGTTGGTGGATTCTTGCTGAAGGCTTCGATTACAGCTGCTTTGTGAGCGTCATCTAGGTGTAGGTCGAGGCGTTGATTGTAGAGGGGGCCATCAGCTTCTGCGATCGCTTCTGCCACTAGCTGACTCAAGGGTTTGCCTTCGTAGGCGATCACTTCTGCTACCAACATATCAGCTAAAATGCCATCTTTTTCCGGAATATGACCGATAACACTTAAGCCGCCCGATTCTTCCCCACCAATCAGTACGGTAGTCTGGCGCATTTTTTCACCAATGTATTTGAATCCTACCGGTGTTTCGTAAATTTTCAGCCCGTACTTAGCCGCTAGGTTATCTAGTAGATGAGTTGTAGCGACAGTACGGACGATGGCACCGGTTTTGCCGAGGTTCTTGATTAAGTGACGCGCTAAGACCAACAGGATGGTATTGGGGGGTAAGATGTTGCCTTGTTCGTCAACAATACCAAAGCGATCGCTATCTCCATCAGTAGCAAGACCTAAATCTGCCTGATCTTTCTTCACCGCTTCTACTAGCCCAAGCAGCTGTTCTCCTTTGGGTTCTGGCATGCCGCCGCCAAATAGGACGTCGCGGTAGGTGTGGAAGGTTTCTAGATCACAACCGCAGTGTGATAAAACTGTATCTAAATAGCCGCGAGAGGTGGAATAAAGGGCGTCGTATTTCACCTTTAGCTTGGCGCTGCGAATTCGGTTGACATCCAGAAGGCTATAAATAAATTTTAGATAGTCTGGTTTTGGGTCAAAGGTAGAAATTTGACTATTTGATTTGCCGCTAGGCGGGGTATCCGCAACACTTTCTATATTTGCCACAATCGTATCAGTAATCTCAGTTGTGGCGGGGCCAGCGTAATCGGGAATATACTTGATTCCACAGTAGGGTGCAGGGTTATGGCTGGCAGTGAACATCAGCGCTCCAGCTGAATTTAGGTGACGAGCGTTGTAGGCAATTACTGGTGTGGGACAATCCCGCTCGGTAATTTTTACAGTCCAACCCAATTCTGCAAGTACCTCTGCGGCAGTACGGGCGAATTGGTCAGCTAGAAAGCGAGTATCGTAGGCAATCAAAACTGGTCGGTCTTTGGTGTAGGCGGTTTCGAGGTAACTTGCGATCGCTTGCGTCACTTTCCTGACATTGGCGAAAGTAAAGTCATCGGCAATAATACCTCGCCAACCATCGGTGCCAAACTTGATTTTGCTGGAATTGCTACTAGCGCTCATCGTTTGCCACTTGCTATTGTTCATCATTAATACTACAGGAAGCTTCTCGCTAAGCGCTTTTAGCCGCAAGTATCCAACCCGCGTTTTCACTCACTGATTTTCAGCAATGCCAACCCCTGGGCGACCGTTTGCTAGTTATCACCTTTGGTCTTTAGTTGCACCAGCTATGGGGCAAGAACGCTGGCATTGCCAGATGAAGCGGGGCTTTATCAAAGCGCGGCAAGATGAACCAATAGTCAAAGCGCTTTTGGCTCAGGCTAGCCCACCTCAGCGGATTGGCCTACTTGCTCAAAAAGGCGTTTATGAATTCCATCACCATCACCATCTGTTGGCTCAGCCAGACGGTGTGGAGAAAGTGGCACAAATTCTGAAATTAAGCAAATCAACTGATGAAGTTCAGCAGCGTGTGATTCAAATTTTGAAACAATATCATCATGAGCCGGTTTTAGAGGGGAAACACATTATTCAACTGACTCGCGGCGATGAAGGGTTTCCGAAACCGATTTGGATTGACCAGCAGGATTATCGTTTCCGGCTATATGCCGCAATGGACTGCGTTTTTAGTGAAGCCGATAGGACGTTGCACATTTTAGATTTCAAGACTGGTAAGTCTGCCTTCGACCAGCGGCAGGCATTGGTTTATTTACTAGCGGCTCGCTATCTCTACCCGAAGCAACAAGCAGTGGCCTCGTTTTATAACCTGGAACGGTGTAAGAAATCGGAGCTAATCAGCCTCACCTCTAGCCAATTGGACGCGATTGAAAATCAGCTGGCACGGGTGGCTCAAAAGCACCAGCAAGATTTGCACCAATACCAGCAAAATCCAAGTAAGTTCAGTCAGATTTTTCCTCCTAATCCGGGTTTCCACTGCCGGTACTGCCCCTTTCAGAGAATTTGCGATTTTTCTGGCTTTAAGCCCTCTAAGTGAAACAGGGGTCAAGAGTTCGGAATGCTCAGAGCCAGCTGGTAGAGTTGACGGCGGGGGAGCGAGGTTGCTTGTGCTAACTGGCGGCTAGCTTGCGATCGCGATATTCCCTCAGCCATGATCTGTTGCAACTCTGCTTTAAGTTCTGCTTCTGAAAGTTGGGGTTTAGCTGGCCCGAACCCAGCAACTACTATGGTATATTCTCCTTGGGGCTCACGCTCGGTGTAGTGAGCGATCGCATCCCCAATGCTGCCCCGCCAAAATTCCTCATACAATTTAGTCAACTCCCGTGCCAGTACTAGTTGTCGATCTTGACCCAAAACATCTACCAAGTCTTGCAGAATTTGCCGCAGCCGGTGGGGAGCCTCGTATAATATGATTGTTCGGGCTTCTGCTTGTAGAGATTCCAAGCGCTGGCGCCGCTGTTGACCTTTTGCCGGTAAAAAGCCTTCAAATACAAACTGCTCCGTCGGTAGCCCAGCTGCACTCAGCGCCGCGATTGCCGCAGTTGGACCTGGAATCGGAACCACTGGTATCCCAGCCTCAACACAGGCTTTAACCAGCTCATATCCGGGGTCCGAGATTCCAGGCATTCCAGCATCAGTGACGAGTGCGATCGCCTTTCCGTTGCCCAACTGCCCTAACAAGTCAGGGATGCGGCTGTTGCGATTGTGCTCGTGGTAACTCAGCTGGGGTATCGTAATCTGAAAGTGTTGTAGCAGCTTCCCCGTGTGACGTGTGTCCTCTGCGGCAATCAGATCGACTGTTTGCAAAATCCGCACCGCCCGGAAGGTCATATCTTCCAGGTTGCCAATTGGGGTTCCTACTACATATAGTGTTCCTGGTTTGGGATCAGTCGGCATTTTCTTTACAGTGCCTGAAGCATTCAAAAAAGATGAGTTCATGTCACCAGTTAAAACCTATCACGGGCTTTTTGTCGGTTTAGTAACCTTGGATCTGGTCTACCTCGCAACAGCTGCCCCTAGCAACAACCAGAAAATTGTCGCCTCTGACTATACTGTCGCGGCTGGTGGCCCAGCGACAAACGCTGCTGTGACTTTTAGCCATCTAGGTAATCAAGCTACGCTGTTGGGTGTAGTGGGCGCTCACCCGATGACCCAGCTGATTCGGGCTGATTTGGAAAATTGCGGAGTAGCTACGCTCGACCTCGACCCCAGCCAGTCCCAGCCGCCGCCGGTTTCCTCTATCATTGTCACCCAAGCAACTGGTGAACGGGCTGTGATTTCTATTAATGCGATTAAAAGCAAAGCTTCAAGCGATCGCATCCCTCCCGATATTTTGCAGGGGGTTGATATTGTGCTGATTGATGGGCATCAAATGGCAGTTGGAGAAGCGATCGCCCAGTTAGCTAAAGTCAACAACATCCCTGTTGTCGTTGATGGCGGTAGCTGGAAGCCTGGGTTTGAAAGCGTGTTGCCTTTTGTCGATTACGCCATTTGTTCCACCAATTTCTATCCGCCCAACTGCAACAGTGCTGTGGAAGTTTTTGCCGATCTCGAGGCAACTGGCATTCCCCACATCGCTATCACCCACGGAGAAAAACCAATTCAATACCTCTGGCACGGTAGAACCAGAGCTTTAGAGGTGCCTCAGATTAACGCAGTTGATACACTGGGGGCTGGGGATGTTTTCCACGGTGCTTTTTGTCATTACATCCTGCGATCAAATTTTACCGATGCCCTGGCAGCGGCGGCACTGGTCGCATCTTATTCTTGTCAATTTTTCGGGACTCGCCGTTGGATGCACTCAAGCGCGATAAATTGCTAGAAATTCCCAAGCTTTAATCAACTAGGCAGTACCAGATGAAATCGTTAGAAGAAATATTGGCGATCGCCCGTTCCGTCGGCTGGGGAGCATCATACCTCTTACGGTCTTACTACAACGGTGAACTCAAGGACGTCAGTCTGGAAATTCAAAACAAACAAGATGGACCTGTAACTGCCGCCGATGTTGCTGTCAGTCACTACATCCTCGACAGACTACAAACCAATTTGGGCAATCAAGACTTTGCCTACGTGAGCGAAGAAACCTACAAATCTCAAAGTGCTGGGCAGCTTAGTCACTCTTGGGTGTGGATTATTGATCCCCTAGATGGGACGCGAGACTTTATTGATAGAACCGGTGAATACGCTGTTCACATTGCCTTAGTTAACTCAGGACGCCCGGTGCTGGCAGTGGTGGCATGGCCTGAAGCTGAAAAGTTGTACTACGCAACCATTGGCGGCGGCACGTTTGTGGAAACCCGTGATGGAACACTTACGCCTCTACGGGTTTCGGAGCGCAACGCAATTGAGGATTTGACCCTAGTCGTTAGCCGCACTCACCGAGATCAGCGATTTAAAGCGCTCCTGCAACAGTTGCCCTGCCAAAATCAACACTATCTCGGCAGTGTGGGCTGCAAAATTGCCACGATTGTTGAACAACAGGCAGATGTCTATATATCTCTTTCCGGCAATTCTGCCCCCAAAGATTGGGACTTAGCTGCCCCAGAACTTATCCTGACCGAAGCCGGTGGACAGTTCACACATTTCGATGGCACACCCTTGAAATACAACCAGGCAGATGTGAGTCAGTGGGGTGGCTTGCTAGCAAGTAACGGTCACTGTCATGCCGCCCTTTGTACCGAGGCCCAAAGAATTCTGGCGGAACTAGAAGGAAGGAAAATATAAATTTTGGCAGCAGAGTGTCACATTAGGCTCAGCTGGCATTTAGGGGCTCTTAGAGGACTACAAATCCCTCTACTCCTTTAACTACCTTGTCAAAGGAAACGGTTTCTCCACATCCGTGGGTTTTATTCTGTCTGCTGATTAAACAATCTGAGAAGTCAGCCTTGCTCTTCTTATATTCGCGCAGCGACCACCAGACTGCATCTTTGTTCTCGAAATTAAATATACTTGTCTTCAATACTTTTTCCAAGAGGTCTACAATTTCCGCTTTGCTGTACCCATAGGCAGATTCTAAAACCCATATCAGTTCGCACAGAACAATGTTGTTGATGAAGCAAGTTTCTCCCTCGGCCACTGTTTTCTCAATAAATTGGGTGGCCTTTTCCCCCTGATCTGGGTCATCCTGTACGAAATACCGGACAAGAATATTAGTATCTAATCCCTTCACAAGTTTTTTGCTGCTCGTTTTCTCACTGCTGCATTCATCGCTTGATCAGAAATAGATTTCATTCTTTCTCGATGCAAGATCCCCTTCAACTCTTGAACTGTAATAGTTGCTGGTTGAATTAGCACACGCCCATCTGACTCAATGATGAAATCAATTTGGTCTCCTGGGTTTAGTTGGAGAAAGTCCCGTATCTCTTTTGGGACTGTGGTCTGTCCCTTGCTCGTAATAGTCGAAGTTGGCATGTACCCATTCCATTGTCAAAACTTCCTTACTATACTGTAGATGGTGGCGGCAATATGTTGGAGATCAAATGCTGGGATGAAGGGGAACCAGTGCCTCAAGACCGTGTTAGCAGCCAAAGCGAATATCGCCAAATGGGAAAAGTGGAACCAGGAAAACCAAGCCCGTACTGATGGCCAATTTACAAAAGCCTCAACCGGGCGATGTAGTACTGGGGGGCTGCTATTAATCCCACAGTAGAACAAGGCTTTCGTTGTATAGTTGTCTGCCAGATGCTGTCCAATCTCTACCAGGACATCAAAGTTTTTCGGTATGACGATATTATTGGAGAAGTCTATTTTTTGGCTGGAGTAGACGAGGGGATTGAGTTAGTCATGGCACGAGACGGAAACTGGAGGTTTATTGATGAATCCTCGATTTGAGGGAATGACTCGCAAAGAGCTAAAAGCTTATGTCCTGACTCATCGTGATGATGCTGAGGCAGTGCGTGCTTTGATGACATGGCGTAGCCCGGATGAAACAGCAACCTGGTATTCCACCAACGACCCCAAGGAAATAGAAGAAATCCTTAAGCGCAAAATCAACGGGTAGCTTTGAGGATCGAGAGTGGAAAAGCCTCCCCTACAAACCACACTTGGCTAAGCTTCCATCGAAGCTGTAGTTAAAGTTATAACCCCGCTCAAAGGTAGGCAAATGACCCTGGTCAGGGTTGCCATAATCCGGTTCGTACCCAGGTTTAAAGTGCTCTCGGTGACCATCATAAATATACTGAATTAGCCACTCTCCCCCAGGGCGCTGCCACTGCATTTGGTTGTAGGCTTGGCGATAATCCCTAGCTTGCTTGAGGATCTGGCGTTGGGCAGTGAAACCCAGATTACCATTACTGGCTTTGAACCAGAGTTGGTCTACTGTCTTGAGATCCTGACAAGGGGGATGAGCCGCCTCTTGTGGAGCAACGTGCCCTGTCTGATCGGAATCGGGCCCAAAAGCCTTTAGAAGCGCCTCTGTAGTATCAACGTTTGCTCGCTTCCAGTTATGCGACTGCAAGTCATCGCGTAGATCGGTGTAATCTACTCCCTTAGTAGAAGTTAAGGGCACTGAAGATAAATCATTGCTCGGTGTTGAGCCGCTTGATTGAGATGATTTACCTCCAGTCGTCGGACTGGAATCGCCTGGTGTAGAGTTACCCGACTTACTTAGGTTTAAAACAGAATTTCGGGTGAACCACCAAAACAAACCACCGAGCACCCCAATTGTAATTAGAAGGGCTAGGACAAGAACAGGAGTTTCGTTTTTTTGAGCCATTGCTAAAATTTGAATGTCCTCAAAGCCCAAACAGAGTTAGTCTGCGTCCTGGGTTTGATTAGATAATGTCTTCAATTCATCTAGCTTACAAAGCAGGCGCGGCTTTTCAGGGTTAGTTAAATCGAGCTGGTTCCAATGTACTATATACCCGCCGTGGATTTCACGCGCTCCAATTAGAGGCAAAATTGTCCGCACAATCGTCCAGGCTGATAGGCGTTCTAATAGAGCAGCAGGTCCGATTACATATTCCTGAATAACCCATTCATCGCCTTGCTGTGCGGCACGCATCTCATGAATTCGCCCAATTTCTTTGCCAGTTGAGTCCAGCACACGTTTGCCCAGTAGAATTTCTAGATGAATTTCACGGTTTGTCATTATCCTGAGCCTGGAATCCGTCTAATAATGTGTTAACGCAGCCATTGTTCCCAGGCTAGCGCTGGTGTTGTTTCTGCTTCGAGATCGACTTCTACGTCGATGCCATCAATGCGCAAGTCGCGCACCTGAGACCAAGGAATCCGAAACGCATTACCTTGCCTTGCACCCCACTTGCTTCCCAGTGCTGCTACCCAATCCAATCTCGGGTGCAACCGTCGGGCAAGGGTTGGCATTCCCACTTCAATGTACGCTAACATAGGCGGTTGCCCGTCGCGCAATTCTATCACAATGCCATCGACTCTACCCATTTTGAATTGATTGCGGTCAACTAACTGATGATCAAGCACATCGCGGATTACATTCACCTCAGTCTCCTCCAAGGATTTGCAGTGGGATGGCAACGATCGCCAGGATAAAAGCTAGTGCAACTGAAACCTCTCCCGGTTAGAAACCGGGAGGTTCCTCCAAGAAAGGAGAAACAGACGATTTTAACTTAAGCTTTTCGCCCAAACTTCCACAAGGGAAGCCAGCTATCTGGCATAAGAGTTCGTCTTTTCGGGGGATCTGCTCTAAGGGTTTGACGCCTGACCTTGGACTAGCCGCAGTACTCGCAGATTTAGACTCATAACGCTGGAATGCCCCCACGAGGATTGGTTCCAATCCTGCATACCGTTCTCTTGCGGTATCAGCATCCAACTGGTCTTCTTGTACGTATCTCGCTAAATAGGCACTGAATAAGTCTCTATGCATGACAATCCCTGTGACATCGTAATGAATTCGTTGTGAGAGGGATTTTTTTTGTCTGGAACCGTCTAAATGAGTTTGAGACAGTGCCGTCTTAGTCGTCGAGAACGTCTCGAACTTACCGTCAGCTTTTTCAGCTTTACGTTTGAGTTCGCTCTGGACAAAGCCGGGAGATTTTGCTCCAATCGCTTTGCCATATCGTTTCTGCCATCCTTTAACACAGACGTTTTCAGCTTTAATGAACTTGCCAATCTTTAAAACAATGTTTACAAGCTGACGATTCTGGGATTTAGCATAAGCAGTTTTGCGACGTTCTAAATTACGTTTACGCTTTTTGAGCTGCTTATACCGGCGTGAGTGATTCCACAGCCGTTTATCGCCTCGTTTTAACCCTTTATTTCCCTTCTTGGACTTTCCTTTTTTCTTAATAATTTTGCGTCCGACCCGCGCCAGAAAATCCAGTTCGTAGTTATCTGGGTTATTCATTCGTTGCGAACGTTGCATCTGACGTTGCAGCGCTGCAATCTCTTTTTGGTAGGTAGGAACGCCGCAGGCAAAGGGCATTAATTCTGCATGAGTGTCACCGACTACTGCCAAGTTGGAGATATTGAGGTCGATTCCAACTAATTCATCTCCTACTGGATTTTTGGGCTTTTGGTAAGGAGTCCCTTCGTTGATCAGCTGAATGTACCAACGAGTACCTCCGCCTAACTCTTTACGAATTAAGCGGACGTATTTGACTCGGTGATTTAGCCCGTGTAGGATTACAGGATCATTCCTCTCGATCAGGGGCTTGAGTTTGAGTTGGCCCCAAACTAAACACTCGTCTTTCCACCGTAGTCCTTGCTTGTTGGTTTTGCCTTCCATTGAACGGAAGCGAGAATGAACTTTGTAGCGAAAGCTTTTCGCCTTGCCTAGTAGAACTTTCTCAACGGCATTAAAGGCACGAGTGGCTAGTTTCTGACGAGTGTCGGGGGAGAGAGTACTCTCTCCCCCGAACTCTCGTTGAGTATTTGCATCTAACTTTTCTGCAATCCACTTTGATTCATTAGCTACTACTGTGGCAAACGAGTGCAGCTCGTATTCCGTGAAGCGAGCTGCAGCTCTGGCTTGGGCAAATGCCTTAATGCGTTCTGGGTTAGCAACAGGATTCCGATCTTTTCCTTGAACTATTTTGGTCAGCTTAAGGGCTTGTTTAAATGCCTCAGAATTCCGCACCAGTTTCATTCTAATATTCGCTTCGTTTAAGCAAGCGTTAAGCAACCGCATTCCGGCATTAAACCGTGCCTTCAGTTCTTTTTCATCTTGGCTTGTGACGATTAACGGTAGCTCAGTGATGAACGATGGTGTTGTCTTTCTCGGCATTGTGTTTGTCAAATAATTGACTCCATTAATCTAACATGCTAGATTTTAAATGTCAATCACTCTCAGTAATCAACATGAAACTAGCAGGGAGGGAATATCGGAAATACTCTCACGCTATAGGCTGTATTTCGGTTCACTTGTGCTGGATACCCAAACGTCGCCGTAAAGTCCTGATTAGCCAGGTCAAACAAGACCTTTACGAAATATTGCACGAAGTAGCTTTAGAAAAAGGTTGGTTGATTAAGGCGTTGGAGATTGCTCCGGATCATGTTCACTTGCTGGTGGAATACGACACTAGCCATGCAGTCAATCAAGTCGTGAAGGCATTTAAGGGTAGGTCTTCTAAACTTTTGAGAGATAAGTACCCTCATTTAAAGCGAATGCCTTCCATGTGGACTAGAGGCTATTTCCATGACTCAACTGGTAAAGTTTCAACAGCAGTTATTATGGCTTACATTAATGACCCACATCATGACAAAGAATAGACGGCAAATAAATTTGCCGCGTCGCTTTTCCACCCTCGTTTGAAAACTGGGGGCTACCAATCTTCCGTCTTTTCATGGTGTAGGCTGTCGGGACATTGCCGTGTGTCCAGGCATCACCGACCATATCGGCTGTTGCCGCCCAGGATGTCACCTTTTGTAGATCTTTTGTAAGTTCATCTGCGGAGGATTTACTGCTACACGCACTTAATATGATCAGCAATAACAAAGGGCTACCTATCTGTATCAATTGCATACGCGCTGACATTTACTCCCTGACATAGCATACGTTACACATTTTATAGATACAGCAAAAAAGCGGTGAGGATCTTCCTCCCGCTTTTTACCTCTGTTAAGCAAAGCTGTTTGCCTCGCTACTCAATATCCGGGTAAGCACTCAACCTGGATTTGGAGCGCTTTTTAATTTTGACGAATCTAGATTTCAGCAACCGCTCGTTCAATCAGACGCCGAGCCAGGGTTTGAGTGCCGGTGTGTTCATAGTAGTTGGTGGTAACATCCAAGAACCCAGCGAGATAGTCCAACTTGTCATCGGCAACTTCAACAAACCGTTGCAGGTTGTTGACAACTTTTTGTGGCGTTAAATCCCGAGAGGCAACAACATCGCTCATCCAGCCTTTAACTGAGTCAAAGCTTTCGTTTATGAAGTTTAGCTTGCCAGCAGAACTGCCGCCCGGAATAGCATCGTTAATTTGCTGGAAGGTGGAGTTTTGTTCTAAGTCCTTGGGACTTGTTTGACCGAGGACGGATTGCGCTTTGAGGATGAAGTCGGGACCCAGGGGAATCAGACCATCAACGCAAACTAAGGCGACCATCCGGATCAGTGACTCGCCGCTATATTCAGCCAAAGACGCTACAAAATCACCAATGCTGTCTCCTGGGATGCCGTTAATGCTGCAAAAGGCCACCAACTCGGCGACTAATTTCAATGACAAATCAATTGTTTGAGCTTTGTCAGCCTTAGGAGTGATTCGGTTTAAAAAACCCAGAAGGGGAATTTTCTCACCCACTTTGTTAGCCAGGGCAGCTGAACCAAGAGCCCGATCAGTTTTATCGACGGTTTGATAAAGCCACATGCCTCTCTGGTATCCCTGGGAGCGGTCGTTGTACAGATAAATTGCTCGTTCGCCAATTTGCTGAATTAGCTCTTCGTCGGTTTCGCCAGTGACTGTGCGAATCGTGTTGTCGAAGCCAACCACGTTTTGCCACTCACCCGGAGCGACAAAATCGAGCGATCGCAGCATAGAAACAGTCAAGTTGTTAGTTGGCAGCTCATCAACCAATTCAAAAATCGGTTTGCTCACAACAGCCTCCTTTCTTTAGCGTTGGTTATCAAGGTATCGGGGAAATGAGGTCATTTAAGTAGAGCAAGGCCGTCAAGATTAAATTTTTGCAGCCAAGCTTCGCGATCGCTCTCGGTAAAGTCGGGATCACGGGAAAGCACTTTGATTTGGTAGCGATCGGCTACGAGAATACTCGTTGCTGTCCTGCCCTGGTTAACAGCTGGATACCCAGCAATTTTTTGAGTGCTTTGCTGGTATTTCGCCGCCGCAATCGGGTTGCTAGCTACATCGGAGATAGAGAGCATTGCCACATCCTTGCCGTCTTTTTTCAACTTCGCCTCTGCAAACCCTTTTTTCTCCTGAGTATAGACTCGCCCATAACCCGCCTGAGTTGGTGGGAAGAATTTGTTGAAACTACCACCCGATACAGGCGCTGCAGCGACGGTGCGATCTTGTACTGCCGTTGCTTGTTCTTTTCTGTGTTCGGTGCTTTGCTGTTGTGCCTGATCCCAACGTGACGGGGCAGCCTTCGTCCCACAAGACGACACCAGTAGCAACACTGCCAGTAGTAAAGCAGCTAGGATTCTACGTCCACCACGGAAATTCATATCCCTTCTCCTTGTGCTTGAAGTTCTATAGTTATCACCAGTAAGGCGGGTTTGCCTTCCAGCTTAGGAGAGAATCTCAATTAGCTCTTTGTGCAATCACTGCATAGAACGGATCTCCACTAGCAGCACCGAACCATTGTAGAAAATTCCCAGCCGTGGACTTACGGGCGATCACTTCTGGAGAACTAAATCCCGGCACCGACTCGAAGTAGCTTTTAACCAGATCAACTCGACTTGCTTCAGAACCCTCCCGCCATGCCTGAATCGCTTTTTGATAAAACATCCGGTTTGAAAAGCTGATAATTGCCAAACCACCCGGCTTGAGGATGCGGTGAATCTCGGTAAATACGGCTTCTGGATACTGCGAATACTGAACCGATACGGCGTTGAGGACGGCATCAAAATCTTGATCCTTAAGGGGGAGCTGAGGATTTTCGTTAAGATTCTGCACAAAGTAATGATCCAGCCTGGGATTGCGAGCCAGTTCCTCGGCATTGAGACCATGTCCTTCAACATGGGCAAATTCCATCTCACCTGGTAGATGGGAAACCCAACTGCTCATCATATCAAAGATGCGCGTTTTAGGCTTGAGGCGCTCCCGGTACAAATCTGTCAGCTGTTGGATGAAGCCTTCATCCACATGAGTCACAAAACGCGGATAGGAATAGAACAGATTGTCGTCTCCAGCGTCTAATTTGGTGCGTTGATCCGGTCGGAGCGGCATGAGTGTGAACGTTATGATACCTTTACCATTCCCAGTTTAGAAAAAATTACGAATTGTAAAGGTCAGGGAAAGGAGCTATAATTCTTTTCATCTTGCCAAAGACATAAAAATTGCTTTAGAATAATATTACGTGTACGAAGTAAACCCCCAAATGGCTTCTAAATCCGTTAATTGCAACTTGGTCGAGGAGTGGGAGCAAGTTCTGGCACCTTACGGCATTGGGTACCGAATTAAACTGCTGTCTCAACTCATGGCTCGTAAATTGCAAGAGCTACTGGAGCCGTTTGGCTTGACTCCCTTTCACTGGGTCGTGCTGTGTTGTTTGTGGAGAGAAGATGGCCTGCCTACTTCGAGTATTGGGGAAAAACTGCAACAGGTGGGAGGCACCTTAACCGGCGTACTGGATCGGATGGAGGAACGGGGGCTGGTTCGCCGCGAGCGCGACATTGAAGATCGCCGCATTTGGCGGATTTGGCTGACCGAAGAAGGCAAGCAACTGCAAACGGTGTTGCCCCCGGTTGCGATTGAAGTCCGAGAGCAATCCTTAAAGGGAATGTCACAGCCAGAGCGCGAACTCCTATCCCAATTGGTGGATCAGGCGATCGCTAATTTGTCTTAGTCATTCTCAGGATAGAGTCAAAAACTACACCTCACGACTGGTGCTTAGTAGTATTGAGATTTGTTACTTTAAAGCTAAGGGTACTAAACAATAACCCTCTAAATAGATCTTCCTAAATAGTAAGCACACTAAATTAACGGGTTCTTCTTAAATCCTCTGCTTCGTGAAAACCTTTTAAATCCTCATAGGTAAAGATTATGGAACGCTCAAGCAACAACTCTTTAAACGGAAGAACCGCAGTACTGGCTCAGGAAGTAAGCACGGTTGCCGAGACAGATGGGATTGTCACTCCAGCGATAGCTGCCGCAATTGCTCCAGACAAAGAGCGGCAAACGGCACGAGTGGTAACGCCTGATGCTGATGAGGAAAAACAGCAACCAACATCACTGCCGCCTGAAGAGGGGAAACCGGCATATTCCGCCAAGCCTAATAAACGAAAGCCTTTAATTTATGCGGGATTGGGTGTGGCGGCAGTGGTTGCCAGCATTTTTGGTGTCCACTGGTGGCAGTACGCTTCCATTCACGAATCTACAGATGACGCCTATGTTACGGCTGACGTTCACCCGGTCAGTAGCCGGATTAATGGAACGGTAACTGGCGTGCTGGTAAACGACAACCAGCATGTGCAAGCAGGTCAACCCTTGGTGAAGCTTGACCCGCGTGACTATCAAGTGCAAGTGCAGCAACTGGAAGCGTCGCTAGAAGCGGCTCAACGTCAGGCAAATGCGGCTCGCTCTACGGTTAATCTCGCGTCTGAGAATGCTGTGGGTAATAATCAGCAGGCGCAAGGTAATGTTGCCAGTGCCAGGGCGGCGATTTCCACTGCAGTTGCAGCAGTCAAGGCGGCGCAAGCAGGAGTGCCAGCTGCCCAAGCGGCTGTTGCTGAGGCTGATGCCAATTTGCAAAGGGCGCAGGCTGATTATAACCGTTATCAAGCTTTGTATCAACAAGGAGCCGTGCCGCGTCAACAGCTCGATACTGCCCGAGCCACTTACCTGGTTGACGTAGCCCAGAGAAATTCAGCTGTGCAGGGAGTGGCGCAAGCTCAAGCGTCCCTAGCTCAAGCCCAGGAGAATGTGACCAAAGCCCAAGCTCAACTGGCGGCTTCACAGGGAGCTTTGCAACAGGCTAGAGCTACTGGTGTTCAAACCCAGGTGAACCGCAGCCAGTACCAAGCTGCCGTAGCCGCGATCGCTCAAGCGCAAGCCAACCTCAACAACGCCAAGTTGCAGCTATCCTACACCAACATTACCGCTCCCACTGCCGGGAGGGTGGGAAACAAAACCGTGCAAGTCGGGCAACGGTTGCAACCAGGTACTCCTTTAATGGCGATTACGGAGGACAATCCGTGGGTGGTTGCCAACTACAAAGAGACCCAGCTAGCAAAGATGCGCATAGGGCAAAAGGTAGAAATCCACATTGATGCCATCCCCGATCACACTTTCGTTGGTTACGTAAACAGTTTTTCACCAGGGTCAGGATCAACATTTGCCCTCTTGCCTTCCGATAACGCCACCGGCAACTTTACCAAGATTGTGCAACGTGTCCCGGTCAAAATTGTTTTCGACCCGAATAGTATTCGAGGGTATGAATCGCGCATCGTACCTGGGCTGTCAGTTGAACCGAGCGTGGATTTGAAGTAGGGCGATGCCTCTTGAGGGGGAGAGGCCTTCCTCTTGCCCCCCCCTGCCTGTTATTGAATGATAATGAAAAGGTTAAACACGAATGTTGCGCCATCTCAGATGATAAATTCACCACAGATGAGGCGAATGCTGCGGGCTTTTAGCTCGAGAAATTACCGTCTCTATTTCGCAGGACAAGGCCTCTCTATGATTGGGACTTGGATGACGCTAGTCGCTACAAATTGGGTAGTTTATGAGTTAACAAACTCAGCCCTCTTACTAGGTGTAGTTGGATTCGCCAGCCAAATTCCTACCTTTTTCCTAGCTCCGTTTGCAGGAGTTGTAGTTGATCGATGGAATCGTCGTCGGATATTAGTCATTACTCAAATACTTGCTATGTTACAGTCTTTAGCGCTAGCATTTCTGGCGCTAACAGGCAGCCTTAATATTTGGTATATTATATTTTTGTGCATGTTTCAAGGTTTCATTAATGCCTTGTCTATGCCAACTCTTCAGGCTTTTGTTAAAGAAATTCTGGAAAAGCAAGAAGATTTAGGAAATGCGATCGCTCTCAATTCTTCCCTGATCAGTAGCTCTCGATTAATCGGACCTGCTATTGGTGGTGTACTGATTGCCACCGTTGGTTCAGGAGTGTGTTTTCTAATTGACGGCATCAGCTATATTGCCGTGCTTGCCGCCCTCTTATCTATGAAGCTCGCTCCTAGCGAGAGAGCAGTCGAAACGACCTCTCCATGGCAAAGGCTGAAAGAAGGCTTCACTTATGCCTTTGGCTTCCCGCCCATTCGGTCAATTTTACTGATGATGTCTTTACTCGGTTTTATGGGCTTGCCCTATACCGTTCTTGCACCTATTTTTGCAACAAAGATTCTTCACGGCGGTCCTCAAACCCTTGGTTTTTTGATGACAGCTTCAGCAATGGGAGCTTTCATCGCTAGTATTTATCTGAGTTCTCGGCCAAGTGTAGTGGGTTTAGAATATGTAATTGCAGTTTCTCCCAGGATTTTGGGAATTGGTTTCATTATTTTTTCCCTCTCCCGTATTCTTGAATTTTCGCTATTATTTATGGTGATAATTGGCTTTGCTGTAGTTCTACAGATTGCTGCCTGTAGCACACTTATACAAACAATTGTGGAGGATGATAAGCGGGGCCGAGTGATGAGCTTTTATAGCATGGCGTTTATGGGTATGGTGCCTTTTGGTAGTTTATTGTCAGGGTGGATAGCAAGTCAAATAGGCGCTCCAAATACATTAATAATTAATGGCATATTTTGTATTTTAGGTTCATTCGTGTTTGCTAAACAGTTGCCATTATTAACCCGCTTAGTCAACCCCATTTATACAGAAATTGGTTTACTACCTAAGGTACATTCATAGTTTCGCCTAAGTTAAACAAATAAATATATCCTCCCTTTTAATCCCCGACCTCTGAACCGGAGTACCGTTGTGGCTGATACAAGTGCAGTTAGGAAGCAAGGTCAAAAGCCTCCCGCCCAATCTTCGCCGTCCGAGCAGGTGCCCCTAAAAACCTGGATTGGTCTTTTTGGAGCCATGCTGGGCGCATTTATGGCGGTTTTGGATATTCAGATTACCAACTCCTCGCTCCAACAGATTTCCGGGGCACTAGGAGCTACGACGGAGGAAGGTGCCTGGATCTCAACCGCTTATCTGGTAGCTGAGATTGTGACCATTCCCCTAACAGGATGGCTATCGCAAGTGTTTTCTGTGCGATGGTATTTAATTGGCAATTCTATCCTATTTGTGGGCTTTTCGATCTTGTGTGCTTGGGCTTCGAGCCTTGGTGAGATGATTGTGTTCCGCGCTGGGCAAGGATTCACCGGAGGCGTGCTGATTCCCATGGCTTTCACAATTGTACTGACGACATTACCACCAACCAAACAGCCGATTGGTCTGGCACTGTTTTCGATTACAGCCACCTTTGCGCCCTCGATTGGTCCGACAATTGGAGGGTGGCTGACGGATAACTTTGGCTGGCAGTACAACTTCTACTTGAATGTCATTCCAGGAATAATACTGATCGGCATAGTTTTGTACTCCATTCCCCGCCAGCCGCTGCATCTGGATCGATTGAAGGGAGGTGACTGGTTGGGCATCATTTCCATGGCGATCGGCCTAGGCTGTCTAGAAGTTGTTTTAGAAGAAGGGGAGCGCTGGGACTGGTTTGGTTCTCAGGCCATTAGGCAATTGGCAGTCATTGCTGCTATTTTTATCACTCTTTTCCTTTGGATTGAGCTGACCCGTAAGAAACCTTTTATCAATTTGCGCTTGTTAATCCGCCGCAACTTTGCCATCGGCAGCCTATCTGGTCTAGCCCTTGGATTAGGGCTATACGGCACAGTGTATATTATCCCCCTGTATCTCGGTCAGATCCAGGATTACAGCCCCCAGCAAATTGGTGAGGTGATCATGTGGTCAGGAGTACCCCAGCTTTTTCTGATTCCGTTCGTACCCAAACTCATGCAGCGCTTTGATGTTCGTTGGCTCGCTGCGGTAGGGTTTAGCATTTTTGCAGTGAGTTGTTTTATGAACTCAAACATGACTCATTATACAGCAATACAGGAACTGAAATGGTCACAGCTTGTCCGCGCTCTGGGACAACCCCTGATGATCTTACCGCTTTCGTCTATTGCCACGGCAAATATTGAAAAAGAACAAGCTGGCTCTGCCTCAGGTCTATTTAACATGATGCGCAACTTGGGTGGGTCAGTTGGGATTGCGGCTCTGTCAACCCTGCTGACTAGGCGGGAGCAATTTCACTCCCAGCGTGTAGGAGATGCTGTCTCGTTGTATAGCCCGCAAACTCAGCAGCGAATCGATCAGTTGACTCAGTTCTTTCAGAGTCGGGGAAGTGATCCTAGTACCGCCCACAATGAAGCGCTCAAACAGATCGCAAATATAATCCGCCGCGAAGCCTACGTAATGGCCTACAACGATTGCTTTTACTTTATTGGTATTGCGCTGCTGGTGTGTGCCATTGCTCTGCTTTTCTGTAAAAAGGCGAAGGCAGGCGCTGGTGCAGCCGCCCATTGAACGTTTGCCAATCGGTTCGCACTCGCACATGCACTTACTACAACAGATAGCGCGTAATATGGTCGCGATCGCCGACATCCATCTATGGGGCCTTCATCAAGCCAGACGAAATCCATACAGCGTTGCAAGGTTTCAACAGTTTCCATCCAATTAGTCGAGTTGGTTAACCTGCGGATGATTAGAAAACTACACTCATAAAATCTACGCCGACCATTTATACGTAAAGTAGACAGATCATATACATTTAACATTACTCATTTAATTTGATCTATGGTAGATTTTATTCGTGTGTCTAAGTATAATTATTAATGAAATACTATATAGAATCTGATGCGATTGTTATTGGTGGAGGTCCAGCCGGTTCCACGATATCCACATTGCTAGCAGGTTGTCGGAGAAACACCGATGTGTCAGAGTGAGGCAAGTGACAATGAGCAGCTATGCCTCGAATCTTTAAGATGGTGGACTACGAAGCCACCCTGGATACAAGTGTGACATTGCGT
>JAABUX010000285.1_pt1 | contig 85742 bp, 90 predicted proteins | sample 5561851 | NCBI WGS metagenome assembly JAABUX01 (sample SAMN10711883, study PRJNA513361) | rock metagenome | isolation source: Antarctica rocks | place: Antarctica: Victoria Land, Richard Nunatak red sandstone | collected 2016-01-03 | reverse complement strand
TGCGCTGCGCCCGTTCGCTTCGCCATGCACTGTAAGTATAACCCGCAGCGGCTGAGTAATCAAGGGCTTCCTTACTACATTCGACACACTACTATGCGCGAAAAGAGCCGTGGCTACAGGCTTTTTTTATGCTATACGGCTCGATACGCACCAGTAGCTACGGGCTAGAAGTGAACGCCGATGCCGAGCTGCAGCGCGCCGTGCGTTACGGCAGCGGGAGCATTTTGTTTACCGATGTAGTGGTCGGCGATGTAACCGGCGTCCAGAAACGGGACTTTGCCCAGCGCCAGCGTGCCGCCGACGCGATACGTGAACAGCTTGTAACGCAGCCGGTACGCCGCCCCCGCGGGGGGGCGTATAGAAGCCGGTTACTTCGGGATAGTAGAACGCGCTGCCGTACAGCGCCGCTTTTTTGGAAAGATCTGGCAGCGCTTCGATTCCGATGCCGAAGTTGGAGCGCAGCGTGGGGTAGCCGTAGTGATTGCGCCGAGCGAAGAGACCCGACGCGATGTACGTGTGTCCGACGCCGATGATACTCTGATGTAAGGCGAATTCTTCTTCGGTCAAGTTCGTGGCATTCGCGTACGCCGAGCCGCTACCGCCGATCGGCGTGACGCAGCCCGAATTGCCGCTCATGGGCCCGAGGCCGCCCGGCGCGGAACACGGCGTGCCTTGCGCGTACGGTACCGGACCGCCGTCGTGCGGGTAGTTGAAGCGCCGGTACTCACCTTCGACGAAGCTGCGGCTGCGACCGAAGAGGCTGATCTTGCCGATCTTGACGACCAGCGGCCGGTATTCTAAAGCAAAGCGGATCGACTGCGTCGTGCGCCCGGTGAGATGCGGGGTAAATTCGTTCGCGGTGCGCGGCGCGAGAGACAAGTCTACTGCAACGAAACGCACGTAGGGCGGCACCGGCTTCGCGGCGGCGGCCGGCGTCGCCGTCGCAGTTGGGCTCGGCGCTTGCGGCGACGCAACCGGTGCAGGGGCGGGTATGCTCGCACTCGACGCCGGCGGCAGGTAGCGGATCGCGACGAGTTTGCGCTCGGGAACCCACGTTACGAATGCGCCCAGACCTTCGGAAAGCACGCGAAACGGTACGTAGAGCGTTCCGCCCAAGACTTCGGGCGCTACGTCGAGCGGCCGCACTTCACCGTTGATGGCGACCGAATGTTTTCCGGCGCGCACTTCGATCTGGGCGCCCGGCTTGGACGCGCGCAACGTCTGAGTCGACGGATCGTACGTGACCCGCGCGCCCATCGCTTCGAAGAGCGAGCGTCCCGGCACCAGGAACGTTCCACCGCGCGCGAGCGCTCCGAGCACACGGCCGTGTTCGAGCTTCGTCGGCCGCACGTACACGTGCCGGTCGTTGAATAGGATTTCGATCCGGCCCGGCGGCGGCGTGCCGAAACCGCTGGCATCGCTCTGCGCGGCGGCCGCACGCCACGAGCCGGCGATGCATTCGAAAATCACGAGCGTCATGACGAAGAGACGCAACAGAGATGTGCGGACGTATGTCAGCATGAACCGCTTTCGCTTGTGTGTGTCACACGGCGCTTGAATGCCGGCGCTCGCGACCAGGCGGCCGTGTGCCACTGAGACGCCGAACGAGGCTCTAAGGTGTCAGACCCGGAAAACTTTGGGTGGAGGACTTCTTGATGAGCGTTACCGCCGAACCGGTCGCCGTTTCCGCCGACATCCCCGTACGCGAGTGCAGCACCCAGGAGTGGCAGATGCGCGTCGATCTCGCCGCTGCGTACCGTCTGGTTGCGCACTTCGGCTGGGACGACCTCATTTTCACGCACATCTCGGCACGCGTGCCCGGCCCGGAGCATCACTTCCTCATCAATCCGTACGGGCTGACTTTCGATGAGATCACGGCGTCGAGTTTGGTCAAGGTCGACCTCGACGGCAAAGTCATCGAACCGAGTCCCCACTTCGTCAATCCCGCGGGCTTCACGATTCATAGTGCCGTGCACGCGGCGCGCGAGGACGCGCACTGCGTGTTGCACCTACACACCGTGGCCGGCGTCGCGGTCAGCGCGCAAGAAGCGGGTCTGCTGCCGCTCAACCAGACCGCCATGCTGCTCGGCGGCGAGCTCGCGTATCACGAGTACGAGGGGATCGCGCTCGATCTCGCCGAGCGTCCGCGCCTGGTCGCCGACCTCGGCGCGAAGAACGCGATGATTTTGCGCAACCACGGCACCCTCTGCGTCGGCAAGACGGTCGGCGCGGCGTTCCTGACGACGTATTTTTTGGAACGCGCCTGCTCGACGCAGGTCGCAACGCTCGCCGGCGGCGGCACGATTCACTGGCCAACGGAGGCGGTGCAAGCGATCGTACAGCAGCAGGCGTCATTCGGACGCGGCATGATCGAAGGGATCGCCTGGGCGCCGCTCATTCGCAAACTCGACCGGCTCGACCCCAGCTACAGAGACTGAATCCGCGCGGCGCGCACGCCGCGCGCGATCGCTTCGGCGAGCGCGTCTGCGGCAAGCGCACCGACGAGATCCAGCGGCGCCTCGACTTCGCCCGTGGCGCAGGCAAAGATCGTGTCGCCATCGCGCGTGAGGTGCGACGGCACGACGGCGCGCGCAAGTCCATCGTGCGCCATTTGGGCGATCTTCGTCGCGCCGGCTTTCGTAAGCGTCGCATTGGTTACGACGACACCGAGGGTCGTGTGCGCCCCGCGCAAGGCGGTGTCCGTCGCGAGCGCCGCATCGCGGTCGAAGGGCACGTCGCCGGGCAGCGGCTCGGCGACCGCTTCGCCGGTGCGCACGTCGAACACGCTGCCGAGCGCATTGCAGACCGTCAGCGCACCGACGACGAGCGTGCCATGGCGGCGCACCGCGTTGCCCGTTCCGCCGGGGCGAGCGCGCTCGAGTCCCGCGAGTTTCGCAACGAGCGTCCCCGTCCCGGCGCCGACGGCGCCTTCTTCCGGCTCAGCGGCGCTCGCGACGCGTACCGCCGCCACGCCCATGGCTCGGTCCGGACGAATTCGGCCCTCCCCGGTGTAGAGATCGAAGACGACGGCGGCGGGCACGATCGGCACGCGCCACGGACCGACCGCAAAGCCGATGCCGCGCGCTTCGAGCTCGGCCATAACGCCCGCGGCCGCGTCCAGACCGAACGCGCTGCCGCCGCAGAGCAGCACGGCGTGCACGCCGTCAACGAGCGCGGTCGGCGCGAGCAAATCGGTCTCGCGCGTCCCGGGCGCCGACCCGCGGACGTCGACGCCGCACGTCGCCGGTGCCGCAAAGAGCACGACGCTGCAGCCGGTGCGTGCCGAACGATCCTGCACGTGACCCACGCGCACACCGGCAACGTCGACGACCGAAGGTGCCACGCGCGCGTTACGTGCGCAGCGGCGTGCGACGATGCGAGCACGCGCGCGCGGCCGTTCGAAGTACCATAAAGCGGTGGATCACCTCTCGGCCGCCCGCGCCCAGATGGGCACGTCGCTCGCCTTTCATTACATCTTCGCCGCACTCGGCGTCGGCTTGCCGCTGCTCCTGGTCATCGTCGAAGGTCTGTGGCTGCGCACCAAAGATCCCAACTATTACCGGCTCGCGCGCACGTGGTCCCGTGCGATGCTGCTGCTTTTCGCGATCGGCGCCGTCTCGGGAACGACGTTGTCCTTCGAACTGGGCCTGCTGTGGCCGGAGTTCATGAAAGAGGCGGGCGCGATCATCGGCGTACCGTTTTCCGCCGAGGGCTTCGCGTTTTTCATCGAAGCGATCTTCGTGGGCATCTACCTGTACGGCTGGGAGCGGCTGGGGCCGTTGCAGCACTGGCTCTGTTCCTTTCCGGTCGCGATCTCGGGCGCGCTCTCGGCGGCGTTCGTCACGAGCGTCAATGCCTGGATGAACACGCCCGCCGGTTTCCACGTCCAGAACGGCCGCGCCGTCGACATCCATCCGCTCGCAGCGATCTTCAATAAAGCGATGCCGACGGAGGTCATTCACACGACGCTTTCGGCATACGTCTTTACCGCCTTCGCGACCGCGGCGGTCTACGCTGTAACCTTGCTGCGCGAACCCGCAAACCGTTACGCGCAGGCCGCCTTGCACGTCGCGATGCTCGTCGGTGCGATCGTGATTCCGGTACAGATCGTCGTTGGCGACGTCAGCGCGCGCTTCGTCGCGCACGAAGAGCCGGTGAAGCTCGCGGCGATGGAAGCTCAATACGCGACCGAGTTCGGTGCGCCGCTGCAAATCGGCGGCATCCCCGATCCCGCCGCGCGCAAAACGCACTATGCGCTGCGCATTCCTTATCTGCTGAGCATTCTTGCCTTCGAAAATCCACATGCCGTCGTCCGCGGTCTCGACGCCTTTCCGCGCGAGAACGAACCCGTCGTCGGCCCGGTGCACTTGTGCTTCGATACGATGGTCGGCTGCGGCTCGTTGTTGCTGCTGATCGGCATCTGGTGGGCTTACGTTACGCGCGGCGGACGGCGAACGCCCGGTACGTGGCTGCGGCGCGCAATCGTGGCATCGGGTTTTCTAGCCTTCATTGCGATGGAAGCGGGCTGGATGGTGACCGAAGAAGGCCGGCAGCCCTGGATCGCGGTCGGCTTCTTGCGCACGCGCGACGCGGTGACGACGGCGCCCGCACTCGACCTCACCTTCTACGGCTTCACGCTGCTCTATCTTTTGCTCGCGATAACCCTCGCGTGGCTCTTACTGCGCATCCGCACGGCCGAAAAGATCGAGCCGCCGGCCGGCGCGATCGCGCAGGCGCGGACGTGAGCGCGCAGCTCGGCGTCGCGGCCGTTGCGCTCGTCGCGGTCGCGCTCTACGCAATCTTCGGCGGTGCCGATTTCGGCGGAGGCGTCTGGGACGTGCTCGCAAGCGGGCCGCGCCGTCGCGAACAACAGGACGTCATCGGCCACGCGATCGGCCCGGTTTGGGAAACGAATCACGTGTGGCTGATCTTTTTGATCGTCCTACTCTTCACGTGCTTTCCAGCCGCCTTCGCGGCGATCTCCGTCGGCTTGTACGTGCCGCTCACGTTCGTCTTGGTCGGGATCATTTTGCGCGGCGCGGCCTACGCGTTTCGCTCGCAAGCCTACGAGGCGGCGTTGCTCTCGCAATTGTGGGGCCACGTCTTCGGTGTCGCGAGCGTGGTCGCGCCCTTCTTCTTCGGAACGGCCGTTGGGGGTCTCACGGTCGGCCACTACGCTTGGACGTCGCCGTTCGCACTCGTGATCGGCGCGCTCGCGGTTGCGCTCTGCGCGCAAGTTGCTGCCGTCTTTCTCACGCTGGAAACGCACGGCGCTGCGCGAGGACTTCCGCAGCCGCGCGCTGAGCGCGACCGTCATCCTCGCCGTCGTTGGTGCCATCGCACTCGCCGTCGCGCGCGCCACGTCGCCCGGAACCTTTGCATCGCTCCTGCGCGCGCAGTCGCTGCCCGGCATCGGGACCGCGATGGCCTTAGGCTTTATCGTGCTCGGCGCACTGTGGCTGCGGCACTACGCGTTCGCGCGACTCGCCGTTGCAGCGGAAGCGATCGCCGTCCTGGCAGGCTGGTACGCGTCACAAGCGCCCTATATCGTTCCCGGAGAACTGACGTACGGCGCCGCCGCGGCCCCGCCCGAAACGCTGCGCGCGTTCTTGTGGCTGGTAGCTGGTGGCGCGCTACTGCTCGTGCCATCCCTCGCGCTGCTGTTTCGCGTCTTCAAGAGCGAACCAATCCGCCGCGCGTGAGCGCGGCGCCCGTAGCGCACGAGCCCCATGAAAAAAATCGTTAAGATACAAACTTATGGGACTCGGCGACCGGATGCGTCCATTCGGATGCAACCGCTCGCTTAGCCGCGTTTGGCGCACGAGGTTTACCTCGCGGCGCGGACGGGAAATTTAAACGCAATCCTACGTAACCAATAATTCACGAAGAGGTACGGCCATCGAGGCTTCCTTCGGGTATAGCGCTGTCGTGGTGGGGCGCTGGCGTGTCGAGAGCGCCGACATGAGAAGCTTGCACGGAATCCGCGCTGCTGCCGTCGCGATGCTGCGAGCCGACGGCGACCCGCGGGCCGATTTCGATGCCTGCGCGCTGGCACTTTCCGAATTGATCAGCAACGCGATTCGGCATGGACCCGCCGGCACGATCGAAGTCACCCTGGATTGGAGCGGACCGCAACCCAAACTCGCCGTGCGCGACGGTGGCCGCGGCTTTCCCTTGCGCATCACCCTGCCCGACGGCCGCGCCGAAGGGGGACGCGGTCTGTTCCTCGTCTCGCGCCTCGTCGGGCCACCCGACGTCGTGTGCGACGACGGCGGGTGCACCGTCTCCGTCCTCCTGCCGGTGCAGCGCTGCAAGCGCGCCTAAGCGGAGCGCGTTAGAGCGCGGAGCGAAACGCGACGACTTGATCGGCTTCGCGGTGGTTTGTCCAAAAGCGCTCGCCGTCGTACGCCAGCGCGCGTGCCGCAAACGGAATGCGCGCCAGGTCGCTCGTGTGGGTTCCTCCGTTGCGCGCATCGACGCGCGTGAGCCAATAGTCGTCGGTCGATTCGTCGTCGGTCGTCACGAGATAGAAACATCCGTTGACGATGACTTGTCCGCAAATGTCGTGCGGAACGGTCACGGTCGTGCCGACTTCGCCGCGTTCACCCAGTGAGAGGATCGTGCGCTTGTAGAATTGACTGACGTAGAGCCGGTCGCCGTCGTACGCAAGCTGCGAGCCCGTATCGTCGGGACATGGGATCGCGTCGCCCTTCTTGAAGCCGTGGCCCGGAATGAAGCGGCGCACGATGCGGTTATCGTCGCTCGTTTCGCCGCACAGGACGCGGAGTTCGTCGCCCACGACCGTCATGCCCCAGGGCGTGCCCGGCGCTTCCGCCTCATCACGAAGCGTCCACGAATTCGGATCGAGCGCGTAGATCCGGCGCGTCTCGCGCGAACCGATCCACAGCGACGTGCCGTCGAAAGCCAGCGACTGCGGCTTGGGGGCCGGCGACGGCAGGCGCAATATTTCATCGACGTTATCCATGCATGTCGCTTCGCCAGAGCCGCGCCGCGCCCCGCAGTCCGATCCCGCTAGCGCGGCGTCGGCGGCGCACACGCTTGTTCGGGGAGCTCCCGCAGAGGCGGGTCGCGTAAAGTCGCGGTCTTGCCGTCGTGATAACGCAGCGTCTCCCGCTCGCCGCTCGCCCAAGCAAGTGTTTCCAACGTCGCCGGTACGCCGAGATAGTGCTCGAAGTTCGTCGACGTTACGAGCCGACCTGACGTAACGTGAATCAGCGCGTGATTGCGCCCGACGTTGCCCGGCGCATACGGTCCGAGCACGTCGACGAGAATCCAGTGCTGATCGGGCGAAAACCGCGGACCCGTGCCTCCGAACTGGTCGAATGCAAAGCCGGGACACAGCGTCGCCGTCGAGATAATGTGGCCGTTACTCTCTAGGATCGTCAGCGCCCGCGTGGTCAGCGAGACGTTGGGGTTGGGCGGCACGGCCGCGGCGAGCGCGAACCAGCCCAAGGCGAGACCGGTCCGGCGCAGCAGCGACATCATCTTCCGTTCTTATCCCGTATGCGTGCGCGCCAGTATCGCGCGTCGTCTCAACGCCCTGCGCCACGGCACGATTTCAAGATGAAACAGAAAAACCCGCCGCGTTGGATTGCCCGCTGCCTAGCGGTTCACCGTTGCCATGCCGGCCTCGGGATAGCGGGTGCCGGCTGCCGCGCCGTGTGCGAAGACCGCCTCGAGCGCGTCGCGTTCCGCGCGATCCAATTCGACATCCGTCGCGCGCACGTTCTCTTCGAGATAGCGAACGCGCTTCGTGCCGGGGATCGGAACGATGTCACCGCCGCGACCGAGCAGCCACGCCAGCGCGATTTGCGAGGGCGTCGCGTTCTTTTTGTGCGCGAGTTCCTTAACGGCATCCACGAGCGCGAGATTCTTCGCGAAATTCGCACCTTGGAAGCGCGGGTTGTTGCGACGCCAGTCATCGGGTGCGAAGTCATCGGGCGACGCGAAGGCGCCCGCAAGAAACCCGCGCCCGAGCGGGCTGTACGCGACGAAGCCGATCCCGAGCTCGCGAACGGTCGGCAGGATCTCGCTCTCGACGTCGCGCGTCCACAGCGAATACTCCGTTTGCAGCGCTGCGATCGGGTGGACGTCGTAGGCGCGTCGTATCGTTTTGGGCGATGCTTCGGAAAGCCCGAGGTAGCGCACCTTGCCCGTCGTGACGAGGTCGCTCATCGCGCCGACGGTCTCTTCGATCGGCACCTTGGGATCGACCCGGTGCTGGTAATAGAGATCGATCGTCTCCACGCGCAGGCGCTCCAGGCTCGCCTCGCAAGCCGAACGCACGTACTGTGCGGTGCCGTCGACGCCGACAACCGTTCCGTCGGGCCGGCGCACGTTGCCGAATTTCGTCGCGAGCACGACGCCCTCGCGCCGGTCCGCGATCGCGCGACCGACGAGCTCCTCGTTGCGGCCGACGCCGTACATGTCCGCCGTATCCAGGAACGTCACCCCGAGCTCGAGCGCGCGATGAATCGTCGCGATCGATGCCGCGTCATCACCTGCGCCGTAGAACTCCGACATCCCCATGCAGCCCAGGCCGAGCGCCGAGACGCGGAGGCCGCTGCGGCCGAGTTCGCGTTGTTGCATGGCGCAAGTGTACCCGTCATCCCGGAGTGACTACCCGCACCGGACCCGCCGGTGCGCGGCCACGAGGAGGGCGGCTTCGTTGAGCCTCCAAAGGACCGGCCATGGCGACGGAAATAAAGCGCCACCTGTTCACCGTCGGGGACTATGAGCGGATGGGCGAGACGGGGATCATCCCACGCGACGTGCGCACGGAGCTCATCCAGGGGGTGATCGTCGAAATGGCGCCGATCGGAGACAGCCACGCTGCAATGGTGACTCGTCTCACCCGACTGTTTCGGCGCTTCGAGGATCTCTCCGAGCGGTCCGTCGGAGTCGGGGAGATCATCGGTACATCCATCATTTAGGCAAAAATTATAGAGTTCGCACCAGGTATTTCGCAGGCCGATGACGCCGACGGAGAGCATACGGTCTGCCCTGCGCCGGCGAGCGCCGCCTGATGCCCAGTTGGCAGGCGACGGTCGTCCGCGGCCTGTGCCGCATCGCAATCAAACGGCAGTTAAGTAACACGTCGCAGACGCCGGAGGCGTCGGTGCCGCGAATTCGCCGAGCCTTCGAGCTCGCGGATCCCTTCAACGCCGCCTTCACCCGCGGCTTGCGGATCGCTCCCGTCGCTGTGGACGACGTACGCGGTGAATGGGTGTTGCCCCGTCAATGTCGAGAGCCCTACGACCGCGTCCTGCTGTACGCTCACGGCGGCGGCTACGTCGCGTGCTCGCCCCTGACGTATCGCCGGTTCACGACGGCGCTCGCTCGCCACAGCGGCGTGCCGGTGTTCGTCGTCGATTACCGGCGCGCACCCGAGCACCGCTTCCCGGCCGCGCTCGACGACGTCGTTGCAGCATACGATGCGCTGCGGCGCCGCATTCCGGCACACGGGATCGCGCTGGCGGGCGACTCCGCGGGCGGCGGACTCGCGCTCGCAGCGGTGCTCGCCCTCCAGGAGCGCGGCGCGCGCGAAGCGCCGGTGGCGGGTGTCGTCGCGTACTCACCGTGGACGGACTTGCTCGCGACCGGAGCATCGATCGTCGTCAACGCTCGCGCCGACGATATGCTCGTCGGTGCGAATATGACCTCGACCGCGCTCAACTACGTCTCCGCAGCGCAGCGACGCACGCCTCTCGCCTCGCCGCTGTACGGCGAGCTCGGCGCATTTCCGCCAACGCTGCTCTTCGCGAGCACGACCGAAGTGCTCCGCGACGATGCGGTCCGCTTTGCCGACCGTGCGCGTGCCTGCGGCGCACCCGTCGAACTCGTGCTCGAACCGTCGCTGCCCCACGTGTGGCCGATCTTCTGTGACGTGATGCCCGAAGCGCGGCGAGCCGTAGAACGGACCGTCGCGTTTCTCGGCCAGATCTTTGCACGGGTGACGACCGCGGCATAAGTGGAAAGGATGCCCGCCGCTACTAGCGTCCGGAAAGCTTGGCGACGACGGCGCGCGCAGCGCTTTGCGGACCGAGCTTCGAAGAGATCGCCGTAAGCTTCGTTTGCGTGCCGACGATCCAGTGCGTGCGGCGGCGCTTCGAGGTCGCCGCGCGCTCGACGACCTTCGCGACGTCGGTTGCCTTGAGCCGGATGCCCAGGATCGACATCGTCGCGATGCGCGGGTTATTGCGGACCATCGCCGTATCGACGAAAAGCGGCCAAATGGCGCTGACGCGGATATCGTGTTCGCGCCACTCGATTTCGAGCGCCTCGGTGAGTCCGCGAACGGCAAACTTCGTGGCCGAGTAAACGGCGAGATCGGGCCCGCCATAGATCGCCGATGCTGAGGCCATGTTGATCATCCGCGCGCCTGGCGTCTGCTGCAGATAGGGAAAGGCGGCATACGCACCGTTGACGACGCCTTTGAGGTTGACGTCGATCGTTCGCGCGTGAGTCGCGAGCGGAATCGTCTCGAAGGCACCGGTCGCGAGAACGCCCGCGTTATTGAAAAGTACGTCGAGCCGTCCGGCGACGCGCACGAATTCCGCTAACGCGCGCTGCCACGCCTCGGGATCGACGACGTCGAGGGCGCCTGCGGCGAGCCGTTCGGTCCCAAGCATTACTCGCGTTGCGAGCGCACCGTCGACATCGATGTCGTACACGCCGACGAACCAACCGGCGGCGCGAAAACGCTCGGCGACGGCGCGCCCGATCCCCGCCACACCGCCGCTCACGAAGATACTGCGCTGTGCCATCACCGACTCGCCTCCCGCGCCGTAGGCGCAACATCGTAATCCTCGAGGGCGATCCGGCGCGTCGCGCGCCGGTATGCGAATGTGAAGCTCGGCCAGTTGTTGGTGTGTTTACCGCCTGCCGTCTGATACCAGCTGCTGCAGCCTTGACTCCAGATCGTTTGGCGCATGCGGCGTTGCAGCCGGGCGTTGAAGGCAGACTGTACGTCGGCTCGGACGTCGAGAGAGCGCGCGCCGTGCGCGAGCGCGTCGATACACGACATGACGTACCGGATTTGACTCTCGAGCATGTACACGATCGAGTTGTGGCCGAGGTTCGTATTTGGACCGTAGAGCAGAAAGAAGTTTGGAAAGCCGGCCACGCTGATGCCGAGATACGCTTGCGCACCGTCGCGCCAGCGCTCGTGCAGATCGACGCCGTTTGCGCCCGTCACCTTCATCGGCACGAGAAACTCGGTCGCATGGAAGCCGGTCCCATAGATGAGGACGGCGGCGGGCCGCTCGAGACCGCCCGTCGTAACGACGCCGCGTGGCGTGATCCGCGCGATCTCTTCGGTGACGAGCGTTACGTTGTCGCGCGCGAGCGCCGGGTAGTAGTCGTTCGAGACGAGGATGCGCTTGCAGCCGATGGGGTAGTCCGGCACGAGCTTTGCACGCAGCTCGGCGTTGCCCACCATGCGGCGCATGTGCCGCAGCGCACCGCGCCGGGGCATCTCCATCGCCCACGTCAATCGCGTGAAACCGAGCGCGCGGGCTTCGTGCGTGACGTATTGCAGCGTGCGGCTCAGCCGCTGCAAGCCGGGAAAGACCGCGAAGGCGCCGCGCAGCCAACGCGGATAGGGCACGTCGGCGCGCGGGATCACGTACGGCGGCGTGCGTTGGTAGAGATCGAGCTGGCGCACCTGCCGCGCGATCTCGGGAACGAATTGAATCGCGCTCGCGCCCGTGCCGATGACGGCAACCCGTTTGCCCGCGAGCGCGACGTCGTGCCTCCACCGCGATGAGTGGAACTGCGGCCCGGCAAAGGTTTCGCGACCGGCAACGTGCGGATAGGCAGGCCGGTTCAGTTGCCCGCAAGCCGATACGAGGATGGTATATGCGTGCGACTCTCCGCTCGCGAGCCGCACCTCCCAACGAGCGCTCGTCTCGTCGAAACGCGCGGCTGCGACCTCCGCGTTCAGCCGCAGATGACGGCGCAGATCGTACTTGTCGACGCAAAGCGCGAGATAGGCGAGAATCTCGGCCTGACTCGCGTACGCGCGCGACCAGCCGGCATACGGCTCGAACGAGAACGAGTAGAGGTGCGAGGGAATGTCGCAGGCGGCGCCGGGATAGGTGTTCGCGCGCCAGGTCCCTCCAACACCGCCCGACCTCTCGAAGATCGTGAGGTCGTCGTAGCCGGCGCGCCGCAGCGCGATGGCGAGGCCGATTCCGCCGAAGCCGGCACCGATGATAGCGACGTTCACCGGCGCAACGGGGGAGTCACCAAAGACTGTAACCGCCGTCCGCGACGATCACGGCTCCGGTGAGGAAACTCGATGCGTTCGATGCGAGGTAGACGACGGTCGGTCCAAGCTCGTCGGGCAGGCCGGGCCGTTGCATCGGCGTGTCCTCGATCCAGTAGCGATGGAAGCGGGGGTCGTCGACGGGCGACATCGCGGTCGCGATGTAGCCGGGTGCGATCGCGTTCACGCGCACGTTGTGGGGTGCCCACTCGGCGGCGAGCGAACGCGTGAGGTGATGCACGGCGGCCTTGGAAGCATTGTAGGCTGGTTGAAACTGCGGACGGTTTACGATGAAGGCCGACATCGAACCGATATTGATGATCGTGCCCGACCGGCGCTGCACCATCGTGCGTCCGACGATCTGGGAGCAATACCACAAACCGTGAACGTTCACGTCGAAGACGGCGTGCCATTCCTCCAGCGACACGTCGAGCGCGTCGCGATGGTAGCAGACGCCCGCGTTGTTGACCAGAACGTCGATCGCTCCCAACCGCTCGAGCGTCTCGTTCACGACGCGCTCGACTGCATCCCGATCGGTGACGTCGAGTGCCACGGCACTTGCCGCGCCGCCTGCGGCGGTGATGTTCTCCGCATACCGCTCGCACTCGCCCAGGTCGCGCGAGGCGATCACGACGTGGGCGCCGGCCTCCGCCAGCGCAGCGGCGAGGCTCGCGCCGATGCCGGTTCGGCCGCCGGTAACGAGCGCGACTTTGCCATCGAGCCGGAACGAATCGAGCACGCCCACACCGCGTTCTGTCGCTCTTTCCTTCGCTTTCCTGCTTCGTTTACGAAGGTGACCATCGCGTGCGTCGAACGGCACTTCATGCGACCACGCGCGAACCCCGGCTCGGCTTGGCTCTGGCTCCTGATCCTTCCCTTCGTGGCTTTACTTTTTCCGGGCCTCTATGCGCGCAGTGAACCTACGCTCGCCGGACTACCGTTCTTCTATTGGTATCAGTTCGCGTGGCTTCTCATTAGCGCGCTGCTCACGGCAATTGTGTACGCCCGAACGCGATAGTCGTTTCGGCCTAACGGATGACGGCGGCTGATTAAGGCGACGCGTGTCAGGGCAGGCTTCACGCATGAGCGTTAAGTTGACCGTCATCTACGACAATCCGACCGACCCGGCAGCCTTCGAAGAGCACTATCGCACCAAACACGTTCCACTCGCCGGCAAAGTTCCGGGCGTCCGCCGTGCCGAGCTTGCGAAAGTCTTTCCCAAGGAAGACGGCACGCCGACGGCCGCGTACCGCGTCGCAGAACTGTATTTCGACGATTACAAGAGTGCGGTCGCCGCGATCGGCACGTCCGAAGGTAAGGCGCTTCTCGGGGACGCACAAGCGCTCGGGACCGGCGGCGTGCGCTTTCTCTTGTGTGATATCGAAACCGCGTAACCGGCGCGACTCGCCCTCAATTCGGCCGAGGCAGCGCTTCGGTCGGGATGATCGTGCGAATCTCGCGTTGATTGCGGCGGAGCAGCGAGACGGTTGTCGGCGCATCGATGCCGTGATCGGTAAGGCACTTGTGCAAGGCATCGACGCCGTCCACGACGCGGTCACCGATCGCGACGATCAAATCGCCCGGCTCGATGCCGGCGCGCGAGGCGGGGCTGCCGTCCTCGATCGACTGCACGAGGATACCGCGCGCTTGCGTGAGCGCATGCGTTCGTTGCAAGTAGCGCGGAATGTCGACGTCGGCACCAGCGACGCCGATAAAACCGCGCGTCACCTTACCGTCGCGAATCAAGATACCCGCCAGCCGCTGCGCCGTGTTGGACGCGATCGCAAAACAGATCCCCTGACCGCCCGAGACGACCGCGGTGTTCACGCCGACGACGCGGCCCCGCGAATCGGCGAGTGGACCGCCGCTATTGCCGGGGTTGAGTGGTGCGTCGGTTTGGATGATGCTATCCATTTGTCGGCCGGAGCGCGAGCGCAGCGTCCGTCCGAGCGCCGAGACGACGCCAGCGGTGACGGTGCATTGCAATCCGAACGGGTTGCCGAGCGCGACGACGAGTTGCCCCGCCCGCCGAGTTCGGCAGGCACGAGGTTCGCAGCGGCGATGCGGATGATGGCGAGATCGCTGTCGGGATCGTCGCCGACCGGCGGCGCGCGAAACCGCCGGCCGTCCAATAGCGCAACTTCGATGTCGTGCGCGCCGTGGACGACGTGCGAGTTCGTGATGATGAAGCCGTCGGGCGTCGCGATGAAGCCGGAGCCGCTCCCGGCGTGGCGTCCGTCGCGTCGGACGTCGATGCCGACGACCGACGCCGAAACGCGCTCGACCACGGAAATGACCGTCGCCGAGTACTGGTCGAGCACGTCCTCGCGGCGTTCGCTCGAGATGGTTTGTGACATGGTGCTTCCCTTTGACCGGCTCGTGCCGCACAACGGTTGCAGAGACGGGTACAGCTTCGTTTGCATCGCGGGATCCCTCGCGCACGGCGCGGCCGGAATCGCGAAGGTCGCGGCGAAATGAAAGAGTGCCGCACGACAGCACAGCGAAAGCTTCGACATGGCAGCTGAGTCCGATCGCCTATCCTTTGCGCAATTCATCGCCTGGGAAGCTCGCCAGGAGGCGAAATACGAATTCGCCGATGGCGAGATCGTGGCGATGTCGGGGGGTACGGGCGACCATACACGCATCGCCGACAACGTCCGAACGCGGCTCAACGCTGTCTGCAGCTCGCCATGCTACGCTTATGGTTCGGATCGCAAAGTACGCGTCCCCAAGCGCGACGGCACCGAAGGTGCGCGTTACCCCGACGCGACGGTGACGTGTAGCGAAAGCGATCACGGTAAGGCGCTGATCATCGAGTCTCCGGTGGTGATCCTCGAAGTGCTTTCGGACACCTCCGTCTCCACGGACATGGTGAAAAAGTTGCGCGAATACACCTCGCTGGCGACGCTCGAGCAATACGTCCTCATCGACTCGCGCGAGCGCTGGGCGATGTCGTACGTACGCCGAGGCAACATGTGGGACGCCGACCTGTGCCTTGATGACATCATAAAAATACGACGGTTCGGCGTGGTAATGGCATTCGACGAGGCGTACGTCGGCACGTCGCTCGCACAAAGACCGCGCGAAGCGACGAGTCGTAAAGAATAACGGTCGAGCCGGCAACCCGGCCTTCGCTCAGGGAACGTTCTCGAGCACGCCCGCGCGTTCGTTTCGACGATCGCGTCCCGCGGTTTGCGAGTTCGGGAACGCGCGCGCCGCTTCATGACAGTACGTCCGTGCGCTCTACGTGCGCTCCGAACGCCGCTGCAGTTCGTGCTCTAAACGCCTCTTCACTGCCGGCCATTCCGCGATGGACGCCCTTGCCTCTGGCTAGCGGTTGCCACGACCAGGCCGCGCAGAGGACTCTCACCTCCAAGTCAGCGCCCATGCCGGGCGCACCACCCAAAAAAGAGCTCGCGCCGGTCCGACGCGAGCTCTTTTTTCCCACCGACGGCGTTTACAGGTCTTCGGGGTTGATGCCCTTGGGACGGTACTGCGTCGTCTTGGGCGGCGCGACGACGGCGACGTCGCCCTCGTAATCGCCCTCGTAGTGCACCGTCTGTTCGAGCGGCGGACGCCGGTCCTGGAAACCGCTGACGAGCTTCGAGCCGCCGAAGGCGGCCGTCTCTTGCTCGGGCAGATATTCAGGATCCAAGAACGCGCCGCGCGGACGGCCCTCCTCGTCGAGATCCTGACCTTCGGGTTCGATCGCGATGTTGCGGTAGCGCGACATCCCCGTTCCGGCCGGGATCAGTTTGCCGATGATGACGTTCTCCTTGAGACCGAGCAGCGGGTCGTGTTTGCCCTTGATCGCGGCGTCCGTGAGGACGCGCGTCGTCTCTTGGAAGCTCGCGGCCGAGAGGAACGATTCGGTCGCAAGCGACGCCTTCGTCACGCCGAGCAGCACCGGTTTACCTTCCGCGATCTTTTTGCCATCGGCCGACATCTTCTCGTTCTCTTCAGCGAAGACGGACGATTCGATCAGTTGGCCCGGCAGCATGCGCGTGTCACCGCCATCGACGATCTTGACCTTGCGCATCATCGAGCGAACGATCGTCTCGATGTGCTTGTCATTGATGTCGACGCCCTGCGAGCGATAGACCTTCTGCACTTCCTGCACGAGGTATTGCTGCAAAGCGTTGCCGCCGCGTAGTTCGAGGATCTCGTGCGGGTCCAGCGATCCTTCGTTGAGCTGATCGCCGACCTCGATCCGCGCGCTTTCTTGAACGAAGGACCGCGTGTTGTACGGCACGTCGAACTCGTGCGGTTCGCCGACGTCATCGGTGATCACCATGACGCGCTTGCCCTTCTCTTCGGTGAGGTGGACCGTGCCCGCCACCGTCGCAAGGACAGCCTTACCCTTGGGTTTGCGCGCTTCGAAGATTTCCTCGACGCGCGGGAGACCCGTGATGATGTCTTCGGTCGCGACGCCGCCCGTGTGGAACGTGCGGAGCGTCAGCTGCGTACCGGGTTCGCCGATCGACTGTGCGGCGATGATGCCGACCGCTTCGCCGATATCGACTTTCTTGCCGGTGGCGAGATTGCGGCCGTAGCACATCGCGCAGACGCCGACGCGCGCTTGGCACGTGAGCACCGAACGGATTTTGACCGTCTTGACGCCCGCGTCGACGAGTGCCTTGGCCTTCTCTTCGTCGATCTCTTCGTCGCGCGCGACGAGCTTGGTCCGGGGTTTCTCCGCGTCCTTGACGTCCTCAGCCGCGCGACGGCCGATGATGCGATCGTAGAGCGGTTCGATGATCTCCTTGCCGACGCCGATGTCGTACACGGTGATGCCGTTCGCCGTACCGCAGTCGTCTTCGCGCACGATGACGTCCTGCGCCACGTCGACCAGACGCCGCGTAAGGTAACCGGAGTCCGCCGTACGCAGCGCGGTATCGGCCAGACCCTTGCGCGCGCCGTGCGTGGAGATGAAGTACTCGAGAACGGTTAGACCTTCTTTGAGCGAGGCTTTCACCGGAATCTCGAGGATGCGGCCCGACGGGTCGGACATGAGTCCGCGCATACCGCCGAGTTGCTTGACCTGCGAGATCGAACCGCGCGCGCCCGAGGTCGCCATCATGAAGACGGGATTGAGTGGGTTCTGCGCGGCCTGCATCGCCGCCGTGACCTCTTCGGAGGCCTTCGACCAGACCTGGATCGTCTTGTTGTACTGTTCGTCGTCGGACATGAAGCCCTGATCCACGAAATCGTGGAGCTTGTCGACTTCGTCCTGTGCATCGTCGAGGATCTTGAACTTCGCGTCGGGGACGACGATGTCGCTGATCGAGACGGTCGTACCGCTCTGCGTCGCGTAGCGGAAACCAAGCACCTTGATTGCATCGAGAAACGATGCGGTCTCGGCGTTACCGTGACGGCGATAGCATTCGGTGATGAGCCGCTTGAGGGCGGCCTTATCGAGGTGGTGGTTGCGGTACGCTTCGTTCCACGATTCCGGAAACGCGCTGTTGAAGATCGCGCGGCCGACCGTCGTGCGCATGAGCTGGCCCTTCCAGCGAATTTTCACCCACTGTTGCAGACCGATCTTCTTGTGCTCGTAGGCGATGACGGCTTGATCGACGTTGCCGAATGCCGGCAACTCCTCTTCACCCGTCGCGTGCGATTTGGTGGCGTCGCCGTCCGTCGCGGCCCCGTTGGTATGCGCTTTGCCATTGCCGTTCCGGCTGAGGTCGTACGCGCCCTGACCGATCGACGAGATCAGCGCGTCCTCGGGAATGTCGCCCTTGGCCGGACCCTTGTACTCGTCTTTTTGGAACGTGAGGTAGTAGAGGCCCAAAACCATGTCTTGCGTCGGGATCGAGACCGGCTGTCCGAACGAGGGCTGCAAGATGTTGTTCGAAGAGAGCATCAGGATGCGCGCCTCCGCCTGCGCGCCCGCAGAGAGCGGCAGGTGGACCGCCATCTGGTCGCCGTCGAAGTCCGCGTTGTACGGCGTGCAGACTAGCGGATGCAAGTGGATCGCTTTGCCCTCGACGAGCACGGGCTCGAAGGCCTGAATGCCGAGGCGATGCAACGTCGGGGCGCGGTTGAGCAGCACCGGATGCTCGCGGATCACTTCGTCGAGCACGTCCCACACTTCGGGGCGCACGCGCTCGACCATCCGCTTCGCACTCTTGATGTTGTGCGCTTGCTGACGGTCGACGAGCTTCTTCATGACGAAGGGCTTGAAAAGCTCGAGCGCCATTTCTTTGGGCAGCCCGCACTGATGCAGCTTGAGGTTGGGACCGACGACGATGACGGAGCGCCCCGAATAGTCGACGCGCTTGCCGAGCAGATTCTGCCGGAAGCGGCCTTGCTTCCCTTTGAGAATGTCCGAAAGCGACTTCAAGGGCCGGTTGTTGGGACCCGTGACGGGACGCCCGCGGCGGCCGTTGTCGATGAGTGCGTCGACTGCTTCCTGCAGCATGCGCTTCTCGTTCTTGATGATGATCTCGGGCGCGCTGAGTTCGAGCAGACGCTTGAGGCGGTTGTTGCGGTTGATGACGCGCCGGTAGAGATCGTTGAGATCCGACGTCGCGAACCGGCCGCCGTCGAGTTGCACCATCGGCCGTAGCTCGGGCGCGATGACCGGAACCGCAGAGAGAATCATCCACTCGGGTCGGTTACCCGAGTTGAGAAACGCTTCGACGACTTCGAGGCGTTTGATCGCCTTGATCTTCTTCTGACCCGTGGTCTCTTTGAATTCGCGACGCAAGTCTTCCTGAAGCTTACGCAGGTTGAGGTCGCGCAGCAGTTCGCGGATCGCTTCCGCGCCCATCCCCGCCTTGAAGGCGTTGCCGAACTTCTCGCGCGATTCGCGATACTTCTGTTCGGTGAGGATCTCGCGCTTGGTCAGCGACGTGTTGCCGGGATCAATGACAATGTACGCCGCGAAATAGATGACTTTCTCGAGTTGGCGCGGCGACATGTCCAGCAGAATGCCGATCCGCGACGGCACGCCCTTGAAGTACCAGATGTGCGTGACGGGCGTAGCGAGTTCGATGTGACCCATGCGCTCGCGGCGCACTTTCGCGCGCGTGATCTCAACGCCGCAACGGTCGCAGATCATGCCCTTGAAGCGGATGCGCTTGTACTTGCCGCAGTGGCACTCCCAGTCTTTGGTGGGACCGAAGATCTTCTCGCAGAAAAGCCCGTCGCGCTCGGGCTTGAGCGTGCGGTAATTGATCGTCTCGGGTTTTTTGACTTCGCCGAACGACCAGGCGCGGATCTGTTCGGGACTCGCGAGCCCGATCCGCATCGCGTCGAAGTTATTGACGTCGAGCAAGTTGACGCTAATGGGGGTCTACCTCTATCTCTGCCGGTGGACCGGGCGCCGCTCGTCAGCGGCGTCTGGACTGCCGGGGGTTCCGACGCGCGGCCGTGGGTCGCGCCGCTAGGCTGGGGTCGCCGGTTAGCGGGGCCTGGTCCTCGGAGCGCCAAATGGCGATCGAAGGCAGGGTATCCCGGAAACGCGGAATAGCGAAGCCCGGCACCGCCACCGTGGCGGTCCGGCACTTCGCGTTACCGACCGAAGGGCATAGGCAGGTATTATAGCGCGGATGGCAACGTTTGTCGAGGCATCATGGCGGGCTTTGTTAGCGCCAAGTTAGAGATGTCCCATTTCGAGCAAGTAGACATGTCCCCTCGATAGGCGCCAAGGAATTCCAATGGAGCCGCTCTACCCCGTGTCGAGGGCAGAACTCCCGCCTGCGGACCGTTGAGGCGGTCCAGGTCGGCAACGTAGCTCTAGTCGAAGCCGCGCGACGACTCAGCCTCTCGGTTCGTCAACGCAAGTGGCTCAAACGCGACCAACTGCACGGCCGGCGGGAATTCTCTCCAGGCGACGATTACGTCCCTCCGACAATTGCCTCGGTGCGGCCCTCATCGGCGAGCGGGCGCACGCGCATGAGCGCAATCGGACATTGTTGCCTGCGCGCCCTAGCACTGGCGGTTTACGCCCTCACGCTGAAGCGCAGCGGCTCGCGCCATTCGGCGGCGCATAAATTCTTGGCTAGTTCGCAAAGTTCTCGGCCGCGGCGCGACGTCTGTTTGGGCCGCCCAATCTAGACCGTCTGCACGCTCGTTGCGTCAACGCACTTACTAACATCTTCCGGAGATTCGAATGTTTAACAAAGTTCTCAGTCCGCTTGCGATGGCGGCCGCGTTGATGGCGACCACGATCGGAGCCGGCGCGCAGATGACGACGATGGGCCATAGTTCGATGAAGGGCGGCTCCATGATGGGCGGCATGGAACACGGCTTTCCGAGCGGCCACGCAGGACCCGACGGGCATTCCTACACCGGTAAGCCCGATCTTCAAACCGCTATTTCCCTCGTCACGGCAGGCGGCGCACCCGGTCACTTCTCGATCACGACCGCGATCGCTTCACTCGCTGGCCCAAGCGTTGCGAAGGCCGAAGTCGCCAAGCTCACCAAGCAGTACGGCGCATCGAAGGTGGCGCACTTCGTCACCGTGCAAAATTTCACAGTTAACGATGCGGTCAAAACGGCACTCGCCGCAGGCGTGAAGTTCCCGTCGCCGACGTTGCACGGTAAGGCACTTGCCGTTAAAGTCACGACGTACGGCCTGCAAAACGGAACCTACTATGAAGGCGTGATGCTCGACCACCTTGTTACGCACGCAATCCACGAGAAAGTCATGGACGACATCGACGCCAAGTACGGTTCGTCCCTCGACGCAAACTACCATCGCATCGCCGATCAGGCACACTACGACCTAGCGCAAGCACTCGGCGCCACATCTGTGATGCTCGCCGCATACCACTAAAAATAGTCAACATGCAAGCAACAGCCGTGGGAAACTGCGGCTGTTTTCTTGCACGTCGTCCAAAGCGACGCGTGCCAACAGCACCCGCGGGCAATCGCGGAGGCGAAGACGAGCTTGAGCCTAGCGTCGCGCAGCGGGGCTACGTTGCTTTGCGCTTATGCAAGGTCACGGTGTTGCCCTCGGTGTCGTTGATCATCGCCATGAAACAGGCGGGAGTCTCTCGCTCCATGAGTACAGGGATGCCGCGAGCCTTGACCGCCGCAACCGCGGCGGCGAGGTCGTCGACCGCAAAGAGGATCCCGTTGCTCGGTTGGAAGGGCATCACGCCACCGCCGCCGCCCCACAGTCCAAACGTCGTGCCGTCCGCGAGTTCGTATTCCGCTCCTCGATTGTCGGGATACACGGCCACGGGTTCGAGTCCCAGTACGTCGCGATAGAAGCCGATCGCACGGGACGCGTCCTTGACCATGTAGCCGCTCAGATCCATGCCCGTGATCTTAAAAAGACTTTGACTCAGCATCGCTTCGCCTCGCTCCACGCATTCCGCACGTTTCTATTGGGCCCGTAATTTCCTCGACTTGTCGGCAATTTTCCCGGTGGCGATGTCACTCAGGCACGTCCGATAACCGGCCACCCGATGGCAAGGCGCGAACTATCCGGCGCCCGCGTAAGCGGGACGGGCCGATCTGTGGGACGCGCGAAGCTCGAGGGATGACTGTCAGAAGAGTCGTCTCAAACATCAAGTCCGAGCACTTCGATGAGAACCGGGCGTTCTATGCGGGCTTTCTCGGCCTTGCGGTTGCCATGGACATGGGTTGGATTTTAACGTTCGCATCGTCGACAAATCCGACTGCCCAGGTGACCATTGTCAAACGCGATGCGACCGCGCCCCTGGACGCCGATCTCTCGATTGAAGTAACGGATGTCGACGCTGTGTATGCGCAAGCGCTGCGTCGCGGGATCGAAATAGTATATCCGTTGACCGACGAGCCGTGGGGCATGCGCCGATTCTTTGTGAGAGATCCAAACGGACTCGTCGTAAATCTCGCCAGCCATGGTGGTTAGCCGTCCGATTCAAAGGCGAGCAGCCGTCGGCGCATTGAGCCCCTTCCCGCACCTTTGATCCGACCATCCGCGCCGATGACGCGATGGGCCGGGATGAAGAGGTCCACCCGTGACTTCGACATGGCCCGGGCAACACCGCGATGCGCGCCGGGTCGATCGATGGCGCGCGCGACTTCCGCATATGGAACGCGCACGCCGAACGGTATCGTCGTTACCGCCTGCCACACCGCAAGTTCGAATTCCGTTCCCACCAAAGCGAGCGGTAGATCGAAAATCGCGAGCTTCTTTTGCAGATACGCGCCCAGTTGTCGCAAGATCTCGCGTGCCAGCGCGCTACGTCGAGTAGCGGAGCGTTGCGGCGTTACGAGGCGCGCCGCGACCCAGCTGCTTGCGACGATGCGTTCGTCTGCGATGTCGATGGCGAGCGCCCGGGAAAACGGTGTTGCAGCGACGAGCCGTATCACGCCGATCGATGGCAAATGCGTCGGAACTCAGGGTCGCCGCTTGCGTTCCACCCTGGCCTAACGCCGTACTGCCCGGGGACAGATTCGTACGTTACGACGGCTCCGCCGCGCGCAAAACCGCTGCGGCGTCGAACGCGAAGCCCGGCATCTCCGAGCCAATTTCGACTGTCGGCATGGGATGAGTTACACGCTCGCCGCCCCGGCGCCACGTAGCGACCGTTTGTGTATCGGGATCGATCATTACGGCGACGAGCACACCGTAGGCAATGTAGCCATCCATCTTTCTTTCAACTTCTCGCACGAGCGAATAGCTCACTCTCACCGCCGGAAGAGAACAACCCGGTAGGGGACACGACAAGTTTGCCCTCGGCCGAGGGCTCGAAGCGATATCCGGGATTCGCCCGCGAAAGCGCGAGGATCATTTCTTCGGTAGGGTTAGGCTCGGTCAACCGGAGCGCGATCACCATAACGGTTGCTTCTTCAAATATCCAATGTTTTCATCGTCTGGGCGCCGACTTTAGGGGCGTCGGTGGCGTCGCGCCGTTCTCAACGCTTGCATTCGTCTCAAGAGTTCCGGCAGGGTGTGCAGAGAGAGGTCACGTTATGCGACCAGCCACCGCACTCAGGGCATCGGCTGGCGCTGCTGCTGCTCGGGGGATTCGGCACGCCAGTGGAGATAGGCGACGAGCTGCTTATTGCGCTCCGTCACGCACTGCAGGTTGTTCATGGGCGCGATCGATCCCGAATCGGGAAGTTCGACGTTACTCGCCGACCTGCAGTTTGCGGTAACGTACGCGTTCCACGCGCGCTGATCTGCCACGACGCCGCGAAGCTCCGCGCCGAATACATGTTTTTTCAACAAGGCGTAGGCCGCAGCGACGCGTCGCGGACTCGCGCGTGCGTCGGCGTCGGCACACCGATTGAGATCCGTCTGCGACGACGCCTTAACGTAACAGGGGCCCGTCGCAGCGGCCGCCACACCCGATGCGCATAGCATCCCAGCCGCGCCGAGCGCGCAGGCGAAGGCGAGAAAACGTGCGGGCTGTTGCATGCAACGCGTTTATACCGACGGTTCACGCACCCATGCTAAAGCGCAACGGGCCGGCCGAGCGTGGTTACGTCCCCAAACTATATCCGTTCGTCGAGTTCAAGAGCGAACGGCGCCGTGTTCCTCGTTTAAGTTTATTCTGTAGGCGGACCAAGGGAGGCCGCCGTGCCCCATGGCGGCTAAGTCTCATCCAAATGCTCATCCAACATTGCGAATGCAAGCCTAATCTTCATCAATCCGCCTGGGCAGCTTCCACGGCGACGCTGATAGGCGACGTTAGAGTCGGAGCCAACGCGCGCATATCTTACGGTGCAGTCCTGATCGCCGAACACGGGTCCATGATCACGATCGGCTCAGAGTGCGTCGTGATGGAGAATGCGGTGCTCCGTAGCTCAAAACGTTTTGACATCACGATCGGGGAACGCACCCTTATCGGACCGCACGCGTATCTTACAGGATGTCAAATTGGAAGCCGATCGTTTATCGCGACGGGAGCCATGATCTTTAACGGCGCTCGCCTGGGGGAAGGCTGCGGCGTGTGGTTGGGTGGGAAAGTGCATATCGGAACGGAACTGCCAAAAGGGAGCGTCGTGCCAATCGGATTCATCGCCTCCGGGCGACCGTTTCGCCTGTTCTCTCCCACTGAAGCTCCCGAGGCGCTGCAAGCGCCGGGCAAGCCGGACTTTGCAGAATATGTCTTCGGTGCTAAATCGCCCCACACATCAACGCTTGAAACAATGGACGAAATTATGCCCCGCTATGCTGCGGCATTGGCAGCGCATGCTGATGATACGCTACTCACGTAGGACGGCTATTTCCGCAATCGCGCGCTAGTAGTTTTTCACGCATGTTGCATCAACCGCTCGCTGAATCGCCGCTGATTCGCAAGTAACTAATTGCCGTGGGATACGGTCGCACGTCGTGGGATCAGCTTTTATCACCCATTTTTGGAGAACCATCAAGGCGTGCTTGACGTCGTCGATCGACTCAACGGCGAGGTCCGCGATCCGCGCGAGCCGGTAAGCGCGGTCCGCTTCAGTCGGCGAGAGCGTATTGCGTCCGCGCTCCTTGCGGCTTATCGTCCGCAGCGAGCTGCCGAGAACGTCGGTTATTTCTTCGACCGTAAGGTTCAGCGCCCGACGCATCTCTCGAAAATGCGAGCCGCGCACATTGCTGCCTATAATAGCTTCGCGCAGGGTGTCGAACTCGAGCGAGCTTGGGGAGCTCGTATGGAACAATGTAAACCGTTTCCCGAAGTACGTCTGCGGCCCGGCGGCCGGCACGTCGACCCTCGATACGACGTTTGGCGTGTCCTTGGTAGCCATATGACCGTTCTACGCCTTTACGTCAAACCGATCCGGTTTCGCACCCCCGGACCCGGTGCGTCCAGGGGCGCGTCGAACCGGCCGTGCTTACGCGGTCAGGTCGTTGCGTAACGCATCGATGGACGGCACGAAGAAGTACGCGGCGGCAGTCGGCACGACGAAGTCCGACGGTGCGTGGAGCGTACTGCGTGTGTTTCCAGTCGGATAGTTCGGGACCGGTTCGTCCGTAGTGCGCTCCTGCGCGTGGTTCTTGTTTTGCCCGATGATCGGATCGAAGCCGACCGTGACGGGCGTGCCGTCGCCGGGGCGGTGCTTGACGAACGGTGGAATCGCCGCCGATACGAAGCCCGGGTTATTGGCCCATGACTGCTGCACGAACTCGAACTGACTTTGGATCGAGGTTTGGTAGCACACAAACATGAGCCCGCGATCGGCTTCGCTTTTTTGCGCTTGTGTTTCGGCAGAATCGACTTCGGGGCCGTAGGGAATACCGGCGCGAATGATGCGCCGGATGTCGAGGCCGCCGCGCGGGATGTCGCGGCGCGGATTGGTCTTACGGATGTGGGCTCCGAAAGGGCAACGCCGTTGGGCCTGGTCGTCGGAGTAATCGAAGTCGTTATTGTGCTGGTCGTCGGCGCCGAGCGCGAAGTCGTCTTGGAGCGGCGTCAGCTCCATCGGTGCGCCGCTCTTCCAACGGCCGAGCATGCGTCCCCCGAGCAAGACCGGGTCCATGCCCAGCGTCGCGGCCTGGCTCTCCAAATACGCAGCGAACTCCGGCACGAGCTGGCGCAGCCGCCGGAAGACCATGAACGAGCCGTTCTTCATCCACGCCACGGGTGGCGTCGCCTTGGAACCATAGCCGAAGACGAACAAGCCGGGATCGACGACGTCTTGGCCGGGCTTGGGGTCGGCGAGATTTGCGACGTCGAGCGCGGGCTGCGAGATACCATCCGCAAACCCGAAATGCTCGTGTCCGCGCTCGGCCCCGGGACGCACGTTCGCCGTCTCTTGGTACGAGATCGTGATCTCGTCGCCGAGCAGCGCGAGAACCGCATGCGTTTCCTCGTCGACATCGTCTTGCGTTCCCGCCGTCACGAACATCACGCCGTCGATTGGCTGGCTCGCAAACGCCGGTAGCCACGTCGTCGGTTCGCCACTTGCGTCGACGGGATCTTGGATCGCCGCCGCCGCTTTGCGAGCACCGGCGTTGTACGACGGATCACCGAGATCGACGCCGGGGCGTAGCTTGTCGATCCCACTCTTCGTGAATGCGATATTGAATCCGACGAGCGGCAGCGTGAGGTGCAGTTTGTAATTCTTGAGCTCGGCGAGTTCTTTGTCACGCTCCGCGACGGTTTCGCTCGTCGTGATGCGCTCGACCAGCACGCCACGCAACTTCGCCTTGAATTGCGCGACGTCGTCGATCGCAAAGAAGATGAAACGCTGGAAGTTCTTCTGCAAGCCGATGACGACGTCGCCTTGGATGTCGTGCAGAGCCAGTGCCGGCTTTGGCGCGCTTTCCTGCGGGACGAGCGCCGGGACGGTTGCCGGGGCAGCCCGCGGTGGTTCGATGGCCATATCAACCTCATTCGTTAGCGATGCGCGGCGCGTTTGAGAGCGACTCGCGCGACTCGAGTAGCTCGGGTCCCGTCGACCGTATGGGAGGGGCGTCCGCGTAGCGTCCTCCGGCCATCGCCGATAGCGCGGTGTTGACACGGCGAAGTCTCATGAGACTCTCAGCGACGTCTGGCACGGGCGGCGCATGGGAAGCGTTGCACGAGCATGATTCCCGCCATCCGTCAGCCCCTCGCCGTTGCACTGTCGATCGTCTCGGTCGGCGCATGGCTTACTCTCATCGCGCCGGCGGCCGGCGCGAGCGTTCCGCCGTGCGCGGCGAGCACGCTGACATTGCGTTTGGAGACTGGCGACGGCCGGTTCACCGGCATGTCACACGACGGCGCAATCGCCGTCGTGCGCAACGTCGGTGCGACCGCCTGCGCACTGCCGGCGTTGCCGAGCCTCGCGCTGCTCGAAGCGGGCGGAACGGCCGTAGCGAGCGGCGTGCCGCCGGCCGCCCCCTTCCTGCATCCCGGCCCCGTGGTGTTTCCGATCGAGCTCGATCCGGGCGAGATCGCCGCGGCGAAGCTCCGTTGGATCGTCGGGAATGTCTTCGGTCAGGCCCGAGCGCAGAGCGTCACCTCGGCGTCGCTCGCGCTCGCGATCGGCGGCGGCTCGGTGACGGCTCCATTGGCGGCGACGGTGTGGGCGCGGAGCGTAGGCCCCGTCACCTTTGACGAGGATCGCTTCACGACGGCGCTGCCGCCGCTCGGAACTCCGTCGAAAGCCGCAGCCGGCACGTTCGTCGGCGAGGGGCCGGCCGAGTCGACGTACGTCTATCCGCACAACCAGCCGGCACGGCGGCTCGTGGTGCGCGACCGGTCGCCCGGCACGCTCGGCTTCTCCTTCGTCGGGCTCGGCGGATCGGCACCGAGCACGGGCTCCATCGCGGGCCCGCTCGCGGTGCACGGCAGCCGCGCGACGTTCCAGGAAACGGCGAGCGATTGCGAGCTCGCCATCTCATTCTACGGCTCGCAGCTCGCGATCGTGCAAACGGGCAGTTGCGGCTTCGGCAACGGCGTGACCGCGACCGGCCAGTATCGCGAGCTTTGACGGCTACTGGACGACGAGCTGCCACATCTGGCTCCCCCACCGCCGCCGCTCGCGGTCATGCCGGTCCTCGCTAGTCTTCATGAAGTGGCAACACGCGCGTAGCGTTCGCCGTTCAACGCTTCCGCGTATAGTCGTATTGGACTCCGAGCCACTGCCGACCGGTGCCGTCGGCTTGGGTAAAAATTGTTGAACGAGCTCATGGTCATCGCTATATCGGGTAATGACGAGATTCGAGCGATAGAGCCGGCCCTCAACCTGCTGTCCGGACCCGACGAAAACGAGCGGTGCGAATTCGAGCGTGACCTTGCCGTTCGTCTCCTTCTCGAAATTCAAGGCGGGCATAATTCCTACCGGGTCGCGCGTATCCATCGACACATATTGCCAGCGGCCTTCGACCGTGTAGTACGTTAAATAAGCGATGCGTCGGAAATCTGCAGTCTTCGATCCTGGCGCCGGCTTCATTATCTCTTCTTGATAGGCGCCGACCATCTTGCGCTGGGCGAGAATGTCGGTTGTGACAATAGGGGTCGCATCTGCAGCAAGCTGCATCGTCTGTTTGACGCTCCAGGTGCCCGTTTGCCGTGCGAGGTCACGAGCCTCGGGACCAGCCGCAGACATGCGCTCGAGAGCGGAATGCATGGGGGCGGCAGTCTGAGCCGCAAGGACTGGCGGATTGGCAACGGCGAGGGCCGTGAGCAACGCTATGCTGCAACACGCGGTTAATGCCGGACGCACGACGTGCACGATACGGAACTTCATGCGGGCAAGTCGTATGTGCCCGGGCTGTTCGGCGTCGCACGCCACTCCGGAGCGCGTTCTTTGCGCGCCTCGCTAAGTGCGCGACGGACACCGTCGGCGTCGAAATCCTTGATATACCCGGGCGAACCCGGCTGTTGGCGCCAGGATTCGTCTAGGGTTCCGGCATCAATGGCATCAAAACCGATCTCGTTGATAAGATCCCTGACGATGGTCTTTGCATGCGGATCGTCGCCGGCAACGGGAAGCGCGATGCGGCCCGGTGTGCCGGCGGGCTCACCGCTCTCCAGCAGATGCTGCGCAATGATCGTATTGAACGCCTTGACGACGGAATGCCCGAGCCGTTGCTCGACCCATCCGCTTTCCGTCGAACCCGCTTCGATGCCATCGATGCGGCCGTCGCGCTGTTGCGGATAGTAGTTGCCGGTATCGATGACGACTACATTGGCCGGCGCGTCCGCGAACAGCCCGGACGGTAGATCTTCGACGCGCTTGAGCGGAATCGCAACGACCACGACGTCGTTCCCGCTCGCCGCTTCCTCGACGGATACGGCATGCGCCCCCGTTTCGCGTGCGACTTCCGCGAGCGACGCGGGCCCACGCGAGTTGGCGACGGCCACTTCGTGCCCGACGGCACGGAACCGGCGCGTGAGCGCACCGCCGACGTTGCCCGAACCGATAATTCCGATCTTCATGATAACCTTCTTCCGGCTTGCGTGCCGAAGAGCTGTTTGAGTGCGTGCGCGGATGTCTCGGGTGCTTTCTCTCGCCTGCCGAAGCGCTCGAGCGACGCGTATATGAGTTTCGTCTGCAACTGCATGAGCACACCATAGCGTCTAATGCAGGTCGCGTGAAGTACGCACAATCTTCGCCCTTAGTGTAAGAAAGGATACCGAATGGCTACCCCTCGTTTCTCTCGCTTTGATTGCAATCCCGGCTGCCCAATCGAAGCGACGATCGGTCTACTAGATGGAAAATGGAAGTGCGTCATTCTCTTCATTCTTTTCGGTGGCACAATGCGTTTCAATGATCTGCGGCGGCGCACTCCCGCCGTGACACAGCGTATGTTGACGAACCAGCTTCGTGAACTGGAAGCCGACGGACTCATCGTCCGCAGAGTTTACGCACAAGTGCCCCCGAAGGTTGAGTACAGCCTCTCGCCGCTCGGCCGTACGCTGGAGCCGATACTCGCCGCACTTAAAGCGTGGGGTGATGCGAACATTGAGTTATTCGGCACAAAATCTCACGCAGCGTCGAATGGAGAAGATACGCGTCTGGCCGCAACTGCATAGAGCTTTCTTGAGCCGGCGCTGACACGCAATAGCCGCCGGCGCTGCAGTCGCGCCAGGAATTAAAATCGCCTGGCGGGGCGCTATATATATGCGCCCTGCGCTGAGTCCTACACGACGGCGCCCCCGGTGGCTGAAGTCAAGCGGCGAGACGCAGCGGCGCCTCGTCGAGCTCGGCGCGCAAGCGGCGTTTGGCGCGCGATATGTAGGTCTTCACCGTGCCGATCGGAATCTCGAGCGCTAGTGCAATATCCCGATAACGCAGATCCGAGACGTAGTAGAGCTCGAGCACGTCGCGGTACTTCGAAGGCAGCGCATCGAGCGCGGCGTGGACGCGTACCGCCTCGTCCTTGCGTAGTGCAAGGTCCTCGGGACCGGGCTCGAAAGGGCGCTCTTCGGGTTCGGCCGCCATTGCCGTCGCGCGGCGCCGGCGCCGTATCGTATCGAGCGCTGCGTTCCGCGCGATGACAAGCAGCCAGCGCGCGAAAGGCCGCTCCGGCCGAAAGTGCTCCTAGCGCTGGAATACGCGAAGAAAGGCGTCCTGCGCGATATCTTTCGCTTCATCCCGATCGCGGGTGAGCCCATAAGCGAGGCGCACAAGCGGCGCACGATAACGTTCGATGAGCACACCGAAAGCGTCGGGCGAGCCGGCGCGTGCGGCTTCCACGAGCGCGCTATCAACGAACTCAGTCATGTTTGTCTGCGCAACGGCGGTCCTGATCTTCTGCACCCGCGGGGGCGGTGAACGGGTGCACTGGATTCGGTGCTCCATCGTGGCCGGTCGAAATACCCGCGATACGGCAGAATCGGCCCGCGACTCAGTTCGCGGAGCCACGCGAGAATGACGGAACGCGGCGACTCTTCTTGCTCAAACATCATGTCTCACCCCGCCTCGAGGGTTACGAGCGGCGCGTACGATTCCGGGCGGCTCGAATGGCGGGTTGTCGCCGTTGAACGTGACATTAGAACCTTCCTAAGACATTTTGCGGCGCGATCGGCCCGCTGGGACAAGCTTACACTTTGCCGGTGAGGGTGCGGTGACGCACGGGTGACGGGGGCCGCGAGCCAGTGGAGAGCCGCGAGACGCGGCGACGATTCGGCCCAACGCAAAAGCAATGCGTCGCGCGATGGGTCATCGCTACCTGCAGCGCGGCGGAATTACGAAGCCTTTGTTACTCTGTTGTTCGAAGGACGTAACGCTGCATTCGGCCGCGGATTACCGCGCGGCTCCTGGGAAGTGCCTTGAATCGGTGCCAAAAGTCGCCGAGCGCTCACAGATGTGTAGTAGCGTCGAAGCCTATCGAGCGACACTATATTGTGCTCACGATCATTTGCGCAGTATAAACGCTCCAGCGCTGCAGAAGGTTCGATGTCGAGCTCGCGACGGAGAGCTTCACAGTACCGGCGTTAACTGCGCTCGACCCCCACTTCGTCACCGGTGAGACGCAGTGCTCGAATTGCGAGCGCACAACCCAGTTCATCCATCGGGTCGTGCGCTTCGATCCCTCGTGCAAGCTCGAGCGCCTCTGCGGCGTCGTCACGAGCAAGCGCCGCCTCGGCGAGTTGCGCGTTGCGAACAGCCGTGTGGCGATGACGAGCTGCGCTAACCGTCACCATTTCCTCAAAGCCAAAAGTGTAGTAGGTCGTGCCCAGATGATAGTGCCGATCAAGGCGCGGCGGCAGGCGCAGATCCTACAGTTACTGCCTACACTTCGGTCGCGACGGGCTAACCTCGGGATCAGCCCTGCAGTTGACCGATGAAAACTCGATCGGGGGTAACGATCTTGCCGCACTGCTACGGATGGTCGCAGCGAACGACTTGCGCCCCCTTATCGCGGCGCAGACGAGCTGGTGCCACTTTCGACGCGCGGCGCTCGCTTTACGGAACCGTCAACTAACGGGGAAGGTAATTTTCTTGGTCGATTGATGCTTCGCCATCGACGGATCCTTCCGACCCTATTTCAAGCAACTCACGGACGGCCTCGAAATCCAACGTTCCGCCCTCAATTCGCAGCTTCGCGATTTCGTTCGCGGGAAGCTGCTCGCTCAAGTAAGTAACCAGGATATCATAGCTCCGTTTGTCTGTCTCTGAAAGCCTCGATACGCCGGCTCTGCGATACGAGGCATAGACGAATCCAAGCAACGCAGCCGCGACATGCGAGCGCCGACGCATAGCCGCGACCGCGGCGAGATGCTGAACCGGAAGAAGAATGTCCGAATCCAACTGATCGAATGGCCCTTAGCAACGTACCTAAGCCCCTGCCTCCCACATCGCTCTGGTTCGCTGAGATCACCATTGACGAGTTGATAGCTGCTAAGATTGCTGAACTGAGCCGAGACCGGACGAGAGGCTCGCTCTCTGCCGTGTAACTCCAACGTAAAATCCAACGCCTTACTGCAAAGCTCAATCGCCAACGCAGTTTTCCCGGAAGCGAACTCAATCTCGGCGAGAATGCTGAGCCAGTACGCCTGCGTATCGACATTAGCGCCATGGCGCTTCATCTCGCGATCTAACGCTACGAGCTCCGCTCGCGCCCGCTCGATCTTGCCCTGAGCACAGAACACCCACGCCGTTGAAATAGAGACAAAATAATGGCCGTCCCCCTTTTTCCGAATTTCATCCGCTTCATAATACCGCGTAGCTAGAGATAACGACTCATTTGCCCGAGCAAACGATCCCGCCGCAGCTTCTCCTAACGCAAGCTGAGCATACATCGACGCGATCCCCTCGGCGTCGCCTGCGCGCTCAAGAAATGGAGCCGCCTGTTGGATGAGCCCGCGGCCACTCGCGGTGAGATCGCCACCACTCCCAATGTACGTGGTCAAGCGTGCTCTCCAGAGGCGCGCAATGAGGTCGTAGTTCGCTTCCACTTCGTCGAGCTTCTCGAGAACGTCGGCAACGTGGTGACGGAGTTCGATGTAACGGCCGGCGGCGACCCACACTTTGCGCCACGCGCCGACGATACGGGCAGCGAGAGCAACGTCAGTCTGCGAGCCCGATTCTAGACACCATGCAATCGCGGCTCTCGCATTATCGAGTTCGGAACGCGTGCCGAACATTTCGTCCAATGGGTTTGCGTGCAAGGCGTCGCCTTTAGCCGCGAGCCATTCGGCGTGACGTCGGATCGCAGACGCTACTAATTGCGTGAATGTCATGTCGACCACCCTTGACTGATCCAAGCGTACGCTCTTCGCGTCTCCAACCTGTCCGCCGATCGACTCGCTCGCGATCGCGTCGGCGGAGCGTTAGCGATTTCCACGGCGGAGTTTTTCGTCGCCCAAGGGGACGTTTCGGAGACGCGATAGCGATAATCTGCCATCATGACGACAACGCATTGGTTCGGAACGACGATGGGCGGCCTCGCGGTTGCGGCGTTACGTGCGGTAATACGTCTCAATCCTGGGCTTACGTCACCGAGGTTATCGATACCATGATCGCAAGAGAACCACAGCGCCGAGGCGAGAACCCGTTCGACAGCTCCCGCGTGACGCGAGGAGCGGACGACGTTGCGCGGTACGCCGACCTTCCGCAGTCGCTCGTCGCGATGCTCCGGTCGTGGGTCGAGCGCACGCCAGACGCGGAGGCCGTTGCAGAGATCGGCGGCGAACGTGTCTCGTACCGTCAATATTGGGACCGCTGCGCCCGGGTTGCGGGCGGCTTGCGGGCGCGCGGAGTCGCGGCCGGCGACCGCGTCGCGATCCGCCTCCCGGCCGGCCTCGCCTGGACCGAAGCGTTCTTCGGAACACTGATGGCGGGTGCGACAGTCGTGCCGGTCAACACGCGCTTCACCGAGGCTGAAGCGGAGTACGTCGTCACCGACTCAGGCAGCACGTACGTTTTTATGCCGGGTGAGACGCCTCCGGACGCGAGAGCGTACGTTCGCGACGATCTAGGGCCTGACGACCGCGCCGCAATCTTCTATACGAGCGGTACGACCGGTTTCCCAAAGGGTGCGATCATGACTCACGCTGCGTTTCTATCGAATTCCGAGAGCATGGTGCGCGGCCGGAACCAACCGGTCGTCGCCGACGAGGACTTCAGAACGGTCATAACGGTTCCGCTCTTTCACGTCACCGGCTGTAACTGTCAATTCCTAACGGCACTCTATCTCGGCGGTGCGGGCATCATCCTCCCCGTGCTCGACCTTGCGGTCCTGCTGCGAGCGCTCGACGAGGAACGTATCAACTTTCTCCTGACCGTGCCGGCGGTCTACGCACTGTTGCTCAATCATCCGGTACTTGCGACGACCGACGTCTCGCGCGTGACGCACGTGGTGTATGGCGGTGCGCCGATCGCGCCGGCGCTCGTGCACCGCTTGATGGCGGCGTTCCCGCACGCGCGCCTGACGAACGGCTTCGGCATGACCGAAGCGGCGGGTCTGCTGTCGCTCCTTCCTCACGAATATGCCGCCGACCACGCCGACTCGGTGGGTTTCGCCTGTCCCATCGTCGACCTCGCGCTCGAAGACTTCGATCCTGCGAGCGGCGTCGGACAGCTGCTCGTTCGCGGACCGAACATCATGCGGGCCTACTGGAACAAACCGGAAGCGACGGCGCAGACAATCGTCGACGGTTGGCTGCGCACGGGTGATCTCGCGCGCATCGATTCGAACGGTCTCACGTACATCGTGGATCGCGCGAAAGATATGATCAACCGTGGTGGCGAGAACGTTTATTGCGTCGAAGTCGAGAACGCGCTCGCCGGTGCTCCCGGGGTCGCGGAGGCCGCCGTCGTCGGCGTTCCGGACGACGTCATGGGTGAAAAAGTCGGGCTCATCGTGGTTCCCGCTCCGGGAGCGACGCTCGACGTAGCGGCCGTCATCGCGCCGCTGCGCGGTCGCATCGCCGACTTTAAAGTCCCGCAATACGTGGCAGTCCGCGACACGCCGTTGCCGCGGAATGCGGCCGGTAAAATCCTCAAGCCGCAGCTTCGCCGCGAAACGGCTTGGGGCAAGGCGCTGCGCTGACGGACGGCGGTTCACAGCGTCGAGATCCCCTTTTTTCTCTAGCCGGAGAAATGTTATGTCCAGGCAACTCACTGTTGTCGTCAACGAAACAAGCACCGGTTTTTGGCGCCTTACCGCTCGCGCATTCGTTGCTGATGGCTGGCGCGTTTATGCAACGTTGCGCGACATGTCAACGAAAAACGCGCTCGCCGCAGAAGCGCTTCGAGTTGACGGCGTCGTTCCTGTCGAACTCGATGTCACTGACGAGATATCGATGGAAGCAGCGGCGCGGCGCATCCTCGAGGACGCCGATGGCGCCGATTTCATCTTGATAAATCTCGACAAGGTTTCTGCGGCAACTTAGAACCCGAACGCCTTGCTTTCCTGATCGGCACGCTGCAGGAACTCAACGCACTCGTCGTCGGTTTTGTGTCGCTCACTGAAGCCCTCGATCTCACCACCGCTGGAGGGGCGAGCGTTGGTCGAAATGTTGGCGGTCTTCGCCGAGTTCGAACGCGATATCTTACGCGCTCGCGTCAAAGCCGGAATCGCACAAGCGCGCCATGAGCGGAAGCTCCACGGGGCGGCCGCCCATCGTGCAACGCTACGCCGGGAAAGGCCGGGCCCTACACAGAGCCGTTCTGAGTAACAGCGAGATCGCCCGCCAGCTCCAGGTCAGCCGAACCTCCGTCCGCCGCCTTCTGCAGCCTTGGCATACAATAATTTCCGTTTCTTGAGGGCACCCCTAAATACTAGCGCTCGGAGGATCGCGCCGCGAATCTGGTCGGAGGCAATGCACGTCCGTCGAGCTAAGGCGGACTCGTCATAGTCGTGCCGAATTTATCGCCGTGCCCGAGAAAACTCTGGAAGTCGCACTGCTCGGTCCTACGCAGATACGCTATGATGGCTCCGTCGTGGGCGCGAAGGTTCCGCCGAAGACCGTGGCGCTTCTTGCGTTCATTTTGCTGGATTCGAGGCGCCGGGTCGAGCGCGACGCGACAGCTTTCGCCCTGTGGCCGGATGAACCCAAGGTCAAAGCTCTCGCAAATCTTCGGCGCTACCTCTACCGCCTTAATACTGATCTGCTTCCGGCCTCGAAGCGGCCTTGGCTTACGACGACTGCGCGTTTCATCGCATGGAGCGACGAGATGGGCGTGCGAGTTGATGTCGCCGATTTCGAATCGGCGAGCACCCCGCCTGTTGATGTCGAACGCGTCCTTGATCTTTATCGCGGCGAGCTACTGCAAAACTTCGACGAGCCGTGGATCGAACCGCTCCGGGCCCGATTACACGAACGTTTCGCGGCAGCCGGCCACGCCGCGCTAGAACACATCGGAAACGGACACGCTCGCTCAGAGATCGCGCTGGCGAAACGTCTCATCGAGCACGACCCGCTCGATGAAGTTGCGGTTCGCGCGTTAATTCGGCGCCGAATCGATACCGGCGACCGCCTTAGTGCGTTGCGAGAGTACGACGTGTTTCGAAAGCTTGCTCGCGAAGAATTTGAGGTTGAACCGAGCGAGGAAACGCAGGCACTGCACGAACAAATTGTTGCGGACCTGCGCCCCGCTGTCGCGGCGAACGATGTTGACGAGCGGTTCGCGCGACTACCGCTGATTGCGACGCCTCTTTTCGGACGCGAGGCGGAGCGCGATTCGATCGGTGAATTGCTTGCCGATCACGCGTTGGTGACGCTTCTCGGTATCGGCGGAATCGGGAAGACGCGTTTAGCCGTGGACGTGGCAACCGGTATCATCGATCTGTTTCCGGGCGGCGTTGCATTTGTCGATGTCGCGCGCGCCGAGCGCGACGAACGTCTGCTGTACGTCTTCGCGGAGGCACTCGGCGTTTCGGCGCTCACCCGGCCCGACGACGTCGAGACGCGGACGGTCGCGGCCCTTGCGGCCGAAGGTCGCATCGTGATCGTCGACAATTGCGAGAGGCAGCCTGAATCCGTCGCGCGCCTCCTGAACCGCATTGTTCCCGTGAGCGGCAACTCTCGGTTCATCGTTACCACCCGCGAGCAGCTCGATCTCGACGGCGAAATCGTTCACCGGGTCCCGCCGCTCGATCGGGAAAGCTCCATGGCGTTGTTCATCGATCGTGTACAGCATTCGCGTTCCGCGGAGAAGATCGCCCCGCCGCTAACGTTTGAGCCCTCGGCTGTCAACACGATCGTAGCGAGGCTCGACGGCATACCGCTTGCACTCGAACTCGCCGCTTCGCGAGCGGCGACGGTCGGCTTGACCGATCTCAGCTCGCGGCTCGCCCAGGCAATCGGCCTCGACCCGTATCGGCGTGGCCGACCGCCGCGGCGCAAGACGATGGGCGCGGTCCTCGACTGGAGCTACGCATGCCTCGACGCTGAGACCGCACGTGTTTTTCGTTACCTGTCAACGTTTGCCGGCGCATGGACGGTCGAGCGGGCCTGTGCGACCTTCGTCGAATTTGACGACGAGGCTGTTCGTTTTTCGCTAGGCGATCTCGTCGACGCTGCGCTCGTGGTCGTTGACCGCTCGGGCGAGGTGACGCGCTATCGTTTTCTCGAACCAATCCGTGCCTACGCCGCGGCGCGTCTCGTCGAGGCTGGCGAAGCTCCGCTCGCCTATCGTCGTCACGCCGACGCGGTGTTGCATACAGCCGAGCAATTTGTCGATGCCGGTCGCAGTCTTCCCATGGCAACGCGCGTTGTCTGCGCAAAAGCCGAAATTGATGACCTCCGAAAGGCGTTGCTGTGGGCGCTGTCCGACGGGAACGACGTCGAGCTTGGGCAACGCCTTGCCGCGGCGAGCATGTACTTCCTTTTCGTTGCGCCGGACGAGGGGCGCGCTTATGTGTTCGAAGCGCTTCGAGCCGTTGACACGGGCTCGTCGCTTTATACGCGGGCGAAGCTCCATTACGCGCATGCGCGACATGCGAGGCAGGGGATGCGTTACGCCGAAGCGCTGGAAGCGGCAGAGCGCGCGATCGAACTCGCGCGCGCTATTGGTGACGAAGACTTACTTTGCTCGCTTACAAACGTCGCCGCCATCGCCGCCATCGCCCAGCGTCGGCTGGGCCTGGCCGAGTCGCTAGCGATCGAATGCATCGCCCTGGCTCGGGCTCACGGGCATCGCCACCTTGAATGGCAGGCAAGGTCCATGCTTCCGATCGTCGTGTCGCAGCGCGGCGACTACGATCGCGCTCGTTCGCTTTTCCGCGAATTGTTGGCGGACGGCGGCGTGCCGAATCAGGGCCACGCCGTGGACGATCTCGCTAATTTCGCGGAAAATGAATTCTTAGCGGGTCGAGTCGACGAGGCGGTTCGGCTCAGCGCCGAAGCTATCGCCATCGCGGAGGACATCGGCGAGTTGCTGAGTTTGCGCCACGTCCGATTGAATCATTGCGTCTTTCTCTGTGCGGTCGGCCGATTCACAGAAGCACGTGCGCTCGCCCTGCAAACAATCGATGACACGCGGCAAGCGGGCCTGGGGGCCCTTGTGCTCTTCGTCCTTGGTTCGCTGGCCGAAATCGCCGAAGAGCGCGGTCTCGTTATCGAATCCGCGGCAATTGCAGCCTATGTCACGCGTCGTTTAGAGGCCGAAGGGTTCGTTCGCGACGGAGCGGTGGAGTTCCAGGCCGCTCGCCTCGAAGCGCGCTTGCAAAGGGGGCTTGGCCTTGAGGCGCTAGCACGCGCCGCCGAGCGCGCCGCGACATGGGACGAAGACGAAGCCATTGAGATCGCGGCCGCCGCTAGCGCGGAGGCGTCTGAACCGGTTCGCCTTGCCCCAACTTTAGGTCGCTTATAAATATGCTGTGGAGGATAAGGTTACGGACCGGACCTCATCGCATGGCGAGACTATGATCGCGTGTCGCTTTTGCTCGAATTACTGGCCAGCGAGGGCTCAATGTCACGCGAGGGTCCGCTTCCAGAACAAGGCCGTGGAGTATCTTAAAATTCGCCCGGTTGCGAGTACCGGGTTCAAATGCCCGGTAGCTGGAACCTCGGTAGATTGGCTGCGTCACTTTCATCGGATCCGGAAGTTTAATAGCGTGCGGATCACGGTGCGCGTTAATCGTTGCGGGAGAGCGGAACAGGCGCGCTTTAACGAGCAGGCGCGATGCGCTGATCAATTGCACCGAAGATAGAAGACCCAGCCGCATCGCACATCTCCATGCGAATACGGTCGCCGAACTGCATGAACGCCGTGTGCGGCTTACCGATTTCAAGTTGCTCGATCATGCGGCGCTCCGCGATGCAGGTCGAACCAACCTCGGCGTAGTTTTCATTGGAAATCGTACCTGAGCCGATGATCGTTCCCGCCCCGAGCGTGCGGCGACGCGCTGCGTAAGCGATCAGCTCCGGGAAAGAGACGGCCATGTCGGCCGCCGAGGGACTGCCGAACACGCTTTCGTTCCACTCCACTCGCAGCCGCAAATGAACGCGACCGTCGCGCCAAGATGCTCCCAGTTCGTCCGGTGTAACGGCAACCGGCGCGAAGCTCGATCGCGGCTTCGCTTGTATGAATCCGAAACCAGTAATAACTTCCCAGCGACCGCAGTTACGCAAACTCACGTCGTTCATAACGGTTATCAACCGGATCGAAGCTTCGGCTGCCTCGACCGAAGCTCCCAATCGCGACGTTCGCCACGATGACGACGACTTCACCTTCGAAGTCTATGCCGTCATCTTCACTCGGAAGTTCGACATCATCGGAGGCTCCAAGTAAATCGTCGGACGTTCCCTGATACATGAGGGGCGTCTCGCTGTAAACGCCAGCAGGTATCGTCATTCCCAATGCCTTGGCCATGAGTTCGCCATGCGTTTTGAAGGCCGATCCGTCGAGCAGTTGCGGCGCACGCGGCAGCGGAGCCGCAGCCGAACCTTGCTCGAATGCGAAAGCTCCATCAGCAGAACCCGCCTCGAGCGTTTCAAAACGCTCGACGAGGCGCGCCTCGACGTCGGGCCAGCACTCGAGCGCAACGCGCAGGTTCGGAGCAATATCGGAGCAACCAACGGCGTTCCGCAAGTCACGGGATACGGCTACGAGGGATCCGTCGAGCGATCCATCTCGCAACGTTGCAAGCTTCATGTAGGTCACTCGCCTTTCTTTAATTGTTGACGCGTAACAGTAGGGGCGCATTACGGGTATGATCGAGGTCTGCCGCAACACACAACTCGATCGGAGCGTACAGCTCTTTGCGTCTCCGAAACGTTTCCAAAGTTCGTTGCTTTCCGGTTCGCGCCAGCTCATTGTGTTGCGTGTCGAGTAATTCGACGTTATCGACAACGATTCGCATCAGCAAACCACGTGCATCACGCACGGCGGAGAACGCGGCAAGACGAACGGGTTCGACAAGATTCGTATTTGCGCTGGCCTACGTGAGCCGCGGAACCGCGACAGCGTCATTGACATTAGGCAATAACGTCTGCGCGGCCGAAAGCGCGAGGTCGCGTGACGACGGGCTTCAACGAAGGTTCCAGGAGTGCTTCCGCGGCGTCGTCCCAGGCAATGAGCTTGCTAACGACGCGCTCTGGGTGAATCTCGCCGCGCTCGAGCATATCGAGAACACTCGGAATATGCGGTCGAACGCTCGGGCGACCTGCCGAATAGGCTCCGTCTCGCAAATACATTTCCCAAAGCGGCATCGGCGTATCGTTAAAATACATCGCAACACTCGAGACGTGGCCGCCCGCCGCCAGTGCGACAATGGCGCGCCTCATTTCCTTGGGCTTCGGAGTCGCGATGACAACGATGGGATGCGTCCACGTGAAATCCTCCGGGAGGCTTGCATGTGTCAGCGCGCCGAGCGATTGCGCGATGCTGCGCCGCTGCGGATCGGAGTCGACGTAGTCGACGCTCTCTGCGCCTGCAGCCAGCGCGTGGTCGACGGCGAAAAGTCCGAGGCTCCCAACCCCGCCGTGCACGAGTACGCGCGCGCCCGGGCGCTTGAGAAGGCCATTGCGCACGGCAATGTAGGCGTCGGTGAGGTTGTCGCCCGCGCTCGAAGCGGCGACAGGATCGACGCCTTCAGGCACGCGGACGAGCATGGCATCCGCGAATGGCACGCGCACGCGCTCCGAAAACAGTCCGCCCCAAAGACCGCCAATCGGTACGCCGAAACACGCGTCTCGGCCGAGCGTGAAACACTGCGCGGTGAGACCGCTTCGGCAACGGTCGCACTCGCCGCAGCAAATGTGCCACGGCACGACGACGACATCTCCCGGCACGACCGTGCGAACGCTGTCGCCGATATCCACCACTTCCGCGACGCATTCATGTCCGATCGCAAACGGAGGATCGAAGGGCGTAAAGCCGCCGATGATGCTCCGGTCGAGATCGCAGGTTGTCGACGCAATCGGCCTCACGATGGCCTGGCCGTTGCCGGTGATTACAATGTCGGGGTCTTCGCGCCACTCGAGTCGCCCTTTGCCTACGAACGTTAACGCCCTCACGCCCGGCGCACCATCGCTAAGGGTGCGAGTCGAGAATCAACGATTTCCATGCTCCCACAGCTTATCGAAGGCAAGCCACGCGTTTGCCGTTTGTTGATCCGTCACGGGGTGGATGCGCGTATTGTGGAAGGCCTCGACGAACGTCACGCCCGCTTCGCGTTTACAGAGGAATGTCTGTACCGATTCACCCGTTAGTCGGCTTTGAGATCCGTCTTTGCGCAGGATCCCGCCCTTTGTAAAAGCGAGCCATACGTCGGAATTGATGAGTCTGATCTCTTGAACGGCGAGCTGCAACTCGGTGCCCCGAAGATTATTGTCGAAAGCTCTCTGATGAAAAGAGGCAATCTCCGCAGGACCAGTGAGAACGGTACCATCGAAGACGACGTAGTGTGCCTGCGCCGTGAACGGGACGGCGTATTGCTTTCCATCTCCGGCGAGCCAACCTGCACGAAGTTGCTCCATCACGGTCAGTATAGGATTCGTTTCGGTCGACATATTAGCTTAATGCTTTCGCCGGCGACATACAGATCGCACTCTCCTCGAGATCTCGCGCCGGACTATGTGGAACGGAACGTACGGATCGTGTCTCTGTCAGCATTATCGAAACATACGGTCTTCGCGTCTCCAAAGCGTCCCCGCGGCCGACGGACGCCCGATCGCTCGCGGTCGCGCGGCTCGTCGATCTTGAAAACGAGAAGATCAAACGGCCTCAGATTCAAGCAGGCTCCAAGGGCCTAAGGGCGCCTTAAGTGGCGTGACGCGCGTCATACGAAGACCGGCGGCTGCGAACATGTCGTTATATTCGTAGGCCGATCGCTCGCGGCCGTTCAAGACCACGAGCATATTCAAGTCCATCAATGAAGACAAACCGGGATCGTCGATTTCGCCTAGTTGAAGCTCTAGGGCGATGACCCGTCCGCCCGGACGCATCGAGCGACGACAATTCGAAAGGATCTTGATGCAGTCCGCGTCATTCCAATCGTGCAAGATCCATTTTAGAAGGTACAGATCGGCCTCGGGGACCGCCACGATAAAGTTACCAGCAACGACCTTCGTTCGGCGGCTTAGCCCGGCTTGTGCAGCCGCCGATTCAGCTGCCGCCACGACATTAGGTCGTTCGAAAACGATTCCTTCGAAGTTCGCGTTTCGCGACATCAACGCATACAGAAACGCGCCTGATGCGCCGCCGATGTCGGCGGCGACGGTAACCGACCCGGTGTCGATCATGGCCGCGCCTTGGTCGCTTATCACGTCGCTTATGCCGCCCATGCCGACCATGAACGCTTCGGCTTCGGCCGGCGCTTGCGCGAGGTAATCGAAATATTCCTTACCCAGGGTCGCTTGCGTCTGACGCTGCCCCGTCCTGATCGCATCAACGAAATTACCCCAGGGAAGCCATGCGCCGGGTGATCCCATGATGGTTGCCCAGCCCTTGAGCGATCCACGCGTATCCTTCTGCAACGTCTTCGAGAGCGGCGTGCCTGCGAAAAGACCACTATTATCGACCGTGACAAGTCCCAAAGCCACGCCGGCACGTAACAGCCGCGTCATAGCGCCTAAGTCGGAACCCGTCGCCTCGGCAATACTCGTGGCTGACGCCGAATTTGCCGCCACCATATCGGGAATCGACATTTCGGCGAAGGTTCGAACGACCTGACTCGCTAGCGAACCGGTGATTAATTCGACCATGCGGGCGATGTGTGCGTCGGGCACTTCGTGATCGGAGATATCCGTTGAGATGGGCTGGCTCACTAGTATGCTCCTTAGCTATTCGTAGCGTTGGCCGACGCGAACGTGCACCGAGCATCAATCGCCCCGCATGGCCTTGTAGTCATGCTCGTACGGTAGGGACTTTGCGTCTTCCAAACGTCTTCGTGGCATCGAGAAAATCGGCCGCGACGTTGGAGACGACCGCCGCTGCCAGCTGCTCCCGCGCGGTTGCGCGCACGGTTTCGCTGCTGATGTGATACGCGCTTACTTGCCGCCAATACGCTGTCACCCCGCCTGGCGCTCGATATCGAAACCGTTCTCGAACGACCTTCGCGCACGATCGCGGGCGGTGCCCGCCGCGCGCGCGTCGCTAATTAACGATGAGCGTCGCGACCATGTGCTCCGTATCGTCGTGAAGGAGACATTGGTACGTGTATGTTCCGGCTTTCGGGAACGTCGCGGTGAACGATTGTCCGGGCGCGAGCAGGCCAGAATTCATCAGAGTCGACCCGTCATACGTCGTTCCGCCGCTCGGCGGTGAGAACGGATTGAGAGTCGGAAACGGTTGACCGACCGGACCGAACGTCACGGAATGCAGCTCGTTGTTGGAGAGATTCGTCCACGTGACCGAACTGCCGACGGGAACGGTTGCCGTCGTCTGCGCGATATCGTTCGTTGAGAGGAAGCGCAGGGCGGTCGATGAGGACGGCTTGCCGCTCGGCGTCGTCGGTGCGATACCGGCAGCGAGATGGAGCGCGTTCCCAACGAACGGATCGTTGCTGACCGCCGCGGCCGCAGCGGCGACGTCGGCAGTCGAAGCGCTCGCGCCCGCGCGAGTGAGATCCCCTTGGGTCTGCGGATAGGGCGTGCCCGCGGCGTTGACGACGATCGTCGCTTCCATCTGCGGTTGGTGGATGAGACAATAGACCTTATACGTGCCGGCCTTCGTAAACGTTAGAGAATACGACTTGCCTCCGGCGAGAAAGCCGGAATTGGTGAAGGTCGAGCCGTCGTAGGTCGAACCTCCCGCCGGCTTCGCCGCCGACGGATCCGTCGGCGCTGGAGGATTCGTTTGTCCCGCACCCAGGAGCGCGACCGTGTGAGGTTCGTTTGCGGGAAAGCTCCACGTCATCGTATCGCCAACATCGATTGTGAGCGGAGCGGAGGGATAGTAGGCAAGTCCTTGCAACGCTTCGTTCTGGCTCGATACGCCCGTTTGAACGTTCCACGATTGCGGCGAAGTGGGAGCCGACGGACCGATGTGCGACGTACCCGACGAGCATCCGGCAAGCGCGAAGACGGCTATCGCCGCAAAACGCATGGTGCGATGGACTACCGGACGCGTTTGCGGGATGCTTTGAAGAGCGGCGTCGGGCTCGTAACGCTTTATTGCCATGGTGATATTGTCGCGAACGAGCGTCCTCAAAACGTCGCGCGCATCGACACGAATTCGTAGGAGGCCAGCGCGAACGCCGTCGAGGGCGCCTCGGTGGCTCATCTTTTTGAGCGTTCGTCGTCCATACCGCTGCGCGTCGAGGTCCTCTGTCGCTCCATGCGCGGCGAGAGGGTTCCGCTCGGCGCGAAGCTGCGCACGAAGGCGCTCGTCGGCTATCTCGCCGTCCAAAAAAAACGCGCTATTTCTCGCGACATGCTGGCAGCCGTTCTCTGGCCAAATTGCACCGATGCGATTGCGCTCGGTCATCGCGAGCGTTTGGCTGCTCTCGCGCGTACGATCGGTCTTCGCGTCCTTGCCGACTCGTTGTCACGTGAAGATTTGGTTGAGACGAACGCGCTCGCGCAGGCCCTTCTTACGCACGATCCCTTCGATGACGCGGCGCTCGTGGTCGTCGACCGCTCGGAGGCAGCGACCCGATATCGCTTTCTCGAGCCGATTCGCGATTACGCCGCTACGCGTCTGAGCCAGGCGGCTGAGGCGAATTCCGCGCGCCGTCGCCACGCGGAGGCGGTGTTATTGACCTCATCGACGGCTGGGTAGGCAACGACTGTTAGTTCGTTCCAAGGATTAGGGCAGCCGTCCTGAACTGCTAGCTTACGCGTGCTCCGCTACGGCGGACATCACGGTGGACCAAGCCTTGCGGCCGCCTCTACCCGCGCGCTCGAATGCCGCGCGCATAACGGCGCGTTCGCAATCAGAGGCTTTGCGCTCGACGTCATACCCGAGCTCCGTGAGATGCAGGGTCTTGTTTCGATGTCGGCCCGGTTCGCGCGTTGCCGCGACGAAGCGGCCTTCAAAGAGGCGCCGCATCGGTCGGTTCGCCGCTTGTTTCGTCACACCGAGTGCCGCGATCAATGTGCCCACGTCGACCCCTTCGTGCCGAGCGATCACGAACATGATGCGGTGGTGCGCCCGCGAGAGTCCATAGGTCGCGAGCAGGTCATCGGCCTCGCGTGTCATGCCTTTGAGCCCAAAGTACATGAGCTCGAGAGCGTCGTCGAGGTCTTCGAGTTTTTTTAGGTAAAGACGGTTGACGTGAGCCGAGATCGAAGGTATGGTCAAGCGGCAATCTCGATTTGGGAGTACAGCCAATGATGAGGGTTGCTTCAGCTTTCGGACGCTCAGCGATGATGCCTCCGGCTTGAGGGCGCTAACATTCGTCGGCAAAGGGCGACTCGAATGGCGCGAGGACTCAGACGTTTTCATCGCAGGAAATAGCCAGGCCATCGTGAGGCGTGCGCGTGCCATTCGCAGATGCAATCTCCTGCGCGTGCCTGCGGGCGTCGATCCGGTCGCCGCTTCGAGCGCGGGCGACAACCTCACCGACGCCCACATTGCCTTGCGTGCATGGCGGGGTTGGGAGCCCCGGACTTTTTGCCGTCGACCACGCGCTGGCAGCGGGCGCGGAGAGCGTCGACTACGTCGACTCCGATCCGCAGCGGCGCAGCATCGCGCAATCGCTCGGCGCGCTGACACATCTAAGCGTACCCGAGGATTTCACGTGGACGCATCCCATCGTTGTTATCGCGACGCCGAAGCCCCAGGAAATGAGGCGCGCCATTGTCGCATTAGCGGTCGGCGGCCACGTCTCGAGTGTTGCGATCTATTTCCACGATACGCCGATGCCGCTTTGGGAAATGTATTTGCGAGATGGAATTTATTCGGCGGGTCGCCCGAGCGTGAGACCGCACATACCGAGCGTTCTCGACCTGCTCGAGCGCGGCGAGATTCACCCGGAGCGCGTCGTAAGCAAGCTTATTGCCTAGGATGACGCCGCGGAAGCACTCCTGGAACCTTCGTTGAAGCCCGTTGTCACGCGACCTCGCGCCTTCGGACACGCGTACCTTTCCATCTGAATGTAGATGACGCTGTTGCCGATCCGCAGCTCACCTAGGCAAGCTGAGGTGGCGGCCGAACTATCAGATGTGCCATCGGAGGGGCTTTCAGTCGCGCTCCTGGGTCGCGCTGAAGTACGATATGCAGGATCGGTCGTCGGCGCGAACGTCCCGCCCAAAACCGTGGCATTGCTGGCATTCATCTTGCTGCATCCCGTGCGCCGCGTCGAGCGCGAGGCGGCGGCCTTTGCGCTTTGGCCTGACGAGCCGGAAGCGAAGGCGCTCGCGAACCTGCGGCGCTACCTGTACCGACTTACGAGGGACCTGCTGCCTGTTGTGAAGCAGCCCTGGCTTGCAACGACCGTAAGGCGGCAAGGAACTGAGCGCGCACTCCGCGATCGTGCTCGCGAAACGGCTGATCGCGCACGACCCGCTTGACGAAGTCGCGGTTCGCGCGCTGCTGCAGCGGCGGACTGAGATCGGCGACCGCATCGGCGCGCTGCGCGAGTTCGAGGAGTTTCGGAGACTCGCGCGCGACGAGTTCGGGGTTGAGCCGAGCGAGGAGACGCGCGTTCTCCAAGAGAGCATCGTCGCAGATCTGCAAACGTCCGTCGCAGCGAACGAGCGCGACGCACGTTTGGCGGGCGTTCCGCTACTTTCGACGCCGCTCTTCGGACGCGAAACGGAACGGAACGCGGTCGGCGAATCACTGGTCGCACATTCGGTTGTGTCACTCCTGGGCATCGGCGGAATCGGTAAGACGCGCCTGGCAATCGACGTTGCGACCAGCATGATCGATCTTTTTCCAGGTGGCGTTGCGTTCGTCGACGTCGCGCGCGCGGAGCGCGAAGAGCGTCTTCTGCCGGTCTTTGCTCATGCGCTCGGCGTCTCGACCCTTGCCAGGGTCGACGACTTGGAGACCCGTACGATCGGAGCGCTGAATGTCGAACGCCGCGTCGTTATCGTCGATAATTGCGAGCGGCATCCCGCATCCGTGGCGGATCTCTTGAATCGCATGGTTCCACTGAGCGGCGGCTGCCGGTTTCTCGTCACGAGCCGCGAGCCACTCGATCTGAACGGCGAATTTGTCCATCGGGTTCAGCCGCTCGATCGAAGCAGCGCCGCAGCGTTGTTTATCGAGCGAGCGCGTTCCGCGCTTCACGCGGAAAAGACCGCTGCTTTGCCGATGCTCGAGTCGGAAGTCGTTGACAATATCGTTGCAAAGCTTGACGGCATTCCGCTCGCCCTCGAACTGGCCGCTTCGCGCGCAGCAGCGGTTGGCTTGGACGATCTTGCCGCGCGCTTACCAGAGGCGATCGGACTCGACCCGTATCGGCGCGGCAGACCGCCCAACCGCAAGACGATGGGCGCGGTCCTGGACTGGAGCTACGATTGTCTCGACGATCAGACCGCCCATCTCTTCCGTCGTCTTTCGACCTTTGCCGGCGAATGGGACAGTAGAGAAGGCCCGTGCAACCTTCGCCACCGACGACGAAGAACGCGTACAGTTCGCACTCGGCGAACTCGTCGACGCGGCGCTCGTGGTCGTCGACCGCTCGGAGGTAACGACCCGCTATCGCTTTCTCGAGCCGATTCGCGAATACGCCGCTACGCGTCTGAGCCAGGCGGCTGAGGCGAATGCCGCGCGCCGTCGCCACGCGGAGGCGATATTACGCGCGGCCGAGCAATTCGTCGATGCCGGCCGGAGCCTGCCGATGGCAACACGCGTCGCTCGAGCAAACGCCGAAGTGGACGACCTGCGCGCCGCGCTGAAGTGGGCGCTTATTGACGGCAACGATCTCGAACTTGGCGCGCGTCTTGCGGCCGCCAGTATGTACTTTATTTTCGTCGCTCCCGACGAAGGACGCGCGTATGTGCTCGCAGCGCTTCAAGCCGTCGACCAGCATTCGTCACGATATATTCGGGCGAAGCTCCACCAAGCGCTTAGCCGGCATGCGAAACAGACGCTGCGTTACGCGGAAGCGTACGAATCGTCGAGATATGCGATCGAGCTCGCGCGAGAGCTCGGCGACGACGACTTGTTGTGCGCCTTCGCCCTCAACGCCGTCTTGGCCGCGGTTGGAACGCAGCGTCTCGACGAAGCCGAATCGTTGGCCACCGAGTGCATTAGGATTGCGCGCGCGCGCGGCCACCAACTCTTCGAGCGGCAGGCGCGCGAATTTCTCCCAGTCGTCGTGTCCTCACGCGGCGACTACGACCGCGCGCGTTCGCTTTTTCTCGAATTGCTGGCGAGCGACAACGTAATGCTCGAGGGCGGCGCCGCGTTTCAAACCCACGCTGTAGACAATCGCGCGAATTTTGCGGAGAACGAGTTTTTAGCCGGACGCCTCGACGAAGCCATTCGCCTTAGCGGTGAGGCCGTCGCAATCGCAGCGGAATACGGCGAGTTGCCGTCTCTACGTTCCGTCCGATCGAATCGATGCGCCCTCCTCTGCGCGGCCAGCCGCTTCGACGACGCTCGCGCTCTGGCGCTTTCCGCGATGGAAGATGCGCAACAAGCCGGCCTCGGGGCGCTCGTGACGTTCGCGCTCGGCACGTTGGCGCAAGTTGCCGAAGCGCGTGGTCGCATCATCGAATCTGCCGCCATCGCGGCATACGTGAGCCGCCGGCTAGCGTCTGAAGGATTCGGACGCGACGGCGCCACCGATTCGCAGGCGCGCGAATTCGAGACCCGCTTGCGCGATTGCCTCGATGAGACTGCGTTAGCGGGCGCTGCCGACCTTGCTGCGGCTTGGGATATGGACGCAGCGATCGACTTTGCGGTCGCCGCAAGCGCCGACGCCTCCGATCCGGCCACTGCAACCGTCTCAACGTCTCCGTGTGGCTGAGCGGCCCGTCTAGGAGGTTCTTTTCTCCGGCTAAGTTGACGTCCGAGATGAAGGATCGGTCGTTGGCGCAAACGTACCGCCGAAGGCTCGCCTTTATTTTGCTGCTGATCGCATTATTGGCTGACTCGACGACTACGCGCGAGCTGCACTGTCGTCTCAAGCAAATCTGGGAGTATCAGCGCGCCAACAATCAGATACCATAACATTGTGGACAGTTCAGTCGCATTGAAGTTGGGATAGATTGGAAGCCGCGACGCGATGAAGATCAAGGTGATCGCGTAACTTCGCACCATCCATTGCCGATGGAGAACCATCTGGCGATATCTCGCGGCAATGTAGCCTACCGTTGTCGCGCTTAACCATAGGGTAGCCTGAACTGCGACCTCAAAGTTCAAGGGCCACGGCTCAAACTTTGCGTTGATGTAGAGCGCTATAAGAGACGCTGCAGCGACTGTTACGACGTAGATCCGCCCTGTGACGCGATGTAGTTTGACGCGACACCGCCGGATGCGAGTAGACAATTGTACGGCGCCCGTAATCAAAGCGATCATTCCCGCAACCCCATGCGCGAGCAGTAGCCACTTAAATCGCGCGATATGTACCCATTCGGAATCGTGCGGATCAATGAGAAATCGCTCCGCATTGAGGATGGCAACGACGCTAGCAACACCAAGAACGGCAACGAACACTGACCTGGCACGGACCGGCTGCAAGGTTTTAAAGAGCATCTATATCCATCCTGGATTCGCCACACCATATTTGCGGCAGAACGTCAAGTAATCGGCGCGAGAAGGTCCGCGCGAAGCTGCGTGCAGCCTCGTGCGTCGAGTGCACTTCGCAGCAGCGATGTGGAAAAACTGATGTTTGTGGACGCTGTGCTGCTCGATCACCTTGCGCAGAGCGCGGATGGAGACAGCGACCTCTTCTATCTGCGCTTCATCTTCGAGATCAATTGCCCTTAGCTCACCAATCGCCTGACCTAGCATGTTTCGCTGAATTTTGTGGATCGCGACGTGCGGGTTGCCCTCTTGGATCGTCCTTACGGAATCGTACGACCTTAGCGTCTCCAAAACGTCGCCGCGACGGAGCGAAAGTCTTGTCATAGTCGCGACGCAAAAGCGCCCCGACTGTTCCCGCAGCGCAGGCGTCAGCCTCGAGCAGAATTCTAACCTTCTCCTCAACGGAGAAACGACAACGTTTGGGTCTTTCGACCGATCTCGGAACTTGACGATCGCGTCGCCGAGCCGTTAGTCCCCCACCGTGGGTTCACTTTTCTGTCGGAACCGGTACCAGCTCAACCTGACACAGGGGGCTTGGCATATGGACGCAGCGATCAACTTTGCGGTCGCCGCAAGCGCCGACGCCTCCGATCCGGCCACTGCCAGCGCCTCGAGCTCTTCATGTGCCTGAACGACCCGTCTATAAAGTGTTTTCGCCGACCAAGGAGACGTTTAGGAGACGCAAAGACCGTATGCTGCGATCGTGTCGAAAACACAATTCGTTTCTCCGTACTTTGCGATGCAGCTGCCGTCTGTCCTTGAACGCCAGCGGCTCGTAAACGACGGCCGCTTTTATTTAATCATGGCGATCGCTGCGGTGATACTGATCTTTGCTGGCTTCAGCCGCACCTATTATCTCAAGTTTCTCTTCCCAACGTCTCCTGCGCTCAGCCTACTTATCCACGTTCACGCCTTCGTCTTCACCGCCTGGATGTTTTACTTCATTATCCAAACAGCGCTCATTGCGGTGAACCGGTCCAGTCTCCATCGCACACTCGGCATTGCGGGCGCCTTCTTAGGATCGAGCATGATTGCGCTTGGCCTAGCCGCGTTGTTTACAGGGTTGCAACATCATCGGGCCGGAGGCGCTTTTGATCCCGAGACGATCTTCCTCTTGGGTTTGGGAGATCTCGCCGCGTTTTCCCTATTCTTTATTTTAGGGTTTCTCTTTCGTCGCGACTACGAAGCACATCAGCGCCTAATGCTCCTGGCGGTTGTCACGGGTCTCGCCGGACCCGCTGTCGGCCGCCTCGGCTTCATGGGAGTCGCCACTCCGCTGCTGACTCTAATTTCTTTCAGCTTCCTGCTAGCTGGTCCCGCCTACGATTTCGCGACGCGCCGCCGCATTCATTACGTCTACGTATACGGGTGCATCTTTGCGATCGTCACTGCTCCGCCGCTTCGCGTAGCTGTGGCTTCGACCGCATGGTGGCATAACGTGGCTCACGTTATCGTCGGCATGCCGGGGACGTTTTTGAAGACGTGAAGATCGTACGCTATGATGATGTCGATCAACGAATATGACGAACGTTTCGATCAGCAAAGTCCAGCGCAACATGGTGGGTCGCACCACTGCTTCCCTCGGGCTAATCGATCTCGATAATGACGCGCAGATCACGGAGATCGCCGCCTCGATTCGCGTTCTCCGTGAAATGATCGAAGAGCACAGTGCCCACGAACATGAATTCTTCCATCCGCTCATTGCGGCCGCAGACCCCGAAATCGTTGTGCTCCTCCGACGCACAGCACGCGGAAAGCGAGCGCCGATTTGAGCGGGTCGAAGTACGCATTGAGGCGCTCGAATCGGGGACGCCGAGCAGGCGGTACGCCGCCGCGCTCGAACTTTATCGTGGTATCACTCTTGACCGCAGCCTACTATTAGCACTTGGATGTTGAGGAGCGGCGCGCGGCTCCCGCGATGTTTGCTGCGTATAACGAGGAGACGATCCTCGAGGCACACCGCGCGATCGGGCGCCAAGAGGGTTGGGAGAAACTGCGTAGCACGCTAGGCGTCTTTCGCATCAAAAGAAAACGCCGAAACCCTTACCTCGCAAAGGCTTCAGCGCTATAAAACGCGCTCTACTGGGAGTAAGCTCCGACTAGAGTATTTCGCCACGTGCGTCCGCGCGTACCGGGGAGCCGCGTTTCCCAGAACCATCGACCGCTGGGCGAGGCATTTCAAGATTGCAAGGGTAGAAGGACGGCTACGCCGCCCCGTCGTCGACGGGCCGGCCTATTCGGGCGTTGGCTTCCTGATCGCGTGCCGCGGGCGGCCGAAAGCAGATCCGCGTGCATGTTCCGGCGCGCGGGCCGCGAAGATCTCGCTCGATAGCACCGGCTCCGCTTCCAGAAGCGGCGGTAACGGCGGCGGGTTGTTCTCAATGTCACGCTGCCGCGTCATGATTGCGCACATGATCTCAGCGGCCGTCGGATTGGCCCCGAGCCCTAATTCCGCGCGCAGCTTATCTCGTAAAGTCATCTTCTCACACAGTACAGCGAGCATCGGCCGGCGTGCAAGCCTCCGAGTCGCGCCACTTAAAATCTTCCGTGGACGGTATTCGTGGCGCCAAAAGGACCTTACCGGCGGACGCTTCCGCTGGCGCACGGCCTCCGATGGGACCGCAAGCGATCCGCGAGTACGCGGCCAAGATGACCCGAAGCTATCTGCGAGCCGATCGGGCGGCGCGTGGGCAGCTCCTGGATGTGTTCACCGCCGTCACCGGGATGCACCGCAAGTACGCGATCGTGCTGCTCGGCGGCGGTTCAAAGCGGCCGCCCGGAAAGTAGGGATTAAAAAATGCTGGCGGCATTGTAGTACTGCCCCACATTCTTACAATCGATGCCGACAGCCTTAGTAAACGTGACCTTGGGGAAGGAGTCCGCTTTCGACGCACCAGTCGCCACTTTAACAGCAATATCAAACGCTTTGTTCGCTGCGATTACTGGCGAGTTCAGACCCGTGGAGACGTATTGACCAGAACAGCCACGGTCCTTAATTGCGGCCAGGGCCTGCTTCTGGCCGTCGACGCCGGCCAATAGAACCTTGGTGTTATTTTTACTCCTGAGCGTCTGCAGTGCGCCTAGAGCCATCGAGTCGTTATAGCCGAAAATCACATCGATATCGGGGTGTGCCGCGAGCAAATCCTCCGTCGCAGTTACGGCTTCACCTTGCGCGTATCCAGCGTTGGCCTCACCGACGATCTTGAACTGTACGCCGCCCTTTTTCAACCCGGCCAGGAAGCCTTTGCGGCGGTCAGGGCCCACGATCTCATCGCGGGGACCACCGTTGAGAATCGCCAAATTGATGGTTTTTCCGGCGCCGATGCGCTTGGCCATGAGTTCACCCGAGCCGTCGCCGATCGTCGCATTGTCCGATTGAACGGTCGTGAACCCGACATTCGGAATCGACGTGTCGATGAAAAGCAGCGGTTTGCGCGCGGCGATGGCCGAAAGTTGGCTCTTCTCGGTTCCCGGACTTACGGCATTAACGACGATCACGTCGACGCCTTGCGAGACCATATCCTGAACCTGGTTGATCTGCTGGACCGGATCCCCATTTGCAGCCTGGAAGACGAGTTGAAAACCCTTTTCCTGAGCAATTTTCTGCGCTTCTTTCTGCATGGCCACATAGTATGGGGCAGTGAGTGTCTGCTGTGCGAAGCCAACCTTCACTTGTTTGACGTCTTTTTTGCCCAAGGGTTCGGGCGCGGCGCCATAAGCGGCCACCGATGCTAGTAGGACGACGACGAAGCACGCCGCGCCGATCGATTTGCGGTGCATGTTTTTCCCTTTCGATTGTTACAAAACGTTCATGTATTAAATGCGTGGAAGGTGCGATGTCGCTTTGCGGGCGCCTGCGCTACCGTCGACGAACCTGACCCGCTGCGACTGAAACCGCGACCAGAATGAGGCCGCCCCTAAAGGCCTCTTGAAGAAAAGTGGAGACGTTCAAGAGCACCAGCAGATTGGTAATAACGCCGAAGATGAACGTACCAACCACGGCTCCTGAAACCTTACCGTAGCCACCGCCGAGTCGCGCGCCGCCGATCACAACAGCGGCGATGGCATCAAGCTCGTTATTGACGCCGGCGGAGGGAGTACCGGCTCCGACACGTGAGGTCAACAGGAAGCCGGCGAGACCCGCAAGCAGGCCTGCGATTGTGAACACGAGGAACGTCGTCGAGCGAACAGGTAGACCCGAGCTTTCCGCAGCGATCTTGCTGCTACCAACGGCGTATACGCGGCGACCAAAGACGGTCCGTCGCAGAACAAACGCCGTAATTACGATGATGGCAATCCAGAAAAGGCCGATCGTCGGGAAGCCGAGCACGTTTGAGGTCCCCGGAATCACAAAGGCCGGGTCTGCTGGCGTTAGGGGTGATCCCTCGGTGTAGGCGTAGACCAGACCTCGGGCGAGCGCCAACATTCCTAGCGTTACGATGAAGGCCGCGACACCGCGGAAGGCAATCAAGGCTCCATTTACTGCGCCGATCACAGCTCCGGTGATGAGCGCAACGATTAATCCAACCCAGACGCTGGAACCGTTAAACATGCCGGCGCATAAAACCGAGGACAAACCCAACGCAGAGCCGACACTGATATCAATGCCGCCGGCTAGGACGACGATTAGCTCTGCGAGCACGAGAATTCCCGTGACAGACAACTGGCTCACGAGATTAAAGAGGTTGTCGTGGGTGAGGAAGGCATGGCTGCTGATCGAAGCGATAAGTAGCAAGCCGACGAGGAGCAGCAGCGGGTAATGGTCGCTCAATCGCACGGCGAGCCCACCCGGCAGGCGTCTGCGGGCATCGGTCAATGATTTGGAAGTGCTTTGGGGGTTACTCACTAAGCCGCTGATCCGAGCGCGGGTCGGGCCAAGTCTTCCGTCGTAGCGTTAGCCGAGTCGAGCGTCGCGACAACACGGCCTTCGCGCATGACGAGAACGCGGTGTGTCAGCAAGAGAATTTCCTCCGCCTCGCTCGAAACGACGACGATGGTTTTGCCGGCCCGAGCCATGTCAAAGATGATGTCGTAAATCGTTGCCCGCGCACCGACGTCGATGCCTTTGGTGGGTTCGTCTAAAACAATTACGTCAGGGTTCGCGGCAATCCACTTTGCGATACAAACTTTTTGCTGATTGCCTCCACTGAGGGTGCTCGTCATCGTCGATGACGCTCCCTTAACCTGGAACTGCTTCACGAGCTCGTCGGCCGCCGTGCGCTCCCGACCTAAGTTGAGGACCCCCGCGCGAGATAGCGCTGTGAGCGTTGCCAATGTCAGGTTTTCGCCGTTGGTAAAATCCGGGATGAATCCCTCGAGTCGGCGGTCTTCACTGACATAGACGATCCCCTCTTTCAGAGCCGTCCCGGGACTGCGGAGGTTCGGCTTTCGGCCGCGAACGCTAACGGAGCCGGAAACGACGCGCTGTTGCCCGGTGATTGCTCGTGCAACCGAGGAACGGCCACTACCGACGAGGCCGTAAAGGCCTAAAATTTCACCTGGTCGTACGGCGAAGGAAACATCGCGAGCGGAGCCGGCTTGCAGACCACCGACCTGCAGCATCGGCTCGACGGCCGACTTTGCGCCGGTAGGTGGCCGATGCAGCACCTTGAGCACGTCACCGATCATCAACGACGTTACCTCGTCGGCGTCCGTTTCGGCGACAGGTAGGACTTTAACAAGTGAACCGTTTCGCAATATCACGATCCGGTCAGCGATATCGAAGACCTCCTGCAGACGGTGTGAAACGAATAAGACGCAGGTTCCAGCGGCCTTCTCCCGCGCAACCATTTCCTTGACTAACTGGAAGTACGACTCGGTGGTCGAGGCGGTCGTCTCGTCCAGAATCAAGACCCGGTGCTCGTTCACAACCGCTCGTGTTAACGCAAGCATTTGTCGCTGACCGGGCGCCAAACTGGAGCCGAGCCGCCACGTCGCCATTCCGGTTAGGCCGACTTTCTGAAGCGCATCTTGCGTCGACGAGCCGCCTGTGTCGCGACTCGTAGCCCACGCGTTGGCGCCTCCCTCTCGCAGGCTATACAGCCAGACGTTCTCCCCGACAGTGAAGTCGTCGATGATCAGCGGCTCCTGGTGCAACAACAGCACGCCGGCTTCGAAGGCATCACGCTGTGACCGGATCGGCTTATCGCGACCCTGAATTCGGATCTCGCCCGCGGAAGTGGGTTCCTGTCCCGATAGGAGCCGTGCGAAGGTCGACTTACCGGCGCCATTGGCACCGCAGATTGCCACGACCTCGCCTGCGTACAGGTCAAGATCTAAATTTTTCAGCGCCTGAACTCCCGGATAACTTCTGCTGACGCCACGAGATTGGATTAAGGGCGTCGGCGTCAGCACGACGGGGACTCGCCACCTAAGACGACTTTGGAGCCCTGTACCGGCCTAAACAGGGCGCTGCGGGTTGTTTCGATCTGCGCTGCAAAAAGCGCCAAAGACGCGTACGAAAGAGTGAGTTCATACGCGCCACACGAGACGCGCGAGACGACCTTCCGAAGACCCCTCGTCATGTTGGATATAACCTCCAGTCACGAGCGCATCAGGATTCATGTTGTGTAATAAAACTACAAAAAACAGCCGGCGTCAATGGTCGGTCTGTAGATTTGCGACTTTTTGCGCCTTTTTTCGGGTCGCGGTAGCTACCTGGATTCAACAGAGAATAAACGCTCTTAACTCCGATCTCAGCCTGCGCGACTAGAACACGTCTTACGGACATCTTTGCGCGACAGGCGTTGCGCTACTCCTAGCGCAGCGCCAATCTATGCTGAGATGAGCTCCATGCCTTGGTGGCAAGGAAAGTCTCGGCTTCGAATTTCGTGTAGAGGCGCGCACTAGTTGGGTCGGTGGCGGATCACCAGTCCTTGGGCGCACACGACCTTCACTTTCACGCCGCTGCTAAGAAAGCTAGTCACTTGTAACTGCACTACGCGAACTCGGAGCATAGAAACCAAACTCTGGGGGCCTCGCATGGCTTCAGGAGCGATTCGAACCGGGCTTCGTACCTGTTACCTATAGAACGGAACCTTGATCCGCTATTGACCCATGGTTACTCCAAAAGGGCGCGACGCAGCCCCGCAATCAAGCCGCCACCTGCTTCGCGTGTTTCTCCGGACGGCTATATTCTATGACAGCGAACAGCGGCGCAGAGTCGTTGATGATTAACCCGCGTCAAGCAAGGCATATTCCATTCCAATCAACGCCGGTTGCATATCTATCCCGAGATCGGGACGCGCCGCCTCTCGCTCGATCTCTGCAAGCTCGATCGTGTTGAAGTCGAACATGCCGTAATGGTGCGATAGCATAAACGGTATGGCGCAGTTCCGAGCAAGAGCCGTCGCCTCTTGAAGAAAGAAGTTGCCGGGAACGCCGTTTTCTGCAAGTGCCTTCGATCGCCCGTTAACCGGCAGTAACGCTACGTCTGCCGCAAGGGCCGCAACTTCATCTCGTTCGCCCTCGAATGGAACTGCGTCGCCCGAGTGAAATATGGTCGCTCCGCCGACCTCGATGCCATAGCCAAGGAAGACATGCTGACCAACGTTATTGCGTTTCAGCGCTTCGTGCGCAGAGCGAACCGGTTTAACGACAAGTCCGGGCAGGGGCTCAAGTAAGTCCCCCGCATCGACGCAGATCAGCCGTTCCTCGCTAACGCCGGCCCGCTTGATGGCGTCTTCACGGCTGGCGGCGGGAACAACGTATCGAAGATCCGGCTGGCGTGCTAGCGGCGTTAACGTTCCAGGATCCATGTGATCTGTATGATGGTGTGTACAGAATACCAGATCAATCGTACCGAGCTGCTCTACCTGGATCGGGGGAGGCATCATTCGCACATGCGGTAGCGTGGCGCCGCGATACTTAATGGCAAGTGAATCCGACAAATAGGGATCAATGAGAAAGGTATAGCGGGGCGATCGTACGATAAATCCAGCCTGGCCCAGCCAGTACAGCGCCAGTCCTTCCGCAAGCGGCTGTCGGATACGGGCGGCCAGAGATCCGTCGAACGATCTGCACTCAAACTCTTTCAGCATGACTCACGCCGAGCGGACCGATGGTCTCAAGCAACTGTCGAACTGCGATTGCGGTGGCGCGGTCAACGCTCTCGTCCGTAAAGCCGCCGATGTGGCTCGTTGCGATGACGTTTGGGGAAGCGGCGAGCGTCAATGAGCGTGGCGGCTCTTCAGGGAAAACGTCAGTTGCGTAACCCCCGAGCCTTCCCGTTTTTAGTGCATCGCAGACCGCGCATTCGTCAACGAGCGAGGCGCGCGCGGCATTTATGAGAATCGCGCCCTCGCGCATCAAATCGAGTTCTTTTACGCCGATGACGGGGCGACCGTCGGCGGGTGGCGGGCAGTGCAGTGTCACGATATCCGCTTCGGCGAGAATTTCTGACGTCTCGGCCCAGTGAAAGCTTTCTGCGGAGATCCCGACGTCGCGTCTTACTGGATCGTACGCCGCAACTTTCGCGCCTACGCCCGTTACGAGCTTAGCGACGCCTGTTCCAATGGCGCCGCATCCGATGATGCCGACTGTTCGTCCACGGATCTCTCGACCGCGTTTGCGCGGCCAGCCGCCTCCTTTGATGCCGGCGTCGGTGAACGGGATGTGTCGAAGCGCTGAAAACATTAGACCTATCGTAAGTTCTGCTACGCCGGCCGCATTCGCACCGTCTGCGGTATGCACGCGTATGTCGCGCTCTTGAAGAAGGGCAACCGGAAAGTTATCGATTCCGACCCCGTTGCGGCTAACGGCACGCAGCTCCGTCGCGGCCGAGATAACCGCTTCGGAAACCGGCTCGGCTCCGGCAAGCCATCCGACACATCCAGGTACGAGACGTAAGAGTTCACTCTCGTCGGGCTGCTGCCCGGCCGTGGCAAAAACCAATTCGAAACCGGCATCTTCTAGTTGCCGGACTGCTTCGTTCCGCGTCATCGTCAGCGAGCGCGGCGAGATCAGAACCTTGGGTTGTGGCGACATATGTTATGCTGCCTTAGCCGTCTTTGACGCAATTCGGGAAAGCTTGTCAAACTCTGGACCCGCCGTCGGAATGTCGACCCGGAACACCTCGGCGACGACTTGCGTCCAGCCATGGATGAAATAGCTCCATCCGTCCTCGATTTGCAGCTGCTTGTCAGCCTGCGCGCGCGCTTGGTCCAGAAAGACAAGATCGCCGCGATAGTTCAGATCCCAGACGATCGCGCGCTCGGGGAACCGGACACCATTTAGCAGCGGCGAGCCGGGCCTATCTTTACCAAGACCCGTGGCGTTGATAACGAGCGAGCCGGGTCGCAGACTTGCAACGACGGCGTCATTGTCCTCGGGCCGCGCCACAAGCACATATGACAACTTCGCGTCCGTCTGCACGACGCTATGTATGCGCTCGATCTCGTCGAGCCGGTTCTGGTTACGGTCTGAGACGATGATCTCCGAGGGCACGTTGGGCGCACGTTCAGGATGCATCAGATGCCATGTCAGAGCGATAGTCGAGCCACCCGCGCCGATAGAGAACACTTCAGCTTTGGTGCGCGCGAAATGATCCGGCGGCAAAAAGCCGTCCAACGCGAGGCCCGAGGAAACCGGATCCTTGGCGTGACAGATAAGCCGCCCTCCACGTTTCGAGATGCAGCTAATCTCGTCCATAAAAGCCGCATGCCGATCGATATCGTCAAAGAGGTCGCGGCACGACTTAAAGAGATCAATCTTGTGCGTCGTGACCAGAGCGCCGAGCGAAAATGGATCATCGCGGATAAATTTGACTATCTCGCGGTACGCTTCCGGATCGGCGTGCAGCGGGAAATCGAGTCCCTTAATATCGGCATCTAGCCCAAGATGCGCAGCCCAGGCCGGGAAGACTCTGAGAATCGAGCTCATACCTGTTGTTACGCCGATGAAGTAAATCGTCGGCCGCGTCGCCGGCAGGTAGTCTACCATCTTATCCTCCACGAGCCTCACGAACGCGATTGACGGCTCGGCGTGCGTTTCGCGTAATGTCGGCCCAGCGTTCATGACGAATATCCGCGGTACGCGCTATCCAGGTGCCTCCAACGGCGACGACGGTTCCGACCTCGAGCCAACTCGGTATGTTTTCCTCCGTAACCCCGCCGGTTGGTATAAAGCGCGGGCTCAAATGAGCGAACGGGGTGGACATCCCTTCAAGGGCTGCGGGTCCCCCGGCCGTTCCTCCGGGAAAGAACTTGAAGATTCGCGATCCCAGGCGCATGGCAGCGCCAAGTTCGCTCGGTGTCATCACGCCCGGTGCAAACGCCAGATTGATCGCTGCAGCGGCCTGAACAATATGCGGATCAAAGCCGGGCGCTAGACCGAAATTCGCGCCACTATCGTGAGCGGCGATAAGCGACGCATTGTCAAGGATCGTTCCAGCACCGACCAGCAGTTCCGGGCGCTTGTCACGCAAAATCGCCATGACCTCGGCGGCCGCGCTCGTGCGAAACGTGATTTCCGCTATCGGCAGTCCCCCTTCGAGCAGTGCATCCGCCAACGGAACGGCATGGAGCACGTCCTCGATCGCAATAACCGGAACGATGCCGATCTGCGCAATGCGGTCGAACAGACCCATATCGAAGCTTAACGAACGTCGGCTACGAGCGCGTCGATGTCAGCTTGTGTGCGTGGGGAGAACGAGGCGTTCGTTTCCAGCTTCCAGCCGCCGGCACCGTCGTCAACCACACGTGACCGCATGCCAGCCGATTTCGCGATGATTTCGTAGTCCTGACCGGAGTCCGCAGGATAGGCAAACGTCATGACCAGATCCGAGGCGCCGACATTGATGGACCGATGGATCCAATATGGCGGGACGTAGCAAACTTGACGTGCGCCGATGGCTAGCGCACGCGTTTCGCCTTGCGGCGCTTCTAAGAGCATCACGCCGTTGCCGCTCTCGCCGTAGTAGATCTCCGGCCGATTGGCATTCGCGTGAATATGTCCGCGCGTAAAGAAATATTCACGCCCGATTTTCCCAGGCATCATGTGTGTAACGCCAAAGATCAGGTCGCCTGCGGCGTTTGAGGGACGCAGCTCGGTTACTTCATAGACGGGCTTGTCTCCATACGCTTGGAGCGCAGCCTCGAATGCCGGTAGGTCTTCATAGAGACCGGCCATCTGTCGCAGCGTCTTCGTATACCGACCGCTGGCCCCGTTGAGCCGTCCGGCGGCGACGTCGACAGAACAAACAATAGGTTCACGCAGTTCCATGCATCCTCCACTTTTTTGTAGTATTATAACAAAATGATTGGGCCAAGAGCAAGAAGCTCGGGCGAAAGTTGCTGTGACGGTGCTCTACCTCGCGTTTGGACCTTAATTCTGCAGCCTGCGTGGAATAATGCTACTTAACTTCAGCCGAAAGGCAATTCTAGGCACGATGACGGAGCGAGAGGCGGACGGCGGCTCGCGTCGTTTGAAGCGGTAAGGCGACAAAATGGCGCAAGACTTCTTGCTCTGCATCGATGTCGGCACAGGCAGCGTTCGGGCAGCCGCGGTCGACTCGAGCGGCCGGATCATGCACATTGTCAGCCGCGAGCACGACCAGATTGTGCCGCAATTTGGCTGGGCCGAACAAAGAGCCGAGTCTTGGTGGGATGCCGTCGTCGATACGATTCGTGAGCTAATTGGCGCGCTTCCGGGAGCGCGCGATAGAATTGCCGCGATAACCGCATGTGGTCAAATGCACGGCACCGTGCTAATCGGTGCGGACGGTCTTCCAACGCGTGAAGCCGTCCCTCTGTGGAACGACAAACGCACGACGGCCCTCGTGGCAGCATTCGAGGCAGCGCATCGTCCCCAAGACTATCTACGAGAGAGCGGCAACCCGCCGACTCCAGCTTGGCCCGCGTTCAAGCTCGCATGGCTACGCGATAACGACCCGGCTGCTTACGACCGCGCCAAGACCGTGTTGATGCCGAAAGACTTCATTAATTTTCGTCTCACGGGCGAGATGGCAATGGACCCTGGAGACGCCTCGCTCAGCTTCCTTATGAATCCAACGACGGGACGCTGGTCGCAGGCAATGGCTGACCGGATGGGCTTGGATGTCGATAAGCTGGCACCGCTTCGCTCGCCCCTGGACATCTTAGGTTCGGTATCGCGCACCGCAGCAGAGCAAACTGGACTGCGTGTCGGGACGCCGGTGCTCGTCGGTGGTGGCGACTATCCCGTCGCCCTGCTTGGTTCCGGAGTTTGCCGCCCGGGATTAGCATCGGACGTGACCGGTACCTCCTGCATCATTACCCTCATTGCGCCGAAGCCGATCTACGATCCTGAGATCTGCAACGTCGCCACGGTCGAAGGCGAATGGGGTTCGTTCGTCCTCCTCGAGACAGGCGGCGACGCCGTCCGCTGGGCCCGTCGCGGTTTGCACTCCCGAAGTCTCGACTACGCCGGGATCATGGATAAGGCAGCGGAAGCGCCGGCCGGGGCCGACGGACTGTTCTTCCTGCCGTACCTGACCGGCGAGCGGCTCGGCCGTTCACGCAATGCTCGCGCCCAATTTTTTGGTCTCCACGCTGGACACACGCTCGCTCACTTAGATCGGGCGGTGATTGAAGGCGTAGCCTTCGCGGCAGCGCGCGCGTTGCGCAAGATGGAAGCCGCGAGTGGACAGTCCGTCAAGCGCGTCGTTGCTTCTAGCGGCGGCGCGAAGAGCGACCTATGGTTGAAAATCAAAGCGAGCGCGTACAACGCGCCGATTCTCGTTCCCGAAGAACCGGAATGCGGTATTGTCGGCTGTGCCGCCATGGCAGCTACTGCGCTCGGTTATTACCGCACGATCGGTGACGCTGTCTCAACCTGCATCCGCTATAAAGCGGAGATCGCACCCGATGCGACATGGGTTGAACGTTACGCGAGAATGCAGCCGATCTTCGAAAAGCTGTATAAGTCGAGTCAACCGCTTTACGATGAATTAGATGCGCTCTCCGCGTGACCCTTACCGATTGCGGATGATTTGCTCAAGTGGACCCGCAAGCCTTAGAGCGCCGCATAACTCAAGGCAGTGTAGGTTGTCCGCATCGCCTGTACCGGAAGCTTAACTTCAAGGAGATCGAAGCGTTTGCTCTCACGTTACAGAGATAAGTATGACTTGCATGGTCGCGTCGCAGCGATCACGGGCGGTGGCCGAGGGATCGGACTTGCTTGTGCTGAGGCGCTTGCGGAAGCCGGTGCGCGAATCGTGCTACTCGAGCGTGACGAAGCGGCGGCAAACGAAGGCGCTGAGACACTGGCCTCGCAGGGGGCACACGTTGATTGGCTCCGCCTCGATGTCACCGATTCTGACGCCGTTGCCGGCGCAGCGAAAACGATCGAGCGCGACATCGGCGCGGTGGATATTCTGGTGTGTTCAGCGGGTATCGCCATTAGCGGCGTCGCGGCCGAGGTCGCGACAGATGAGCAGTGGCGTCAGGTGATCGAGGTCAATCTCAACGGTGTCTTCTGGTCGTGCCGAGCGTTCGGGCGGGGCATGCTCGCACGGCAACGAGGAACGATCGTGAACGTTGGTTCTATGTCTGGTTTCATAGTCAACCGGCCCCAGGAGCAAGCTTCCTATAATGCATCGAAAGCCGCCGTACACCAGCTTACGAAATCACTGGCCGCGGAGTGGGCTGCGCGCGGCGTACGAGTGAACGCTGTCGCGCCAACGTATATCGACACGCCGATGACTCGCTACGGCATGAAAGACGAGGCGTTAAAGAAGGCGTGGCTCGATGCCACCCCCATGGGACGCATCGGCCGGCCAGACGAGGTCGCCTCTATCGTCCTGTTCCTGGCCTCGGACGCGTCAAGCCTTATGACCGGCAGTGTCGTCCTGGCCGACGCGGGATACACGTGTTGGTAACCCGCGGCATCTCTCGTCTTAACGCTGACGTCGATACGCAATTCGTGGCGCTTGCTCTCGAGAATAAACGTAGTACTATAACGAGAACATGCGGAAAGCGTCAATGAGCCCAGCGGGCCGCGTCGACGACACGACGACAGAAAGGAAGAGTCGCAGCGGCACGTCTCAATCAATGGCGAGGACTGGGAGGGACCCGACGGCTGCCGCGCTTGTGAAAGTCCCGCTTGGGGAAGTCAACGAAACACAACGCCCAACGGGAAGCATTCTAGAGCTGATCCGTACGTCGCTGCCGGATCTGCGCAAATCCGATGCCAAGGTTGCGAATCTCGTTCTAGCCGAACCTTTACGACTTCTCGAGTGCACGGTGGCTGAAGCGGCGGATCTAGCGGGCGTCAGTCAGCCAACCGTAATCCGCTTCTGCGTTGCGATCGGATTCTCAGGCTTTCAGGAATTTAAGATCCGGCTCGCTCAGGGACTTGCGCTTGGCACCTCCGCGACCCATTCCGTCATCCTTGATACGGATACGCTTAGCGGTGTGGCAAACAAGATATTCGACTACACGCTGACCAGCCTCGATTGGGCTCGACGGCATCTCGATAAGGATGATCTCGAGCGAGCCGTTGAGGCACTTGTGCGGGCGAGGTCGATTGAATTTTTCGGCTTCGGAGCGTCTGGCCTGGTAGCGCACGATGGGCAGCAGAAATTTCCGCTTTTCGGTGTGCCTTGCCGGGCTCAGTCAGACTCCCACCAGCAAATTATGGCAGCTTCGATGATGCGTTCCGGCGACGTCGCTGTGATTATCTCTAACACTGGCCGCACGCAGCAGCTCGTGGAAGCGGCGCAAATAGCACGCGAGAGCGGTGCCACGGTCATCGGACTGATTGGCGCCGCTGGACCAATCAGCGCCCTGTGCGACGTAACGCTAATCGTTGAAACGCTCGATAATACAAACGTTTACACCCCGACGACCTCGCGGATCGCGGCGCTTGTGATGATCGACGTACTGTCCACCGCCGTTGCATTGCGACGCGATGAGAATCACATTAAGCGATTACAAAGTATGAAGCGGCGCTTAAACACTTTCCGGTCAGGAGAGCCCGATGATTCGCTGGAGAAAGCACCCTAGCGGCTGTCTGACCTGAGGGCGAAACGGCGCCTTATTTTGCCAAGACGCTACCAATTCTCAGCACTGTAACAACGTAAAATGCCATGGACGCCAGCGATCGCCAAGAACGTCGAGCGCGGGCTTCACGACTTGACTCCGCCGATCGAACGCGGGAGGTCGTGCCGATTTCCGGGGAAACGTGAAATCAGCGCAGTCGAGTTGAGCTAATTATCTCACGCAGCTTTCTTGATTGCAACAGGTCGTAGGAGCAATTGATGGTGTACTTCGACAAGTTGTTGATAACCATTGAAGCGGCGCCAGCGTGAACTGCGTCGAATCAGTAGCGCGTAGACCAAGTACGTCGCCGATGTTCCGCTGCGCAAGCGTTTGCAGACATTCGTCCGCGACCGCACGGGATCGAAGTTCGATTCGATGATGTTGTCGTTCGAAGATGGCGCCAATGCGGCTCAGGAATGCGTAGTACGCCAGCATGCGATCGATATCGTTGCGTAGACACGTCGCGGCTTTGGAGTAGCTGCGTTCGAGCGAGATCGCTAAAGTCTCGATCAAGTTCTCGGCTGCTGCGCGATGCTCGGCATGCATAATCGCGCGGAGAGCCTCTTGGACAGTCCCTTCCATGCGCTCCGGAACTTTGTCGAGCACGTTGCGGATTTTGTGTAGCCAGCACCGCTGCTGCTTCGCGCGGGGATAGGCTTTGCCAAACGCGGACCAGATGCCGGCGGCGCCGTCTGCGACCAGAAGCGCGACGTCCTTGAGGCCGCGCTCGCGCAAGCTCTCGAAGACCGTCGTCCAGCTTTCCTCGCTCTCCGCAAAAGCGTCGTCGATCGCAAGCAACTCCTTGTCGCCGTTGAGATTAACGCCCATCACGACGAGCATGACGCGACGTTCGTCGGCTGGGCCAGCGCCCAGATAAACCCCGTCTGCCCAGGCATACACGTACTCGTTTGCGGTCGGCCGTCGGCGCCAGGTCTCGTATTCATCGTGGAATTGCTTATTGACACGTGAAATCGTCGAGGGCGAGAGCGGCGTCTCTTCACCGAGCAACGCCCGCAGCGAGGGCTCGAAATCGCGGGTCGAGAGACCTTGAATCCACAGCTCGTGCAGCGTCTTGTCGACGTCTTCGAAGCGACGGCGGTACGGCGGCAAGACTTGCGAAGTAAATCGCTCGTCGCTCTGCCGCACGCGCGGCCGACGTACGCAAATCGGATGGCTACCGTAAGTAATCGTTCGCGGATCTTCGTAACCGTCGCGGTGACCGGCGCGTAATCCACCGCGAGCACCGCGTATTCGACCTAAGAACTCGTCGACTTCGGCCTCTAAGACCGCTTGCAGCACCTCGCCGATCTTCTCGCGGCACAGCACTTCAAGCGTGGTCAGGAAATCTTCGCTCGACGGCTTGGCAACAGCCGCCGCCTTCGGGTAAACTCTTTTCACGGCGTATCTCCGTTTGGTGTGGTAACCTCGGAGCTACGCTGTTTTCGTAATCGCTACCCCCGGAAATCGGTCCGGCCTCTCCATTCGCTTCTCGAGCGACTCTCGTTCACTCGAGGCCGCGACAATTGGGGCATGCAATTCAGACGCGGAAGCTTCGAGATTCCGAGGGACGACTTCTTTGCGATCGCGCGCGCAATGGGCGTCGCTCCTCCGATAGAGTAGCTTATGCTGCCAAAGCACGAAGGGGGCGCATGGTCAGACGGCCGAGCCCCCGGGGGTTGGTTTCGCGAACCGTCTCGGAACCGGACACATTTGGAGACGCTGAGCGCCGTCGTCGACGCTCGGCACGCCGTCATGCCTTCTCCTTACGAGGCGCATCCCGATCCGCTGCATCGCAGGAACACCGCGCCGGCACGAGCTTCCGCGCGCCGGCTGGATCAATCAGCCAGCCTACGACGGCGTCGCAGCATAGATGCACACCACGTCACATAAACTTCCGGCTCAAACGCCTTGACAGCTTCCGGATCTTTTAGCAGTCGATATTGAGGTCGTAAATAATCTTTCTTAGGAACCGAGTTTCGGCCCCAAGCTCGAGCAGGCAGCGCGCGCTCTCGCCTCGGACGAAGGTTTTAGGGCAGTATCCTTATGCTGCGGATGAGCGCACCGCGCCGGGCGTGACAAAACTGATCCTCCAGACGGCGGCCCGGCGGCGCGCCGATGACTTCCCTGCTACGCCTCGATATCGACCGTGTTGAGCTGCGCGGGTAGCCGATGCCGCTGCTCCGACGTCACGGGATTTTCGACGTTCAAGCCGGCAGCCGCGCCTGCTCGAGCACTCGCATGCGTCGGTACTGGCTTGGCGCGACACCGAACTCTCGCTTGAAAGCCTTATGGAACGCGCTCTCCGTATCGTAGCCCACTTGCGCCGCGATTTCGTTGATGTGCAGATGACTCGTAGCGAGCAATCGGCAGGCGCGGTGCATACGCCAACGGGTCAGGTATGTGAGCGGTGGCACCCCGACCAGCGTCGAAAAGCGCTCGGCGAACGCGGACCGCGACATGGTGACCCGCGAGGCCAACAAACTAACGGTCCAAGGTTCAGCCGTTTCCTGATGAATGATGGCGAGCGCCTGACTGATTTGCGAATCCAGCAAGGCTCGGAGCCACCCGCGGACCCCATTGCCACCTTGCGCCAAGTGCGCTCGAATAGCATGCACGAGCAGAATATCCGCTAGCCGGCGGACTACCGTTTCCGCTCCAAGTTGCCCGGCCGCCATCTCGGCGGACATCAACTGGAGACTGGCCTCCAACCACTGCAGCGGAGGTCCTTGGTCGCCGGCCACATGAATGACGGGCGGAAGAGCCGCAATCAAAGGATTGTCCGCGTCGACGAATTCGAAGCTGCCGCTGACAAGCGTCGTGCGCGCGCCTCCGCCGCCGTACTCGAAGACTCCGCCCGGCTGGCATTGCTGGCGGGTCAAGCACTTTCCAAGAATGGAGTCCGCTGGCAGGGTCGGTGTGATCGCGCTGTCCTTCACCGCGTGACCCTGGCCCTTCGTAACCAGAACGAAGTCGCTGCCCGCCACGTGGAGCGGAGGATTGCTTCCTTGGATCTCGATCCACGCCGTCCCCCGTGTGAGAACGTAGAAACAGGCGTGAGCGGGCCGTGCGTCCATAGCGAGGCCCCACGGCGCCGAGAACTCCCAGCGACCGTGTACGGCGCTCGTCATGCGCACCGATTCCACAACGTCGGTCAGCACATCCACCCTGGTACGATGATATCATGCGTCCTCACATGTCCGTCAGGCAGGACGTTTGGACAACAAATCGTTACTCGCCGGCATCGATTCCCCGCGCCGCTTGGCTCCTTGTCGACTGCATGACGCGAGCGAGATGGAGGTGAGCATTCACATCGGGACCGGGCATTGCCGAACATGCAGAACCGAACGTAGAGCCTCATTTAAGGGATCGGCGCGAATCAAATTTCCAATATGATCTGACGGGAGTCTTTTCCACACCAGCTGACAGGGGCACGCTCATGTGAACGTGCTTGTCCTCTACTACTCGGCCTACGGCCAAATCGCGACGCTGCCTGCTGCGGTCACCACGGCGCCATGACAGTGCCGTGCACACTCCATCAACGTCCACGACCGCGGCATCAGATTGGCACATCCGCCCGCCACTTTCGCGTCAATCCAAGCAACATGTCGCTTGTAGGACGTGTGGACAATAAATCAAGACTCCTTGGCATTGGTACTCCGCGCTGGTCGGCTTATCGTAGACCACATGGAACGACGAGACAGTGCGAATCGATGGAGGCTAACTTGCCCTACGTGAAAACTCGGGATGGAACCGATCTGTACTTCAAGGAGTGGGGCTCCGGTCGCCCTGTCGTCCTCATCCACGGCTGGCCGCTGAACGCCGACAGCTTCGATCGAACGGCGATGGCGTTGGCCCAAGAGGGATTTCGCGCGATCAACTACGATCGTCGCGGTCTTGGTCGATCGGCGCAGCCATGGACGGGATACGACTGGGACTCGCTCGCCGACGATCTGGCTGACGTGATGCAGGCGACGGGTGCCACCGATGACGTGACGGTGATCGGTTACTCGATGGGCGGCGGTGAAGCAGCGCGCTACATGAGCCGTCACAATGGCAAGGGTGTCATTAAGGTCGGGCTTTATGCCTCGATTGCACCTGGCATGCTTCAAAGCAAAGAGAACCCGCACGGCAATCCCGGTTCGGGCTTCGACGACATCGCGAAAGGTATCAAAGACGACGTCGCCGCGTTCTTCAGGCACACCTTCCTGCCGCCGTTCTACGGTGTCGGCGGTGCCCATACCGCTAGCAACGACGTGATTGAGGGCGCCGTGAACACCGCGCTAACTGCCGGAATGAAACCGCTCATCAATATGGCGCACTCGTTCAGCTTCGGCGACTTTGTCGACGACATGCCAGCGATGACGGTGCCTACGCTCATCGTGCACGGCAGCGAAGACAAGCCCGTCCCAATCGACGCCACGGCGCGACGCGCCCATCGCATGATCCCGCACTCGCGGTTGATCGAATACAAAGGTCACCCGCACGGCTTCTATGCGACAAACAGCGAGCAGATGGTCAAGGACACCGTCGCCTTCGTTAAGGCATGACCCGCCGACACGCAGGCGGTGCCTCGCGGCCTGCGTGTCGCTTCCAAGCAGTCAATGCGAAACGTCGCAGAACTTCTTTCTCGAAACACTCGCCGACGTCGGCGTCCGTCAGGTATTCGGAATTGTCGGCGACGCGCTGAATCCGTTCTCGAAGGCAATACGACGCAGGATCGCGTCGAATGGATAGGCGTGCGCTATGAGGAAGGTGCGGCCTTGGCGGCTGTCGGCCAAACGAAGTTGACGGGGCGGCTGGCGGTTTGTTGCGGCACTACCGGGCCGGGCGCAAATCAGTTGGTCGCCGGCCTATACGAGGCGCGCTAAAGACCACGGGCCGGTGCTCGCCGCCACCGGCGGGTGCCCCGCGCCCTTCCCTCCGAGCACGCCCTTCATCGTACCGTCGCCTTCTCCAAAATCAAAGATACGGCGCGGGGGGATGTTTCTGTTGCTTGCGTTCCGAACACGATACTTAGTCTCCGTTCTATTGCATCGCCGCACGGCGGCGAGCTAACACTGTCGATTCGCTCCGGCATGCGACAGCCTGTTTTAGCGACTTCCTTTGAGACGGAGAAGGCCGAAACGACTCGCGACGAGCTAACATGGTCGGCGATCGTGTCGGTAAGATGAATTTTCCCCGGGGCGATGTAGGAGTCAATGATTTTTATCATTGAATTCGTCAGCGTGCAGATTTCCATCCAGTGCCTGCTTCGTGAACTACGTCAGTGCAGACGCAAGGCGTTCGGATTAGTTGGTCGGGCTACTGCCTCTACAATCTGAAAACGTTAGCGACACAGACAAAATTATTATTCCGAACCGGTTTCAAATTCGAGAATTTTCGGCAACTTACGCTTTGCTCGGCAAGGCGCGAATGCACGCGGATGATGCGCCTACCGGTAGGCGAAAGTCGACTTCGATACATTCGCCCTAAAGTCGTCGACGGTTGTGAAAGCGGGTTATTGTGATGGAACGGAACGGCTATGGCCAGCCTATCGGTCCGGCGATAGAGAACTGGACGGCGCGCACTTTGCCGACCCGTACGCCTCTGATTGGGCGCACCTGCCGGATTGAGCCGGTTGATGTCGAGCGGCATTCCAAGGATCTCTTCGCCGCGTACAACGCTGCGCCAGATGACCGCGATTGGACGTACCTTCCGTCAGAGCTGCCAACAAACACGGCGGCTTTCGCCGCCTATTTAGCCGGTATGGCAGCATCGTCAGACCCGCTGCATTACACAATTATTGACTCTGATATCGGAAAAGCCGTTGGGACGGCATCTCATATGCGCATCGACCCTGAGAATGGTGCAATTGAAATCGGCTTTATCAGGTGGTCACCTCTTATGCAGCGGCGCGTAACTGGAACCGAGGCGATATATTTGTTAATGCGACGAGTTTTTGATGAAATGGGTTATCGTCGCTATGAATGGAAATGCGACAGTTTGAATAAACGATCGCGAACTGCTGCCATTCGCTATGGCTTCAAGTTCGAAGGTATCTTCCGAAACGCCGCGGTCATCAAGAACCGCAGCAGAGATACCGCCTGGTTCTCCATAACTGATGATGAATGGCCTCGCGTGAAAGCTGCTTTTGAGAAATGGCTCTTACCATCAAATTTCGACGACAAGGGTAAGCAGCGGAGCACCCTCGCTGATTTACGGGCGAAAGCATCGTAGCAATACGGGACACGATCGACGTTCGCTGTGACCTTTACGATGACGGAGCATGATGATTGTCGACCGACCTTGCTTGATAGAATGACGAAATGAGCGCCCTTACCGTCCGCCCGCTCGAGCAATCCGACCACGGCGACTGGCGGCGGCTATGGAGCGACTACCTGACCTTCTATGAGGAGACGGCACCGCAGGAGGTCTACGATGCCACGTGGCGACGGCTGTTCACCGAGGGCGAATTCGAGCCGAAAGCTTTGCTCGCCATCGTGGACGGCAAGGCCGTTGGCCTGGTCCACTACCTCTATCACCGGTCTTGCTGGTCGGTCATGAATAACTGCTATCTGCAGGATCTGTTCGCCGATCCGGACATGCGCGGCCAGGGCCTCGGGGCGGCGTTGATCGAGGCGGTGCGCCGCGAGGCAGTAAAGATCGGCGTCACAAACGTTTACTGGATGACCCACGAGACCAACGCGACCGCGCGACGACTTTACGACCGCGTCGGGAGAAGAACCGGGTTCATCGAATACGATCTCTTGTAACGATCTTGCCGCTGGGCGCGCGCTGACCTCGCCCGAGAGTGGCATGTCAAAGTTAATCAGTCGGCCGCCTTGTTCGTCCTCGCCGCGCGTCGCGCCATGAATCTCCGGCTACCGCACCAGCCGCCCCGCTAAGCCTGACAAGACCAGCCAGGCCAGGATCGGCGCGGTGTGTCTCGCGTCGATGACGCTCGCCGCGGTTGGCGCCAGCACCTTGCGGATGATACGCAGGGTCCAAGCCGGCTCGGACGCGAGCCGGAGAACCCATGACGCCGCAGCGGTTCCGCCGCGACCAGCGACGATCCATCAGGCGGCACACGGAGGAACCAAGCCCCGACGGGCACCTGTCGCCGTGGTTATGGAGGCCTGGATACACGGCGTCAGCAGCGCAAGATGGACGACGTGATCGCAGCCGCGGGCGTGCCTATTACATCGCCTCAGCTGCCGACCTTGGTCGCCCAATGGATCGAGCAGTTACGCAACCTCAGCCCGACCCCTTCTGTTAATTGGCCCGGCTGCGAACAGTCCACTTTCGGAAGGGGTTCAGGTGGTTTCCAGCTCCCGTTTGCGTCGGGCGACTCAGCTGTACGCCGGCTTGGTGCTATATGGGTCAGCGACGCCATGCTGCTGTTGACCGATCTGGGGGTCGACCCCAATGGGACGTGTGTTCCACCAGGTCGTGTCCCGACGGCTGGGCCTCGGTCGGCACCTGGGCGGTGATCGTCGGTGCGGCGGTGCTACTGATGTGGATCCCGCTGGGCCAACGGCCTGGTTTTGGCTCAATCAGTAACGTGTTTGTCGTCGGCTCAGTCATTGATCTGGTGATGGCCGCAGCCCCCGATGCCGCACGGGTTGCCGCTGCGCGTCGGGATCCTAGTCGTCGGCGTCGTGCTGAACGGTGTGGCGACGGGCTTGTACATCGTCGCCGGTCTCGGCCCAGGGCCCAGCGACGGACTGAGGACCGGAATGGCTTCCCGAGGACACTCTATCCGCGTAGTGCGCACGGCCATCGAGCTGATCGTCTTGACAGTCGGTTGGGTTCTGGGGGGCACGCTTGGAGCCGGGACGGTTGTCTATGCGGTGGCCATCGGCCCGTTGGTTCATGTGTTCATCCCCCTTGTTCGCGGTCAGAACGCGCGATCCGTCGGAGTTCCCGTGAAATTTGAACACGCACTGTGCGACCGCGAGCGAACGCGAACGCCTGACATGGGCGACGACGACAAAGGCGCCTGATCCATGCGCATCACGGAGCAAATGAACTTGCGACCGCCAGGATCATCAGGAACCGGCAGATCCGTCGGCGCAGTTTTTGACAGACCAGCCCACGTCCCAAAAAACGCGTAGTCGACCGGCCTTCTTCGCCCGCGAGGATATTGGAGCAGCACCGTCACCTTCGACTCGTCCACGGTCGGGCAAACACACAAGCCGCCTCCACGCGGGGCCATACTTGCGGTCGGCGTCGGCGTCGACGCCCACAGCCGATCTCAACAACATGGATGACATCGAAACTTTTTCCTTATGGAAGGATAAGAAGCGCCGATCAATTGGACCGGTCCACTCTCTTGACGTCGATGCAACAGACCCATATCATCGTGCGCATGAGCTATCTCGACGATCTGAAGGATATCCCTACCCAGCGGATCTGGGGTGACATGACGGCGCGGGGGATACAAGGCCAGAACCTCACGTTGGGCATTCTCGACCTTGAGCCAAATGGTCGAGTCCCCGAGCATCATCACGAGGCTGAGCAGATTGGCGTCTGCATTAAAGGCTCCATAACGTGGATCGCCGGCGGTGAAACGCGCGAGCTGAAACCAGGTGCCACGTGGCATTTTCCTTCCAATGTCCCGCATGAATGCTACGCGGGCCCGGACGGCGCGATCCTTATCGAAGGCTTTTCTCCTCCCCGCTACGACTGGGCGCAGTTTGAGAAGCAGCCCGCTAGTAAGCCTGATTGGCTCGACAAATAGATAGGCAACTGCGCTCGGTTTTGCGCTGTAGGCAGCGTTCTCGGCTTGCCTGACCATTTGCTGAAGTGCTCGCGTACGATCACGCGGCAGGATGGCTTTCGACGGGGCAGCCGTTTATCGACCGCTCGGGCGGTCGCCTGTAGGTGAACATAACGTACGGCCAGGTAACCGGCGTTCCAGCCATATATCGGTGTGATCCATGCATCCGTGTCAAGGGCTCCTGACGGCGATCGTCACTCCGTTCCACCCCGATGGGCGCATCAACGAAGAGGCCGCTGTCGAGTTGGGTGCCCATCTGTTGCGGGCGGGTTCTGATGGCCTCGTCGTGTGCGCGACGACCGGAGAGTCATCAACGTTGTCGACGGATGAGCAAGTTGGCCTTTTCGAGCTCTTCGTCGAGCAGTTTGCGACCGAGGCGATAGTTGTTGGCAGCACCGGGTCCAACAACACCCGGCACGCTTGCGAGCTTACGGAGCGTGCCGTTGAGGCCGGAGTGCACGGCGTGCTCTCGGTGACACCTTACTACAACAAGCCCAATCGGCGCGGTCTGCGGCGTCATTACGAGGAAATTGCTTTGGCCGCCGGGGGGGTGCCGGTGATTCTGTACAATAACCCCGCCCGCACGGCACTCAACATGGCGCCCGACGTGCTTGCCGAGCTCGCGCAGTTAGACGGTATTGAAGCTGTCAAGCAGTCTAATGCAGAAGAGCTTCAATTGATCGACGGGTTGGCTGTGCTGGCTGGCAATGACGATCTTCTTGCCAAGACGCTTACGATGGGTGGCCAAGGCGGCATTTGCGTTGCGTCGCATATCGTCGGCCCGGAGATGAAACGGCTATTCAAAGAGCCGACTTTGCGGGCTGAGATCGATCAAAGCCTGCGGGACGTCTACGACGCAATGTTGATTACCACCAACCCTGCTCCGGTAAAGGCGGCGTTGAACATGCTCGGTCACATCGTAGGCGGGCTACGTCTTCCCCTTGTCGAGGTCGACGAACGCGAACGGGGTGAGATTCGCACCGTTCTCGAACGCCATGCGCTTCTTTCGCAGTCACTCGCGACTTAGGCGACCGGCGAATGCGTCGCGGGGCCCAGGCGCCAGCGCGACGCGCTCGACACCCTCCGTTAGGGGTCGTGCGGCTGCACGAAAGTCCGGCGGAGCGGGCGCGGCCGCCATCGCGCCCCACATGGCTTGGGGGAGAATGATCAGCAAATCGCTTAATTGAATTCGGCCACTGGCAGAGGAAGTCACCGATCGCAGTGGCCATGTTGCTGGTCCCGAATATGGTGACATTTGCCATATGCGGTGGTCGGATCGGATTCAATGGAGCTGTAGACTTACTCAGATCCGGCGCGTTCCCGACCGGGATCGACGATCAAGAGGCTCGCCGTCTTCCCACCAGATTCCGATATCCGGGACAACTTGTGCAGTGATCGGCTGGCCATGGGTGTGTCGGCACAAACGATCGGTTGGCAAAGATAGAGCTTCGTTACCTTCGATACTTTCTAGCGGTCGCTGAGACGGGCAACTTCACGCGCGCTGCCGAGCGAGCATTTGTGGCGCAGTCGGCGCTCAGCCAACAGATCGCTCGGCTCGAGGCCGAGTTCGGGACACCGCTCTTTTACCGAACTTCCCGCAAGGTTCGCTTGACGCCAGCCGGCGAGGTGCTGCGGCCGCTGGCGACGCGAATCCTCGCGGATGTCGAGCACGCAACCGGTGCGATGGCGGCGCTGACCCACCTTGAGAGGGGACGTCTGCGCCTCGGCATTATCCAGACGGAGTCCAGCGCTATTGACATCATCGCGCTCATCTCCGCTTACCATGCACGCCATCCTGGAATCGAACTGCACGTGCAGACAGGGGCGTCGAGCGACCTCGCAATGGCGGTCGCAGCCGGCGAGCTCGACGTCGCGATCGTCGCTCTCCCGCGCTTGGCACTGCCGCCGACGCTGACGCATTATTCAATCGTAGACGATCCTCTCGTCGCAGTGATTTCACGGACGGCCGCTCGGGGGGTCGATGGCGAGATCTCCATCGCCGACCTCCTCAGCCGCGGGCCGTTCATTCATTATCTTCGCGGCAGCGGCCTGCGACTCAGCATCACCGCCGCGTTCGAGCGTGCTGGCGTGGCCATCGAACCGACCATCGAGCTGGACCGTATCGGGGACATGATCCGCCTAGCTTCGTTAGGCGTTGGGGTGACTGTAGTCCCCAAGGCCTCCACGCAAGCCATCGCTGCCGAGGGCAGGGACGGCGCGGACTTCGTCGCGATTGCGCTCGCCGACCGCGCTACGGTGCATCCAATTGGCGTCGTTTACGACCGCATTCGGCTAACGCCCGCCGCAGCGGCGTTCATTGCTCTATCCCCGGCACGCGTCGATCCCAATTGATCGGTCGAAGCGATCGTTGTGAGCTGAATACCGTATTGGACTGATCGTTATTCATGGCACATAATTGCGCCATGGAGATACGCGAAATCATTGATCTTTCCCACGAGCTATACACGGGAATGCCGACCCTAGGTGCGGCTCATATCGCGGCCAGCCAAGTATCTTTCTCGGAACTCGAAACGTTTGAAGCGACCCGGAAGTTGAGTTCCGGCAAGCTCGCGATGGATGCCAAAATGATGATGATGGCGGAGCATTGCGGGACGCATCTCGACGTGCCTAGTCACTTCGTCGAGGGTGGGCAGTCGGTAGACAAGGTGCCGCTGGAAAAACTGATTCTTCCCGGCCACCTGCTGGATGTCACGGGAAAGGCGGCCGGCGAGCCGATCTCCATTGAGGATCTGAAACGCGCCGAGGAACGTAGCGGTCAGGAAATCGGTTCCGGAACCGCAACCCTAGCGTGGACGGGGTTCGAAACCGGCGAGAAGGTGTGGTCAAAGCCGGGGTTCCAGAATGAGCGACCCTTCTTCCCCGTAGCTACCGCCGAGTGGCTATGCGATCGCGACATCACCCTCTTCGGGACTGACATCATCGGGATGGACGACCCTTCGGAGTGGTGGTGGCCTACTCACTACGCATGGCTGAGTCGGGGCATCTGTATGTGCCAGCAACTCTGCAACCTCGGCAGACTCGTCGGCAAGCAATTTACGTTTGTCGTGTTGCCGCTCAAGATGCGTGGTGGAACCGCGTCGCCGGTACGAGCTGTCGCGCTAGTGGAGTAATAGCCCGGACGACGATGGCCTTCAGCAGTCGGTGAAACCGCCTCCCGCCGCTGATCTCTCGCCGCCTGTTCGATGGCGAGCTCGATAACGCGCCGTCTTCAGCTCGCCGGGCAGACCGTTCTACTGCTACCGGGCGTGGGCTGTTCGCAGCACGGCATAATCGCCGCGTATCCCGCAATCCGGTAGACCTGTGCACCACGATAGAAGGAGATTTGATTGCCACAGGACTTCGACGCAGTAGCACTGGCTGTCTTCATCGTTCGCATCGTGGTTCTAACCGTGGCTGAGTTAGTCACAAGGCGGTGGCGGCGAACGGGGCCGGGATTCCCTAGCGGCTGCGGCCTCAGCAGCCAAGGGCACGGCCGAAGCTCATTGAGTGTCCGTTGCTACGCCTAGTCGGTTTGCGCAAGGAATACCCAGGAGTTGTCGCGCTGCAGTGGCGAGCTGGTGCGTTGCTCGAGATTCGGCGCGGTGAGATTCACGGAATCGTCGGCGAAAACGGCGCAGGAAAGTCCACTCTGTTCAGCGTCGTGGCTGGTCTGCAGACGCTCACCGCGGGATCACTCGAGCTCGCAGGAGAGAACTACACGCCCAGGAGCGTTGCGGCCGCTCGACGGTCGGGAGTCGAGCTCGTCACCCAGGAGCCCGGACTGATCGGCGCGCTGACCGTCGCAGAGAACTTTTTTCTCGGCCGCGGCGCCAAGGACACGACCGCTGAGGATCGCCGTAGCCGCCGCCGCGGGATGGAGGTCGCACGGCGAGCGCTGGCTGCCGTTGCTCCTCACATCTCTCCGCGAACTCTCGCCGGAACGCTCTCGCTCGCCGAGCAGAAACTCGTCGAACTGGCTCGAGCTGTCTACTTTGCGCCTCGTGTGCTCTTGGTGGACGAGATGAGCGCCGTACTAGATCAAGCTGGGCTGAAAACGTTATTTGACGTCCTCCGAGCGCAGCGAGAGCTTGCCGTGGCTGTGCTTTACATATCCCATTACCTCGAAGAGGTCGGGGAGCTGTGTGACCGCGTGTCGGTGCTGCGCGACGGGCAGCTGGTGACAACGCTGCCGATTGAAGAAGCCAGCGCCGAGCGGTTATCGACGCTCATGGTGGGGCGGCCCATCGCGTCGGACCTCTACTCCGGACCACCACCACGTGAGCACGCTCAAGGGCCGCTGTTTGAGGCCCACCAGCTGACCGTTGACGGTGCATTTAGAGATGTCAGCTTCAACGTCGCACGCGGCGAGATCCTCGGCATAGGTGGTCTGATCGGTTGCGGCTCAGCCACTCTCGCGCGCGCGCTGTTCGGCCAGGACAGGCTCAGTTCTGGACGCATGGTGCTCGCAGGTCGCGCTTACGCGCCGAGCGGACCCAGAGCCGCGATCGCTCGCCGAGTTGCCTACGTGCCACCAGATCGAGAGCGCGAGGGTCTGCTTCTTCGTTCCTCGATCGGCGACAACGTCACACTCCCCTCGCTGCCGCAGCTTTCTCACGCGGGCATCTACGCCGGAAGAAGTGACAAGCGCCGCGTGTCTGATCTGATCGACCGGCTTGCGGTTCGGTGTCAGGGCGTCGGTGATGTGCCGCTGAATCTGTCCGGCGGGAACCGCCAGAAGGTCGTCCTTGCGAAATGGCTGCTCAGGCCAGTCGACCTGTTCATCCTGCACAACCCGACCCGCGGTGTGGACGTCGGCGCCAAGGCGGAGCTGTATGCGCTGATCAGACGCCTAGCCGAACAAGGCGCCGCCATCATTCTTGTCGCCGACGAACTGCCTGAGCTGGTCGGCATGAGCAGCCGCATTATGATCCTTAGACGAGGACAGCTTTCGCACGAAGTCGAGCGCGAACAGTGCCCCACCGAGCACGAGCTTATCACGCACATGGTTTAGCCCAGCGGCCGTTTGCTGCGCCTAAATTAAGAATGGATCCTGCCCATGGAAAAACTTGTGCAGACGCATCCCACGCCTGCTGGCCACGCAAAAGTGGCGGCTCGCCGGCAATTTATCGTCCCAAACCGGACATCTCTCGCGCGTCTCTTGCCGCTCACAGGTCTGGTCGGACTCGTTGTTTTCTTTTCGATCGCCGGCGGCGATCGGTTCATGAGCGTCGATAACTGGCGCACCCTCATCCAGCAGGCGGCGGTCGTCGCCATCGTCGGATTTGGTCTCACTTTCGTGATCGTAGCCGGCTCGATTGACCTTTCGGTCGGCTCGGTGGCCGCCTTGGCAGGCATCGTCGCCGCCGGTGTAGCGGAATCCAACGGCGCATTGCTCGGCGTGGTGGCCGGACTAGCTACCGGCGCGGCATGCGGTCTGTGCAACGGATTCGTACTCGCGATCATGCGAGTACCTTCCTTCATTGCGACCCTCGGGATGCTCTCCGTCGCGCGCGGACTCACCCTCGTCTACTCTCACAACGAGCCCAAGGTCGTAACCGGCTTCGAGGGATTCGGAACTGAGCCTGGGGTCTACTACGTTCTTGCGGGCGCGTTCGTTTTCGCGTTCGTCCTGTTCAACGTGACGTCGTTCGGCCGCTACACACGCGCTATTGGCGGCGACGAGCGGGTCTCGCGGCTTTCCGGCGTCCCGATGACATGGATGAAAATTGCCATCTTCGCGATTTCCGGAATGATGGCCGGGCTCGGCGGCGTCGTGCTCAGTGCTCGGCTCGGAGCAGCCACGCCCAACGCTGCGACCGGCTTTGAATTAACCGCGATCACCGCAGTCCTGCTCGGCGGGACTCCCCTGACCGGCGGCATCGGCAATATCTGGAACACGATCATTGGTGCGGTGATCATCCAGATCCTAGCCAACGGCTTGGTGATCCTCGGTGTAAGTCCCGAAATGCAGGAAATCTTTCAGGGCGCGGTCCTCGTGTTCGCGGTCTTCGTTGCGCTTGAGCGACGCAAGATCGGCGTGATCAAGTGAGCACCACGCGAGATTCCCATCACCAGACCACCCATAGCGGCTCGTCGTTCAGCCGGGAACCGCGAGAGTTAGCGACGGCGGTTCATGCGCTTTACAATGAGCGTTTCTTTGGGTTGTTTCTGCGCCTGCCAAAGCCAGGCGCAGTTGCAGCACAGACTTCATCACACTAAAGAATCGGGAGAGACGAATGCTGAATAAATGGCATAGTGCACTCGTGGCGACACTTGTTGCTGTGGCTACGGGAAGTATCGCCGCGGAAAGTATTGCAGCGGGCACGAGTGGCGGCAGCAGTGACATCAAGATCGGATACGCCGTGCCCGTGCTCGCGAATCCGTACTGGGAAACCAACGTCCAATTCGCAAAGCAAATGGCGAGCGCGCTCGGAGTTTCGCTCATCGTCGAGAGTGCCAACGACCAAGCAGACACGCAACTGCAGAACGTCGAAAACCTAGCCGCGCAGGGCGTTAAAGGAATCGTATTCGGGCCGATCGATACCCACATTGGGCCCGCGATTTTAAAGGTTTGCCAGCAGCATAACATTGTGTGCGCGGCTGCAGAGCGTCGACCCGGCGTCGAGCCGAACGACTCGAACAAGGGATACTTCGCGGGCTACGTTGTCGGCGACGATCGCGACCTTGGCGCCCGCATCGGCCAGATCCTAGACCGGGCGGGTGCGCGGAAATGCGTGGCGATGAGTGGTATACAGGGCAACTCCGTCGCCGACCTGCGTTTGCAAGGGTTCACGACCTACGCGGAGTCGCACGGTATGGCGGTGCTGAGCACCTTCCGTCCGGCCGAACTTGCCGCGGACGGCCAAAAGGCCACTGAGAACTTCCTCGCCCAGCTCCCAGGCCCAAAGTTCGACTGTGCGTTCGGGTTCGACGGCGACGTTGGAACGGGAGCAATCAGCGCTCTATCCAAGGCGGGGGTGCTGAATAAGGTCAAGGTGGCGACCATCGGACCGACCTCGTCCAACATAGGCGAGCTCAAGAGTGGTCAGATGCTGGCTAGCATCGGCGGAGAGTTCATGGACGGCGGTTTTGCGACGATCATGGTCTATGACGCGATGCGCGGTCACCGCGCTACGAGCGGCGCTGTCGTCCTCCATGGAGTGACTGTTCTGCGCTCTAACGTCGCTCGCTACGCTGCTCAGTTCGGCGGCAATCCGGTGACGGGATACGACGCTAAGCAGCTCTCCGCCACCTACAATCCAAGGGCCACCACCGCCGGTTTCATGGTCAAGCTCAAATAGTCTCGCCGCCGTGCGACGGTTTTAACCCCTCGCTGCAGTAAGTGGGTAGCCATCTGGCGTTAAGATTTACCGTCAAAACGGCGGCTGGACTGCGAAGACGCAACGCTTCCCGCGACTCGCGAACTGCCCGGCGTTTCCGACGACCACGCTCCGCGCCGGGGAAGCCTTATATTCGGAAACGATCTTCCGATTCTCCGCGAACTGCGGCGGCGAACCACTGCTGCGCAACGATTTCACTTTTCCTTAACGACTCCGTAAGCAAGGGCTGCCAGAGGCACAGTTGGACTGCGCGAGAAAGGATTCATTTTGACTCAAAAGATAGAGCGTTACGTTACTTCGTTCTACGGCTGTGCCGCTGCCGCTGCCGGGATGCTCTCGGTCAGTGCAGCTGCTGCGGCCGATATTAAAGCGCCAAATTATATACCAGCAATCGATATTTATCCGACCGCGACCTTCACGACGGGCGAAGATGCACATCCGTTGCCGAACGAAATCGCGGGCCGATTCACGAAGCGGATCAACAAGTACCTTAGCGCCTCAGCCGACATTAACAATCTCGTCCAGCAGAATCTCGGCAACGTACCGTTTCCGAGTCCTAACACGATTCACCATATTTATCTCGCGACCGCCTTAGACATCCACCTCGGACCATAGCGATCGGCGAGGCGGAGACACCTTGATGCCCTTAACGACGACCTCGCCTAAATCGGAGCAATCACGTCACGCGAGGGCTTGATTATGCCTATTCACATCTGTCAGGAGTGCGGTACCTCCTTCGCCGAGGCAGCGTCGGCACCGGCACGCTGCCCAATATGCGAGGACGAGAGGCAGTATGTGCCGCGTACCGGACAGGCTTGGACGACTCCAGACGAGCTAAACGCGAATCATGTCAACGCCTGGCGGCTGCTTGAGCCAAACCTATTCGAGATCCATACGGAGCCTGACTTTGCGATTGGACAACGAGCGCTTCTGCTGCGGACACCGGTCGGGAACTTCTTGTGGGATTGTATCGCGTTGATCGACGATGCGACTATTGAACTCGTTACAGGGCTTGGTGGACTTGCAGGTATCGCCATCTCGCATCCTCACTACTACACGCGGTGTCAAGATTGGGCTTCGGCGTTCAACTGTCCGGTTTATCTCCATGCAGCAGACCAGGAATGGGTCATGAGGCCAGATCCGGCAATCCAGTTTTGGGAAGGCGATACGCTCGTACTCGCTCACGATCTGACTCTCATCAGACTAGGAGGCCACTTTCCCGGCGCCGTTGCGCTCTACTGGAGGATTGGCGCTGCTGAGGACGGGGTACTGCTGACGGGCGATACGCTTCAGGTCGTAGAGGACCAGCGTCGCGTGACCTTCCTGTGGAGCTATCCGAACAGGATTCCTTTATCCGCCTCTACGGTGCGGCGAATGGCCGATACGTTGAAGCAATGGCGTATCGATCGCGTCTACGGATTTGACATCGGGCGTCAGATCACTCAAGACGGCAGCGCTGCGATCCAGCACTCGGCGCAGCGGTACATCGACCTGCTCTCCGAGGATCACTGAGGAACCTGCTCGCTGGAGTAGGCTTGATAATCGTGGTTGCGTTGCAGCGTCGCGGAGATCGAGCGGTATTCATATCATCAAGGCGGTCACCATCGGAAGGAAACGACCCTGCCGCACCGCGCAGAGCGACACACGTAACGCCGCGATGATAACGTTCATACGGAACGGGATACACAAACGGATCTTGACGTGTGGATGCGACGATTCGATTAACACTCACCCACAGGAATTGTGAGACGTGACGCGCGACTTCGTCCTTTCTTTTCTCGTCGGTTTCGCGATCGGAGTTGCATACGCGCTAATCCGCGTAAAATCTCCGGCACCCCCGCTCGTCGCACTCGCCGGATTACTGGGCATGGTTATCGGTGAGTCGCTCATTTCGCGCTACGTCATGCATCGATGATATTGATGCCGGGACGGTTCTACGCACTCTTCGGGGGAGCCGCATCTGCACGGGCTAGCCGGGCCGCGGGGGCGCCGGACGAACATGCTGCGGTCGCTTTCGATCCGCCGCGAACCGGGGCGACCCGTGACGCCATCGCCCATATCGCAAAGGGACCGGTGGTGAAAGTCATGCTAGGCTTTCAAACGCTGGGCTCGGAGACGCTTGGGAACCGTGCCTGCCGCGACGACGCGTTTCTTAGAGGCGACGACACCTTTCGCACGTCGTGGACGCAGTCGCCGGTGTGCGCGAAGTCGGTCGTCGCGTGGGCCCGCGATCCCGCCGCGGACAGTTTCATCCGCTACAGCGACGAAGAGCTAAAGGCCGTCGCTCGTGCGAGTGCGGGCCTATACTTCAATGCCGGCGCAGCCGCCGAAGGTGCGTTCTCGTGCGCATACGCGAACGACTGGCTAAGCGACCCCATCGCGTTCGGCGCCTACAGCTTCACCATTGGCGCCGAGCGCGAACTGGTGGCGGTTCTTCTCGACGGCGCGCTGTGGTTCGCGGGCGAAGCGTCGACCGCCGAAGGCGAACGCGAGTCGGTCGCCGGCGCGCCGCACGCATGACCGGCGACCTGCGTGCTTACGGCTCGCTGCTGATTCTAGCGCTAATCTGGGGTTACAATTGGGTCGTCATTAAGATCGCAACCGACAACGCGGACCCGTTTTCGGTTGGCGCGATCCGCTCAGCGGTCGGGACGCTGTGCTTGTTTGCCGCGCTAATCGTCATGCGCCGTTCCCTGCGCCCGACACCGTTCTGGCCGACGATCTTGTTGGGCGCACTGCAGACCACGCTTTTCACGTTGTTTTCCGTTATCGCGATCGCCACCGGCGGAGCGGGCAAGACTGCGATCCTCGTATACACGATGCCGTTTTGGATCGTCCTGTTGGCCTGGCCGGTGCTTCACGAGCGCGTTTTGCCCAGCGGCTGGCTCGCGCTCGGCTTTGCCGCGTTCGGGCTCGGCTGCGTCCTGTGGCCGCTCAATGCAGCGGGCGGTGTCGCCCCCAAATTACTGGCCGTCGCAACCGCCATCGTATGGGCCGCCAGCGCCGTTTACGGGAAAGTTCTGCGCGCAGAGCATCCGACGGATTTGCTGTCATTGACGGCGTGGCAAATGTGCTACGGAACGGTTCCGCTCGTCGCGGTGGCGATCGCAGGTCCGCGGGATATCCACCTGACCGCGGCGTTCGTTGGAGCGATTGCGTATGTCGGCGTCGCGGGAACGGCGCTCGCGTGGCTGCTCTGGATGTTCGTGCTCAGCCGTCTTCCGGCGGGCGCGACCGGCGTAGCGTCGTTGCTGACGCCGGTCGTCGGGGTGCTCGCCGCGTGGCTCCAATTGCACGAAGGCCCGAGCGCCCTCGAGCTATTGGGCCTCACCTGCATCGTCGCGGCGCTCGTCGTAAACATTTGGCCTAGCGTCAGCCGCGCACGCGCCTCCTCGCCGACCCGTGCCTAATGTTCTCTTTGCAGTGTAAGCGGTAGCTGCTGGTCTTCACCCTGAATTCTATCCCAGGGTAAACGTGAATTTTTCGGCGAATTACACCCTCAATCGACGGGAGGTTCGCCGTGAAGAAATCCCGCTTCAGCGACGAGCAAATCGCTCATGCGCTGCGCCAGGCCGAGACCGGAACGCCGGTCGCCTATAGCACGTAAGCTCGGCATTTCGCAAAACACGTTTTACAGCTGGAAGAAGAAATACGGTGGTCTAGGCACACCCGAGATTCGCGAGCTGCGCCAGTTGCGCGAAGAGAACAGCAAGCTCAAGCAACTTGTTGCCGACTTGAGCCTGGACCGCAAGATGCTCAAGGACGTACTCGGAAAACAATGGTAGCGCCGATGCGCCGGCGCGAAGCCTTGCCCTATCTGCAAAAGACGTACCAGATCAGCGAACGACGCGCATGTCTTGTGCTGATCGTGAACCGCCGAACCTGCGTTATCGCTCCGTGAAGATCGATGTCGCGCCGCTGCGGCATCGCATCAAGGAGATCGCGGCGACGCGCGTGCGGTACGGATACCGCCGCATCCACGTCTTGTTGCGACGCGAAGGATGGCTGATCAATCACAAACGCGTATGCCGGATTTATCGCGAGGAAGGCTTATCCATGCGGCATCGGCCGCCGAAGCGACGACGTGCTGCGATGATGCGACGCGCGCGTACGATTGCAACACGTGCAAACGAAACGTGGTCGATGGATTTCCTCGCCGACGAGTTGCCCGACGGCCGCAGGATTAGGCTCTTAGCGATAGTCGATAACTTCACACGTGAATGCCTCGCTCGGAGGCGGGTCTGGGGTTCAAAGCCGATCGCGTCGTATCGGCCTTGCAACGCATCGTGCTGCGCCGTGGCAGCCCGCAGCGCATCAGACTCGACAATGGGCCAGACTTCGTGTCGAAACAACTTGATCAGTGGGCATACTGGAACCACGTCAAGCTTGACTTCTCACGGCCTGGAAAGCCGACCGACAACGCGTTTGTCGAATCAACAACCGCGTCCGCCAGAATTCCTCAACGTGAACTGGTCCGTTTCGCTCGAAGAAGTTCGCCAGCTTGCCACGCGTTGGCGAGCCGACTACAACAGAAACCATCCTCACAGCGCGCTACGAAGTTTTTCGCCGAAAGCGTTCGCAGAGAAGGCGTCGAAACTGGCCAGTCAAGCCGCGAAATTCACGCTATCGACGGAGCAAGTTCGGGGTGACGACCATCGTTGCTTGCTCTCGACTTATGAATGGGGTACGGCTTTGGGCAACGTCAGTCACCGCGCCGTATTGTCTTTACACGGTCGCGATCTGATTTAGACCACCGCTTGCCTTGTCGCGCTGATGACGGCGTGGCTCTCCATCGTCGTGAACTTGCCCCGTCTTGATGGACACAAAGACAAGCCCGAAGACGGGCGAAGGAGTGTCCGATGGCTACCAAAACGCCGCAGCCTTCGCGAAAGCGTAAGAAGTTCACGGCTGAGTACAAGACTGAG
>JAABUX010000284.1_pt1 | contig 86005 bp, 115 predicted proteins | sample 5561851 | NCBI WGS metagenome assembly JAABUX01 (sample SAMN10711883, study PRJNA513361) | rock metagenome | isolation source: Antarctica rocks | place: Antarctica: Victoria Land, Richard Nunatak red sandstone | collected 2016-01-03 | reverse complement strand
TGTGTCGCAGACGCCGCTCACTCCCTGTGTGTCGCTTGACGCCGCTCGTTCCCTGTTGACTCGGGAGTGCCGGGCAGGCGTCCGGCTCGCAGCGCGCGCCGCCGCCGCCCGCACCGCGGCCCGCGGCCCCTCCGGCTCACCGCGCGGCTGCACCACGCTCGCAAAGGGCATAGTTCGGCGCAGGTCTGCCGCGCCCCCCGGTGCGCCCGCCGCGTGCGCCCGCCTGTCCAGCGCGCGCTATTCCGCCTCTCCAGGCAGCGCACGCTCCCAGCGCACGCTCCCAGCGCACGCTCCCAGAGCGCGCGCCCGGCCGTTGCGCCCAACGGCGGCATGGATGCGAGCCAGGGCCGCGCAGGGCGCGCGCCTCGAGCACCGCAGCGAGCGCCTGCACCACGCTCGCGAAAGGCATGTCGTCGCACGTCTGCACCACCTCCAGCGCGCCGACGGCGGCCAAGCGCGCGGCGGACGCGAACAGCGGGATCACCAGCGTGGAGTGCACGCGACACTGCTGCGCCTCGCTCGCGCGGTGGTACACCTCCTTGCCGTACTTCTGCACGTTGCGCGACATTTCCGGCTGCGCGCCGCGCCGCCCCGCGCCCTCAGGCACGCTCGGCATTGCGGCCTTGACCAGGCTCGTACTCGCTCACCTAGTCTCCTGACGCTGCAGAGCCGGAGCCAGACGCGCCCGACAATGGCCAGGCGTATACAAACCAGTATGCGCCCTCAGTGGGCCAGCCTCCAGACTGGGTGGTTCCGTGTGAGCCCCGCGAGGCGCAGGCACGGCCTCCGGTCCGCGACGCCGCTGGGAGGGCGGTCGTGGCAGGCGCCTGGGCCGCTGCAACCCAAGAGGGCAGGCAGGGCACAACAGCTGCCCCTCGCTGCATTGATTTGCACGCAGCCCGGCACTGCAGGCAGCGAGCGCCGGCCGACGCCAGAGTTGCGGGCGCGTCCTGGGCACGCCCCTATGGGAGCAGCTCCGCTCCCCGCCTCGCGCGTCCGCCAACCCGCGCCTGCTATGAGCACAGGCGTACAGGCGCGGCGCCAGCACCACCCCGGGGCCACACCTCCATTGTCGTGAACACGCGACCGGGCGCGCCAAGCAGGTCCGGCTTCTCGATGTTGGTGCCGAAGCAGTAACGGCAAGAGATGCAGCGGAACAGCGCGAGCAGGTCTCCCACGCCCGCCACGCAGAAGGGCAGGCCCTGCCGCACCGGCGCTGCCGGGGTGAGCGCGTTGCGCAACTGCGCGCGGCGCCGCTCGTGCGCCCCGCGGGGCGCGGGCGCGGGCGGCGCGCGCCGGCGACGCGCCGCCGGCCTGCCCGGCCGGCGGGCGGGCGCGCCGCAGGCGCGCGGGCAAACCCTCCGGCCGCGCACGCATAAGGCATGCAGCGCCCCAACAGCAAGACCGGGCCCGCGCCTTGGTGGTCAGCACCAGGCCGTCACTGCCCGAGTGTGGCAGCCACACCTGTGCCGGGAAACAGCTTGCTCAGCCACACGGCGCCCGGAACACTTTCCTGGTACACATTGCACGCCACCTCGCAGCTCGTCAGACGCACGCAGCGTCCCCGGCTGCAGCAGGCTGGGAAGCCGCGGCAGGCGCGGGACCGCTGGCCCGCCATTCACGCATCTACTTCTCGGTCCCAGAGCCCGCCCACCTGGCACAGCGAGCCCCGCTTGAAGTCTGACCGCAGGAACTCGTTCTGGAAGCGGAGCACGGCCTTCGCCAGCGCCTTACGAACAACTTCATAGTCGCCGGCCAACTCTGGCCCGTCCGCCAGGTCCATCGCTCCCGACCCCAGCCTGCGGGACAGAGCTCCGGCACGGGAGGGCAGGCAGAGCGTTGCGTAGAGCGAACTGGTCGCCGGCTTAACCTAAACGCACGTGTGCTTGCCCTAGACCAAGCCCCACATTTGTGGGGCTGACACAGCCCCATAGCTTTGTGACGTCCAAGGTACCAGTAGGTGCTGCAATTGTGGCTGATAAACAGACTGTAGTTCATTCTCATGCTGATGCAGCCGCAGCTGAACCAGCCAGCCACCTGCTGTTCCGGCTCGCCCCTGTGTTCAAGCACCGAGTCCTACAGCGCGCAGTGCTTCTATACCTTAAGTTCTGCACAGCTCGGGCCGTTCAGCCCTCGAGCAGTGCCAGGCGCCTCCCTCCATGGCCGCAGCAGGCTGTCCCGACCAGACGCGAGGAAGAGCTTTGCAATTGCGAGCAAGACACTCATTAAGGTGTGCTTTCCAATGATTTAGAATGAAAAGCAGGCAGGTTCACCGGACAGCAAAGCCCACCAAGCAGCCCCATGTCGAGCACCAGCAAGGAAGCTCACACGCACACACCAAGCACATCAGTCCAGCACACAGCTCCACACTCGCTGCCTCTGACCTGTTCCACAGCCGGCCACAAGACCTTTGACAGCTCCTCGGACCCGACGCAACAGCAACAAGCGCCGCAGCTTCAGCATCACATTGCCTCTCCTGTCTGACTCGCGGTGCGCCCGTGACGCCCACCGACGGCCCGGGGCGCGGCGGCAGCAAGGCCTGGCGCCTCGCTGCTGCAACACTCGGGTCGCCGCAAGAGGGCGTGAGGTGTGCGGCTGTGAGCAGCGGCAGCATCCAGCAGACCGGTGCCGTGCGTGAAAACGCCTGCCGCATCGTGCGCCCTAGCTCTGCTTGACGCCTGCCGCGCCTGCCGCGCCAGCCGGCGGCGCCGCCGGCTGCGGCGGCGGCGGCGGAGGCGCCAGGGTCAGTGTGGCCGCCTCGCCGCCCTCCTCCTCATCGCCCAGCGAGAACTTGCTGTCGATGTGCGGCGCGGCGTGCGCGGCGGGCGGGCCCCCCGGGGCGCCCGCGCGGGGCGCGCCCGCGGGTTCCCGCCGCCGCGGCAGCGCCGCGGTCGCCGCCGTGCCGCCGCCGCCGCCACCGCCGCCGCCCGCGCCGCCGCCGCCGCCGCCGCCGCCGCCGCGCCGGCGGCCGGCGTACTCCTCTGCCTCCGCCGCGTCCTCGGGCGCCAGCACGCCCAGCTGCGCGCCGGCCCGCCCATCAGCAGCGGTCCAACTACCGCCTGCGAGCAGGAGGAGGGGGAAGCCCTGGACGCTCAGGCGCGTCCGCGGCCACGCGGCGGTGCGCAGCTGCCGTGCATTATGCCACAGGCGTCGCACACAGGGCTGGGGCATGCGGCGGCGCGCGCCTCGGTGGTGAGATCGGCGTTGTCGGAGAGCCCGGCCGCGCCGTCCTCGTCCAGCAGCAGGTACGGGTTGTCCGGGCGCAGCCTGGCCCGCAATGCTCTGCTGTGGCGACGGCACAGAGACAGTGGCTATAGCATGCGTGATGCTTGCCTTCACACACCTTGCGCTCCACCTGCTACACCACCACCGCCAGCCCATGGAGGCAACCTTCGACATGGACCTGGTGTGGGCAAAACCTTGTACCAGGGCGCGGCGGACCCTGCTTTTGCTGGGTCCGCCGGTGGGCTGGTGGCTGACAATGCCATCACAGCCCGCAAGGGTTGCACGTGGTTGCATGGCGCCCACACCCAGCAAAAGCATGCTCCTCTCGAGCAGCTCCCAGGAAGCGTGCGGGGGCAGCTCAGCAGAGCATTCGGTGTGCGTGTCCTCACGGCCCACCAACGGCGGCGCCGGGCAGCCTCAGAGCCCTTGCGCAACACAGGTCTCCTCACTGCTGCCCCTGCAGGCCGTGGAGACAGGGCCCGACACTCCGGACGCCCAGCGGCCGGCGCCGGCGTTGGCGCCGCCGGGCGATCCTGCGAGAGCTCGCCCAGCACCCACAGCGGGGCCCAACCCACCGCCGCGCAGGCATCGCCCGCCGCAGGGAGGCGCCGGGCGAGCCCCGCGCCCACCGGAGGTGTGGCAGAGTGCCGGAAGGAACCCTTACCCTAACCATACCCTGACACGACGCACCGGAAGATGTAGCAGAGCGCGGCCAGGAACGCCCACTTGACCACGTCCAGCAGCAGCGAGACCACCAGCATGGCCAGGTCCTCTTGTCCGGGCTCGCCCAGCACGAAGAGCGGCACCAGGATCGCGGCCGCGTTGGCGAGCGCAAAGCCGGAGACCGCCCAGATGTAGAAGCGCAGCAGACGCAGCTTGCTCGCGTGCAGCAGCCGCTCCTCCACCGTCTTGGGCCCGTCCGTGTCGTTGCCTGCGTCATGAGACAGGCAGGTTTAAGGATCGGCGGCGGCGCTCGCTCGTTGGTGCTCTGCTGCCAACCAGATCACCGACATGCAGCTGCGGAGCAGGCGCGGCTCATGTGCGGGGCGTCAGCGGCCTCTGCGCAACCTGCAGGCTGCATGCGCGCGGGGCGCTTGGCCGTACCCTCCACACATTATGGTACAGGGTACGCACCTGACACCTCCGCGTACACGTCGGAGAGCACCACATTGTCGAGCAGCACCTCCTGCGCGCGCGCCGGCGCGTCATGCCCGGCGCGCTACATTGGGAGCGGGGCCTGCCTGGCCAACCGGCCTATACCCGCGCATGATCACATGCTCGCGACAGCGTTGCGGCTGCCAGAACTCGCGGGTCGGCGGCGACACTGGGGTCACAGGTTTGACTTGCCTGTCGCCATTGATGCGGCCCAGCGCAGACACGTGGCACTCAGCACTGTCATGGAGTCTGCTTTGCACAAGATTGCTTCTGCTCGCACTCCCGCGTGTGCAGCGCGCAGCAGGCGGTGCGGCGCAAGACCTGGGGCAGGTCGACCGTGTGGCCCTCCTCGTCGCCGCCGCCGCGGCCGCCGCGGCCGCCGCGGCCGGCCCCGCCGCCGCCGCGGCCGCCCGCGCCGTTGCTCCTGGCAGCACTGGGGCCCCCCCGCCCGGCGTGCTGGCCCACGCCGGCGTCGGGCTCGGCTGCGTCCGAGGGCGCCGCTCCCACGATGCCCTCCTGCCCCGCGATGGCGCACGTGTAGGGTTTGATGCAGGCGACGCCGCATGTAAAGTGATCTGGCCCAAGCAGGCTCGCACATCACAGCAAAGCACCCCCCCCGCCTCGCAGCGTTCGCCTGACGCCGTGCGCCGCGCCAGCCAACCATCCAGCACAAGCGGGCGCCACAGTGCGTCGTGACGCGCAGCGGTGTCGCTGCCTGTCTGGGTGGGTTAGGACTTGCGGGGCGCCACGCGGGCGCGCGCCTGCGGGGCCTCCAGCAGGTCGCGCTCCTTGGCGACCGTGTCGATGATGTAGATGATAGCTAGCAGGAGCGCAATTAGGATGGTGATCTGCGCGGCCCGCGCCGCCGTGCGTGGGGCGCGACGGCCGTCCGCGGCGGCGCCGCATACAGAAGCACGATCCATGTGCACATGCAGGTCTCATCTGAGCATGCGGACAGACACCTTGCATGCAGGTGTATGCAGGCCCGGATCATAACGGACACTGCGTGTGGGCATGCTGCCAGCCTGCGTGCTGGCTCAGACGCGCATGACGCAGCGAGCAGGCGGCGAGCGCCGGCCGACCAGGGGCGCGCCTGGCAGACGTTGAAGATGAGCACGCCCCAGGCGGTGAGGCGGTCCTCGTCGATGATGTCGGTGGGGTCGTCCAGCGTGCGGCTGCCGTTCACGGCCAGGATGATGAAGTGCGCGACCTGGGCGCCGTGCATTCTCCAGGCTGTCAGCGGCCGGCGGCGCAGCTTGCTGCTCAGAGCCCGACTGTGAGGATGCCACATCATTGTCAGCTTGCGGCGCGGTGCCGCTGTCGAGAGTGCTGCCGCCGATGCTGCTGACGGCGGCGGTGCAGCCTCTGCCAGCAAGCTTGCAGTGCTGTTGGTTGGCAATTCCTTCCGATCCATGACTTTGTCCAGTGCAGCGCTGCGAACCCAGGGCTGCCAGACCCGGCCGACGCAAGGAGCGCACCAGCGACGCGAGGAAGTAGACCGCGGGGATGACCAGGACCTTGGTCCTGTAGGGGCCCAGGTTGTCGCGCGTGATGCTGCGCGGCGCGGCCGGCGCGGGGTCGGCCCGCCCCGTTTGGTGGGAGAGCCAGGCTCGCTGGGGACAAGCAAAAGCCGCACGTGATGCAGCATGGCGCAGCCAGCGCGGGTGTTCGGCTGGCCCCGCACTTTGTGGGGGAACGAGGCTCGCTGGAGGCAAGCAAACAGAGGCTGGCGGTGGGTGTGAAGGAGCGGGAAGCGGGGGAGCCTGCGCACCAGTAACCCGCTGAGATGAGGAGCAGGAGGCCCTGCGTTGCCAGTCACCGTCGGTTAGGCGTCGCGCTCGCAGCGCGCTAGCCAGGCGTGTAGTAAACTGCACACGGCCTCAAGGGTCGTGCGTTGGCAGCTGGGTTGCGTGGCAAGGCATGGTCCAGGAGAGGCGCGCACGATGAACACGCTGTCGGACAAGTCGCTGAAGAAAAAGTAGCCATACGAGATGCGCGTGGCGACCGCCCTGTTGACGCCGCGCTCGACAATGTACGCGACCAGGTATGCATCCGCGACGACAAACGTGGCTGCATGCGAGCGGCGATCCATCAGCACGCGCACGCTGCTGAATGCGAGTGGCAGGCGCCGCCGTCTGCTCAGACAGCAGCTGCAAAGTCGCTCTCCGTGATGCGCGCAACAAGCCCGCCCAGGCTGCCGGCGTGCTGCAACTCGTTTCAATGTCGATCCCAAGGCGCACCGACTGTCGCGGTGACCAGTCGCTGGAGCTGGTATCCCCGCCGCTTCACATTTCTGTGCACGATGGAGTCTGCGGCCGCTGCTAGGAACAGCGCGACGTACAGCACAAACCGGGGTACCACCTGAGCGGTGCGCGCCCAATCAGACTCCTAGCCACACCGCAGAAGCGGGGAAAGCAGCCGTGCGAGCGCGCACGTATGGCAGGTCGTGCGTTTCTGCCGGCATCGCAGACACACGCTGGCTGGCGCCTTTCCCGCCTCACTCTTCAGCGCGCATCCCAGGCCCGCCCGCAGCGGGGCCCAGGCCGACGTACAGAGCTCACCCTTGCCTCTAGTTTGCAGTGACTGCTGTGCCTGAGCTGCCGCTCTCGTAGTGTAAAGCACATGTGCCCACCAGGTCGAGGCAAGCTCGAAAGACACCCGAGGCCCCACCTACAGGACCGTGGCTAGACCTGCTTTTAGTTGTTGAACCCAGATGTGCATCGGAAGTCATCGATGGAGGCTGCGGCGCCCCCATGCGCGTGCTTGGCAGCCTTCCTGCACTGGCTGCAGCAGTGCGGGGTCGCGCACAAAAAGTGCGGCATTGGCACTTTCCCCGGCACAGGCCGCGGTGCAGTGGCGCTGCAGCCAATCAGCTGCGGGGACGTGGTGGTCGCCGTGCCTGACAACGTCCCGCTGCTGCCCGACAACTGCTGCATTGCAGATGTGCGCCCGCACCTCGCACGTTACACAAACGGTTCCGAGCCGTACTTCTTCTGCTGAACGGCCGGCTGAGTCTGTTCGCAAGGAAGGTCCTGAGGCACCACAGGAGCTTGTGCAGCGCAGGAGCTGGAGGAGGCCGGGCTGTGCCATGGCGCTGGACCGCGCCGTGAGGCCGCGGGCCTCATGCTCGCCTTGGCGGCCGAGCGACACAACCCGCGGTCAAGGCGCGCCCAGCTCTGCACACCTTGTCACTCAAGGTGAGTGCAGCCGGGCGGACGCGCGAGCTCAGTCACTCAAGGTGAGTGCAGCCGGGCGGACGCACGAGCTCAGTCGGGGCTGTGCGCTCGGCAGGTGGGGGCCGTACCTGGGCTTCCTGCCGAACGCGCTGCCGCGCCTGCCCCTGTTCTGGCCGCGCGCGGAGCTGCCGCTGCTGGCCGGCACGGCCGCCCTGGACAAGCTGGCCGGCGCGCGGGCGCTCCCGGGCGCGGCCGTCGAGCCGCCGGCAGAGGTGCGCCGCGGGCGGCCGGCGCCCGCTGCAGAGCAGACGGTGCCTATTGTTCACACGCCGCAGACCCGGCAAGGGGCGAGGCAGGCCAGCTGCATCGAAGGTGTGAGCAGTGCACAGGGACGCACGTCCCTCAGAGGCGTCACGGGGTCCCGCCAGCGGCGGGTGGTGTAATGTCTGTTCGTGTCTGCCCGACCGCGCTGCATACACGCTGCATCCACCATGCAGCTGTGCTGCACCACATAGATGCCCATGTCATCCAGTGACTTAACGCTCGGGGGCCAGCCAGTGATGCCTGATTTTGTGACGGCGCAAGTCCTTGCAGTGATACCGCATGTCCGGTTCCTGCGCCTTGCATGCATGCTTGGAAAGGCCGCCCGGAGCAGGGCGCCTGACACCCTATGCCTGACACCCTCTGCGCAGGTGGAGGCCCTGTGGCGAGACCTGGCACAGCCCTTCCTGCGCGCGCACCCGGGCGCGCTGCCGGCGGCCGGCGCGCGGCGCGCGTTTGCCTGGGCCGCCGGCGTCGTGGGCGCCTACAGCTTCACGTTGGGGCGGGCGCGCTTCCAGGCGCGCGGCGGCCCTGCCGGCCGCGCGCCTGCCCGACACGCATGCGTGCTGCTCATGCCCCGCCACAGGCGTGTCTGGTGCTGGGTCGGCGCGCCTGGCGCGCATGCCTGCAGCCGCGTCGGCAGCCAGTGCGGCGCGCGCCCTGCTGGAAGTACGATGGTGCCTGTCTGGGACGTCTCCATTGACTGGCTAGTACTGGATAAAAATACCAAGGTACCACCCCCCTGCCGTGGGCAGGCAATGGTACCCTTCTGGGACGCCCTGAACCACGTCACGGGCCGCGCCAACGTGCGCCTGCACCACTGCGCGCGCGGCGGCGGTCTGCAGATGATTGCCACGCGCGACATCGGGCAGGCGCGCCCGGCAGGCGCCCGGGCCCTTCTGCGCACCGCTGCTGGCTCCAGGGGCTGGAGAGTCTGTGCGCTGTCCTCGTCTTTAAGCCGGCAGAGCACCGGCCCGACCAGCAGCCAGACTCTGGTGGAGCGTGGCTGCGCTCCTCCCACGCTCCCCACATGTCACCGGCATGCGCCTCCAGGCGCATGCCAGGACTCACGTGGCAGCTTGTCAGGCGCGCTCGCTTGAGGTTTGCAGGCTGGCACTGTGACCGGCATCGGACACCGAGCGCGCCGCACGCAGCGTGCCCGCGAGAGCCTGAATAGGCGCCGGCGCGCCGCAGGGCGAGGAGGTCATCAACTGCTACGGGCGGCTGTCCCCCGGCGAGCTGCTGCGCCGCTTCGGCATCAGCGAGCCCGGCCCTGGGCCCCATGACTGCTGCGAGGTGCCGCCCCTCTGGACACGGGCCCGGCGCGCCACGCTCGCGCCAGCCAGCCGTGCGGCCCACTTGCTTGCGCTCATGCTGCCCGCTCTGTGGGCTTGCTCAGCCTTTTCGCGCTGGTTATTTTCGGCCGGGCCGCCACCGCGCACGGCCAGACGGACCGCGCACGGCCAGACAGACTGCGCACGGCCAGACGGTCTGGCATGGGCAACGTTGAGGGTTGAATGGGGCAGAGCAAGAGCCCTGCTGGAGAGCGTTCTTGCTTCGGCCGCGGCAGGTCCCGCTGGCGCTGCTGCTGGAGGCCGCCGCAGCGCGCCGGGCCGCGCGCCGCCAGGCAGGCGAGCCGGCCGCGTCAGGGCGCCCGGGGCCGCGCGACAGCGCCACGGGCGAGCCGGCGTGCCTCGGCGGCAGGGCGGGCGCCGGTGGCGAGCCGGGCGCGGGCGCCGCCAGGGCCGCGGCCGCCAGCGCAGAGCTCGCGCGCCTGCTGGCGGAGTGCGGCCTGGCGCCCCCGAGCGGCTGGTTCAGGGTGGGCCCGGGGGGCGTCCCGCCGCCGGCGCTGGTCGAGGCGGCGCGCCTGGCGCTGCTGCCGCCGCGCGCCCTGCGCCGCGCGCGCCGCTGGCTGCGCCACGGGCCGCCGCTGGCGCGGCCGCTGTGCGCGGGCACGCACTGCCGTGAGCCCCTGCCTGAGGGAGGCCGGGCGAATGCTGCCCTGGTCGGCACGGCCGGCGCTGGGGCCGAGGGCGGTCGGGTAGGGTGTCCAGACCCTGCGGACCGGACGAGCGAGGATCACGAGGGCCCTGCGCCCGAGGACGTCCCGGGCGAGCTGCAGGGCTTCCTGGCGGAGCTGTGCCGCGTCTGTATAGGCCGCTATGGCGCGCGCGCGCGCCCGCTGCGGCTGCGCACAGGCGCAGGGAAGCGGCGGCGGGCGGCCGCTGCGACGGCGCCCGGCGCCTGCGACGGCGGTGCTCAGAGCGGCGGGCCTGCGCCTGCAGTGGGCCCGGCGGCAGCTGCCGCGGGTTTGAGGCCTGGCATGCGCGCACGCTGTGCAGCCCCGGCCGACACGCCTGGCGAGAGCGGCACCGCCCCCGGTCAGTGCAGCGCGTCTCAACGCGCTGCGCCGCATGGCGCCGCTCTTCAGGGAGCCTCAACACGCCGCTTGCGGCCTTGCGCGTGCGCGTCGGGCGGCGCTGGGGCGGCGGACGGCGCGTGGCGCGCAGCGGCGGCGGCGGCTGTGGTAGCCAGCGAGCGGCGCTGCTGGCGCGCGCTGCTGCGGTGGCTGCGTGCGCGCAGCTCCGCGCAGCTGGTGGCGGGGCGCTGCGCGCGCGCGTGGCGCCGTCAGCTGCCCCGGCGACGCGCTGGGTATTGCTGAGGAGGCGTGGCTAACAGTCTGAAGTTACATGAAGCAAGGTACTGGACATGTAATGGATCCAGGCACATTTCTCATCAAGATCAGGTCCCAAGCATGAAAGGGTACCAGGGTCAGCTTACCATGCTGAGCTGGCATCGATCGAAAGGCTCGTCCGCGGCCGATTTATGACTGATTCATAATCAGATCTCGCTCAGCGGGGCACAGCGCCGACGCACATCAGATCCTGCCAGGCAGTTGACGATCAGGGAGGCACAGTGCAGCAGCGCTCGTGCACCTGCGCAGCATGGCCTCGCTTGCATACCCAGAGTCATGCAGCTACAGCCCCTCTGACCTAACAATATACAAGATGAAGGTGGTAGAAGACGCCGGCGCACTCACAGACAAGGCAGACGTGCTTCAATTTCTGCTGGAGCGGTCGCGCACAGTGGAATCCGTGGTGGCGGGGAGCCTGCGCAGCGCGCTGTATGATCTGTACGAAGCGCAGCACTGGGGCTTCGCCTCAGAGAAGGCGCGCGCGCCTTGCAGGGGCACAACGCACAAAGTGCGGAATGCATGCTTGACTTTTGGCGCTGCGCGTTGCCTGTGTCAGCGCAGCTGATACAGAGCTAGTGATGATTTACCGCCCCCCCCAAGCAGCGAGCCGCACGGACTGCCATGGGTGGCTAGGTCAGACATAGGCGAGCATGCACTGCAGTGCAGCTGCTTAGACCCACTGTTTGGGTGCGGTGATGAGACCGGCTATCTGCAGCTGCTCATCCCTCTGTGGTTTCCAACAAGTCCGCATAGGAGGCCTCCAGCCCAGTGCTTTACAAGGAGTAACAGCACACGCCTTCAAGTTTTGTTGAGAAGCAGGCTTGGTCTGCACTGCGTCCCTGTCGCCAAGGCAGGGCTGCGTGCCGCTGTGAGGCTGTCGAGCCTCACCATTGCTGGAAGCAAACTCACCCGTGTTCAGGATGTCGAGCTTGCCAGCGCTCTGGGCTCTCCGCAAGTATACATTGGCGCCTAGGCCAGCCCTTGCTTTCGCTGGACTGCCCGCCACCAGCGTGGTGTGAGCACGTGCGCTGCAGTCACAGCCCGAGTGATTGCCACCCTGCATGCTCTGGTGAGTCCCGGGTGGTTCAACAACGATGTGCAACGGCATAGCGGGGTGCTGCGCGCGACAACCAGGCGCAGGAAGTGCTGCAGCCCGTCGGCGCTCCTCACGCGTGCACCAGCACGGCCTGACCCGGCGCCTCTTGTGAGCAGGCGGTCAAGGCGCAGCGCCTGCACCTGCTCGCGGCCGCGGAGGACGACCTGGGCAAGGTCAAGCGGCAGTTCTTCCTGCAGCTGGCCAAGGACCGGGGCGTCCTGGCCGAGTACCTCGCCGAGGTCAAGGCGCGCCGGCCTGGTCCTCGTTCGCTCCTGTCATCAGTCGTCGAGCAGGCTGTGAGAGCGGCGCTGTTGGCAGCTGTGCGGCGCAGCGCCGCAGCCGAGTGCGCGAGCCGAGGCGGCCGCGGGGGCCGCTGAGGCGCGTGTAGGGTTGTGTGCCCTACCCTAATATTATGGCGCGGCGCGGCGCGCAGAAGGCGGAGAACGACACGGTGGCGGACTACGACACGCTGGCGGAGATGGAGTATGCGTTCATCGTGTGGCGCACCAACCTGAAGCGTGACCTGTCGCTCACGGACGACCACGAGGTGCGGCACAGGGGTTGGGGTCGCCCAGCCTGGTCGGCGCCATGCGCTCTGCACGCTGCAAGGGGCTGGCAAGCTGCGGCGGCGCGTTGCGCACACTCCGTGTCGACCTGGCAGCTTCTGACAGCGTCTGGCGCCGCGCGACCCAGCCCTGCAAGGCGCGCCCGGCGTGCACGCATGCGGAGCCGCAGGCAGCGCGTGGGGGTGTGCTGGCAAGGTATAGGGTTAGGGCAAGCCAGGCGCTGAGCGGGCCCTGCTGCCCGCGCGCGCGCAGACCAAGGCGGCGCTGGTGCGCGCAGCGTACATCGACGCGGAGGCGCTGGTCAAGCGCTGCCTGCACCACTCACACTGCTTCTGGAATGAGCAGCAGGTGCGGCGCCTGCTCTGCCCGGCAGGCCAGCCTTTGCAGGGCATCGCTTTGTCCCACAAACAAGGCTTTTCAAGCTTGCTCTTTCTTTGGGAAGATTTGCTTATACATACACAACATGTACACAACACGGCTGTTCCGCCCTTGGCATGCACCAGAGTGTACCCATGGCGCCACGCTGGCTGTTTGCGTTGCGAGTGCCGCTCTCGCCATATCCTTTCACCTGCTCCATGCTGTGAGTACAAGACTGCAAAGTTTACGGTGATGCGCATACACGGTGATGCGCAGTGTCCAGGATCACATGTTACGTATCATGGTGGTGCTGCAGCGCAGGGTGCATGTGCGCCTGGCCAGCCTACATGCACTGCCCGTTGAAGGCCGTGGATCGGAGGCCCTGTGTGGAAGCAGGCCACCAACACAAAGTCAGAGCGCGCAGGCGAAAGAGAAGGAAGCCGAGCGCAAGCGGCGCGAGTCGGGCGGCATGCCCTACTCGCCGCCCTACTCGCCGGGGCGCGCGTCCATCTCTGCGCGCCGCGTCTCCCTCTCCGACACGCCGCTCGGCGGTGCGCGCTCGGTGGCCGTGAGCGGCATGCTGGGCTGAGGGCTGAGGCGGACTGCCCCGCATGTTCAGTTTACATCTTGGCGGGCGGACCTTGTTAAGGCCTCTGATAAGTAACGAGGGTGTGGTTGTGATGGAATTAAGGCCACATGCCTGCTTTACGGGCTTCACTTTCTCTGCTCACCATGCGCTGCCACGCAACGGACGATCTGACACGATGTCATGAGAGGTCCAGGAGCAGCACTACACCGTGGCTTGAGGCGCGGCCGGGGTGTGCCTGTGCAGGCGACAGCGTGATCGGCGTGTACGAGCGCGCAATGGCGCAGGTGTGGATGCGCCTGGAGGCGCTCGCGCAACAGCACGGCGTCATGGACCAGCTGCAGGTGTTCGTGTCGGTGCGCGCCCGCGCCCCGTGGCAGCCGCAGCGGTGTGACATCACTGGTTCGGGGGAGAACCAGCGTTTGCTGAGGGACTTAGCAACGCTACTGATGTATATTTGTCGTGTGCACATCAGCCATCGGAAAATGGGGGCTGCAGCTTTCCTAGGTATGAAATTTCACTGGGGGGGTCATGGAGACGCTGCACTGCGAGGCGGGAGCGGGCGGCGCCTACTTGTCATGCATGTGAGGCGCAGGAGAGAAGGGCGCCGCAAGTGCTGCGCAGGGCGCGCCCAGCCGCGCGGGCGGCACCATAGTGCCATTTGCCTGGCAAGCGTTTGAGCTTCAGTCAGCTAGAGGTGATGCCCGAGGCGGGCGCGCAGGGCGGGTCCACGCGCGTGAGCAGCCCGCAGCCGGCGGCGCCGCCGCCGGCCGCCAACGGCCAGCAGCGCGGCAGCGGCGCGGGCACCTTCAGCTTTGGGCAGGTGGCGGCGGCGCTGAAGCGCGTGGACGCCGGCGCCGCGCCCGCCGACGCGGCCGCGGCCGTCAGCGGCGGGGCCGGGGTGCGCGCGCGCGCGCGGGACCCGCGCTCCCTGGCCAGTCACAGCGCCCGGCCTGTTGTCGTCGCGGCCTGCCTTCTGTCCCGCGCCCATCATGCACTCGCGTGTGAGGCACGTGCCGCCAGGCCTGCTCAGGCTTGACCTGCTGCAGCCTGAGCAGGGGCTGCGGCCACGCGGCAGGCCTGCCAGGTGCAGGTCTACAAATATGTACAGGCGATCCATCACATGTTTTTATGTGTAAGAGTGTCGTGTGTGCAGTCATTTCGGTCGTCGAAGACTGCTCGGCACTTTGCATGGAGTGAGTGCGTACTGCTGCGGCTCAGGCGAGCGGCAACAAGGCGAGCAGCGCTGGCGCAACGCGCGCCCCGCAGACGTCGGTCGCAGGGAAGGAGGAATGACGCCCGGCCAACGGCAGATGCGCATGCTCCGGGGCGTTTGGGGGCTTTGGACAGAGCACTCCGCAGGCGCCGGCGACACTTTTGGTAGGCAGGCAGTGAGCTCTGTGCAGCCGGCGGTGAGCCGCTGGCGCTCGGATGTTGCGGGCGCGGGCGTGCGGCGGGCGGCCGCAGGAGTGGCAAACTTGCGCGGGCATGGAGCAGGGCAGCGTAAGGCATGCGCTCGGCGACAGGGTCGACGGCTGGTCGCCTGTGGGGCCCTTGCTTGGTGCAATATAGCAGCCCGCTGAAGGTTTTTCAAGATCTTTGCGCGAGGGGCTTGCAGGCCTGTGTACAGGTTATACAGCCAGCTTTCCCTCCTCATTTTTTGCCTGCGTGTGCTTGCCGCTCGGGCGCGGGGTGTGCGCCATGCCGCGCCTGAAGACCTGGCCTGCACTTGTGCATGCTGTACCTCAATGTCTCTACTCGGGCTCATGGCAACCCAGCTGTTGGTCTGTCGATATGCCTGTACCCTGCCCACGTTCTGTGGATGTATTGCAGTGGTTGCATTTGTCGGAGGTGAGCTGCTACCATTTTGCTGCAGCCCTGGGCAGGGCGTGAGGTTTGAAAGTGCAGAGCAGGTGGCGGGGATTTTGTGCTTAAGGGCTGATGGTCAGTTTATGGGGGTTGTGGCGTGTGCTGAGGCCGCCGTTTACAGCGTGCAGGGCTAGCATGAGCACTCATTTAGGAGCACGGGGCAGTCCTAGGAGCTGCCCACTCTGTGTACTTGCGAAGCTTCACTTGCTCGGTGGTTGATAGTTTGGCATGGTTGTAGGCATTGTGCAGTGTGCTTGTGGCAAGCACTGGAGAGCAAGCGCTCCTGTCGTAGCCACCACAATTGGTTTATAATGAGGCTTGGAGGGACACTCTCGCCAAGCACAGTACTTGCACAGTGATTGCTGCCAAACGAAAGAACACACCGGTTGAAAAGGTCGTTAAGCCTATGCGAACATATTTTGCACTCGCACACGCCAAGCTCTGTGTGCCTTGCCACTCAGTACAACATAAACAAGAGGTGGGAAGTCTGGCATCACAGAAATCCAGCAGTGGGCCAAGTGCTCTGCCCCTAGGTGAGCAACCAGCACCTGTGACAGCAGCGCTGTCACAGGTGTCTCAGCATTCCTCCAAAGAGCGTAATAAGGATGCTCTTACAGCCGCCGCCCAAGCAGGGCTGCTCTGGCTGCCAGCCCCGCTCCCGTACTGGCACCTCTGTGCAAAATCTGCCTGCAGGTACCCTGTTCACTCCCGTAACCCCTCAGGGCTTGTAGCACTGGAACCCCTGCTGACTTTATCACACATCCTGGATACCAAAGCAGCCTTGGATCCTGAAGCCTGCTGGTGGCACACGCCTGCTTGGGCACGCTTCCGTGACATGGCTTCAGTGGCTGGCAGCATGGACTCTCGCCGCCGCTCGCTGGACGGGTGAGCCCCGGGCGCTGAAGCTGTTGCGTGTGCTCTATCACTCTCAGTGCCAGGTATATGGACTGCTGGCGCGTTGTGGTGCCCGGTGGGGGTGCCGGAAGTGACATCTTGTTATGTTGCCGTTGATGTCTGTCCGCAGCACTGGCTGCTAGTCACTGCTATAGTGGGCACAGCACAGCCTTCATGCACCAATCGCTGCACACCAGACACCCCCGCACGGCGGTGCGGCCCGCCGTGGTGGCAATCCCGCGGCATGGGCGCCACAGCCGTCAGGGTCCTGCCTCGCACTCACTGGACATGCCCCGCTGGCGCAGGTGCGCGGACGGGTGGAAGACGGTCGACATAGAGCGCCTCCGCTTCGATAGGTGCGCGGGCCGCACTCAATGCTTGTGGCATCGTTCCGGCCGGCACTCGTCAGGAACGGCATGCTTGCGGACGTCAGGTTGCAGCAGAGCGTCACAGGCGGTGCTTGCAGGGGTGGTAAGGCGCTGTGGCTGCAGGCCTGACCCAGCTGTGCAAGTACATGTTTTCTGAGCCCATGTGCGGCTTTGCGCAGCGGCAAGGCTGTCAAGTTCATGTACAGCTTCGAGGCTCATGACAATGGCAAGGTGCTGCTGCTTGTCCCGTCCGCCCTTGTTGCCTGGGTGCAGTGCACTTTGTCCTCTGCTCGCAGCAATGTCTGTCAGACGCAGCGAGCCCACGCCGTGCGCAACCAGCGCTGCTTGGGTGCTTCACCTGAGACCTCGCTGCTGATGTCAGCCGTGTGCGTCCAGTCACGTTTGCTTAGCGGCGTGCGTGCGGGTTTGCGCAGGGCCTGACCTGGCGCGAGGTGCCCGCGCCGGCTCCGCAGCCGGGCCGGCCGCCGCTGCTGGATGCGGCGACGCTCATCAAGTACGCGTACCACAAGTCCCTGGAGGTGCGGCCACCATATTCATCGTGTTTACAGGCTGGAGGTGTATGCTTGTGCTCGAGTGGCAGGAGCTGTTATAACGAGGCAGTCCTGCAGAGGCTCTTGCCGGCAAAGTGCGCAGCAACAGGCCCAAGGCCACCCTCAGCAGGCAGGTACGCATGCTCAGGACACGGCACTGACACCCTGCGCCGTATTTGCTGCAGGCCCCGCGCGCCTCCACGGCCGACGCCGCTGACGTCGCTGCGGTTCGCGCAACGCCCGACGCAGCACCTGCGGTCGTGCCAGCCACCGACCTGGCAACGGACGTGGCGGAGGTGACGGCCAGCCCTCCTGTCGGCCGCCCGCCGCGGCCGCCTGCAGCCGCGGCCAAAGAGAGCGCAGACAAGGAGAGCGCTGCCGCGCGCTCATTCCCGGAGTGGGCGCTCGCCCCCGCGGCGCGCCTGCTCAAGGCGGCGCTGCCCGCGCCTGCAGCGGCCGCAGGGGGCAGCAGCAGCACCCCCGCCGCACCCGCAAGCAGCGCAGCGTCGAGCACGGCGCGCGACGGGGCGTCCCCAGCCGCGACAACCGTGGCGGCAGGCGCGGCGACGCCGCCCGCGCCTACGGCGGATGCGGGCAGCAGCGGTGGCGGGAGCGGCTTTGAGCCGCACGTCCTTGCGAAGCTGCAGCAGCTGCTGCGTGCGGCGCCGGCGGTGGCGGCCACAACTGCTCCAGCCGCAAGCCTGGAGACAGCCGCGGCTGCCACGGGCCCAGGCAATGTCGCGGCGGCGGAGGTGCCCCGCAGCAAGCTGCGGGCAGAGGCGCCGCCGTTTGTGCCGCGGGCTGCGCTTGCCGCGGCGCCCAAGCGCAGCAGCGGTCTGCGCACTGACGCTCCGCCGTTCGTACCGCGGGCGAGCGCGCTCGCATGAACATGCAGTGCAGGGCGATGCGGGTGAGCCCTGGCCATGGCAAAGTGATGTGCATCACTGTGCCTTACATCTCCCCTGTTGTAATGAAACAAGTCCAAGGAGTTGGCATGCCACATCCTCATACGTGCACTGCGCTTGATATGCGCACAGGGCGGGTGTGCACATGCGGGTGACATCGGGTGACATCAGCTGCACAGCTGCGCTTTCCCAAAAATTACAGAATCTGCAATTTGCAGATCAGCATAGCAGCAGCTGCTCACCTCCTGCAGAAGGCGTGAACAGAAGGGTGAATGCCTGTTTGCGTGTGCAGGGTGTCCCGAGGTGGCACGGCCTCTTGGATGAGCTTACCACTTGTCAAGCCGTGCTGCTGCAACTACTCTGGCGCACCGGGAACCGCTCGTAGTTTCCTGGGTTTTCATGCCGCGCGACATAGGATGCGGGTTGTCCTTGCCAGTTTCAGGACACGCCTTTCCTTCGAGTCAGGGGCCTGGGTGTGGCAAGCGCAGGCAGCGCGCAGCACGTTTTTCCACCCATTCTGCTTTACCATGCCTTTGTCAGCGCGCACATACCTAGCGCGACGGGGCGCGCTCTGCGCTGTAACACAGACCCACCAGGTCCGTCAGCCAGCACACATGCGTAGACGAAGGTGCATGCGCGAGCTCTAAAACTCCCCCTAGTTCATCAGGGCACACGTGTCTGCTCGTCCCGCTCCGCGCCAACAGCCCCACCGCCCAGCTTCCCACGCGCCAGCAGACCCTCCCATCACGCCAGCGCTGTCAGCGTGATCCCCAGCAGTGCGACCGCGCTCACCCCCGCCCGGCGGCGCCGCCCGGCTCGCGGCTGGAGCGCAGCGCCAGGAACTCCTGCATGCGGCTGACCATCCGCGGCGGCCACCTGCGCAAGCGCCCAGCCTCGGCGCCCGCCCGAGCCGGTGCCCAGGCTCACCCGCCAACAGCAGGGGGCAGTGCCTCATACACGTTGCCTGGTGTGTTGGAACGCTGAGCGCAATCACGCCTGCAAGCCAGGATGATGACCGTCAAGGTTGGCAACATCGTGTGCCATGACATGAAAGCGTGCATGGCTGAGCGCGTGTTGCGGCGCAGCATGCGGCCTTCTGGCTGCGGTTGGTGTGCATCTTCTGCCTGTTTGGAGCAGCCCTGGATGGGCCCATGCGCAGTCCCAGGCAAGCCAGGCGCCGCGCCTGCGGATGCGGCGCAGCCAGTCCGCATCCTGGTAGCGCGCACAGCCGACGGTGATCCTGTCGCAGGCTGTGTTCCACTCGCCCTCCGCTGCCGCCTCGTTGCCCTGCCGAGGCCGGGTGTGTTGGTGAGAGTGCCACTCACTGCAGAGCTGCATGCACAGCCGCTGTGAATGCCCTGCACAGACCTGCAGGGACTTGGCTTGCACAGTGTCGAACACGCATCGACGGCATTCAGCGCATGCACACGCAGCCCGCTCCACACACACGCCTGCACGCCCTCGACTGTGTGCCGAAGCAGGCGCACGTGATGCAGACAGATCGCGGCATGCGCCAGCCCCTTCACTCTGAGCCTGGCGGCGGCAGCGGCGAGCACAGGCGCTGCTCGGAACAGGTTTGGGGGGGGGGCGGCGCCGCGCCTGCGCCCAGTACAGCGCGGCGAGCGCGGCGCGCATGTCGGCCGAGCCCGGCGCGCGGCGCGCCACGCGCTGCATCTCGCGCACGGCCGCGCCCGGCGCCGCCTCCAGCTCCGCCAGCATCAGCGCTGCGTTGGACGCCGCAAATACGGCGCCTGGCGGGCGCGCGCGCGCGCGTGAAACCCAGGCATGAAGGCTGATCATAGATGCTGGCGGAGTAGTCCTGAACATCAGGCTCCACCCTCAGTGGCCCTCTGCAGCAGCCTCGGCGCGCCACATGCAGGCTTCAGCACACCCTGCCGCTCAGGGACTGGTGCCGCGGGGGAAAGAAAAAAGCAGTGGCCTGCGACGCCATGCCGCGCGCGGCGGCAAGCAGTCCGTGCTGGCGCGGGCCCGCCTTCAGGCCGTGTCACCTGGTCTGCACCGGGCTCAGGGGCTCGAATTTAGGTGTAGGGTCAAAGCAGGACCCACCGTCGAGGCGCGCGGTCGTGGAGCCGCGCCGGCCGCGGAAGCCGGCCGCCGCCTGGAACCCGTCCGCGCTGCGCAGGTAGTCCTCCCGGGCCTCTGCGCGCAGCGGCCGGGGTGGGGTCGACCTAACCCTAGCCTTCGGTGCCGCTCGCCTCTCTCGCATGCTGCACCTGATTGCACGCAGCCTGCATGACTCGCACGTATTCATGCAGCTTTCCTTCATCTGTGAGAAACTTCTTGGGCACGCGCTGCCTGAGGCGGCAGCAGCTGTAGCTGTCGGTCAAGGGGGCGGGCGCACCTCGCCACTGGCCCAGCGAGGCGTGCGCGTTCCCGCGGCTGTTCAAGACGTAGGGGTCGGGCAGCCGCCTGCACTATCAACGTCAGCTCGCTGCCTTGTAGCTGATGCAGAGGTACGGCAATGAACATGGTGCCCCTCACCCGGCCGCCCGAGCGCGCTCCAAGGCTGCGTCGTAGTCCCGCAGCGCAGCCCGCCACTCAGACACGCCCTCCCAGGCCAGCGCGCGCCCCGCCAGCAGCCGCGCTTGCGCCACCAGGCTCCCGTCTGGGGACGGGCCAGGCACATGTTTGGCACGCGCACCAGGAGGCTCACGCCGCAGCTGGCTACTGCTCACTCTGCGGTCACACTGCGGTCACACAAAGGGGCCCACGTCTGGCCGCGCTGCTCGAAGGCGCACCGGGCGTCAGGCGCAGCGCCTCCTCATAGTCCTGCAGCGCTCCGCGAAAGTCCTTGCTGTCGACCAACACCTGTACGACGCGTGAAAAACGTCAGAAGGTCTTGTGCAGGTTTGGCTGGGCTCCTCAGAGCGTGGCGGGCGCGCACCTGGGCACGCATCTCGTGGAATCGCGCAGCATCTGGATCCTGCTTCACAAGCCCGTCGACAATATCCAGGGCCCCGTCAAAGTCCCTCTCAGCATACTTTAGAGCTGCGCCTGCCTCTTCCTGCACTCAGCCAGGCGTGAAGTGGAACAACTGGCGTTTGTGCACAGTGAGGTCCAGCAAACTATGGCAAGTTAGTTTCTGCAAAGCAGTGCATACTTTGTCCCAATTGCAGCGCTACGCACCTCCGCTGCCGCCTGTGCGCCTGTCGCCGCAGCACGCGCTGGTAGCATGGGAATAGTGAGCGCGCTTGCCAGCACAGCGACTCCAGTCAGCAGCTGCCGGCGCTGCATCATTACGTGGCAGTGAGCGTCCTTTACTCCAACAGACTCTTGTCTTGAGCCCAAGGCAAAGACATGCCGTTGAGCACATGCCTCCCTCCTGCAGGTGTCGCTTTGCCCGCTTTTATGTATGCTGGCGCACTGGGCCAGTACAGTGCTTGTGAGAGCCTGCATTGTTGACGCATATGAAATGTTCCGGATGAACAAGCAATCACAGTGTTGCCCTTCTTTAAGCCACGCTCTCGTGTACAGCGTCAGGTTTGAATTTGAACTTGCCAGTCAGCTCCCGCCAATTCCTGCATTCCGATGTTACAAGAGAGGGCAGTGTAACCCACAAGGAAGAGCACTGCCTACAGGCAGCATATCACTGCACTGGCCTGACCTTGCACTGCTACGAATGCCACACAAAATCTGGGCGACACTCAGACACTAACCATCCAAAAGAGACACTGCCAATCAAGCACAATGTCGCTGCACCTGGACTAGCCTGGCACAGCTGCGCCAGGACAAGCCTGGCACAGCTGCGCACGACACACAAACTCTGGCTCACTAACAGGACATGAACACAACAGGCCCAGCACTGGGCAAACCAAGCACAAGTTATGGCCCCTGTCAGTGTCAGACAAACCCCTTGCTCAAGAGCGCGCAGGTCTTGAACCTCAGGTGCGGTCCCATGGCACTGCATGCGCAGTCGCACCTGGGCTGCGCCTCCGCTTACGATCAGCCTGGCTGCATGCTGCAAAGCTCGGGACAGCGCACAACAAGCTGCCGCGTGGATGGCGCGCATGTCACATTCCTATGCAGGCGCGTGCTTAGCCTGCTCAAGCTCCCGCTCAACAGGACCACTCAGCCCGGCCCGCCCGGCCCAGTAAGCGTGCTGGGAGAACAAGGCAGCGCAGTCCTCACCTCTACCGATCCAAAATATGGTACTCCATACCTACCTACCATGTTTAGGTGTTTAGGATATATCATCGGCCGCTGAAGCGAGACCCACTCCACCTGCATGTGACTACATGCACCCCGCGCCCCGCACTGCAACAGGCTGGACATATTGCCGTAAACTGCATTTCATTGCAGGAGGCGGCACCCACATGCCCACAGCTGCTCACAGCCGCAGCCGCTGCATGCGAGGCGGATGGACGTGTTGCGGACACAACTGCTGGTCAGGATGCCCAAAAGCGGGGCAGGGGCACCCACTGGCGCGGGCACACACACCGCAATTAACGCGCCTTGACCCCGTGCAGGGGCCGCATGGCCCGGTCGCCGCAGCATCGAGCCACAGGCGCAGCGCGCGGACACAATGCGCGTCTGCGAGGGAGACCCTACAATACCCTATTTTGCACGCGGCGTGACGGACACGATGCGCATGCGCCGGCAGGACCCGGCGCCCGGCGCGGGCGCGGGCGCGGTGGCGTCGGCCTCCGTGCTGCCGCAGTCCGGCAGCGGGCGCGGGCGGAACGTTTCGCCATCACCCGTTGGCGGCACCCTGCGCCATGACCCCGTCAAAATGAACACACCAGAGCCTGGACTGTCCAGAGACCGCATGCGCGCCTCAGCGGCTGCAGCTGCACTGCCGCCCAGCTCTGCGTGGGCGCCCCACGCGAGCAGTCGAGCTCGACTGACTAGCACACGGAAAGAGAGCACAGCTTTTGTGCTTTATGAAGCAAGGGTTGGCGACAGCGCGCAGCTCATGCAGCAGCACATGCTCTACCCCATTTCCACCGGCGCAGATGCATTGCATGCTCACGATGTATGGAGGCCACGTGTTCGTGAAGGCCAGAGGCAGCTGCAGCGTTGCTGAAAGCATGCCAATATACAGCTTTAACACAGAATTTTGCAGCGTGCAGGCGGGAGGGGAGGCGGGCAGGCGGCAGGCGCGCGCACAGGCCGGCCAAGACGTCCGACGCATTGGAGCCGCTGTGCGTGGAGGCCTCCGACTGCGCCGGCTCGCTGTCCGACTCGCCGCTCGCCTGGCGGCACGCCACCAGCACGGCGCCTGCGCGGCGCCAGCAGGGTAGGGTTGGGCCATCAAGCACGCGCCTGCAAACTCGGCGGTAGAGACAGGCCGCCAAGCAGCGGGACACCAGGCGATCGGTAACTTGAAGTGGGCGCTCCTGCTTTTCACTTCACCACCCTCTTATCCGCCAGCAGCCCTTCTTCTGCTGCCCGCCAAAGGTGCATGGCGAAACGCACGGTGCTGCTGGGCCCGGTCGCTGCGTGCAGCGCGCGCGGGCGCAAGCGCGTGGGGGGCTGTGGCGCGCTGACGGCCAGGCGGGCGCACCCTCGGGCCCAGCCGTAAAGCGGATGGCCTGCGGGCGCAGCACGACCTCGCCGCCGCCGGCCACGGCCTCCCACAGCCAAAGCACCACGCTCGGCCCACGGTGCTCCACGTCCACCGCCCAGCGCCCGCCCGCCGCCTCGCCCTTGCCGCCGCGCGCAGCGCCGCCGTTGCCCTGGGGCCCCCCGCCCTGGGCGCCGCTGTTCCGCGCGCCGTCCCGCGCGCCGTCCGGCGCGCCATCCGCGGGCGCTGATGCAGCCGGGCGCGCGCCATCGGCGGGCGCCGCGGCGTCCGGCGGCAGCGCGCGCGAGTGCCCCGTCACCAGCAGCGTGCCCTTCAGCAGCACCTGCACGCGTGCCGCGCATTGGGCTGACTTCTTGGTGAGATTGATGCGTTAGGCACATTGAGAGCCCAAGCCCATGGCCGTCGGGGCGCCCAGCAACGCAGAAACGCCCAGCGGCTGATGTGCGCACGGCTCAACACCGGCCGCCTGCCCCCAGACGCCCACATGGAAGTCTGCTACAAGAGCGCGCCGCGCATTCCTACCAGTGTCACGCAGGCTTCCACTTGGGCGGGCGTCGAGTGCCGCCGGGGCGCTGCAGCCAGCTGTCAGCCCTGTCATTTGCCGGCAGCGCACTCTGGCCCCAAGAAGCCCGGGAAGGACTATTTGCGCAATCAAGCCGCCAAGAGTGCCGGGATAACCGCGCGCGTATGCAGGGGCGGCGGACCACACCAGGCTGGTCTGCTGGTCGTAGGTGGCGCCGGGCGCCAGCGTGACGAGCTCCGCATCGCGCAGGTCCTCGCGCAGCGTCGCCAGCGCTGCGCGGCGCGCAACCCGCCTCAGCCCAATAGGCTAGACCCTACCATAACCCTATGCAGGTCCTTGCGCAGCATCGCCGGCACTGGCGTGCGGCGCGCGATGCGCCTCGGCTAGTCAGGCATGCGGGGCGCTGGCACCAGGCGCCATCATGCAGGCGGGCTGATGACGCTGCGCCGCACCGACACTCACTAACCGCACACCATTTCTACTTACATTCCTTGTCACCGCTAACAATCACCCTAACCCCGCCCTAACCTATCCCTTGTCCGGAAGTGATCTGGGCAGCCAGGGACTGCGCGCACCGGTGGCCGCATGGTCGCGGATCTTGTGCCAGATGCGCTGCGGGTCCAGGCTGGCCATGACCTGCCGGTCGCTGGGGCCCGGCGCGCAGCCCAGGCCTGCCGCAGGCCCCGGGCGCCAGCAAGGTCAACGTGTCCTCCCATGACCTCACCCCAACTGCACCCTTAAATATGGCATGCTCTAATGCATGCATGCCCAAAGCCCTGCAGTCCGGGGACGCTGGGTGGGCAGCAGGCGCCCGCCGCAGCGCCTACAGACCTGTTTGAGGCATGCTATAACGCAAATGGATAAAGAATATCATTGCAGAGCACAGAACACACAGCCCCGAGGCTCGGCATGAGCAACTTGTTCTACTGTTGCATGGCTCGTTCAGGCTGGCAGCCGGACGTGCAGCACAGCACCTCGACAGTCTCTTATGACATGGCCCAGACACATGCAAATGCTTGGTAACACGCATACCTCCTGCGCATGCGCCGGGCGCACCGGCCAGGGCGCGCTCCAGGTCCAGCCCGCCGCCATCGTCGGCCGCCGCCCCGCCGCGGCCGCCGTCGGCGCCGCCATCGGCGCCACCGTCGCCATTGGGGCCGCCATTGGGGCCGCCGTTCGCGCCGCCCCCGCCGGGCGCGCGGGCGCCGTCTGGGGCGGCGCCCCCGCCCTCGCCCGCGGCGACGGCGCCGGCGTCGTCGGGCGCGCCGCCGGCCTGGCGCCCGTCGTCGAACGCGTCCAGCGTGGGCGCCTCCAGCGCGTGCTTGAACTCGGAGGCCACGATCTTGCGCGCGCGCTCGGAGCCGCCCGCGCTCTTCCAGACCTGCGCGTGCGTCTGCCGCCGCCGCGCATGCTCCCCATCAGCTGGGCCTGCCCTGCTCAACACAGGTGCGCGCGCTGCGGCTGCTGACCACCGCTACACGACCACACCCGGGCAAACTGTCTCGACCTGCGTTTGGAGGCAGACGATGCACATCAGGCTCTAGCTGACAGGGCTGGCTGGCGCAGCCGCGCTGATCGGATCGGGCGCCAGAGCACAGACAGCTGACATTGGGCCGAGCGGGGCCGCGGGCACTCACAGGCAGAGGGCCGGCGCGCTGGCCGGGGCGCGCCTGCGAGCGCGGCGCGCGGCGCGACAGGCGGCACAGCGTGCGGTGGCGGGCCTGCACGATGGCCAGTGCCTGGAAGTGCGCGGCGGCCGCCGTGAGCACCTCCCCGCGCAGGCGCTCCACCACGTACAGCGCCGCCACCCTGCGCCGCGGATTGCCAGGCCCCTTCACTTAGGGTAGGGGTAGGGTTGTGTACCCATATCTCAGCGCGGGCACAGCAGCGGGGCACGCAAGCACCGCAGCACAGGCGCTCCAGGCGCAGCCCTGCCTGACGCTGACCGGCGCTCATACACCCTAACTTGACCGCTGCTCCATCTCAGACAATGCCCCCTTCTCAGATCGCGCTTCCCGTCCCCACGCGCTGCAAGGCCAAGCGGGGACGCTCACGATTTGCAGCACCCTGGCGCGGGTGCACAGGTCGGGCGCGGGCGCCGCGCACCGGAACAGGTCAAGCTGCAGCTGCACCAGGGTGGGGTCGCCGTCGCGGGCGCCCTGCTGGATGCTGGCCACGAGCGGCTGCGGGAACTCGTACACAACGGGGCCCTGCCGCAGCGCGTTGCCGACCGCCAGGCACGGCCCCGCGCCCGGCAGGCCCTCGCCCACCAGCGCCGACAGCAGCCCGAACACGCTGCCGGTGCCCAGGTAGTACTCCTGCACGCGCGCGGCCAGGCTTGGCCCCCGCTGCCGCCGATCCCAATGCTGGCTCGACGCAACCTTAGCAGCCTTGGCAGCCCAGACACGCTCCCAGCGCCCGGGTTCCTCCCGCCCATGCCGCCGAGCCCCTTCTGGGGACACCTGTGTATGCCACACTGGCAGCAGTGCATTGCAGCTCAGGACGCCGCCCATGCCCCGAAAGTCAGCTTTCTAAAACCCTTCTCATAAACACCCCTCTGCATGCCTGGCGAGGCAGCCGCAGGCCTGTGAGCCGCCGGGCGCGCGGAGCCGCGCCTGCGAGCCGCCGCCGCTCGTGGAGAAGCTGCTCTTAACGAGGCCGGCCATGACGACGAAGATGCTGCCGTGCCCGGTGCCCTCGGGGGCGGCCGGCGCGCCGTCGGCGCCACCGCCATAGCCGCCGTTCGCCGGCGCGCCCTCCTGCGGCTCGGCCGCCGGCGCGGGCGCCCACACGACCTGGCGCGCGCGAGCGCTCGGTGCGTGAGCCGGAGCCACGGGCTTGGGTTACAATCTTACTGTGTGCGGCAGTGAACATTTTCATCTTGAGGCAGTACCTGGATGCGTGCAAGGCATGGGCGGCGCTTGGAGGCATGCAGGCAGCGCAGCTGCACGCAAATCCCCACAACGACTGCGGCCCTTACCCCGGGGGGCAGGGCAGGGCCGCGCCTGGCCGCGGTCAAACTTGAGCATGGTGCCGCGCGACAGCAGCGAGTCCAGGAACGTAGGCGGCAGCGCGCGCAGGAAGGGCAGGTTGCGCAGCACCTGCGCGGCGGCGCGCGCATCGGCGCCGGCCGCCCCAGCGCCCTGGGCGTTCTGTGAAGGCCGTGTGACGCCTGCCCTGCAAATCAAGCAGGGAGGACGAGCCAAGGAGACCTCAGAGCCAAGGAGACTCGGGCACACTGAGCATGCAGGCAGGGCACTGAGCGCCCGACCGCGCTGCACTAGGCGCACCGCAACTGCGGTGGCCAATGCCATGAAACGATACGATAACAAGGTCACCCCATTGGCACGGCCCGCAGCGCCTGCGGCCAGGCGGGTGCGGCGGGCGCGGCCAGGCCGCGCACATCCATGACGCGCGGCGTGCGCCAGACAGCGCCGCGGCGCTGCAGCATGCGCTCGCGCTTCTCGATCGGCTCCAGCAGCGCCTTCTCCTCCACGCCGTCAACCACGCCCGCCGCGTACAGCTCCTCAATGAACGCCACCTGCGCACAGATCCCTGCCGGACCTCAGATATCCTGGCCCCAACCCCTACCCTGACCCTAATCGACCCTATCCAGCCCTCCCTACACCCCCTTACCTATCCTGAACCTCAGACACAGACACCAGCAGCGCGCCTGGCACCACGCAGCAGCTCTGCACTGGCGCCCTGCCGGCTCCTGCAAACAGTGGGCGCCCCGCCGCCCAATCATTCCACGCTCACACACGCTGCAGGTCCCCTGCGTGACACCTGAGCCTGGCCACAGCTGCCAGCGCAAATAGCAGCGTGTTCGTGTCTTGATCATGCACCAGGCAGCTGGCAAGCGCTACGTATGCTCGCATGCTGCCGCCGGACGCGGACCGCCCCACCGTGCCGCAGGGCGGCGCGGCCCTGCGCACGCGCCCCGCCCGCGCGCGGTGGCCGCGCCTGCTGGCGCAGGATGGCTGCGGCGGCGCGCTGCGTCTGGATGGCCTGGAAGCGCGCGGGCGCCTCGATCTCGCGGTCCAGGATGAACTGCCAGACCTCAGCGCTCTGGCGCTTGACCTCGTCCTGCAGCGGGCCCGTCTCGCTGGCCTCCAGCAGCCACTGCGCCTGTGGCGACCACTCCAGCGCGAGCCAGAACTCCACCGCGCACTCGATGGCTTGCAGCATGACGCGGCTCAGCCCGGAGCCCAGCAGCTGCGCGCGCGGCCCGGCGGCGCGTGCTTAGGGTAGGGTAGGGTAGGTCACGCACGCGGCTCCAAAGCGCGGCCGGGCGCCCCTGCAGTTACAGAAAGCCACCGCAACGTACGCTGGCCGTGCCAGAACAGAAGCGTGCAGCTTCTGATAGACAGGGGCGTCTGCCAGCACACCGGAGTGCAGCGCGTGTCTACCATTAGGTGGAAGTGAGGGAGGGAGGCACCTCGGCCAGCTGCACGATGGGCGGGCGCGCGATGGTCCAGAGCACGGCCGGGCGCCACCCGGAGCCCGAGATCGCCAGGCGCCGCAGCCAGAACAGGCACACGGACAGCACGCGCACGTTCACCTTGCCGCACACCTCCCTGCCGCCCAGCGTGACCACCCTTGGCCAAAATATCCACCCAGTGCTCACGCGTCACTTTGGGCTCCACCTTGAGCTCGCGACCAATGTATACGCGGCACTGCCAGGGCAGTGGATCTCCCACAAGCCAACAGTGTCAGGCTCGGCGCGTGCGCTCGACCCGCGTGCGCTCCCGCCGCATGCACACAGCCTGGCAGCGCGCGCGCACGCGCACGAGGCACGCCCAAGTGCGCACCGCTCGACGATGGCCCACAGGTTGAGCGGCTGGTCGGCCTGGTCGATGGCCGAGTCGCATGCATTGTCGATCACCTGCGGCTCGGCGCACAGCAGAGTCGGCTGCAGGCGCGGCGGCTTGGCACACACCGGCAGAGTGGCTTGGGTTGGGGGCTGATGCGGTACCTAGCACCTCCTACGGACTGGCAGGTTCACTGAGGCCTAGGGCCTAAACTCCTGCCTTGCATGTCCAGTCACGTCATAGTGTATCTGCTCGTCAAGGACTAGGACAGAAACTCCCTTGTGCACAGCATCTCAAAGTACGAAGTATGAGCACAAAGGACGAGCAACCGCCCCACGGTCTGATTGCAAGGCAGGCGAGGCACGGCGCCGCGCCACGGGCGACCGGTCTGTCTGGGGCGCCGCGCCTGCACGCTGGCCGCGGAAAGCAGGCCCTCGCCGTGCTTGGTGTGCAGGTAGCGCTTGAGGCCCGTGACCAGCCGCACGCGCGTCTCGATCAGCAGCTGCCGCGCGCGCGCACAGGGGCGCTCTTACCCTGGGCCTGTCACCAGCGCCTGAGCTCTCGCCCGGCAGCGCTGCGCATCCGCGACCTGGGACCTGAAGCGCCGCTGCTCTGCCAAGCAAGCTGTCATCGCCATGCGCCTGTATTGGACGGCCTCCCACACGGCTTGCGTTCGCAGAGCGGGGGCGCCAAGCGCGCCTCGGGGTCGTCGCCGGGGTCGTGCGCGTCGATGTCGTCGTCGTTGTCGCCGCTCTCGGACGCGTCGCCGGCCGCGTCGGCGCCCGGCGCCGCGCCGGGCTGGCCCGCCATCAGCGGCCCGCTCATCGCGCGCTTCATCGCGCTCGCATCGCTCTGGTACCGCCGGCTCACGGCGTTCCTGGGGCTGCCGCGTGAGGCACCCTCTGCGTGAGCCTCAGCACGCGCGTGCCAGGGTGTGCAGGGCTTTGCCATGCTCCGCCGGCTTTGCGCTCCTGAGCACGCCATGCAGGCAGCTCCTTGCAGCGGTGCGGTGTCGCTAAACCTCACAGGGCAGCTGCCAGCCATGCCTACCCAACAGCTCGGGGCAGCACTTCGCATGATGCGTGGCCGACATGCGCCACTGACAGTGGCATGCCCCGAGCCCCAGCAGCCCCCGTGAGCCGCGCCGGGGCACGGCGGCGGACCTGGGCGCCGCGCCGCGCCGGCTGGGCTGCTGCACCGAGCGCGTCGCGCCGCCGTGCGCGCCACCTGGTTGCGCGGCGCTGCTGTGCGCCGAGCGGCGCGCCGCGCCGGGGCGCAGGCGCTGCAGGTGCTGCGTGTGCATGGCGACCCAGCGCATGCGCGGCTGGCAGCTCTGGCCCTCGCCGGGCGCCCTGCGCGCCGGCGCTCGCGCGCTTCACATGCGGCTGCCCAGCGTGGCAGCTGCGGGGCGCAGGTCCCCTGGAAGCATGAACGCACTCAGTGTTTGGTATGCGATTGCAGGTCCCCACAGCAGACGCGGCCCTGCCCTCCTCACACTTCAAAATGCCTCGCCACACCCGCAGCCGACCTGCGCGCGAGAGGCGGGCGCGCGCGCGCACCCCGGCCGCAGCATCTTGGGGGTCATGATGGGCTGCGGCACGGTGTCGAACTTGCGCTCGTCGGCCGCGCCGCCCTGCGCCGCCGGCGCCGCGTACGGGCTCGCGAGCGCGCCGCTCAGCGTGCGCGCGGAGGCCAGGCCGCCGTTGGGCGAGGGCGCGGGCGCCTGCGCCCGCCACAGGCGGTGACGAGGCTTGTCCAGAGTTGGTTAGGGTAGGCTGTTGCAGCTAGCGCAGCGCGCGCGCATGGCCTGCACGCTGAGCGCGGCTCTTAGGAGAGGAAGAGGAAGAAGAGAAGAGCCGGGCGACACCAGAGGCGCGCTGCGTCTGCACAGCTGCGGCGAGGCTCCCGGCGCAGGGCGGTCACCGCGGCGCGCCGGCGGCCCTGCCTGCGCCCGCCGCAGCGGCGGCCCACCGGCTCACAAGGTCGCCTCGCGCGACCAGCCCTGCGGCTCCCTCCTGCAGGTGACCACTCGCCCGGCCGCGCTCCGGCCGCCCGCGCCCGAAGCCCGTGCCCGAGTCCCTCACAGAGCGCCTGGTGCTGGGACAGCACAGGCTGCGCGCCTGTCAGGCCGCCAGCACCTGCAGCAGCTGGCAGCCGCCGCCTGCTGTGCGCAGTCGGCGCCCGCGCCGGCGCCAGTCGCGCCGCAAGGGCCTAGCCCGCTGGCGCCCTGACCCTTGGCAGCACACCTGCTGACACGCGGGTCGGCACCTGGAACGGCGAAGGCGCGGGCGGCATGTCGATGGCGGGCGGCGCCGCGGGCTCTGCGTCGGCGATGGCGCTGCTGCGGCGGGCCTCCAGCGAGCCGCGGTGGCCGTCGCCCGGCGGCGCGCCCTCCTGCGGCACGTCGTCTGGCTGCGCGCTGCCCTGCGCGCGCCGCGCGGGGCTGTCAGGACATGCGATTGCACAGCTTGCGCTGCACCGGATGCTGGGCTGCGCCAGACCAGGCCATCAGCAGTGCTTCACTAGAGGCGTGGTAGCCCCAGGCAGTTCAAACGCCACGGGTGTTTGCAGCTTCAAGCACTCGCATGACATACAGAGCCTCGGCAAGCAGCTGCTGCCTGAGCAGTCAGCTGGTGGTTAGGTCAGCAGGGTGCAGAGCACTCTACTACTCCCCGGCGTGGTTTTAGGGTCAGGGCGCGCGCGCCTTCAGGCCCTGGCGCTTCTTCAGGAACGGGACCTCGAACTGCCCGAAGCCCGAGTGCCGCGCGGCCATCTCGCGGTCGCACTCGGACGACTCCAGCCCCTGCGGCCGCGCATGGCCGTCGTCAGCCTGACGCGGGGATGATCAGCACGCACTGCAGCCAAGCACCGGGTCATAGCACGATAGCAGTCGCCTGCAACACAGCTCTCACGGCTCTCTGCAACACAACCCCACCAGCTCAACACCCATTCCTAGGAACGCTCCTAGCCGCAACGCTGTTGCACCACCGTCCCAGCCAGGCCCTACATGCACACATGCACACACTCACGAGTCGCATCACCTGCGGTATTCGCATCGTCATGCAAGACAGCGTGTTCCTGCGGTTGTGCTTCTCCTGTCATTACCAGCCTGTCAGCTTCCAGCGGCGCGCCAAGCCGACAGCCCCTTTCTCACACAGAGCGGGCACAGAGCAGCAGTCCATGCGGGGTGGCCCATAGACATAGGCTGCCTCCATCGGCATACTTGCATCCTGCCCAGCCTTGTGCTGCCATCCCGCAGCCGCTCGACAGCCGGGCGGTCGGGAGAACGAACCCTAAACCTGGGACCCTGCACACCTGCCCGCCAGCCGCGCCCACGTCCTCGCCGATGCCCACCAGCGCGTGCCCGGCCGCCGCCGTTGCGTCCATCGGCCGGTCCAGCGCCCCGGACGCCTGCCGGCCGCCGCCGCCGCGGAGGCCGTTGCCGCCGCCCCGGCCGCCGCCGCTCCGGCCGCCGCCGCGGGCGCTCCCGTCGCCGCCGCCGGCGAGCCGGCTCCCGGAGCCGGTGCTGGTGGGCAGCGGGTCGTCCTGGCTGGACAGGTTGCCGCCGCTCACGGTGTGCGCGGGCTGCCCGGCGCGCACGGGCGGCGGCACGGCGGCCAGCGCGCTGGCATCCGAGCCGGGCACGGGTACCTCCAGCGGGGCACTGCCGGAGGGCAGGCCCAGCTCCTCATCGTGGCCCTCGTTGGCGCCCTCCTCGATTGCGTCCACCTGGCGCGCCACGCAAACGTTTTTGCACATAATCTACATTGCCAAATTAAGGGTCTGAAGCACTCCTGTGTAGCTTCGCCCAGCCCCCTTTCCTTCCAAGTGGAGCGACCGCAAACAGGGCGGGGGCTCTGCCGACAACATGAGCAGCCTAGTTGAGAATGAGAGTCGCGCTTGGCAGCCAGAGGCGTGACGCATGCAGGGGTGTGATGGTATGCAGGCGTGATGGCGCACCGTGCCGCGGCGCGCGAGCAGCGGCGAGCGCATGCCGGACTCGCGGCCCCCGTAGCTGTGCCCGACCGAGCGGCCCAGCAGCGCGGCCACGTCGCCCACCCAGTGCACCGTGCTGTCCAGCGTGCGCCGCAGCCGGCCGCGCTCCGCCTCCCTGCCACAGGCCAGGCGTCGCTGCCAGGACGGCTGCAAACACAGCTGCAAACGCGACTGCAAACACGGCGCTGCAGGCCAGCCGACGTTGCAAAGCGCGCTGCCAAGCGGAGCAGCGGGGCGGGCGGGAGCCTGCGCGCCGCGAGGGCGCACTGCAGCTTGGCGTCGCCGCCGTCGGGCGGCGGCGGCGGCGGCGGTGGCGGCGCGAAGGAGTCCAGCCGGTCGCCGATGTCCACAAAGTGGCGCACCGCCGTCCAGTCGCCGCCTGCGGCACAGCCGCGCAGGTGACCCAGGACACGCGCTTGCGACTGACGGCTTACTTGCCGCCAACTCTGCCAGCCCTGCTCGCATTTAAGCGCAAGTTAGCGCAATTTAGATGCCTACATAGCAAGCGCTTGACGACGCCAGCGCCAGCACAGTCAGACTGACTGCTGTCATCCCAGGTCGCTCTGTCAACCACAGGGCAGCCCGCGCCACCCTGCACGCTTTGCACTACAAGCCCGCTCACGGGCGCGCAGCCGCAGGCGCGCCGCTGGAACAGCCGCAACCCCGGGGTGCGCGCGCGAGGGTCACCGCGCATCATCTCGCCCGTGTCGTGCTCCAGCTCCACGACGGCGTGCTCGGTGAAGCGGCGCAGCGAGCGCACGGCCTTGGCGCGCAGGCGCGCCTTGATCGGAGAGATGCTCGCCAAGCCCGTCCATTTCAGAACCAGCGGCAGCAGCGGCGCATTGATCAGCAGCGTGCACACCACAATGCCCGACGTCCACATCGCCAGCTGCGCGCGCGGGGCCACTGACCCGTCAGGGCTGGGCCTGTTGCTCGGTGCAATGCAATGTCACCCACACGCAACCCTGCTATGGCTACCACAATTTGGAAACGTTCAAGACAAAGATGTCTGGCCCATGGCAGCACCGGTGGCAGCGCAAGACCAGCAGCACACATACCACCGCCGCTGACCTTCACATCGCCAGCTGCGCGCGCGCCCGCCTGGGGCCTCATGCTTCACTTTGCCGCAGCCTACTGGGTCGCCTTCGCTCGGCCTCCAAGGCGGTCGCAAAACGGCAGCAGACATGCACGTGCTCGGGGCAACAGGCGGCGGCTGCATAGCAGGGCCGGCCGGGCGCGCGCGCCTCCGCATTGACCTTCTGGTCCTCCTGGCCGGGCGAGCTCTCGGTGACCACCTGCTGCACCAGGATGAGCGAGATGGCGCCGCGCAGGCCACCCACGGTCGTGAACACGATCTCGGACCAGCTCATCGCTGCGCGCGCGCACGGACCCGGGCTCAGCGCGCCGCCCGAGCCGCCCGAGTCGGCTAGAACGGGCTGGCATGCGCCGCATGCTTTCAGCGCCGGCGGCCCGGCGCGCTGCGACGCGGGATGCTGTCGCGCTGCGCGCCGCAGCGCGCGCGCTGCCCGGCGCGCCGCGCGCGCGCGCGCGGACGCACCCGTGCCGGCAAGCTTGAACAGCGGGTTGAGGAGCAGGATGCAGACGCCGCGCACGCCGAGCACTGCCAGGTACAGGAACGGCAGGCGCCACAGCGTCTCGAGCGCCTGGAACGAGCCCTGGTCCTTGTAGATTTCCTGCGCGCAGCGCCGGGCGCGGGGCCGGCTGGGGGCGGCCGCGCACACACGCCGCCTCACAGCGCACACAGCGACGTACCATCTCGGCAGCAGGGACAGGTGGTCATTGACACAGGCAGACATCCATGAACTGGATGCTGTGGGGCGGACAACCAGCGCTCAGCTGCCACGTCAGGCGCCTGGGGCGCAGGCAGGCCGCGCCTGCGACGAGCGCCAGAAGAAGTTGACGGAGGAGCAGCCGGCGTAGAAGAACACGATGCCTGGCACGCCCCCGCACACCTTCTACCTATTCCGGTGTACTTATTTCTTTACTACTTTGCTTGCGACTGGCGCCTGGCCGCATCTTGGACCGGCATACGGCAGAATGCACAAAAGCGCGGGCGCGGCCGCGGCCGCAGGGGCGCACCGTTGACGCAGAAGCTCAGCGTGTCCCAGAACACGTCGAACGTGCCGCTCTCGACGATGGCCGCAGACATGGACCACTTGCCCGACGCGCTGCCGGCCAGGCCCAGCACGACCACCGCGATCACGCCCGACACGCCTGCCGCGCGCGCACTTTCGACACGCGCTCTGCACTGCACTGTGTACCAGGCATGCGCTCATGCATAAGTACGTATGCACAGGCATGCAGTAGTGCGTTTGCGCTATGCGCTATGCACTGATGCCAGAGCGGTGCACCAATGCACAGTCTGCACTGGAACAGGTAAAGCACGGGGCTGCCTGGACCTACAAATGACACAGCCTCCTCGTGGCACGCATGCGGGCCCGGCGCGCGGGCCGCCGCGGCGGGCCTGGCAGGCCGGCGGCGCGGGCTGCGCAGCGCCGCGCCTGCCAGCTGGCCGAAGTAGTAGGTGAGGTAGGCGACGGCGATGGTCAGCGTCAGCTGCTCCGGCGCCTTGTGCCCGCGCCGGTGCGTGAACTTGAGGATGAGCCGCGTCAGCAGCGCCATCGCCAGGCCCACGCCGATGCCGCCTGCGCCGCGGGCGCGCGCGCGTTGGTGCGGGCGCTCGCGCGCGCGCCGCGCAGCGCTCCTCCTGCTTGGTTTGGGAGCGGGCCTGCCCACCGCGTGCCGCGAGGCTCGCATGCTTGCGCGCTACCTCCATCACCAGCTGCCTACAGGACATGCACAAAGGGCGTGGCTCAGCATGCGTTGTGTCACACACGCCACAAGCCCCGCATGCTCGCCCGCCCCTTCCCCGCCGGCGCTGCACACGCGCCGCCCGCGCCTGCTCACGCAGCGCTCCGGCGCTCGGGCGCGGAGGCTGCGCTGTCGGGTCCTATACCCTGGCACTACCACGTACCTTACCATATACCCTGCCGGGCGGGGGGCGGGGGGCGGGGCGCGCCGGCGGTGAGCCACGAGATCTTCTGGGTGAGGTTGAGCAGCTGCTGCCACATGGGCGGCGTCTCGGCCTCGCGCTCCTTCAGCTGGTTGAAGAACACTGCGCGCGCGCGCCCGGCCTTGCCGTGGACTTTCACAGCCACAGTTTATTTTGGCCCGGCCAGTCACGGCGGGCGCAGGCGGCGGGGTGCGGGCGCGGGCGCGCTGCGCGGCCTGAGCCGGGTGCCCCAGCTGGGCCTGCACGATGCACCACGGCACTGATCTGCGCCCACACCCAAGCGAGCCTCGAGGTGCACTCCCTCGTGGAGCGTGCTGAAGCAGCCGAGAGGCGAACGGCCCTGTGAAAGACTGTCGGCTGCCCGAGCCTCACACCATTACCAGCGCTGATGTTGTGCGATGCTCGCATGTATGATACAGACACGTAACCAACTCGAAAGAACTCTCAGGATGGGCCAGGGATGCATCGGCTGGACGCAAAAAGTTTACCAGATGTACAATATGTCCAATCCTATGCATGGAGTGGGCAAGCGTGCCCCTTCTGCGACCGGCACTGCCGGAGCTGCTGCACCAAGGAGGCCGCCCAATTATAGCCAACGATATCCTGCCCTACCCTAATCCTGACACTATACCCGCGCGGCCCGGCACCTTGGAACAGCACGATGGCTGTGGCGTCGTTGAACAGGCTCTCGCCCTCCATCATGACCTGCAGCTGCTCCGGCGCGCCGGCTGCGTGCGCGCGCCGAGCAAGGTCAGCCAGGCCTCCACAGCTCTTGTTACAACATTCAGAGCTTGACGTCGAGTCTTGGCTCATGTCTTGACTCGCCCAGGTGGACCAATCTGCTTGTTGGTGAAAACGCCAAACACACCGCGCACAATGACAAACTTGGCAACTGCAGAGGGTGAGAGCATGGTAGCACACCCAAATCAAGTTATGGATTCCTGCGCCAGCACACGCAAACAACACCGGCAACACCAGGCGCCCACGCATGGCGATCCAATGCCACAGGGAGCGAGCATGCACGACGTGCAAGGCGGGGCAGCGCGCCGCTCTTGAGGACGGCGGACACGGCGACGGCGTCGGTAGACGCCAGGATGGCCGAGAACATGGCCGCGTGCTCCCAGCGCCAGCCCAGGTCCGCCAGCCCGAACACGTACAGCAGCACGGGCGACAGCATGGCCGTGGACGCGAGCACCATCAGGAAGGCGAACGAGATGACGTGCACGATCATCTGCGGCAGCGGTCGCCGGTCAGCACGCCCTCCCAAAACCCACAGCACGCCCTCCTACTGCGCGAGCCAGGGCTGCAGGACAACGATCGGTAGCTATATATGGCAGCAATTACGTGCCCTGCAGCGCATGTGACCTGCGGCATACTCACACCATGGGTGCCATAGGTCCACGGGCCTGGCTTCCTCACAGGTATGAGCAGATGCGTGCGCGCGACCTGACCCAGGCTCCAGCGAAGTTCACAGATCAGCATCTAGCACCCTGGCCCGTCAGCTGGCCACCCCCAGCATGACGGCAATGCAGGGTGCGAGCTTGTGCCGTGCGGGCATGCAGGCATGGCCGGCGCGGTCCCTGGTCGGCGGCGCGGCGAGCCGAGCATGCGCGCGCCTTCTTGAACACGAAGAAGTCGATGCGCGCGGCCGAGTCCAGCAGGATGGGCGGCAGGAACACGTACAGGAGCAGGTCCGGCGGCTCGACGCCCAGCCACAGCGCCTGCGCATCACCACAACAGCCTTTGTAAAATATACCGGCATGGTGGCACTGTTCATGGCTGCAGCGCTGCATGGATGCAGCAGCACCCAGAGGGCGCCTGCAATGCTGTGCGATGCACACGCTTGCCTGTGCGGCCTTATTCCGTCCCCGAGACTTACAGGCACCTCATACAGCAGTGTAGCTTGCGAGGCGGTGTGCTTGCCACCCTGTGCTCCACCCCAACGCCTCAAGCAGCAACCACCTCACAAGTGCACAAGCGCGCCTACCCACCATTACACTGAATGTTAAGGCACAAAGTCTTCCAAATTTGGCCATGCACATGTCTTCGGCAGGCCCCAGCCACACCAGTGCTCAGCACACACATGCAGCGCCAGCACAGCAGGGCGCTGGCGCGTGAGCCTTGAGGTCACAGAGAGGTGACAGGACGCAGCGCGTCACACCTACCTACCAACAAGCATACTGGAGCTGCTGCCGCTCTGTCGGGCGCACCAGCGCATTGCCGAAAGGTCCGAAGTTGATGGGGAAGGCGAGCGTTTGCACCAGCCCGCCTGCGCGCAGTGCTTGCCTGCCTCAGCCCTGACCAAGCAAGCGCTGGCTGGCCGCCTGCATGCTGCCAGCGCAGAGCAGCTTGCAACATAGCACAGGTGCCTAATCCAGCATCTGCTGCACATGCGGACGGTGAACGGACGGTGCCACAAAGTGAGCTCAGTGTGTGTGCCAGCGGCCCACCCGCGAGCAGCACGGCGAGCGCGAAGAACGGGCCGGAGAACAGGCATGCCGCCAGCAGGGCCACGCCAGCGAAGAGCACGGCGTCCTGCCCATGCTTGGGCACCACGCACCAGTTGAAGTTCTCTGCAGGCGCGCACAGGGAAACTTTAGCCTGCTCGAACAGTGACCTGACCTTTTGTTGTGTGAGGCTGCAGCAGGGGTACATGGCTGCAAAGACTGAAAGTGCATCCGCTGTGTACAATATCAGCGGTTGATATACGCACGCTCATCGGCGACTCGGCAGCTGGTCCTTGTTTGAGCAACCCCTGATCCTGAAGTGACACAGCCACACTTCTCCAGGCACAAGCAGGTGTGGCGCTTGCTATACACGTGCGCACCTGTGTCGTCCACCCGGTGCTGGTAGGTGGGGTGCGCAGCCTGGCAGGTGGCCTCGTCAAACAGCCGCCAATAGTTCATAGCGTGCTGGAACATGGCTGCTAGGCGCCAGTCCAATCACGCCACGCCTGACTTGTTGAGCGTGTTCAGCACATAGCTTGACTGAGGGTGCGCGTGCCTAGGCGGGCCCGTGGCACGCACATATCTTGCCTCTGTGCTAGAGGCCCAACTAACTCAACAAGTAGAGAGGTTATTGCTGGTTTTTTGCAACTACGAGCCTGCTTGATGAGCGTTCATCGGACGTCGGGCAGATGAAGAGGAGCAAAGTTCCTGACTCCGTTTGTCTCTTCACCTCAGCGCGACTGCCCTATCTGACAGCAGTGTGTGTGCTGGCATCGCTGCTTTTCTGTTTGTCCAACACGCTCGCTCTGCCTGCTTGAACACAATAACGTAGTTTCTTGCGCTTGTGTGTGGCACCCCGCTCACACCCTTACACGGAGAGCCTCGACCTGTGATATGACCGAGAAGGAGGCCATGGGCGCGGTCACAGAAGACTTCCAGGAAATACAGCCGGGTGAGCACGTGCTAGGTTGCATAAACATTGAAGTGCGCCGCAGCCTTCCAAGCTGCCTGTGCTTGCAACCTGTGCAAGCGCACAAAGCGCAAAGTGCAACAAAGTTGTCAGTTGCCTTTCGCATATCCGGCGTAAATGCAACAAAGCAGAAGTTTTTGATGCGGCAGCGGAGGACGGCGCCTCGGCCGAGCGCACAGACGGCGTGCTGCGGCAGCGGCGCGGGGCGGCAGCGGCGCCGGGGCCGCCCGCGGGCCCACCCAGTGCAGCACCGCCCACCCCCGCGCCGCGCGAGCGGCTGCGCTCGGAGGCGCCGGAGGACTTTCCACTGGAGCGCAGCCTGCTGCTGCTCGCGTCGGTGGCCGTGTTCGCGATCGGGTTTTGGGCGCTGCAGCGCGCACAGCTGGGCGGCGACCCCAACGACCCCGCCACCGTGCGGCCCCTGGCCTTGCATGGCACACTGTCGCGGAGTGGAAGAAGGCTGCTGTCGCAAACAGTTGGTGTATGTCATGAAGCCGCTTCAACTGACCACAATTAGCCTGCAACCGGAGCTGCATGCTGCCCTACTCCTGGGCGCATGCATGCACCGCACACCACATTTGTATGTGACAATGCTCACATGTATCGTTCCACTTGCCGCCTCACTTGAACCTTAAATATGAGAAGCAACTGAGGCTGGTCACCATCAACGTGCGTGCGCTCGCAGAACGCCGGCTGGCGCTTTGCAGGCGCCTCTCATGGCAGCAGCCCATGTGCCCGCCCCTACACGCTCGAGCCAACCATGGGCGTGCGCGCAGAAGCTGGTGAGCGCGCGGGAGCTGCGCGGCAACAGCGGCACCGCTGGGGGGGCCATCCACCTGGCGGTCCTCGGGCGGGTGTTTGACGTCTCGCACGGCCGCAAGCACTATGGTGCGAGCGCTGCCGTCAGGCGGTGTGCGTCTGCGTGCAGCCGGTGTGTGCTGCATGCACAATGCCCATGCTATGCACCCCGGTCACATGCCAGCATGCTGCACGTCATGCTATTTGTCAAAGCTCGGCACGTTAGTCTGTTTCTTGCGAGGTCAATGGAGGTGGTGTGCTTGGCGCGCATTGGCTAGCATGCAGCACAGCCAAGTCACCTGCGGCATTGACGCTGCTTGCCTGCACCAGGGCCTGGCGGGGGGTATGCGGCATTTGCCGGCCGCGACGCAACACGCGCGTTTGTGAGCGGCCAGTTTGAGGGCGCGGGGCTCACTGACGACGTGTCAGGGCTCAGCGACGCTGATCTGAAGGCCCTGGTCGGCTGGCGTGACTTCTACCACAAGGCGCGTGCCCGCTCTGTTATAGGCTTGCCTACCACAGCAGACCCTGCTGTTGCGGCCAGCTTATGGTCAAGGCGCGGCAAGAAACAAACAACATAAGAAGCATGAGCAGCCTCTGCACGTGTGGCGCGCAAATTGTTCAATCGCGCAGGCCTGAACGCCAGGAGCGAAGCATTTGCTGTTGCTGTTTGACAGAGTCCTGGCACCTCACATGGGGTCTGCATGGCGTGCAGGACTACAAGTATGTTGGTAGGCTGATGGGCGGGCGCTTCTATGACGCGGCGGGCGCACCCACTGCAGAGCTGCGGCGTGTGGAGGCCGCAGCGGCGCGTGCGACAGCTGCTGCCGCGGCAAAGGCGGCAGCGGGATCAGGGACTGGTCCGCCAGCTGATGGGGAGCCATGCCAGCTGCGCCGGGACGGCAGCAGCGGTGCGCACTCGGTCTCTTGGGCGATGCAAAGCCGTATGTACACCCCTAAGCATAGCTCGTATCAACAAAGCGCTTGTCTTTTTGAACAAGGCCGCTGTGCCCGATACAGTGCCTCTTTGCTTGGTCGTGCCTGGCAGAGGAGGTAAGGCACCGTCTGTTTATCTCTGCATGCTCGCAACCAATGTTTTGGTGATCGACCCAGGCGACTGGAGCCTCTGAATGCACCTGTTCGGAGCTCTTCACGTTGAGAAACGTCTTGTGCATGTGCAGGCACAGTGTGGTGCGACGAGGGCCAGCACCCGCGCCAGGTCTTTGCAATGCACGGCAATGATGCAGCATCCTCGGTTGCGCGCTGTGCCTGCTTTGGCTCTACCATGTTCTCTGACCAGCGCCGGCTGTACCCTGGCTGCGAGGCTGGCGCGTCCGTGTGCGCTCTTGGGGCAGCATGAGATCTGCCGGGCTGTCAGTTGCAAGCGTCGGCCCTGTGTTTCAGGTTAGCATGTCAGCATGTCCATAGAGGTGCATATGCGCCCGTGTCTGACAGGCTTCTTCCTGCCATTTGCTGCTCCAAGCTGTAATTTGTGTCTGAACGCTTCTCTGAGCGACCGGTGTGCTGAGGTTTGCTTTGCGCTGTGTGCCGTGTGCATGTTGGCTACACAGCTCTTGTGCAATGCCGCACTTGTGCAAAGCTTTGTGGAGGTGAGTGTTTTTATGTGCGTGTGCGTGTCCGAGCTTTGCTTTTGAACTGATGTGTTGACTGAAGAAAGCCCTGTCGCTGTAGCTGCAGGTCTTGATCAGCCAGCATGTTCCGCCGTTGCAGCTAGGATCCTGGGTGCTTTCAGACTCATTGTGCCAATGCATTGTGGTACCCATTGCTCAAGAGCAATGGGTCTAATGGAAAGTACCAGCCGTGCTGTGCTGCCACAGCACAGCACTGCAGCAACCTCAGCGCAGATAACAACCAGCTGACCTCTACGTCACCGGCTAGCTCTCAGCCGCTGCAATCACCGATGGCCGGGTGCCACTCATATTGACTGACTCAGAAACACCTTTAGGGCTGCCGCGGCTGGCGACTTGCCCAGCCATGACAGCCGTCCCGGAAGGCCGCGTCAAAGGCCGCTACAGCGGCTGCCTGCTCCCGCGACGGCACGGCCGGCAGGAATAGAGCCGCGCGCAGCAGCATGCGCTGGCTGTCGCTCAGCTGCTCCGGCCAGCACACCTCGATGTGCACCACTAGGTCGCCCTGCACGTGCAGTTTCGCCTCAAATGAAGTTAATGTGGTCTGCTGTGTATGCTTCAACATGCAAACATAATCTGCCAGCACGTATCACCAGGTCACCAGGTCGCCCTACAAGCATGTATGCTCCACACGCTCAAGGCTGTGAAGCCCCAACTGACAACAATGTGCTGCTTGGCTGCTGACCACCTTGCCGCAGAGGCCCTCGCCGGCCGCGCGCAGCTCCGCGCCGGCGGCCAGCACGCCTGGCGCAGGGATGCGCAGCCGTCTCCCGTCCAGCGCATCCACCACCACCGCCGCACCCGTCAGCGCCTGCGCACAGGCCAAGGCGGCCTTTTTGTGTGATGGCGCACCTGGAAGGGTGTGCACTAAGAGGGCGCGGCGCCTCCAGCGTAGCAACTCCCAGGCCGTGCTTGTCAGCACCACTGCATGCCGCTGCAACCCAGGGTGCACACTAGAGGGCCTCTGTGACTACCCCATGGGCTGCTCTTCCTGGCCCAGTGCACATGCACCTTCAATGTGCAACCACTCACGCATCTACTCCGCCTCTCTCCGAGTGTGCGTGCGCACGGCGCCCTACCGCATGCACTGCTGTCACTGCTAGCGGTGTGGCCGCCATGCCTGCCCGCTGGCGGCCATGCCTCCAGCCTCCCTCCGCATCAGGCAAGTGCAGCCGCTGGACGGCGCGCCTGGTGCAGCGGCACGGCCGCGCGGCAGTGCAGGTCCTGGCCGCGGCGCTCAAAGCGCGTGTGCTCCAGGACGCGCAGCTCGTAGATGACGTCCCCAGGCCGCGACCCTTCGTCCGGCTCGGCCTGCCATGCAGGGCCGCCAGACCCTCACAAGCTCCGTGGCAAGCTGGTGTCACGGCGCGCAGCTGGCTGCGCATGCCGAGTCTGTCGCAGCGCCTGTGTCAGTCTGCCCATGCGCGTCGCAATGTGACAGGAGGGTGCCAGACGCCTCTCAGGGCCTCTCGTGTGCACAAAACATCCATATTCGAGTGCGCAGAACATCATATTCCGAGCTATGCAGCAGCCTTCCTGGGGCATGCAAGCTCTCATTGCCCAGGCAGCATCGGACGCTTCTCCCTCTTGAGCTGGCTCCATGGCAAGCACACATCAGACACGGCCATGCAAACACGCCGCCACAGGCGCGCTGCTGGGGCGACCTGCCCGGGGAAGACGAAGCGCAGCCCGGCCGCCGCGCCGGGCGGCACGCGCATCACGAGGTCGAGCGGGGCAGGGCCCGGGTCGTCCCGCGCGCGCGCCAGGCGCGGCGCGCTCTTCACGCAGCCGGCGTGCACCTCCTCCAGCGTGCAGTCCAGCCAGCGCTGCGCGCACCACATCTGTTCAGCTCAGAATCAATGTATCACTCCACTGTGACAATATGTCGAGTGAAGGGTGCAGGTCAATATAACAGCATGGTCAGTTGCATACGTGCACTTACAGCAGGTTGAAGCCTGGCACGTGTCTCCAGCAGCACTGCTGTTGCCCATACTTCTTCTGCTAATATAGGTTGGGGATGCAAAGAGGGATGCCCAGGGGTCTGGGTCCGCACGAGCTCCGGCTGGCCGCGCGGCTGCTGCTTTGGACCGGTGCACTCCTCAATGGCGCGCTCCACCTCTGCGAAATTCCATGAGAGCTACTTGCTGCTCCCGCCGTACCATGCAAACGCGTGGCTGTATTACAGAAACCAGAAACCAGCCCTAGCTGGATCGGGACTGAAACTGGCGGGCGTGCCGCGCGCTGCCTCCAAGCGGTCATCAGTGCCAAAGAAGTCTCGAAAGACCGTCAGTGGGTCCGTGCATGTGCCAAGCAGTTCCGGAGCCTCCTCACTGGGACCTGGGTGTCCGTAGCAACACGCTCCCTGTAAGCAAGGGCCGTCCAGCCAATGCCTGCTCTGTGAACAAGGTCACAACACCGAGCGGGCGCCGCACCAGCGTGCGAGAGCGCTGAATAGGCTTGGCAAAGCTGCGCAAAGCGGTGTGCGGATGCGAGGCTGTCCCCTCGCTTTCTGCACAGCTCCGGGGCTGCAGACCTGAACCTGTTTCAGGGCGGCTGCAAAGGTGCTGAGTGGGCGCTCTGCTATGAATGCAGGTCATCTTCAACACCCATAGCAAGGAAAGCATGGCACCAGAGGCCACGCACGAGTTCTTGATGTCGTCGAGGGTAGCCGCCCTGCATGAGCGACGTCCTGGTAAGACAAAGATTGGGTCTGCTTGCACAGACTGCCATGCAGTCTGCGTGCAAGTGTCTTGCCTGCCCTGCGTCTTAAAGCGCACCGAGTGAGTTTGAGAACAGCGTAGAAGTCCATCAGTTGACTTGCTGCGGTCCTATGCTGCGCTTACGGGAAAAGGAGCAAAAGATGGAGTGCATTCCAACCGGGGTGTAACGCTGCCTGTCCAAGAGGGTTCTGCTACCGCGACCGCTTCCGTACATGTGCATGCTGCGAACGCTGGAACTGCTTTCCTCCATATACGATTGTGTTTCCACGATGCCGGGAGTGCGTTCGACTGTAAATGTGCAGCATGGGCCGTCTGATCCCGTCACTGCGGCAGTGCGGCTGGCGCCCACAGGCGCAGGTATGCAAGCTGTGGAGGCGGTTGTCCAGTGCTACCTCTCTTGTTGTACACCATACGAACCACAAAATCGGACCGTCAGACTGGCCGGGACTGACAAACAGGCATGCGCTCAAGCTCTGCGACATGCCGCAGACGCTGCCGACAAGCAGCACTGTTGCATGCACAGCCGCGACCCGCCTACACAGCGCCCGCGTCGCCGTCGTGCGGATCGGGCGGCCTGTCGTCCGGCGCCTGCCGGGAGCTGCTCGCCGGGCTGCCAGCCGCCGCTGGGCCTCCCGCGCTCGCACCGCCTGCCCCGGCAGGGCTCAGCCGCGGGACACCGGCGCCCCATTCGGAAACGCCGGCCGCAGGGCTGGCCGACGCAGGCACGCCCGGGCACGGCGGCACACGCCTGCGGCGGGCGCCCCAGGCGCTGTCAGCAGCGCCAACGCGCAAACTGACTCTCAGACACATTGCCGTGAGCGTGCTGGCGCTTACGGCGGCCGCTCGTGCGCCCTCCTCACGGCGCGCCTGCGTTTGAGCTGCGAGCTTGAGCCGCTTCTCTGTGGCAGCGGCAGACGCCGCCCCTCGAGCGCACAGTAGCGCGGAGGAGCACGGGCGCTGCCCGAGGGCAGGGAAGCGCAGACTGCATGCGCATGAGCAATCCAGCAAGGTCGCCAGCCTGTCCCGCTTGCTGAAGCCTGCACCGAGGGCGGGCACGCCCATGCACGTTCGCCCTCCGCCGTGCGCCTTGCGCAGCGAGCGCGCGGCCGCGCCTCACTCACGCCCCCTACCCATGCCAGGGCGGCCGGCGCCGCGAACTGCCCGCGGCCGCACCAGGGCGCGGGCGGCGTGCCCTCGCGCGGGCCGCTGCGCGGCGTCGGCGGCGGCAGCGCGGCCATGATGCTGTGGATGTCGGCATATGCGGCGCGCATGGTCGCCAGCGCGCTGCGCGCGCGCCGCTCCCCCGCCGCCAACCTCTCCGCCTGGCGCTCGGAGGTCGCCAGCGCCTGCCGCAGCGCTAGGGTTAGGGTGAGACAGCCGCGGCGGGCCGGGCGTGAGCGGTGCGCCCGCTGGCAGGCGCGCATCTCCGCCGCCTTGTGGCCCTGCCGCGCTCCCGGCATGCGGAGCGGCCGGGGCGCATGCGCGCGGCAGCGACGCGCCCGCACCACCGCTCAAGCCGGTGCGCCAAATCTGTACACACCCGAGCAGGACATGCCCACCAGGCGTCGCGTCTCGCTCATGCAGTCCTAAAGCAGACTTTACGTGCTGTGCCAGGGCACGCCTGGCCCAGCGCGGCCTCGCGCGCCTCGGCCGCGGCGGCACGCGTGTCGGCGGCAGCGCGCGCTGCGCGCTCGCCCGCCAGCGCGCTCGTCGCAGCGGCCGCCTGGGCGCCCAGCCGCGTCGCCAGCGCCGCAGGCGAGCCCGCGCCCGCGCCGCCCGCGCCGGCGGCGCGCGCCAGCGCTGCCGCCATCTCCGCACGCTCCCTGCGCGCAGCGACAGCGTGCTGCAGGTCCCAATTGGAGAGTGGAGACATCACAATAATGGTTGCATTTGCTAGGGCCTCAAACGTATCCGAAGCGGGAGCGTGGACCCGAGCCCCGCGTCACCCGCTGCTCGCCAGGCCCATGGGCGGGCGCCCAGCAGCAAGGGCAGGCGTGCGCGCGGCGCCCGGTCCCGCTGTGCGCCTGTCTGCAGCGCTGCAACTTGGGCCATGCACTCGACGCGGCGCCCAACCCCTGACCATCGGCCAGGACTCTGCCTGCGCTCTGGCGTCCGCGGAGCTGACATTCGTACCGGTTCGCCGCGCGCGCCTCCCGGCACGCGGACCTGCAACCGCGTCGCAGGGAGCGCGCTGGGAGGCGCGCGTGGCTGACCAGCATGAACGCAAGCTCGCCGGACGCTTCCGCAGACAGCCTGGCCGCAGGCGGCAGCCGCCCGGCCGGGGGCCGCTGGCAGCGCATGCGCGCCGCCCCCGCGGCCCTGCCCGCAGCCACGGGCCCGCTGCAGGGCGCTGGGGCGCGCACCGTTGCAGGTCCGCCGCGTGCGCCTCCCAGCGCGCAGCCTCCTTGCGCTGCCGCCGCGCGTCCACGGCCGCGCGCGCGGCCTCCACGCGCGCGGTCGCCAACGCGTCGCCGGCCGCCTCGGCGGCCGCGCGCTCGGCGGCCGCGCCCGCCTGCGCCGCCGACAGCTCCGCCAGCAGTGGGCCGCGCGACTCGGCGCGCGCAAGCTCCAGCTCCCTGCCGGCGCGGCGACCTCAGGGGTTGTATGGGCTCTGAAGCAGGCCGGTCCGGCGCAGCCGCGCAATTTGGCGAGCTCCTTGCTGGCGCAGTGACTTTATGTTTTGAGCGGGCGTTCAAGCTCCCGGTCCGGCCCAGCAGCGCTCGCGGCTGAGTGTGTCCGCGCGATGCCATGTCTGGCAGCAACTCCTTCCGCGCCGCACCGTGCCTGCTCTCCGTGCAGGGTGTCATGTGGAGTGCAGGCGCAGCATATCGAGGGTTACGATAGGAAGAGACCCTGTCCTGCGGCCACAGATGGCGAATGCGCATGTGCGCTGGGGCCCTCTTCAGGCCCTAAGAACCTGCTCGCACAGCTGCCTACTGCAACAAGGACGCATGCTTACCCGCGGGCACGTGCGCGCGGACAGACAATGTTAGGGCAGGGTTGCACCGCTCCAGGGCGGCCAGCTGGCGGCGCAGCGCGTCCGCGCTGCCGCGCGTGTCGCGGTTGACAACGGCACGGTTGCGGATGCACTTGGCGCGCGCGGCAAACTCCAGCGTCGAGCGCGTCTCGCTCGCATGCTCGGCCGCGGGGGACACCGCGGCCACGATCACCGTGCGCGCGTTGCCGCCGAGGCAGTCCTGGAGCGCGGTGCACGGGTAAAGGGCACGCTGGGACAGTTGAGCATGGGCATGAAGCCAGACGTGCAGCGCCTTGCAGTGAATAATACAGTGCCGCTCAGCAGCGCCGGCGTCTGAACTGCCGATCGGACAGCCGCGTCTGTCGTACGCAGCGCCTCGGGATGGTGGGGCAAGACCTGTGCAGCCTCAAAGCTGCACTTCCTGCTCCACAAAGTCGAGGATCCATGGCGGCTTGGTGCCATACCTTGAGTAGGGTTAGGTCAATGCACGCCCTGCGCGCCTGCAGTAGGAAGGTGAGGCGCGAGTCGCGGAAGGGCACGTGGTGGCGCGCGGCCGGCCCGCGCCGCTGCTGCTCCGCCAGCTCCGCGATCACGCGCCCCAGCGTAGTCAGGCTGGCATTGATCGCGGCCGCCTCGCGCAGCTGCGCGCCGACCGCGCCGCTCGCGCGCGCGCGCTCCGAGCCTGCGCACGGCGTGAAAACGCTCGGGCCCGCGCCGCGCTCGCGCCGCTCCCGGCGACGGCGGCGGCCGCGGCGCCAAGCCCGGTGCGCTCCGGCCGGCGAGCGTGGTGCAGCGGCCGCCAAGCGGCGCATGCCGGCGCGCGAACGCACGGGACAGGTGTGACCCTGGACCCTGCTGGCGGCCTGCGCGGGCGTGCTGGTGTGCTGCGGCCGAGCCGCCCGCCGGCCTGCTGCTGGCTTTGGCTGCGGGGAGTCGCGTCATGTGGGGGTCCACCGTATTAGAAGCGGGAGGTGCACGACGGCACGCTGCTGCGCCGACAAGGCTGCACACAACCGGTCGGGCCCAGCGTGACTGCGCCAGTGGGCTGAGCGCCATGGCGGCGTCGGCTCGGTGCGCCGCGCACCGGCCAAATCCACCAGGTTCAGGCGCGACGAGCGCACGGTCGACAGGCCGCCCTCCTCCAGCCGCACACTCTCCACCTGCGCGCGCCGCGCGCGCCCGGGCCTAGGTTTGAGGGTATGTACCCTATACCCTATATGGTGCAGCCCTCAGCCTGTGCTCTGATTTGCAGGCGCCGGGCGGCGCAAGCGCCGCCGCGGCGCTCGGGCGCCGGGCGGCTCGTGCTGCGCGCGCGCCATGCCGCGGCCGGGCGCGCCTGGCAGGCGAGCACGGCGTGCGAGCGGCTGCTGTCGGCGTTCGCCGCGGTCGCCGCGCTGCGGCGGCGCTCCGCGCCGCACGCAATCAGCGCCATAGCGTCCTCACCTGCGGGCGCCCGGCACTGGTCCATCTGACAAAACAAAATGGGCAGCTTGTCATCGTCATGTTGTGTACCAACTTGGGTCCACTAATAGAGAAATCGTGACATCTGATTGACTTTATCCAAACGGCGGGCAAGCGGGCGTGCGGCCGCGCACAGTTGAACACATCACGCTCCTCCAGGCCCTCGACGAAGGCGCCGCGCGCCGCGTCCTGGCGCAGCGCAAGCGGCGGCCCGCGCGGGCGCAGCAGGTCGGCCAGCTCTTCGCGGTAGATCTCCAGGTAGGTGCAGCGCACGCTGCAGCGCAGCTTCTCCCGGCCCTGCCCCCGCGCGTGCGTGCGCTCGGCTCCGACAGGCGACAGGACCAGGGTGGCATCAACTGAGGCCAAGAGCGGCAAAGCTCACAAATTGCCCTGACGGCACGTCCGGCGCAGAGCAGCGCCGGACATGTGCTCATGGGCGGCACGCTGTGAGCGCGGGGGCGAGCCATCGAGCGCGGCAGCGGCGGAGGCGTGCAAACAGGTGGCCTGGGTGCGAGAGGGGCGGCGCGCCAGGCGCGTCTCCTCCTGCGCGATGCGCTCGAACAGCGCGTCGAAGATCCGCGGCGCGAGGCCGCGCTGCGCGCCGCGGGCGCACGCGTCTTAGCTGAGCGGCCCGCAATGCACATGCTCTGCGTGGGCGCTGGCGCCATGTGCGCGCGCGGGCGCCTTGCCTTGCGGCCGCCGCCCTGCGAAGCGCGCTCGCGAGCCGCCCCCGGCGCCTGTTTCATGGCAGGGCCCCTGCCCTCCAAGGCGCACCAGACCAGGACATGCGCCGAGAACGCGCGAGCATGCGAGCACATGGCAACTGCCACAAGAGGTCTCTCTGGTGCCAGTGGCTTGCCGGATAGAACCACGCATGCCCAAAGGGGGATGCGTTACCTGGTCCGCGTCGGCTAGCAGCCCCGTCATTGTGTACGTCTTGCCGGAGCCTGCGCGCGGCTCCGCACACATCTGCAGCCAACTGCTGCGTCTGCAATGATGCCTGGGCACCTGCCATGCAGGCAGAGGCGATCTATAGGCTTTGGCAATCCACATGGACAAGCAAACCATAGAAATTTTGTTCTGAGGCTTGTCAGGCAGCATCACAGCACGGAAGGCTGGGGAACCATGCGCAGGACCGCCGCCGCAGTGCTGGGGAGGAGCACCTGTCTGGCCATAGGCGAAGATGGACGAGTTGAGGCCAGCCATGCAGTGCTCCACCACGGGCAGGCCGACCACTGCCGTCCGCACAGCGCGCGTGAGCCCTCAGGCTGGACGGCAGCTGAACAGGCCGGAGGGCGGCCCCAGGGCCGGCCACGCCCGCAGCCATGGCTGCCACAGGGCGGCACAGGCACCGCCGCTGGCCGCACAATAGGTGTGGCCGCACTCCACAGTGCTGTGACACCACCGAGCCAGCGGGCGAAGCCACCGCCGAACGAAGAGGGGGTTCAGATACTGTGCCAAACAAGGCACTCACTAGCAGACCCTAGCTACCAGAGCTCTCCTCCCGGCAGCCCAAGTGCCCCCGCGTGCCCCTTCTGGGACCGGTCGCTGCCAGGGCGCACGCTGGAAGACGTCATCCTGCGCAGCATCGGCGCCCAGCACAGCGTCAAATTGCAGCGTGTCGCGGCGCCGCGGCTCATGCCCCGCGCCGTCGGCCTCCAGCGCCTGCCCCGACCGCTGCTCCAGACACGCCGGGCCTGCGCCCGCGCGCCCGCGCCGCCTCAGCGCTGCCCGCTGGTCACTCGGTCCCTGCTTGGCCTGTACCCTTGCTCCATGCATGTGGGCAGCATGCCACTGCAGAGCCACCACTGCAGGGGCCTTGAAATACGCTCTGTTGAGGCATGCCTGTGTCTGTTCAACCGTGCGTGCCAAGCAGCGGCGGCCGCACTGAAAACAACCACGCCCGCGGGCGGTCAGCGAGACGCGTCGCTCGAGACTGCTAAGCGTGGCGGCCAGCCTGGTGCATGGCTTCGCACGCTGATCCAGGCCACATGCCGGGCATCTGTGCAGCCCGTTTGAGACCCCGCATGGCGGCCATCGAGCGCACCGGCGGCCGCCTCGTCCGGCGTGACGGGCCTGATGCGGATCACGACCTGGGCGCGCGCGGCCCCACGCCGTTACTGGCTGCACGAGCCCGTCACGCCGACCGGCTGCGCTAGTGCGACTTTGTAGATTGAGCGGGTGCTGGCACGGGGCGCATGCTCTGAAGCACACAGACGCTGCTGCCCGCTCTGAGGACACACGGGTCATCTGCTGTAACAGCCGCTGCAGGGCCCCCCCCCCCTCCCCGACAAATCTGTCATTCCGGGACCGCGCGGGAAGCACCTTCACGTTGTCGCTGGAGCTCGCGGCGGCGGCGGCCTCGCCCGTGCCGGCCTCCGCCGCTGCGGCGCCCGCCTCGGGCGGCGAGGTGCTCGCCGAGCGCTCCGCCGCCTCGCGCCGGCCGCGGGCGCTGCCGGGCGTGGCTGGCTCCCCCGCTGCGCCCCTGCGCGCGGAGCGTGGGCCACCTGAGCAGCCACGGTCGGGTTGGTCTCGCGGCCTGGGTTCTGGTGCCGGTGCTCGACCTGGCAACGCCTGTGTGCCTGTGCCTCAAAGCTGGGTTGCACTGCCACATGCATATGCCCCGCCGCAGCGCGCTCAGGGGTCCGTGCGCTGCCCCACGGCTCAGGAGAGGCGGACCCTGCACGGTCCTGGCCACAAGTGGCATTGTGGGCTGGTGGACGCGGGGCGGGCGGGCACCTGGGCGTGGCAGGGGGCTTGCCGGGCCGCTTGGCGCTCGAGGCCGGCACCAGCGTCAGGGGCGGCGGGCGCCGCGCGGTGCAGGGCGTCCTCGCTGGCTGCGACAGGCATGAACCTCTTATAGCTGACCTCTGATAATTAACTTGCGTTATACGCCCACACTCACTCTTTACTATCGCTGTTGAGGCACGCACGTCCCGCGCAGAGAGGCATGGCACCGCCAGGCTTCCCAAAAGGCTGCGTGGGCCGTATCGCTGCCTGGCACCCAGCCTGCCGGCCTATCGCACGAGTGTTACCTCATCGACCGGGATCACCCCAGCATCTTGCTATATACCTGAAACTCACGGCCTTGGCCCCTGGGCGCCGCGCCAAAGGCACAGCGACGGGAAGCGGCTTGCGGACGTACCGTGCCGCTGGCTGCCGGGCCGCACGCGCGGTCGCGCTGCTGCGCCTTGGCACGTGCGGGCGTCGCGCTGCCCGGCGCGCCACCCTGGTCCGCACATTTCGGCGCCGGATGCGCTGCAAGGTTCTCCGGTCCGCGTGCGGCGCGCCGGCGCCGCGCCGGCGCGCCGCGCGTGGGCGAGTTGAGGTCGGCCTGCGTGGTATCGCCGAGCGTGCCTCCTGTTTCGTTCGCGCCCTCCATCGCTGCTCGCCCTGGCGAAGGGCCTTGCACCCCTGGTCTCTTTTGCGGCTCCTTGTATCACCCAGAGGTGATCATCAGCTTGGAGCTGCTGCTGGAACCCTGCTGGTTGCAGGGCTCAAGGACTGCTGCTGCTGCTCCAGGCAAGTTGTTTTCGCTGCTACTTCTGAGCCTCCTCCTGATCTGTAACCGCTGGCTGTGAGCTGTTGTTGCGTGCGGCACACAGCTCCTGCGCTCGGCGTGGTGCTAGTCTGCCTGCACAGACGCACCGACGCTGCGGTGGCGTGATGGCGCGCAGTCAAAGTGCCGCTGCCTGTCGCCCGGCATAGCGTCAATGCGACGCGCACTGCCGATGTGCACCGCTGCTGCGGCGCGCGACGTCAGGCTGCACTCCCCGTCGTCGCTGCGCAACAGGGACCCGATCCTCGCCGTGCTGCGCCGCGTGCTGCCACCTAGCGGCCTCGTCCTGGAGGTCGCATCCGGCAGCGGCGAGCATGTGGTTCACTTTGCGCCCACGCTGCCCGGCCTGCGCTGGCTGCCCAGCGATGCGGACCCCGAGGCCTGCGACAGCATCGCGGCCTGGACGCGCGACGCCGGCGTCGGCGCGCAAGTGCTGCCGCCGCTGTGCTTTGATGCCGCGGAGCCCTGGCCGCCGCTGGAGCAGCCGCTCGCGGCGGTGCTCTGCATCAACCTCGTACACATCGCGCCGTACGCGGCCTGCGAGGGGCTGCTCGCGGGGGCGGCGGCGGCGCTGCTGCCCGGCGGCCCGCTCTGCCTGTATGGCCCGTTCTTCGGCGGCGGCGGCGGCGACGCGCCCAGCAACGTGGCCTTCGACCGCATGCTGTGCCGCCAGGACCCGGCCTGGGGCGTGCGGCGGCTGCAGGACGTGGAGGCCTCCGCCGCGCGCGCGGGCCTGCAGCTGCGCGAGCGCTTCGAGCTGCCGTCCAACAACGCCATGCTTGTGTTCGGGAAGGGGTGACCCTGCTGCTGCGGGCGGCGCCTGCTGCACGTGCAGTCATTGGGAACGCATGCAGCCAAATGAGTATTGAGCACTGTGTCTCCCCCTGGACTGTTCAGGGAGGACGTGAGGATCACCACCTGACTGTACGCATGCCTGCATGCGCCTGCTAGCTGAAGTACGTATGTGATGTAAGACACATGAGACATACCTATGATCATGTGGAAGCAAAGGTCGGTGCGTCAATGCTGGATGTGTTCATGCGTTGCACACAGCCCAAGTGTGGGATCCATGCTGCTCATTGCCTGTTTGCAGCCTCCTCGCAGTTGCAACTGCAAGCATAATGCAAATACTTCTGCTCAGAGGTTGCAAAAAGGCATGCGTGCCCCGAAGGTATGAAGCAGACCTCATAAGTCGCCTGCAGCATTGGCACTTGGCAGGCCAGGCAGCCTGGGCCCCTGGGACAGCGCTCGTTGGCAGCAGCGGCGGGCGGCCGCCCGCGCGCGCATCATGGAAGCTCAGTCGATGGAGCTCACGCCGCACCAGGCGTCGTGCTGCACTCGCCGGTAAGCACGAAATTGGTCATTCGTGCGACAATTATTTGCATGATACACCATGGCCGAGAGGCTCCCACATACACCTACACAGGGCCGTGTCGACCCTCAAGAGCCCACATGGTGGTTATGCGGAGCAGGCAGGCACCTGGTCGTCGATGTCGCGCAGCGCGGTCCAGACCGCCGAGTTGACCTTGAAGCCCGACCCGAAGGACAGCTGCCACAGGCGCTGCCCGCGCTTCACGCCCTGGCGGCTCTCCACGAACGACCAGGCGTACCTGCGCGCCGGCGCCCGCGTCAGCGCGGCAGCACGCGCTCAACTGCGGACACGGCGGCAAGGCCCCGTGCTGATGGACGCCTGGCAAGGACCTTCTGCCTAGGCAGCAGGACAACGGCATGCTCCATGGGGAGCGCGCCGGTACCAAGAAGCAAAAGCAAAGCCTGGCAGGAGCGCGGCCCCATGCATGCAGCAATAGGACAGCGGCATGCTTCAGGGGGAGCGCGCCCGCACCAGGCGCAGCAAGAGCACAGCCTGGCAGGAGTGCTGGGGTATAGGGTAACGCGCAGCGCACCACGTGGAGGCAGAGGACGTGTTGCCGAAGCGCAGGAAGGGCTCCACCATGGGCGCCTCTTGCGCGGGCGTCAGCAGCAACTGCTTGGATACCTGCGCGCACCCGCGTGCGCTCGGCAGCAGGCCGCAGCAGGAGCGCGGCAGCACCGCGGAGCACGCGCCCATGCATGCCGCTCGGCAGCGAGCGCTGTGCACAAGCCCCGCGCATGCCCGGCATCTCAGCGGCCCTTTCCATGAGCAACAGCTCGATCATGCAGGCCGGTCCCGGGCATGCGGCGAGTGGATTAGGTGGCTGGTGCATAAAGGGGAACAGGGCGGAATGGGGCATGTGAGGTGTGCGGGGCCACCTCGCCGATGACGGCCTTGCCGCCGGGGTGGATGAGGAAGTGCGCGATGGCGGTCTTGAAGTCAGGGTTGTAGGGCTTGAGCGCGTGCATGCCCAGCACCTGCGCTCCGTGTAGCGCGGTGGACAGCATGCATGTCCGGGGGCACCCTCGCTAGGCTTCGAAACCTGACGACTGAAACTGCAGGCCTGCGCACTCTGCCTGGCAGACGAGTTTAGGGTGCGGCTCTTGAAGGCAACCGGTCGCAGCTATTGTTCCAGCTGCAATTCGCCAGCCTGATGCCTGATGCGATCCGACACGCCGGGCGCGCCTTGCGCGCAAACGCATTGGCGGCGTAGAGGATGAGCTCCGACGCGGGCAGGATGCGCGGCGCGAGCGTGGTGATGTTGGCGCGCAGCGCGCGCCCGGCGACGCCCATCAGGTCGCGCGAGATGCGCATGCCCAGCACGCCCTGGTCGTCGTCGCGCTGCATCACGCAGCTGCGCCCGCAGGCCACAGCCGCTGCAGCCGCCGGCGGCGCTCTTGGTTGTGCAGGGGCGGATTGCAGCGAGCCGGGCAGGCATGCGTGCGAGCGCGGGACGTGAACTGCCAGTGGGCTGGAACGCGCGTGCGCAGTGTGCCGCTCGCGGGGTTGCAGACGTGCGTCATGCGGTCAGCTCTCGGGCATCGGTGGCATCGTGTGTGGGCGGCTCTCTGAAGGGCCTCTGCAGCGCGGCCGGGCAGGGTGAGGGTCGGGGCGCGCGCTTGTACGCGACGTCGTCGGCGCCCAGGTGCGTGCGCGCGACGTGGTCGAGGCGGTACTTGGCCAGGTGGCGATCGCCCGGCCGGTTGGACAGAAGCGCGGCCACGCCGCCCAGGCGGAAGAGGCAGTTGGTGATCAGGCAGCTCTTTAGGTTGCCTGCGCGCGGCGCGCGCGCGCGCCCGCTGCGCCGGGCCCGGCCCGGCCGCGGCGCCGCCCGCCTGAGCGGCCGGCGCTGGCAGACATGCCGGTCAACATAGACTCTGTGCCCCCGTTCCGAGTCACGAGCGGTGTCTGAAGGTGCAGGGCGGACGCCCCACAGCGCCATGCGCATGCTCATGCACGACTCTGGCAGTGACCCAGACCAACAAAGGCCTGCAGGAGTGCAGGCCGCGGGGAGCGGAGGCTTGGGGTTAGGGGTAGGGTAGGGCTAGGGAAGCGAGAGGTGGCGGGCCATAGTACAGGTTGTCCAGGATGTTCTCGGTGCCCACGATGAGCACGCGCATGCCCGCATTGCTCTGCGCGCCCCGCCGCGGCGCGCGCGCCTCAGCGCTTGCCGGCCTGCCTGGCCGCTGGCGGAGCGACAGCAACGTGCGCAAAGGGGAAATCACAGGCCGAGCACTCCCTGCCCTGAGCGTCTGTAGGCGGCCGCTCGGGCTGCAGGCACGCACAGCAGCGCCCAAAGGTCGTCCACGCCTACCGCACAAGCAATCTTTTCACACCATGCAAGCTGGAAGCGCTGTGACAGGCTTGCTCAGCTTGATGCTCCTGCTGCACCCAAACCCGATGGCACCCCATCCTCCTGTCCATTAAGCAACAGGTCGCGCACAGACGAGAATGCTGCCGCGCGCGGGGCGGCGGGGTGCGCGCCCGCATGAGGTGGTGCGCCAGGTCCAGCGCGATCAGGCCGGCCGAGCAGCCCATGCCGCCGAGCGAGTAGGTCAGCGTGTCCGGCCGCATGCCGAAGCGATTGACCAGCAGCGCGCTGAAGGACGGCGTGGGCGCGAATGTGCAGCAGTTGGTGACCACCGCGTCGACATCCGCTGCGCGCAGGCCCTGCGCGCGCGCGCGCGCCAGGCCGCTCGCGCGGCCGCGGCCGCTGGCCATGCCGGCCTTGCATGCAATTTCCCTGCCTGCAGACCTGCTCCCCTGCTGAGCTGCTCAGCCGGCAAGGTCGCAATACTGCCGCCGTGCTTCCCCTCACGCACATACTGCATGGCGTCGACCTGGGCATGTGTGTCGGTTTGCACGACGTCGGCGGGCGGGCGCGCGCGCGCGCGCGCGCGCGCGCGGGGGCGCCGGGGCCGCGCCGTGCGGAAGAGCACGTGCTGCACGCAGGCGACGAGCACCGACTCGCTCTCGGCGCGCTTGTTGGCGTTGCTCTGCACCACGTCGCGGTACTGGCCCGCGTGCACCTCTGCGCGGCGCGCCGCCCCGCGTCATGCGCCGGATCAGGCGCGCGGTCGCGCGGGCCAGCACGCGCAACGCGCACAGCCGTCGCTTCCAGCCGCCCGCCTGCATGCATGCCGTGTGGGCCCAGGGCAGATCTGGCTGTCCATAGATGCCTGCCGTCCTACCACGCGGCCATATGTCTAAATATGCCCCAGCGTCTGCACACGCTTCTCCATCATCGTGCATCAGCACAGGCTATGTTGCCTGTCTTTGACGAGAGGGCACAAAGCGCGCGCCGCCGCGCATTGCGGGACCCCGCGCAGCGCACCGTCGGGCAGGTAGCCGCAGGTCGGGTGGCCGAGGCCCGACGCGTCGATGATCTTGCTCATGAAGCTGATGCTCTCCTCCGTGTACGCCTGCTCGGTGCGCCGCTGACCGTTAGTCTAGCCATGCCTCCGAATCGGGCAGCCTGCGGAGGGGCGGCCTGTGAGGCTGCATGCTGGCTTGGGGTGGTTTATGACTTGCAGGACGCAGGGCCACTTCGCTGAACCCATGCACAAACACACAAAACGGCTGTACAAACAGGACGGGAACAGGTTTAGCGCATAAGAGTCAGTTCTTGGCTCAAACTTGTTGGGTCTGGAAAAACCCACTTGCCTACTCATGAGCCTGCATGCACAGATGCAAAGTGACAAGTGGGCAATGCACGACGCGCTCATGCATTGCCAGCAGGAGTGTGCAATGCGGGGAGCGCACCCCACACCGCCGCACCTGCGCACAAACGGCATATTAGTAGGTCGCACACACGAGGCCAAGCCGCGCACAGCTGACGCGGGAGTGCGGAGAAGGTGTGATGCTCGGCAGGATCAGGTGAAGGTGCAAAGAGAACAAGCAGAGCAAGCCATCACAGTGTTTGATGATGCGCACACCCCTTTCATGTAGGTCTCCTTGAACACAGCCATCCTGCGCAGCCGCCGCGCGCCGTCAGCCCCGTGCTCGTGCGCCAGTGCGGCTCTGCAGCGCAAGGCGGCCTGCCAGGTGCCTGGCCGCCTGCAGTCGGCAGCGCATGCCGTGGGAGCGCCGGCAGAGCGCTTAAGGCTGGGCACACACCGCTGCGGCGGGCTGAAGGCGTAAAAGTCGAGCAGGTACTGCGCGCGGCGCCGCCGCATGAGCCACAGCGCGGCCGCCGCCAGTACGGCGGCGGCGGCGAGCAGCGCGGCGAGCAGCGCGGGCAGCTGCCCGCGCGCCTGCGCGCGGCCGCTCGCCTGTCTGGGCGAGCGCTCAGGGGACGAGCTGGTGAACACGCCGCAGCACAGCGGATGTTTGCACAGCCGGCTGTCCCCCTGTGCGCATGCGAGCCACCCCCTGTGACTCTCCGCATGCAAGCCTGTCAAAGCAAGCGGCGCAGCGAAGCAGACGCCGGGCAGCTTCAGCCAAGGCGGCCCTGCTACCTGCCCGCCCAGTGCATGTGAGCCTTGCAACCCAAGTCGCCCCGCTCGCAGTGTTCAAGCACGCCCTGCGTTCCAGCAGGCGGGCGGCCTGGCTATGTGCTACAGCATTAAGTCGTGCGACCCGCGGGGCAGACAAGCTTGCACGCGCGACCACCGCCTAGCGACGCAGCCGCGCGCTCAAGCACCCCCGGCCGCTGCAGCGGCGCACCAGTGCAGCGCCGGCCGTGACCTGCTGCGCGGCCTGGTACAGCCACGCGCGCGTCGCGGACGCCTGCGCCTGCGCACTGGCACGCCCGAAGTCGGCGCGCGCGCCTCGCCGCGCCGCGCGCGCCGCCGAGCACATGCGGGCACGGCGCTTGCGCTCACGCAGCCACGCCAGCGGGACCAGCAAGCATGGATAAGATCCGCTTCAGCCAGCCAGCTAATGAATCAGGTTCCGGCACAAGCAGTCCTGGGGCTGCATGCAGCGCGCGCCGTCCTGCCATGTCCTGCGTACGTCAGAGTGCACGCAGGTGCTGCCTGCGAGCGTCACCTGTTCCGATGGCGAGAGCCAGAGCAGCGCCGCGTCGCGAGGACACGGGCCGCGCACCACGCTGAGCGCGAGCGGCAGCAGCACGAGCACGCCGAAGTGCTTGCACAGGAATCTGAAGCCGATCAGGGCGGCCTGCGGCGCGAAGGCCTGCCGCTGGCCTGCGGGCGCGCGCTCGCCGGCACCCCTGTCAGCGCACCCACGGGCCCTCCTGCGGACGGGCACCCGCAGGCCATGCGGAGCGGCGCTGCAGCGCTCTCGTCGGCGTGCATGCATGCACGCGTGTTGTGCGCGCGGGCGGCGGCAGGCGTCGCGAGCGGAGCCGAGCGGCGCTGCATGTCTGTATCTACCTGCTCCAACCCCAGGCGGCCGCCCTTGCTCTCCTGGCACCCGGCATGCGGCCGCCCGCGCACCTGCTATGCCACTGGGCGCGGGTGGCAGATCGCCGTCGCCGCCTCCATGCTTAGCCATGGGGCGCTGCTCTGTAGGTGACAGGACACGGAGCTTGAGCGGCCTCCTGCGTGGTGTCCCCAACGAGGGCTGACGCCGCTGCTTGCTGGGACAGCAGGGACCGGCAGCGCCCGCAGGGCACGCGCCTGTGCCGGGGCCGGACGCGCGCTGTGCTGCAGGGGTGCAGGGCCTGTCTGCAGAGGGATACCACGTGCTGGCGGCCTCTACCTGGCCATGGGATTGCAAGTGAGCAGGGCTAGCTGGCCAACTGATTTCTGGGTGCATCCAAGGCTGGGTGACAGAGGGCAGGGTGTGCGGGGTGTGAGCTTGTTGGCCTTGTGTGAGGCCCTGGTCAGGGCCAGTGATTACCCTGCCGCAGCTAGGCTCATTGCACATCTTGCTATGGCCACTCTGCGGCAGGCGCATTCTGGGACGCACCACTCTCCAGCCTTTAGCAGGCCTCCTGGGCCTGGCCAAGCGGCAGCCGCCACGCTGACATCCGGTTTGCGCCCCCACTCACACGCGCTCTGAAGCGCACACGCACCACAAGCACGCAGGCCCGCCCCGAGCAACAGGGCGGTTAGTGTACACAAAACGGCGGGGCCGTGGGTCATCCTGCCTACACCCGCGCAAGAAAAAAACATTGCCGCCACGCGCCCGACCCCCTTTCGCGGGAGCAGGCGCATGTGCCTTCCCCCGCTCTAGAAACGTCCTAAGACTCTGCGAGCCGCCGCGCTGGCGCCATGCGCGCGACCAGGTGCAACCGTTTACCATGCCCGCGCCCACGCGCGTGCATCTCTGCAGACGCGCGCGCCACGCGAGGCACCCGCCCAGGAGGCTGCCAGGCCCCTGCAGATAAGCGCTCGCCAGCCAGGCGCTTCACATACAAAACAGAAGCACCAGAGCGTTTCCTGCAGCAAGACCCCTCCCACATTGGACGCCAGCAGTGAGCGCCCCGGATCAGCCCAGGGCGCCGCTGGCGCGCGCGCGCGCGAGCATGTTGCGGACCACCACGTTGGGCCGCAGCTGCTTGTCCGGGAGCGGCGCACGCGACACCGGCGACACATCGTGGTGCGCGAGCCTGCGCAGCGCGAGAACCCCGCCCGTCAGCAGGCAGGCACCTTGCCGTCAGTGGGCTGGTTGTGCTCGAGCACACAGGGTGACAGGCGGGCAGCGTGTTGCGGCGCGCGAGCCTGCATGGGCGGAGAGCTCGCTGGCGCGCAGGCGACCCACCGGCCTCTGCTGCATGCCGCAGAGGATGCACAGGCTGCCTGAGTCTTGCTAACAGCGCATGAAGTGCAAGCACGCCGGCTGCTGCTCTGCTTGGTGACCAGTGTGCTGCCTCGCTGAATGCTGACAACGTCAGACCGGTGAGCGTGCGAGCCAAGCAGTCCCTCGCTGCGCCGAGCGTCGGTGACGTGTGGCCGCGTCACCACACGGGCAAGCAGCATGTGGTGACAGCACGAGCTGTCGCACCAGGCCTCGATCGCGCGCCGCTCGTAGGTGTGCCCATCCGCGCACAGCACTGGGTCCATCATCGGCTCCTGTGCGGCCGCAAGCGCTCACAGGCAGGCCTCGGTTCATGTGCTAAAATTGGCAGAACTTCGGTTCAAATGCTAAAATTGGGTCCATCATCGGCTCCTGCGCGGCCGCAAGCGCTCACAGGCAGGCCTCGGTTCAAATGCTCAAATTGGGTCCATCATCAGCTCCTGCACAGCCGCACGCGCTCACAGGCAGACCTCGGTTCAAATGCTAAAATTGGCAGAACTTCGGTTCAAATGCTAAATTTGGGTCCATCGTCGGCTCCTGCGCGGCCGCAAGCGCTCACAGGCAGACCTCGCCGCGCTGCCGAAAGATACCAGCATCGAGAACAGGCATTTTCCACCCCTCAGGCTTCCCCTGTCTCAGGCGCCGCCTTCCGGCTGTGCCTACGCGGTGCACCATGGCGCAGACAGCGTGCGCTGCATGCTCAAGCAGCCTCTGAGCCCAGCTGCACAGCTCCGACCATGCAGCCTGTGTCAGCAGGTGTCCTCGTGAGATGCATGCCAGGCCATTCCACAACAGGAGCCGTCCAGCGAAGCAAGCCCAGGAGCGGGCGCGCGGGGCGGCACCTGGGTGAGCGGGCAGCAGACCATGTGGTTGAACTGCTGCTGCACGCCCGGGCCCCAGCCGTGCGCCGCGGCGGCGGCCGCGCCCGCGGCCGCGCCCGCGGCGGCCGCCGCCGCGGCGGCGGCGGCCGCGGCCGCGCGCGGCGGCGGCGGCGGCGGCGGCGGCCGCATCGCCAGCCCGCTCGGCACGAACTCGGCCTGCTGGCGCGCCCAGCCGCTGACGCCGCGCGGCGGCGGCGGCGCGAGCGGCGCGGGCGGCCCCATGGCGGCGCCCATGCGGGGCGTGCCAAAGGGCCCGCCCGCGCCCGCATAGGGCCCAGGCATGTGCGGCGCGGCCAGCGGCGGGCTCGGCTGCGGGAACGCGAAGTAGACGGGCTCGTGCGGCGGCAGCCGCTGCTGCGGCGGGTGCGGCGGCGGCGGCGGGCCGCGCTGCGGCTGCGCGCGCAGCTGCGGCGGCGGCTCCTCGCCGTCCGGCAGCAGCGACGACATGATGAGCGCCTGCAGGCAGCCGCGCGCCGCAGCGTCGACCCCGGGCCCACCGCCCCGACACCCAGTTGCGAGCAAGCCTGTCACGGAGCCAGCCGCGCGCTGCCCGGCCCAACTCGTGGACTCTCAAGCAGCCTTGCGGACGCCGTGTGACAGGGGCAACCCTGGCAGTCAGGCATGAAGGATGCTCGTTCATGCATGCGTGCCTGCGGCAGCCGGGCTGGTGAGCGCCATGCCCTCGTGTGCGGCGGCAGGCAAGCTCCTCACAGACAGATTGTGACTAGCGGCTGAAACAATCATCACACTGAGCTTACTGGTGACACGGGCCGTGCCTCAAAGTCCAGCTGTGGCCCGGCCTCGTCCTCATCAGCAGCCGCAGCAGCCGCCGCGGGCACCCGCAGCGCCGCCGACGCCGCCTCCCAGCCCTCGCTGCGGGGCGCCGCGCTGCCGCCGGCCGCAAAGCTGGCAAACAGGTCCCCCGCAAAGAGGCTGCCCAGCGCCGCGCCGGTCGTGGGCGTGCCGGGCGCGTGCGCGGGCTGCGCGGGCTCCGGCGCGGCACGCTGCGCCGCCTCCTGCGCCTGCGCCGGCGCCGGCGGCGCCGGCGCAGCGGCCGCCGATGCGCGCTCGGGCGCGGCGTGGCCGGCCGTGCCGTGCGCGAACGCGCTGTGCAGCGCGGCCACCACCGGCTGCAGCGCGGGCGGCGCGCCGGCCGGCGGCGCCGCCGGCGCGTCTGCGGCTGGCTCCGGCGACGCCGCCGTCGCGGGCGCATCGCCTGGCGTCGGCGCGAAGTCGGGCGCGGGCGCGGAGTCATGCGCGGGCGCGGGGGCAGCGGGCTGCGCGGGCGGCGCCGCCGCTGCGGCCGCCGCGGCCAGCCTGGGCGCGGCCGGGGCAGCGCCGTTGGGAGTGCGCGAGGCCACGGCCGCCCACGAGCTGCTCACGAGCGGCGCCGCAGGCAGCGCGGCGCGGCCGTGCAGCGGCGACGCTGACGGCAGCGAGGCGGGGCTCGGGCTGCCCGCGTCCGAGGGGTCAGCGCTGTGCCCGTCGGCGCCGCCGCCGCTGCCGCGGCGCTTGCGGCGCCGCTTGCGCGGTGTGGCCGGCGCCGACGACTCCGCATCGGTCGTGCTGGCAGGCGGCGGCGGCGGCGCGGCGGACGCGCCGGCCGCCGGCGCCGCCGGCCGTGGCTCAGCGGGCCCGCTGCGCGCCACCTCGGCCCAGCGCCGCGCGCCGCCGCCGCCCTCGGCTGTGGCCACGGCCGCGAGCGGCGGCCGCGGCGGCAGCGCGGGCGCCGGCGGCGCGGCCGGCGCCGGCGCGTCGCCGCGGCGCTCGGCGGCCGCCGCGCGGCGCTCCTTGCGCTCGCGCTCCTTGCGCCCGCCGCGCGACGTCTTCTTCTTCTTTGCGTCGCCCGCCTTGCCGGCGTCGCCGGCGTCACCCTTGCGCGCCGGCGGCCGCTGCACAACCATAACCGACACGGCCTTCTTCGCCGCACCGCCGCCGCCGTCCAGCTTGGCGCGCGCCTTGTCGGCGGGCGCCGGCGCGGCGTCGCTGGGCGCGCGCGCGAGCGCGCGGCTCTTCGGCGCCACCTGCTGCCAGCTGGCGTCGTCGTCATCGGCCGAGCCCGCGCTCTCGCCGGCGCCGCTGCCATCGCCGGGCGCGCCCGGCGCCTCGGGCGTCTCGGCCGTCGCCGCGCGGATGATGCGGATGCCATTGGCCGCGGGCCGCCCGACGGCCGCCCCGCGCGCAAAAGCCGCGCCACCGGCCGCGCCGGGCACCGCCGGCGGCGTGGCGGGCGCCGCGGCGGCCGCGGCGCCCGCCTGCGGCTTTGCCGGCCGCTCGTCCGTGTGTGGCGTGCACTCCTCAGACGTGACGGACTCTGCCTCGCCGCTGCTGGTCAGCTCCGCAGCCGCTGCCGGCCGCCCGGCCGCGGGGGGCTCTGCCTCCGGGCGCTCCGCAGCCGGCGCCTCCGCCGCCGCGGGCGGGGCCGGCGCCGCCCCGGGCGCGGGCGCGGCGGCCGGCGCGGGCGCGGGCGCCGCCGGCGCGGCGTCCGCCGGCGCGGCCACGCCGTTGGGCGCGGGCGGCGCGGCGCGCCCGCGGCCCTCGCGCTTGGCGCGCCGCGCGGCCGCCTTGGCCGCCGCGCGCGCCTTCTCCGCCTCCTCCTCGGCCAGCAGCGCCGCGGCCGCCGCCTCCGCCTCAGCAGCCGCCGAGCGGCTGCGGTGCGCGGGCGCCGCACCGCCGGCCGCGCCGCCGGCTGGCGCCGCGCCGCCGGTGCCGCCGGCGCCGCCTGGCCCCGCCGCGACATCGTCCACGGACGACGAGCCGGTGCCGCCGCCGCCGCTGAGCTCGCAGCAGCCGCCCGCGAGTTCGCCCTCGGACAGCTCGCCCAGGCCGGCGAGCGCGCCGCGCGCGGCGGCCGCGGCGGGCAGCGCCGGCGCGGCGGCTGCGGGCGGCGGCACGCCGCTCGGGCCGAACATGCGCGTGTTGACCAGCTTGACGATGCGGTTGTCCAGCTTCAGCAGCTTGGCCGCGGAGAGCGCGTCCAGGTTGAGCACGATGCGCGCGCCGGCGCCGGCGCCCGCCGCGCCCAGCGATGCCGCGCCCACCTCGCGCTGCATCCACTCCACGATTGCTGCGCGCACCCGGGACGCGCAGCCGCTCTGTATGCCATCACACTGACAAATTCCTACTCCTGTACTCCGAATGCACAGGTGGTCGCAGCCGACAACACCCTATCCAGGTCCTCGCAGCGCAACCTCTGCGGCCATTCGCAGCCCAGCAGCCCCGCCGCCCTCCGCTGCCTCGCTCGACGCACCGATGCGGTCGGAGGCGTCCGTGAGCAGCGCCAGGTTGTCGTTCATGCGCATCTTCGTGAGCACCGCCTCTGTCAGCCGGCCGCCGTCGCTCCAGCGCGCCATCAGCGCGCGGCTCGTCACCTCCTGCCCGGGCGCGCTGCCGTCAGGCCTGCTCTGCCTGATCACGTGCAGCGCTGGTAGCGAAGAACACGTTACAGTTCACCCGCACGCATTCATCATGAGCATGACGGAGGCAGCCTCACGGCGAGCGCTTGCCTGTGCCCATCGCCTTTGCGCTGGACCACAGATCATGACCGGGGCGCACCGCAGGTGCGGGTGGCGCGGCAGCATCCGCGTCCACGCGCTCCGCGCCTGGTGTGGCAGGAGAGATGCTGCTGCCGCTGCTGTCTCCAGTGCCATCGCCGCCGGCGCTGCCGCTGCCGCCGCCGGCGGCGCCGACGCCGCTGGCGCTGCTGCCGCCGCCGCTGGCCGCGTCCTCGCCGCCGCCAGCGTCCCCGCCGCTGCTGCCGCCGCCGCCGTCGCCGCCGCCGCCGCCGGCTCCCGCATCGCCGGCGCTGCCGTCCGCCGCCGCGCCGCTGCCGCGCGCGCTGCCGGCCGCAGCGGGGGCGTCGGCCGCGGCGCTGAGCGAGGTCAGCATCGCGTCAGTCGCCTCAGCTACCGCCTGCGCGTCCGCGTCGGCGCCGTGCGGCGGCTGGGCCGGCGGCGAGCCGCCGGCGGCCTCGCCGGCGTGGCCGCCGGCGCCGCAGGGCCCCTGCGCGGGCGAGCAGCCGCCCGCGCAGGCGTGGCCGGCGGCCGCGGGCGGCCCGCGCGGCGCAGATGGCGCGCTCGCGGGGCGCGGCGAGCGCGTGCGGCTCAGGAAGCCCTTCCGCAGGCCGCTCTGCAGGCTGAGCGCGTGCTCGGCCGCGCCGTCCGGCGCCTGCGCCCGCGCGGCTGCAGCGCGTCACGCCGCGTGGAAGGCACAACGGAGGAGGAGCCGCCATGGCCCAAAGCCTTGTCATTGCGAGCGCGCGCCCTCCTGCGTGTTCCCAGCCGGCTGCCCTACGCTGCTGTGCACTCCCGCAAGCCCCCCAGCATGGACGAGCCTGGCTGTTGGGATACAGAGCCATGGCGAGCATGCTTGTACCTGGCTCCGCGCGCCCCTACGGCGAACGATCCCCCGGAGCCAAGCACGACCAGCACAGGCGGGCGGCAGCCGCCAGCGCGGGAGGCCCCGCACCTGCGCGTCGGCGCCGGGCGAGTGCGGCGCCGCCGCCGAGCAGCCGTCGCCGCCGCCGGGCAGCGCAGGCAACGCGGGCGCGCCGGGCGCGCCGGGAGCGCGCAGCATGTCAGCCAGCGCGCCCTCGTCCCAGGAGCCGCCGAACGCGGTGATAAGCTCCACCGCGGTGCTGACCGGGATCTCGAACTCCAGCGGCGGCTGCTGCCGCGTCGCGGCAGCCGCGAGGTCGGCCGCGGCATCGGCCGCCGGCGCCGGCGCCGCCGCGGCGTCGCTGCCCGGCAGCACCGCTGGCTGAGCGCGGTCTCCGTGCTGGCGCTCAGCGTGCGCGTGCGCGCGCGCCTCCTCACCGGCGAGCGGCTCGGTGGCTGCCGGGGCAGGCGCTGCCGCGCTCGCCGCACCGCACGGCGGCGCGGCAGCAGGCGCAGCAGGGCCGTCCGCTGCAGGGACTGTGGCGTCCCCGCCAGGCTGGTCCGCGTCCGCAGCCAGACCCGCCTCCGCAGCGCTGTGCTCCACGGCAGCGCCGCGCGCGGCCGGCTCCGGCCGCGCGCCGCTGGCGGCGGGATGCGCCGCTGGCGGCCCCTCCGGCGCAGGCGCAGACTGCTCGCCTGCTCGCTCGCCTGCGGCCGGCGGCGCCGGCTCGGCGCGAGCCGCCTCCTGAGCCAGCAATTGCGGGCTCGCCGGGCTGTTAGGTTTCGTGAGCGGCGCCGCGGCCGGCGGCGCGGCCGCCGGCTCGTCGTCCGCGGCCGCGCAGCCCTCGCCGGGCGCGCTCGCAGCCGCTGCGTCGGCAGGCAGCTGCGGCGCGTCCGCCTGGGGCGCGGCCGGCCTGCGCGCGGCGCGCGGCCCCTCGCACGCGGCGCGGGAGCTCGCGCAGGTCGCTTGCAAGCGGCACCGCTCTCTGAAGGATCGCAGTGCTCCCTGTGAACCCAAGGCGGCGGGGAGGCTTGCATCAAGGGGTCTGCCGACCGGCGCACGCAAGCAGGCTGCCCTGGTCACGTGCTTGACTGGTCCACGGCACGTGGCGGCGCCGCGCACTTCACGGCCGCCATCACTGCAGCAGGCAGCTCGGATGTGCGCCGCCAGATCCTCGAGACGATGCGAGCGCCCAGGCCTTGCGCGCCGCGGGAGCTCTCATCCTCCCGCGTGCACACGTCCATGCCTCCTGCGCCTCCTGCGCGCCGGCAGCCGCTCAGCACGCCGCTGCGGCCGGCACAGCCTGGCATTGCCCCAGCGCTCAGGCAGGGCAGCCAGCCCCGCACGCCACCCCTCACGCCCCGCATGCTGCCCTGGATGTGGCAGCCAGCGAGCACAGTGCGACCGTCTAAACCCTGGCAGCTGTGCAAAGTGTCAGGTGATATGCGCAACCCACCCCACCTGAGCCGGCGCTGTGTGCAGGGCCGGCCTCAGCCTTTGCCAGCCAGGAGCCTCGTTGCCGCCATCGATCTGCTCCCAGCAGTATGTGGACGCTAGGAGTCATCAGGCAGCGCCTGTGTGGAAACCCTGAGGCACAGCGCAGCCAGGTTTCCTTGCCAGCTTTTGGGAGGCCTCTTTTTCTCTGGCACCAGTTCTGTCTGTGCCTCCTCGCCACACGGACTCCGTCATCTGCCTTGGCACACCTTTTGACTTGAAACACATGACGTGTAACCCAGAAATATAGCAGCAAAGCCACGGTCTCACGAGTTATGTTACAAAGCTCCCAAAAATGTGGTCAGAGCAGCAAAGCACAACGCAACCGGGTCAGGCTTCACATGTCCTCCATGCTCCACAGCATGGCCTCGCGCTCCTGCGCTGCGCGGCCGGCCTGCGCCTTGAACATCTCGCGCTCGAAGCCGGTGCTGCGGTCCACGCCGTCCCAGTGCCGCCCCGGTCGTATGCCGTAGCGGTTGGTGGGTGCGCCGAGCCTGCGCTTGAGCCAGCTGTGCGCAGGCACATCCTGTGCGTGCAGAGCCTACTCTCATCTCAAGCGCATACATCCGCTGCATTACTGATCTGCATCACTACTTCAAGCTGCCATGCAAAGGCCGTCCACTGTAAAAGCACCTGCCTCACAGCAGGACAGCAGCTCACTCAACAGAGAGGGAGAGTCATGAGTCATGAGGCCATCCTACATCGGCATGTGCGCCTCCTTGCAGAACTGTTTCGGTTCTTCAAACACACAAAACAATAAGATGGCCCCACATGACTCTGGTATTGTGCCCAGCCGCAGGGCCACGTCGCGTATCTGTTCATGTCACAGAGTGCCAGGCCTGCGAGACCTGCACGTCGGGCGGCAATGGCGGTGGCGTACTGGCAGCCGACTGACTCCGTTCTCGTTGAAAGTAGCTCGCATGTCTGTCCATAGACACGGTGTATCACGGTGTGTTACTCTCGAGGCCAGGCGCGCCTGCGGCACGATGAAGCCGGACTTGCGGAATTGGCGCGCTAGATGCGCGGGCACGACCGGCGGCGGCGGCGCGTCGGCGGCCGCGCCGCGCCGCGCCAGGTGCGCCATGGGGTCGCCGAAGCGCGCGCGGCTACGCAGCGACGCGTCCAGCTCCGGGTCATCCGCCGTGCGCGCGAACGGCTTGCCGGCCTCCGCGCGCATGCGCGCCGCGGCCTCCTCCCGCGACCGCATCTGCCACCGCGGGTACACCACATGTGAGAGGGTGTCGAGAAGAGAGGGTGTCGGGAAGAGAGGGTTTCACCGAAACAAGCGATGGGGATGCCCCAGCAGCACCTCACCAGCGCTTGCGGCCTCTTCTGGCCCCCCGAAACTGCACAGGCATGCATGCCGCTCGCCTGCCTCCACGCACGCATGTGCGCTCCCACGCTGCCAAGCCTTTCAGGCATCCCAGGGCAACACAGGCTCTACCTGACGGACCCACGTGCATCACCCCCAGTTCTTTGCTCACAGCACAGTGCACGCAAATGTGCACCGTGACAAATACCATATGCCTGAGCACATACCGAACTCTGCTCTTGCGCCGTGTCTCACTCGAATAGGGCGCAACTGGCCTCCAGCCCCCACAAAGGAGCAATCGCAGGCCGCCGACTTATGCTTGGGTCTCCGCTCTGGCGGCGGCAAGCAGTGCAGCCTGCGCGGCTGCCTGCCGCCGCCCCAGAACCCTGCCAGGGCCGCGCGCGCCTGCGCGATGCCGCCGCCCCAAGCCGGCTTCTCGTGCTTGGGCTTCTCCGCCTCGGCGGCCGCCGCGAGCGCCTCGGGGCCCTCCACGCGGCGGCCCTCTTTGTCGCGGTACACCGTCTCGGCGCCGTGCCCGCTGATGCCTGCGTCCATCTGCGCAAAGCGCTCCCGGTCCGCCTGGGCCCCCGCGCACGTCAGGTTTAAGGTCCTAGTTAACGTGCGCTTGGCCAGGCCATCCAGGCTGAGAGGGAGAGGGAGCGCGTGCGCTGCAAGCTGGGTCTGACCACGCCTCACATCCCTGCAAGCACTCCTGAACAATGTTTTCAGCCTCATGCCAGGCAGCACTACCCAGCGGGCATTGATGAACCACACTCCAGGTACGAGCCGCACGAGCCGCAAAATTGCGCCTTCATTGTACCCACAAGAGGCAGGCCACGCAACACCGTGCAGGCGGCAGAAGCTCCGGGGGCACTTGCATTGGGCTGCGCGGGCCTGCTGCACAGCGTGCGCTGCACAGTGTGGTTTCGCGCCCAGGCCATGGCCCGGCATCGGGCTCCGGGCGGTCGGGCGGGCGGGGCACCTTGCGCTTCTGCTGCGCCTCCTGCACGAGGTCGCGGCCGGACACGAGCCCCGCGATGCTCCCATCGGACATCCGCTTCACGCGCGCCACGGCCTGGCCCGGCGCCGCGCCCGCAGCGGCGCCTGCGCGGGCCCCAGGCTCAGCGCGACATGCAGCGTTCCAGGTCAAGCGTGTCACACCATGAGTCCGTTGCCCTCGGCCATGTGCGCCCTCAATGCAGAGCAAGCTCAGCGCGACATGCAAAACTGAGCAGTACGCATCATCACGTGATACTCTCAGCCACGCGCGCCCCTCCCAGAGCGCTTGTGAGTGTGCTGTGGGGCCTTGCCCCGCTACTCTGCTCTTGCCTGCCCGATGCAGGGCAGCTTTGCAGGGATAAAACAACACCGGTGCCCAGCATGGCCGCAGGGGCGAGACAGCGAGTGCAGCGCACCAGGGCCGGCCTCGCCACCGCCAGCGCGCCGCGGCGGCGACAGATCAGCGCGCGCAGCACCGTTGGCCGGCGCTGGCCGCTGCGGCGCTAAGTCGTCCAGGCTGTTAGGGCGCCCGCCGCGCCGCGGCGGCGACTGGTCTGGGCTGTCGTGCCGCTGGCGCCTCCGCGGCGGCGACTGGTCCGGGTTGCCGTGCAGCGCGCTCCGACGCGGCGGCGACTGGTCTGGGCTGTCATGGCGCTGGCGCGGCCGCGGCGGCGACTGGTCCGGGCTGCCGTGCAGCTCGCTCCGCCGCGGCGGCGCCTGGTCTGGGCTGTCATGGCGCTGGCGCCGCCGCGGAGGTGACTGATCAGGGCTGCCGTGCCGCTCGCGCTTCTGCGGCCGCGAGGGGTCTGGGCTGTCACGCCGCTGCCCCCTGCGCGGCGGGGACTGGTCTGGGCTGTCATGCCGCGCTTGCCGCCGTGGGGGTGACACATCCGGGCTTGCAGCGCCCAGCCTGCCGTCGCGCCCGCCGCCATTGGCACCGGCTCCCACCTCCTCCCACCCACGAGTGGCCAGCCCCGCCCGCTCCTGCCAGGCCAACACAGCAACCTCACTGCTCTGTCAGTTGTGGTTGCCTTTATGAAGTGGAGCTGAGGCCTAGGCCAAGACTGCTGTTGTGCGGCATGGAGAAGCGGACGTGAAAAGTGGACACGTGTTGACAGCCCAAAACATAACCGAAGGTCGGGCAGGAGGCGAGCACAACAGGCGTACCAGGGCAGCCAGGCGCGTCACGAGCTCTGCCTCGCCAGGATTGGCGACCACGGGCACGTCTGCAGGCAGCACGCCGCTCAGCACACAGCGCAGGCTCTCTGCCTGGCACATCCAGCTGCAAATCACGCATTGCCTGCCGCGAGGGCAACAGGCAAACTCAGGCCTGTTCCCCCGACAACCCAGCCAGCCACACATCCCTGCGCTGAGGCCCAGGATCGCGCGCAACACAACGTCATGTAGCAGCCTTCTTTACGGTAAGGCTGTGGTTCGCACCCTCCTCCTCCTCCTCAGCGTCGGCCTCCACCTGTGCGCCCACGGCATGGAAGCCGGTGCTGTCCTCGTCGATGATGCGTATGCCGCCTGGCGCCTTCGCAGGCGCCTTCTTCCTCCGCTTCTTCTTTACGCCACCGCCCTCTGCTTCTGCGAGTTGTCTCACAAACCTCTGGTCAGGCAACGGCCGTAGCGGTTGAGCAGCAAGCGCACTCGTGCAGGCCCGCACCGCCCGCCCCATACTTCTTCAGGTACTCCTGGCGCGCCTTGGCTTCCTCAGACAGCACCACCGGCTTCTTCTCCTTCTCCCGCAGCAGCGACAGGCCAGTGAACATCCTGCCCTGGGGCCGCGCGTGCCGACACCGCCAGGCTCTGCGGCCACTAAGAGCTTCAAGCCAGACCTCCTCCCACCACCTTTATTTCATTGCTTTTGTTTGCGAATCGCGATACAAGCTCCTGTTTCCATGATTGTACAGAAACAAATAGCAATCTTTTTCCAGAACATGTCAAAAAGCAGATGCGCTTCAGTCATGCTTCTCAACCACGCCATCCATGGCAATGCCCCATGGGGGGGCATGCAAAGCATGTGAAGGCATTTGTGGCGCCTGGGGCTGTACGCGTACCAGCAGCACTCACACAGCAGCAGCTGTGATCAAACTTCATGAGAATATGGGGTGCACGCGTGTGGAAGCAGCAACGCACTGGATGCCTTTGCTATGAGGGCAGCTGTTTATTGAATACTTCACAGCTAACCACACAACTCCTTCTCCACCACTCAGTGTGCTTCACTATAGGTAGCCCTGCCCATGCGCCTCGCTCCCTGCACTCAGTTCCAGACGGCGCCCAGCGCGCTGAGCTTCAGATAGGCGGCCGCAAAGTCGTCGAAGAAGCGGCGCTGGTCGGCGGCGTAGAGCTGGATGGTGGGCCGCAGCGCCTCGTCCTCCGGCAGCACATGGTCCGAGGGCAGGCCCACCATTGACCTGCCGGTGCATGCAAGCGGAGTTGGTGTCATTGTACGGGCAAATCAAGTCGTGCGCAGCTCTAAGGCCGGGTCCACTATCGACTCGCCTAATGCTTACGGCCAGGTAATAAATTGATGCGATGGATTTGTCATGCGCTGGTGACAGACGGTCCGCACCCCAGCAACATGACTCTGACCTGCAGCGTGCGGAGTGCTCTCTGGCGTGTGATACTGCGGGGTCTACACGCTCACAAGAGCCACCCCACATTGTCAGTCCTGAGCACTGCGCATGGATGGTCCAAGCAGTGCGCGCTCTGCCAGGCTGGGCTAAGCACAAGCGGTGGCTACCATGCAAAAAGCGCAGGGTGGCAAATGACGGCGGGCGCATACCCCATGGAATTGCTAGGGTCGGCCCAGGGCGCGGCCAGCAGCGTCCGATAGTACTGATTGTCGAAGACCAGCGGCTCGCCAAAGCCTTTGCCTCCCAGCTGTTCACAAGCGCACATCAGCACACGAGATCCCCCTTGCACACAGGCATAGCCTGTTACATGTACAGCACAACGCTATGTGTAGCATTTACTGACCAGCATACATGGAGATTAGGATGATAAAAGGAGCACACCTCTCACGGCACCCTCATTCCATGCCCTCTAGCACCACTTCACCATAGCGGCTGGGCCACATGAACACAGGAGAGCCTCTTAAAAATCTCATTGCTGTACTGCCGCATGTCCTGCTGCGCGCGCACCGTGTGTGCGCCCGACAGCGCGACCAGCTCCTGCGCGCTGATGCCCTTGGCGGCGAACGCGGCGCGCAGCTGCGCCGCCGTCAGCGTCTCCGCCGGCATGCGGCCCGCGGGGTCCGCGGCGCCCGCGTCCCGCCGGCCTGCGCTTGCAGCGGCTGATATTTACGGCCTTTGCCAGTATACTCCGTCGGTGCATCCCACTGCTCAGCAAAGTGGCCATGGCTGTGGGCAAACAGTGCACTGGCGCACAGGTTGCCTTGACCAGCCTCTGATGCAGCTTGTGGATGTGCCACCCCTCCCAGACCGGCCCTGACAGTGGAAGAGGGCAGAGTCGTCATGCGCACAGTACATGCGCTCCACCTGACATACACACTCAGCGGGCACCTGTGCATGCGCACTCAGGGCTTCATGCATGCGCCGGGCACCCCACGGCGCACTCACCAGTCACCCAGGCTCCGTGTAGGTCGCACCCACGGGCACATCGATCACAGGCCCGCCGGTGGCCGCAACCGCCCACGCGCCGCCCAGCGCCACCAGGTCCGCGTTGGACACGCGGCCCTCCGCGGCCGTCCCGCGCAGCTCCGCGCCCACCGCTTCCAGCACACGCCAGCCGCGCAGGGAGCGAGATGCAAGCACGGCAGCACCCTCTGGGTACGTAGGTTGACACCATACAAGGCCAAGGACTGTGACGGCACTGGACGCTTGACGTCATGATGGCTTGCACGCCTCGCCTCTGCTGCACATGCTTTCAGGGGGCCACCTTGAGGCCCCGGTTCTCAGGCCGGTCCAGCTCATAGCGCAGCGAGCCGTTGGCGCCGCCGTCGCCGGCGGTCGCCGCGTATGTGCCAGCGTCATGAAATACCAAGCGCAGCAGCACAGGTGCCTGCAGAGGGGCGGCGGAAGCGTCACACACCACATCGACGGCCAGATTTTGCATGGTTGATGAAGTAACAACCACAGTGGCCGCAAGCGAGCAAGCGCAGCCCGCAAGAGCAGGGTCGCATGCATACCGGTGGCACAGTGCACCTTGTCTCAATTGAGTCCTGTGGTAGGCTGACACAGTGACAACAGCAAAAAGCATCCATCAAGCACCATTAAGCTTGGCGCCAGCTTGCACGCAAGTATGGAGTCTCCCTCGCGAACCCGGCTGCCTTCATTGGGCAGCTGCTACTCCGCCCCTTTGACTACGCACATGCCCCTGTCTCTTTGAGATACGGCGTTTCTCAAAGCCACAAGCACAAGCAGAATTGCGCGCCTTGCTCTTCTCCGCAGCCTTGCGGAAGGCCTGGGCGACTGCCGCTTTCGCCGGGCCGTCCAGCTGGAGAGGTCCCCCGGCAGGCGTAGCGTCAGCCGCAGGGGCAGCCAGTGCACTCGCAGGCGCGCCATGTAGCAGCACCGCAGCGGCCGTCAGATGCGCTATCGCGGAGCGCAGAAGCTCCCGCCGTGTCGCCACGCCGCCACCCGCAGGCACAGCCGCGACTGCCGCAGCAGGCACTCCAGGTAATCAACTGAAACGCACTGGGTGCATCTCGTCGGCAGACTTTGCGCAGCAGGCAGACAGCCCGCAAGCAATTTCAACTGCTCGACGCAAAAGCACAATCAGTGGCAGTTGACATGGTGTGAAAACCACACGGTGAGCGGACGTGACGCACCTACGCAAGCGCAATGCTCTGCCCGGAGCAGCGTCGGTTGCCTCCCGCTGTGTGGCGGACACATCCGGCTGTCGCAGGCTGTGAACGGCCGAGCGCAACGCGCAGGAAGACTGCAACAAGGTGCGCAGTGCATGCTTGGACAGCGCTGCAAGCACCGACTGCGCCGCAGGCGTAAGCGAGCCAAGTGAAATGGTAACACAGACTGAGCGAACAACCTATGTCTAGGACACGGTTCCGCTCCTCTGCCGAAGGCTTCCCTGCAAGGGGCTTGTCAGTGGTCTTTACTAAGCAAACACCAGAGCTTGCCCGCCTTTTCCCGGTCTGAGCAGCAGGCAGGGCTGTGCTCACGCTTGGCACGCAGTGAGATGCCGGACAGCGACTGAGTGCAGGTGCGGCCGCGCACGCCATGGGCACAGAGGTGGCGTCCAAGCTCCTGGACTTCAGCCAGGACCTGGATGTGCCGCTGCTCGATGCAACAGTGTCGCGCTTCTATGCCGGCTCCAACGAGGAGGCGCGCCCCGGCACCGCCGCGCGCCGTGATGGCTCGGCGCACCTGCTGGCCGGGCGCATGCTTGGCCTGCTGGGCACTGGCGGCGAGCAAGAGCGGGGCAGCCGCGCTCGATTATGCCTGGCCGTGGGGCGTGGGCTCGACGCTCTGCACGCGCGAGCGCACATAACAACAGCGCCCCAGCTGGCGGCGACGCTAGCGCCTTCCGCGTGCCATGACTCGCGCGCGCGCGCTGCGTACCGGCAGAGGATAGCATCGGAGAGCGTGCTGCGGGAGCTGCAAAAGCACCCGGAGGCGTGGACGCGCGTGGACCGGATCCTGGAGCTCTCGCAGAGCCAGCAGTCAAAGTTCATTGCGCTGCAGGTGCGCCGGGCCGTTCATGGGCGAGGGTGCGGCGGTGCTTGCTGCGTGTGGCCCGTCACAGCGTGCTTACATAAGCGCGACGGTGGCTGGTAGCTGCCCTGGGCGCATGCCCTCTGGCATGCTGCCGTAAGCGTGCAGTGACGTCCTGGCCGTGCACCACTCTGCTCGCACCCACATATGGCGTGATGGGTTGTCGGAGCGGGCGTGCAAGTGGACTGGGCCCCCGTAGTGGCGCCACCCGCTGCCAGCATCGGGTACAGCAGCACTTGATGGTCCTGTCGCGCACTTGTGGGCGACAGGCGCACTGCAGCACCTGCACCTGCTAGAGGTGCAGGCAGGCCGTGTGGCGGCTGCCAAGGTTTGCGCCTCGCAGCTGAGTGCATGCACGGGATCCTCGCACTGCGTTGAGCCCGGCGAGTGCAAGCGGATTGGTGCCGTTGTGGGCCAGCGCTGGGGATTCTTGCAGCCATCGCTGCGTGAGCACCGCCGCTGGTCTCACTGGAGCCCCGCGCTGTGAGAGCACGCTGTGCACTGCCTCTGATTGGCGACAGCGCTGCGTCCTTGCGCGGCCGCTTGCGCTGTCGGCCGTGTGTTAATACGATACATGCTTGCTTGACGCGATCCGCTGTCGCGTCATGGTATTGCGTGGCACACTCTGGCCGTGCCGCGAACGACAATGCATGCCAGGGCTAGGACGTGGGCTGGGTGAGAACTTTGCCCAGTGGCTTCAGTGCGCATGGGCGAGGCTGACCCTGGCCTGGCCAACCGCAACGCCGTGCTGCAGCACAGAGCTGCAGCCTTGCCAGCGCGAGATAGCAAAGAGATAACCATTTCCGCTAAGGCTTGACAGGGGCCGCGGCCGTGCGGTTCCGGATGAGGCGCAGCTCTGGCGATGCGCAATGCCGGACGGCCGGCAGAGGGGTGCGGCGTCGGGTATCACCGGCCGGCGTGCGCCGGGGCGTGCAGATCCTGGAGGAGGTGATAAAGTTCCGGTGGGGCGCGCTGCCGGACGAGCAGCGCGAGGGCATCCGCAACTACGTCAGCAACCTGATCATCAAGCTGTCCTCGGACGAGGCGGCCTTCCGGCGCGAGCGCGTGTTCCTGAACAAGCTCAACATCATCCTGGTGCAGGTGCGGCGCGCGCGCGCTGCGGCGCACCCCGCGCGTCACCAGCGCACCGTGCGCACGTGCGCCGCTTGGTGGTCTAAATAGGCAGCTGTGTTTAAGGCGCCACGCATGGGGAAGGACGGACCAGATGCAAGTGGCGCTGGCGTTGCATCGGGCGCTGCCCGCTTTGGCGCGTTGGCAGAGACCGGCGCCTGCGGCGCCTCATAAGGCGCCTGAGCCACATGGCATCTGCGCAGCTCAAGCTGGTGCGCGTCAAGAAGTCTAGGGAGACTGTCACGAGAGCCCTCAAGGGCTCCCGCGCACTGACCTGCGCCGCGGGCGCGTGCGGCAGGTGCTGAAGCAGGACTGGCCGCACAAGTGGCGGACGTTCATCCCGGAGCTGGTCGGCGCGTCCAAGACCAACCAGACGCTGTGCGAGAACAGCATGATCATCCTGAAGCTGCTGAGCGAGGAGGTGTTTGACTTCTCGCGCGGCGAGCTGACGCAGGCGCGGCTCACCAAGATTGATGGCCTGTTCAGTCTCTGCATGCTGGCTACGCAGTTGCTGATGCAGAGACGTGAGCATGCGCATGCTGTGAAGTGCGGAGGAGTCTGCCCACCGCCTTACTGTGCATGACAGTCCAAGTGAAAATATTATTTGGTGTTGCGTTCTTGCATGTGATGTGGCCTCGATGCGGAGAAGCGCAACAAAGCGGAGCCTTGCGTGATGGACGCCGCGCCCGGCCGCGCAGGCAAAGACGAAGGAGCTGAAGAACTCGCTCAACCAGGAGTTCCGCCTGATCCACGAGCTCTGCCTGTACGTCCTGAACGCCGCCGTGCGGCCCGACCTGGTGCGCCACCGGGGCCATCCCGTCTCGGCGCCGTCCTCCGCGTCTTCGCTGGGGCAAGCAGGAGGGCGTGCGCTGGTCTGCTATGTGACGTCTGGTGCTGTCGAGCCTGCCTGCTCCAGCTCGTAACTCAAGCTCCTGAGGTCGGCCACAGAAGCCTGAGCGTTGGTGCCCGTGGCCGCCCTCTTCGTGAGCCTGGATGAGGACTGTGAGGCAGTGGCCAGCGACCTTTACACCGCGGGTGGACGAGACTTTCTCACCGCACGCCGCTGCCGTGCTGGCACCGAGCGAGGCCCTGCAGCGCCGGCACTGAGCGGGGGCGCGCGGGGCCGCGCCAGGTGCGCGCCACGCTGGCCACGCTGTACGCGTACCTGTCGTGGGTGCCGCTGGCGTACGTGTTTGAGAGCAACCTGGTGGAGGCGCTGCTCAAGCTGTTCCCGCAGCCGCCGTTCCGGAATGTGGCGCTGCAGTGCCTGTCCGAGGCGCGCGCCCCCGCCCGGCGCGCAGGCGCTGGGTCAGCACCCGGCCAGTCTGCGGTCGTGCTGTCCGCCGGGCAAACACACCGCCAGTGAGGCAACATGCTTAGCACCTCGGTGAATCAAGTGCAAGACGCAACGTCCTGCTTCTCGTCGCCTGCTCCAGGCAGGTGCGTATCGGACATGGGGCGCGCAAGGATGTGTGTGACAGGCAGGCGGAGGAACAGGCGGCATGCGCCAGGCAAGCAGAGCGCGACGCGCCGCGCAGGTGGCCGCGCTGACGGTGGGCCCGGAGTACAACGCGCCCTTCGTGCGCCTGTACAAGATCTTCATCCTGCAGCTGCGCGAGGTGGTGCCGCCGAACACGCACCTGCCGGCCGCGTACGACGCCGGCGGCGATGAGGAGCAGGCGTTCGTGCAGAACCTGGCGCTGTTCTTCACGGCGTTCTTCCGGGTGCGTGCGGCGCGCGCGCGGCGCGCGCCGCATGCCTGCAGGCGTCTGTACAAATGCAAGCGGCCATTGCATGGCAGGACCCATGTGTAGGTTTGCGTGCCGCGTGGCGCGGTGGGAGCATAACGTGGTGCTTCACGAGAGTGCTTTGCGGGTGCATGCGGCGTCTTACTTGGATTGACCGTGGGCAGTTAGTCAGTGCTGCGTTAGCTTACACGGCGTTCTGCGTGTCCTTCCAGGTGCACATCATGGCGCTGGAGGCTGCAGACCAGGAGAGCCAGCAGGCGCTGCTGGTGGGGATGGAGTATCTGCTGTCCATCTCCTTTGTAGACGATGACGAGGTGCGCCTTTACAAATGTACACCTCTGTGATCCCGTTACTGGCAGCCGATCCCAGCCATGCCTGGTGCAACGCTCTTTCATTCAATGGCAAGGGTGGCAGTGCTGCTCGTGGAGGAGCGCATGTCTTTTGAGCTCGAGTGGCCTGAAACTGACTGCATGAAGGTAGTGAGCGAGCATGGAAAATAACAATCGCGACCTGCTTCATGAGCTTGTGGATCTGCAGGTGTTCAAAATATGCCTGGACTACTGGAACTTCTTCGTGCCGGACGTATATGCGAGCGTTACCACTGGCCTGGCAGACGGCAACGCGCCCTTCGCGTTTGTCGGCATGCCGGCCGCGACAGGCGCAGTCACAGGGGGCCGCAAAGCGCTGTACCGCGAGGTGTTGAGCCGGTTGCGCTTGCTCATGATCACGCGCATGGCCAAGCCGGAGGAGGTGCGGACTGCGCATGCTCTGACATTCTCTTACGACATATATGCAGGCTGGTGCTGCTACTGTAATTCAAGGCGTGTGTATAGGACGCTGAAGTGCAGTTGTATGTCGTGCTTCATTGCTGTGTGAGCAGATGAATAGCGTACAGAGACTAGTATTCTGCAAACGCTGTGCATTGTGCACATGTATCGCCAACAAATACCATTGTTTAATAGATGTGAAGGGTGCATGTAGCACGTCACTATGCCAGCGTCTGTAGTATGCCGCGCTGATGCGCAGGTCATTGTGGTGGAGGACGAGAACGGGAACATCGTGCGGGAGACGATGAAGGACACTGACACGCTTGCGCGGTATAAGACCATGCACGAGACGCTCGTGTACCTGAGCCACCTGGACCACGACGACACAGAGAAGCAGATGCTGGACAAGCTGCGCCTGCAGGCGCGGATGCGCCACGACCGCCACAACACGCTGCATGCCATTGCACGAGGATGCTTGTTTCCTGCATGCATCAGGCAGGTTGCAGGCCCAAGTTGTACATGTGAACCTTGTGTGAAGCGTAGTTGAGGCGCACAGGGGCTGTGAAAGAAGTGCATCTGGCCTTTGTCAAGGAATTCTCCGGTTTCACCGTGGCATTGGGGCGATGCAGCTGAGCGGCAAGGAGTGGAGCTGGGGTGCGCTGAACACGCTGTGCTGGGCCATCGGGAGCATCAGCGGCAGCATGCTGGAGGAGCAGGAGAACCGCTTCCTGGTCACCGTCATCCGCGACCTGCTCAACCTGTGCGAGATAACGCGCGGCAAGGACAACAAGGCCGTCATCGCGTCCAACATCATGTGCGCGGCGCCCCTCGAGCACTCTCACCCTTTCTCTCGGAGTCTCTCAAGTGCCGAGAAAACCCTTTTGAGACAGTGCTTGGCCAAAATGCAAATATGTTTCCCATAGCATGTCCAGGTTCCAGCACGCTCCTAACGGCGTCATTCAAGGCAGGTGAGGCGCATGGGCATGAAGTGAGCAAACAGTGCACTGACTGGGATGTGCGCAGGTATGTGGTGGGCCAGTACCCGCGCTTCCTGCGCAACCACTGGAAGTTCCTGAAGACGGTGGTGAACAAGCTGTTTGAGTTCATGCACGAGACGCACCCCGGCGTCCAGGACATGGCCTGCGAGACCTTCCTGAAGATCTGCCACAAGTGCAAACGGAAGTTTGTCATCAACCAGGCGCGCTGCGTGGTGGCCCTGGCGCAGTGCCTGCTCGGCGCAGCTGCTGCACACTGTCCAAGTGCTCATCCCCCGCGCACCCTCAGTATGTCGAAGATGCATGGAGCTTCTGCTTGAGCTCATGCGCATCATGAGGAGGAATGACAGGCGCGCACCTGGCTCACGCGGCATGGCCTGCTGACCGGCATGCGCGCGAATGCAGGTAGGGGAGACAGAGCCGTTCATCTGCGAGCTGCTCAACTCGCTGACGGTGACGATCCAGGACCTGGAGACGCACCAGATCCACATGTTCTACGAGGCGGTGGGCCTGATGATCAGCGCAGACGGGGACCCGAAGAAGCGGGAACAGTACTTGGTGCGCGCTCAGCATCTGCTGGAACAGCATTTAGCCGTGCTGCTTGCCCACGGCTGCATCACAGTCACCAGCGTGCGGCGTGGCCTGCGGTTCTCGTGACAATGCACGCCTTGCCCTGTTGGCTGTCTTGCTCCTCAGGGTGAGTGCAGCACTGGCCGCAGCTGTGTCGGGGGCTACTCAGGAGCAATGCTCACAAAGCAGGACACACCCAGCTGCAAGCTCATGTGCCGCATGTGCATGTGCAGGCGATGCTGATGGCGCCGCCGAACGCGACGTGGCGCGACATCATCGCGCAAGCCAGCCAGGTGGTGGACATCCTGAAGCAGAACGAGGTGATGAAGAACGTGCAGAACATCCTGGCGACCAACGTGGCGGTCTGCTCGTCACTGGGGCCGCCGTTTGCCAGCCAGATGCACATCATCTACATCGACATGCTCCAGGTCTACAGGCGCGCTGCCCGCGGCCAGCTGTTCCGCTGAAAATCTTGTGCTGCCGAACACTGCTCCCGTTCGCAGTCTGCTGAGTGCCGTTACCGAGCGCTCGTTGAGCTGTCTTGGCTGTGTTGCTGAACGCGTCTGGGCGCTGCATGTTTTGCACCAGCCAGCAAGGAGACGGGCAAGGCTGGAGCTCTTGAGCGTGTGCGCAGGCAGTACAGCGAGATCATCTCGGGCATCATCGCCACTGGGGGTCCGCATGCGGCGCGCACGTCAGCCGTCAAGCTCATGCGCGCGGTGCGCGGCACCGGCAGGACATATGCGCATTTGTTCAGTGCACCGTGTCTGATTTTGGCTTGGCTCTCCTGGTTAGCAGTCATGTTAGACAGAGGATGAGCAGGAAGACTGCGCACCATTTCATCATACTTGCTGGGCCTGCATGCATGCTGCACCTCCTGGAGCAGCTTGTTGTGGTTATCAGAACCTGCGCTTCAGCGAGCGCGTGCACATGCGGTGCGCCTCAGCAGCTGGGCGCGATGTGGCTGGCAGGAGAGAACTAACAACTCTCTGGGCTCTGAGAACCAACAATAGTGAAATGCGAGAACCAACAAAAGCTGTGTCTGAGCAGGTGAAGAAGGTGACGCTGCGGTTGATCGAGACGTTTGTGGACAAGTGCGACGACACGGCCATGATCACCACGCAGTTCGTGCCGGCCATGATGGACCCCGTGCTCGGCGACTACGCGCGCAACGTGCCCGACGCGCGGTGCGCGCAGCGCTCTGTACTTGGCGGGTGGGGCTGCTGCGGTGCGCGCTGGCGAGCACGCAGGGCAGCTCCTTCAGTCTGTACGCCTCATGGCGCCTCTCTCGCGCGTTGGGCACTCTGAATGCCGCGCAGCAGCTGTGGTGCTGGCTGGAACCCTGATCGTGATGCACGCAGCGGAGCAGCATGCTGTGTGTGGGGTGCAGGGCAAGGCGGGGGGTGTGCTGATTGGGGGGGTGGCTTGTGCGTGCCGGGAATGAGGAGCGCTGCTGGTGCGCGGTGGCCACACCATCCGGGTACCCGAGCCTGTATACCAGAGGCGAGCACGCTTTGCTGTTGCAAGCCGCGAAGGTCCTCGTGTGCACCATGGTGCAGGCCGTCGCCTTGGGTGCGCGTCGCTCAGCGGGGCCCGCCTGGCACGATGCATGCGCCAACAGGCCGCGACGGACGCGGCCAGCAGAAGGGGCGCGCCTGGAGCATGGGGCGCGCGCGCGCGCAGGGACGCGGAGGTGCTGTCGCTGTTCGCGGCGATCATCAGCAAGCTGCGCGAGGCCATGGGCGCCGAGGTGCCGCGCATCTTCGAGGCCGTGTTTGAGTGCACGCTGCAGATGATCACCAAGAACTTTGAGGCGCGCCCGCGTCCCTGCGCGCCATCAAATGGTGACAAGCCTAACAGCAGTGCTTCATTCGACAATCCTGGTTTCTATTCAAGTGTGGGTAATCCTGCTGCCTGGTGTTTGTGTGTAATAAGTTGCTGCTCTCTGTGTTATGCTCTCTGCTGCAGACATACAGACTCTGCTAAGTGATTTGCTGTCCTATGTAGACGGCTGCCACGCGGATGGCATGCTCATGCGATGCACGCCCAACGCGGCGATGCACGACCTAGCAAGCCTTGATTGAGAGCCAAGAATGTCTATCCGAGCCGCTCTGGACATAATGCAAAGCCCGATGTGTCAGACAGCAGCCAGCCCTGCGGTCCTCGCGCTCGAGCAGCGCAAAGCGGCAGCGCTCGCATTGGAGCGCTCCGCACCCTGTCAGTCACCATTGCGGTCCTCCTTGCCCCCACTGGCTTTCCCGCCTTGCTGCCAGCCGCCGTATCCAAATGCACCGTAGTGAGAACCTCGCCGCGCGCGCGCAGGACTACCCGGAGCACCGGCTGCAGTTCTTCAGCCTGCTGCGCGCAATCACCAACGCGTGCTTCGCGACGCTGTTCGCGATGTCGCCCGCGCAGCTGCGCCTAGTGATAGACTCCATCGTCTGGGCCTTCCGGCACACCGAGCGCAACGTGGCCGACACCGGCCTCTGCCTGCTGCTGGAGCTGCTGGCCATGTTCGCGCGCAGCGACTTCGCCACGCAGTTCCACCAGACGTACTACCTGCAGCTGGTGCAGGAGATCTTTGCGGTCATGACGGGTGCGCGCGCGCTGCCCGCACGCCTGGCCGCGGCCGGCGTGGCACAGGCAGGCGCCTCTGAGCACTCGGCACCGGCAAGGGGCCATGCGCAGCAAGACGCTGCGCGGACCTGCACAAGCTGAGAGCCTGCTGCAGGGCTGTGCGCATGTGTAACTGGGGTTGCGCTACCGTGTGACCGCACCTGGGCCGTGCCTGCCCCGGGCTGGTGCGTTGCCACGCCGGCCGTCGCGGTGCATGAGCTTGGCGGTGATGCCGGGCGAACAGGCGCTGCTGGTGCAGAGAGGGGGCTAAAGGCGCTGATGTGGCTGGCATGTGCCACTGCTTGCTGGTTGGTGAGTTGTAGATCATGAGTAGCGGGGTTAGGGTCCAGGCCGTGCTGGATAGGTAAAGCTGTGTCGGCGCGCACGCCCGCGCAGACCGGGGCGCGCCCGCGCGCAGACACGTTCCACAAGCCCGGCTTCAAGATGCACGTCAAGATCCTGCACCACCTGTTCGGCGTGGTCAGCGGCGACGTGATCAAGGCGCCGCTGTGGGACGTGGGCGCGCTCGGCCCGGCCGCCTACCCCAGCAACGCCGCGTTCGTGCACGCGCACGTCACGCAGCTGCTGGCCACCTCCTTCCCCAACATGCGCCCGCAACAGGTGGAGGTGCGCGCGCCGGCCGCCGCGCCTGCCGCGCCGGATCAGGCCCTTGACCGGCCGCACCAGGACGCGCCGAGCTTGTCGCATGGGTCTTGTCTGCGCCGGGCCGTCTGCCTGGTGCGGGTGACGCCGCGCGCCCCGCGAGAGCAGTGTGTTGTAATGCTGTCACCGACTGAGGCTTGCTGGAGGGGCTTGCGGGCTCACCGCGAGCAGCCTTCTGTGGTGCCTCGCAAGCAGCGCCTTTTATCCTCTGTCAGCCAAACTGGATCCGCCGTGTATACCAGGGACACCTTGTGACCGTGGGCCCCGACCGGCACGGCGCAGGCGTGCGTGACGGGCATGTTTGAGCTGCGCGACTTCTCCGCATTCAAGCAGCACGCGCGCGACTTCCTGGTGCAGACCAAGTCCTTCGCGGACAAGGACAACGTAGAGCTGTTTGCGGAGGAGGCGGCCGCCGCGCGTGAGGCGCGTCCGCCCGCCCTCGCCTGCAGTGCCAGCCCCCATGCTGAATACCTGGATCAGTGTCACCCTGATGTCCGGTCTAGGGCCTCCTGCTGCGCACTGGCTGTATGTGGCGAGCCAGACGGTAGGGTCCCCTGCTGCGCACCCGCCTGTACGTGGCGAGCCAGACGGCTAGCCTTCTGACCTTCGCAAGGATGTCTGTCTTGGAGCAGCAGGCAGCGAGCGGACAGGGTCCCGAGCGCCGGACGCGCGCCGCGCAGGCCGAGCGGCAGCGGCTGGCGGCGATCCCGGGCATGGTGCACCCGCACGAGCAGGCGGAGGAGGCCATGGGCGACTGATGCCGCGGGCGCGCCGGCGCGCGGCGGGCCGGCGTGCGGGGCGGGGCGCGCTGCGCATGCGCGGGGTCTCGTGGCAGGGTTTTGGGTCGGCGTGTTGCTTTCTGGGGGGCGGGCTGCGATGAGGGCTGCGACCCTGGCTCACATCACTCAGGGGCTCGGCGCGGCATGCTGCGGCGCCGCAGCCCGGACTTTCAGGAGCCTGGGTTGAGCAAGGACACGCACCCGGGAAGCTCTGAAACGAGTTCCTGCGGCTTTGGGGAGCGGTGGGGACTTGCGTTCGGGCGGAGAACATTGGTTGAGAGGGAGCCCGGCACAAAAGCCGCCACAGGGCGGACTGGACCCTTGGGCCCCCGGGGTGTTGGCCAAGCCAGTGCACACCCAGAGAGATGCCACCAGGGGAGGTGCGCGCTGCTGGCTGTGCGCCCCACGCTGCCGGCTGCGACCGGGCCCGGGCCGGCTGCTGCGCTGCGCGCTGGTGCCGAGTGCGCGGGGCGTGGGGCGCCAGCAGGAGCTAGTTGTGTGAGCACGGGCTTACACGGCGCGTGCGGGCGGCGGCCGGCCGTTGCGTGTGTGGCGGCGCCTGTCAGAGCAGGGTAGGGGCCCGAGCTCCACCCTGGCGCTCCGCACGGCTTTGCAACAACAGTGTGTCGTCAGAGGAGCCGGTCTTTTCTTCCTTGGGGGTGCCTCTGCCGGCACAAGACCAAGGGCGCACTGTGCGGCAGCAGTGAGGACGAAGTACCGGCGGGCGGGCCCGCGGGTCGCCCATGCACCACCTGACCTGACTTTGACCTCTGACATGACATGCGGCAGCGGGCGTTAGAGCCGGCGCGCATTGACGCGTAGTGACCTTGCTGCTTAGAATTTCATCTGTGAGAGGGTTTAGAAGCGGGTCCCTTGACGGCCCCGCACTCCCTTTGCTGGGAGCGCGCATGGCGTTTGCCGGCGCGCGCAGCAGGCCGGCCTGTAGACGACCCCGGACCTGCCCCCGCGCCCCTGACTGTCCGCGAGTGTGTGCACGCCCTGCGGCCTCTTGCATTTGCCCTCACCTTGTGTGCTGCGGCGGAGCTGACCAGAGCGGGCGGGGAGCGCCGCTTGCGGCGGCGCGTGGCGCCCCGCGCCCGCAAGACGAGCGTGTGAGGTTCTGCTGTGCTGTGGGGCGGTGGGTACACTGATCCAACTGCAGCGGCAGTCACCCAACCGCCGGTCGGCATGTAAGGTTGAGGCAGCGCCACGCTCATGGCCGGGGCCATTCGCCTGCATGCTCAAAGTTTGAGAAGGGAGAAAGACACCGCGCGCAACAGCTTCCCAACATGTGCCCTGCAACATTTGGTGCGCGGTGCGCACCAAGTAGCTTGCTTTTGGCACTCTTGCAGCCACTCATGCGCAACGTGTGCAACATGCACACTGGCAAAGGCTCTGCCACTCTCTGCACCTCATGCGCATGCAGGGCCCCTGATGCAAGGCAGATAAGAACCATTCATAATTATGTACCCCCAGGCATGCGCTTCAAGACCCTACGATGCAAAAACTTCACATTATCATGGTATTGGTGTCAGGCGGAAGGCAGCGCTGTGATAATCTGCGCCTGTCTCGCAGGAGGGGCCGCGCAAGCGCCTGAACGACCTGCAGGCGGAGGAGCAGGTGCTGAGCACCAACTACAGCAACAA
>JAABUX010000283.1_pt1 | contig 86170 bp, 83 predicted proteins | sample 5561851 | NCBI WGS metagenome assembly JAABUX01 (sample SAMN10711883, study PRJNA513361) | rock metagenome | isolation source: Antarctica rocks | place: Antarctica: Victoria Land, Richard Nunatak red sandstone | collected 2016-01-03 | reverse complement strand
ACACCAAGATGATCGCCGAGCCTTGGGACGCCGCCGGGCTGTATCAGGTGGGGAGCTTCCCCGGCGGGCACCGCTGGTCGGTCTGGAACGGCCAGTTCCGCGACGACGTCCGCCGGTTCTGGCGAGGAGACCCGGGGATGACCTCGGCCCTGGCGACCCGGCTCTGCGGCTCGGACGACCTCTGCCACGGCCGGGGGCCGCTCCACTCGATCAACTTCGTCACCTGCCACGACGGGTTCACCTTGGCCGACCTGGTCAGCCACGACGCCAAGCACAACGAGGCCAACGGCGAAGGCAACCGCGACGGGTCGGACTGCAACTTCTCCTGGAACTGCGGGGTTGAAGGCCCGACCGACGACCCGAGCATCCTCGCCCTCCGATCCCGACAGGTCCGCAACCTGATGGCGACCCTCCTGATCTCGCAAGGTGTCCCGATGATCTTGGGAGGCGACGAGGTCTTGCGGACCCAAGGCGGGAACAACAACGCCTGGTGCCAGGACAACGCCACCAGTTGGTTCGACTGGACCCTGACCGACACCAACGCCGACTTTTTGCGGTTCACCCGCCAGATGATCGCGCTTCGGAAGCGGCACCACGTCCTCCGCCGCCGGACGTTCTTCAACACGGCCACCCACCCCACGCCCGACATCGTCTGGCACGGCCTGATGCCTTGCCGGCCCGACTTCACCGAGCCGAGCCGATGCCTGGCCTTCGCCCTCGACGGCCGGCGCGGCGACCGCCCCGACCTCGTCGACCGCGACCTCTACGTCGCCTGCAACGCCGGCCACCTCCCGCAAACCTTCCAGATCCCCGCCGCCCCCTCGGGCCGCCCCTGGCGACGGACGGTCGACACCTCTCTACCCAGCCCCGACGACGCCCTGGGCCTCGACGAATGGCCACTCGTGGATGTGTCCGAGTCCTACCGGGTCGAGTCCCACTCGATGATCATCCTGGTTTCCGAAGCGTGATCCCCGAAGACCGCCAGCCTCCCCTTCGACTGGCCGACGTGGTGTTCCCCGCCCGCGACCGGTCGTTCGCCCAGGTCGTCGCCGAGCTGTCCGAGCCCGAATCCGGCCCCCCCGCCGACAACCTGATCAGCAACGAGGACTCGGTGTTCCGCCTCGGCGACCGACTCGCCCCGGCGGGCGGGGTCTACCTCGGCGTCGGCCCCGACCAGAACCTGACCTTGATCGCCCAGACCCGTCCCAAATTGGCCTTCGTGATCGACTTCCGCCGCCGGAACGCCCTGGTCCACCTCGTCCACAAAGCCTTGATGACCCTCGCCCCGAGCCGAGTCGAGTATCTGACTCGCCTCCTCGCCCGGACCCCCCAAAACCTCCCCGAGAACCCGACCGCCGAAGACCTCGTCCTCGCATTCACCCAGGCCCCCTTCGACCGAGCCCGCCTCGAAGCCGAGACCCGGGCTGTGGCCAACACCTTGCGACCCCTCGGGATAGTCGCCGAAACCGAGTGGACCGCCCTCGCCACGATCCATGCCAAGCTCGCCGGCCCCGGCCTGAACGCCCGGTTCCTCGCCTTGCCGATGTACCCGACCTTCGGCGGGATGATCGCCTCCAGGGACCGGCTCAACCAGCCCTCGCACCTCCTGGCCCGTGAATCCTGGTACCAAACCATCCGGGCCATGCACCAGGGCGATCGGATCATCCCGATCACCGGCAACTTCACCAGCCCGACGACCCTCCCCAAGCTCGCCAACTGGCTTCGAACCCGCCAACTCGCGGTCTCCGTCTTTTACCTCTCCGACGTCGAGTTCTTCCTCGTCCGGACCGGCCACTACCCCACCTTCGCCACCCACCTCGCCCGCCTCCCCTGGGACGAAGGGGCCACCCTGATCCGGACCAGCACCCGAGAAATCCCCCACCCCGACCGCCTCCCCGGCGCCAACTCCACAACCATCATCCGCCCCGCCGCTCGCTTCCTCGAAGCCTTGAAGACCAACCCCGCCCCGAGCCTGGACGAGCTTTTCCGTTGATCCCCCGAGTCCGAGGCGAAGGTCGAGGAAGGTGATCCTCCCGATCGTCCGGGCTGCCCGGGGGAACTCCGGGTCGACCAGGCCGAGGGCGGCGGCGGCTTCCCAGGTGGTCGCTTCGGGCGAGAGGGGAAGGCTTTTGAGGAGGACCAGTTCGCTCGCCCCGAGGCGGACGGCGACTCGGGCGGCGATGCTGTCGGTGGTCGTGGTCCAGGCGTGGGGGAGGGGGTCGGGCGAGCGGTCGTCGTGGCCCAAGAAGCGGCGGGGGGCGAGGATCGGGGTCGAGCCGGAGGCCCACACTTTGGGCAGATCGTCGACCTCGTCCACGACGACCGAGCCGGGCAAGAGGGCGGCGGCGATGTGGGCGGAGGCGTCGAGGATTCGCAAGGCGAGGGCGTGCGACCGAGGCTCGCCCAAGGCGTGGATCGAGTCGAGGTCGCGGAGGGCGTCGGCGAACTTCCCACCTCCGACGATCAGGACGGGCCGGGCCTCGGGGCGGGACGCCAGGAGTCGGGCCAGGCGGTCGGGCCAGGCGGGACAATCGAGGAGGCTGCCTCCGAGTTTGATCACCAGGATCGGTCCATTCATGGGGTCCGGGCCTCGGATTCGACCAGTTGGATCAGGGCACGGGCGCAGGCGGCGTTCGAGGCGGGTTCGCCCCAGGCTTGGGCGAGCGAGACGACCGAGCCTCCGAGAGGGCTGATCCGATCCGCCAGCTTCCGGGCCAGGAACTCCCCCGAGCCGGCGATGACGACCGACGCGGGCCCTTCCCGCAAGGCATCGGCAACCACCCGGTCGGCGGCGGCGATCAGGCGGTCGACCAGCGCTTTGTCGGCGGCTTGAGCCAGGGTCAGCGCATCGGCGGGGGTGAAGTCGTCGCGGTCCAGCCCGATCATCCGGGCCAAGCGGTCGAGGGCGGCTCCGGGGGTCGATGGGCCGCCGTCGCCGGTGGATCGGTCCTCCGGGGCGGCGGGCAGGTCGCCCAGGGTCAGGTAGACGTCGAGGGTGGTGGCGAACAACTCGGCCATCAAAGGGGTGTCGGCCCCCCGATAGGGCAGGCTCGGGGCCAGGGCGCAAATGGGGGTCCGGCGAACCCCGGCGTAGACCAGGGCGCCCGATTGCAAGCGGCCGAGGTCGGTCCTCGCTTCGGGGGGGATGGCGACCTCGGACGCTCGCCAGGGGATCAGGTCGGTCGTGGTCGACCCGACGTCGACCAGGAGGCCCGACTCGCCGAACCCCGACCGGGCCACGACGGTGGCCAGGGCCAACCAGTTGCTCGCCGCCGCCAGCCTGGGGCGTTCGAGGATCGAGGCGACCTCGTGGAACCGGCCATCCACCCCCCAGACCCGGATCGGACGCCCCCCGGCGGCCCGGGTGGCGGCGGCGAGGATGCTCCGGACGCCGTCGGCCTTGGTGGCGAAGCAGTCGCAAAGCTCGGCGGTCATGGTGACGGCCCAACCGTCGGCGGGGGGCAAGGCCGAGGCGAGTTCGCCCAAGCCTTCGGCTAGGTCGTCGGGCCGCTTCCAGACCTCGAAAGGGAGCGAGGCGGCCCGGCCCGAGGAGTGCGCCCCTTTGAGGTTGGCCCCGCCGATGTCGAAGGCCAGCCAGGCTTCGGATTTCGCCTCGGTCATCTCGCCGGTCCCCCGGATTTGGCTGGGTGCCACGAGGTTGATCCTCCAACCCGTGAGGCTCGATTCGGCCCGGAGGGCACGGGTTGGAGTACCAACGCCGTGGCACCCAGGCTCGGAGAGCCGAGGCCCCAAAGAAGGTCGGTCATCGGCTCGCCCCCTCGTCGTCCGAGATCGAACCGTCCGCCCGGAATCGGACCGGAGGAGCGGCTTGGATCGCCCGGAGCCGATGAAGCGAATCCCGGGGCGCCGAGCCGACCGCCAGGTCGACCCAGGCCAGGGCGATGACCCCCGGCTCGGCCAGGCGGACCAGGCCGACGATCGACGTGGTCAGCCTTGGGTTGATTTCGAGGACTTCCACCCCGTGATCCCCATCCAGGACCAAGAAGTCGACCCCGACGAAGCCGAGCAGGCCGGGGACCGACTCGACCGCCCGTCGGGCCGGGGCCAGGAGGGCTTCGGGGAGCGGGACCGGGACCTCGCCCCCTCGGTAATGGACCTCGCCGCCCGGCCCCACCTCGACCCGCTGGCGACCGACGGCCAGGAGGGTGGCTCCCCCGTCGAGGCCGACCAGGAAGCTGGCGCTCATCGCCATTCCAGGCCGAAACGGCTGGATCAAGGTCACGCCTCGGCCGAGCAACCCGGGCGGGCAGGGGTCGGAAGCCGGGACGACGAACGTGTCGATCGCCCCGGCGCCGTCGACCGGCTTGACCACGACCCGGCCCGACCCCGAGTCGACCCGAGGCAGCCCCGACGCGGGCTCGAATCGCCAGGTCGGCGGGGTCGGGATGCCGAGGCGGACGAGGTGGTCGGCCATCCTCGATTTGTCCGAGCACAAGGCGATCGCCTCGGGGGTCGAGCCGAGCGACCGCCCGCCCACCCCTTCGACCAGCCTGGCCAGTGCTTCCAGCTCCCCGCCCGACTCCGGGGCGACGATCACGACGAGGTCGGCGAGCCTGGCCAGGCGGGCGAGGTCGATCGGGCGGGCGGGATCGGCTATGATCTGACCTGGGCCGGGAAGGTCGAGGCGGTCGTCCAGGCATCGGGCGTCGACGGTCTCGATCACCTCGACCCCCGGGACGGCGCGGAAGTCGGCCGCGACGGCGCGTCGGATCGCCGAGCCTTCTTCGAGCCAACTCGGAGGCAGGTCACGCCCGACCATCCCCCCGCCCGACACGGCCTCGTGGATCAAGATCGTCATCGGCTTCCCGCTTTCGGATCGAGATTCGCCCATGCGTATCATCCCCGTTCTCGACCTCAAGGGGGGGCGGGCGGTCCACGCCATCAAGGGCGACCGGGGCCGCTACGGGCCGCTACGGAGCGTGTTCCACCCCAAGCCCGACCCGGTCGGGCTGGCCCGGGGGCTGCTCGACCAGTTCGGGGCGGCCGAGGTCTACGTCGCCGACCTCGACGCCATCGATCGGCGAGCCGAACCGGCCTGGGGCACCTTCCGGGCGATCCTCGACCTTGGCCTGTCGCTCCGGCTCGACCTGGGGGTCGAGGGCGGCCCGCTCGACCCCCGGATCGTCGGTTGGCCCGAGGTCCGGGTCGTCGCCGGGACCGAAACCCTCCGAGGCCCCGAAGCCCTGGCCCGGATGGTCGACCAAGTCGGCCCCGACCGGATCACCCTGGGCCTCGACCTCCGCGACGGCGTCCCGATCTTGCCCCGGAACCCCACCTGGCTCGGCGACCTTTCCTCCGAGTCGAACCTCGTCGCCCAGGCGGTCGAAGCGGGGGCCCGGAGCATCATCCGGCTCGACCTCATCGCCGTCGGGACGAATCGAGGCGTCGCGGCCATCCCCCCCGCGTCGAGCCTCGGACCGCCCGAGCCGGGTATCGAGTGGATCACCGGGGGGGGAGTCGCCGGCCTGGCCGACCTGGCAGCCCTCGCCCGCCTCGGGTACTCCGCGGCGCTCGTGGGGTCGGCGATCCATGACGGTCGGATCAAGACAATCCAAAATCTAGCCACGGATTGACGCGGACGGGACACGGATCAATCTCTTTTCCAAAATTCTTATCCGTGTCCCGTCCGTGTCAATCCGTGGCTAAATTTGTCCCGATTCAGCGGCCGTCGGACCAGTTGACGATGCGGACCTGGCCTTCGTCGTCGTCGAAGTAGTAGACCAGGGGGTGGACGTCGGGGAGGTGGCGGAGGTTGGATTTGGTGATGGCCAGGCGCCGCCCGCTCTGGCCGACGGGGGTGAGGGTGAGGATCGACCGGGGGGTCCCGTAGAATTCTCGGGCGAGGTCGTCGTTGGTGTCGGCGACGCACTGGGTGGCCATGACGGCGGCGCCGGTCCGCTTGGCGAGCCGGCCGAGGTTGCGCATCGCCTCGACGGGGTTGCGGTCGGCGACGATCCCGAGGTAGTCGGAGAACGGGTCGATGATGATCAAGGCGGGCTTGATCGGGGCGACGTTCTCGAAGGTGATCTCGCGGTCGACGGCGAAGATCCGGGTCAGGTCGGCGGCGGCGGCGTCGAGCCGGGGGCGGACGGTGTCGGCCAGCTCCTCGCAGCCGCAGTAGATCACCACGTTGTCGGGGCCGACGTTGTGCCCTTTGACCAGGGGCATGTCGTAGCCTCGGCTCACCCTGGCGGCGAGGTCGAAGGCGAGCGTCGACTTGCCGACGCCCGGCTCGCCTTGCAAGATCGTCACCTTGCCCAGCGGGATGCGCCCTTCCCAGAGCCATCGGACCGGCTCCGGCATGATCTCCGACATTTTTTGATAAACGACGTCGCTCACCGCGCACCTCTTTTGTGGTTCAAACACCCACCTCGGCGTCGGTCGAATCGAGGCGGGGCTTCGATCACGGCTCGGACGCAAACCCATCGCTTACATTATCAATCTTTCGGCAAGCCGATCGCACACTTTTTGACACTCCGGCCCAATTTCGCGGGAATTTCCTCAAGGAAGCCCGGCCCGACCGACGAGTTCGCCCCGGATCACCGTCACCGCCTGCCCCCCGAGGTCGACGCGGTTGCCTCGGACGCCGACTCGGACAACGCCGCCCCGCGCCGAGACCTGATGGCCGACGAGGGTGGTCTTGCCGAGCTTGCCGCCCCAGTAAGGGCCGAGGACGCAGTGCGCCGAGCCGGTGACGGGGTCCTCGTCGACCCCGGTCCGAGGGGCGAAGAAGCGGGACACGAAGTCGGCGCCCGGGGCCCCGGCGTCGGCTTGGGCGGTGACGATGACGCCTCGGGCTTCGATCTTGGCGAGGAGGCCGAAGTCGGGGCGGATCGCCCGGACGGATTGGGCGGACTCGACCTCGGCCAGGAGGTCGAACCGGCTCATCCGGGCGTCGACGATGCTTGAAGCGGAGGCGAGTCCCAAAGCCCGAGCGATGGCGTCGACCGGCGGGACGCCGTCGAGGGTCGTCCCGAGCGCGGGGAAGTCGAGGGTGATCCAGCCGCCTTCGCCCGGGGTGGCGGTCAGCAGGCCGCTCCGGGTCGAGAACCGGGCGGTGGCGGATCGAGGCAGCAAGCCCGACTCCCACAAGACATGCGCCGAGGCGAGCGTGGCGTGGCCGCAAAGGTCGACCTCGACGAGCGGGGTGAACCAGCGAAGCCCATAGCCGCCGTCACCTTGGGGGACGAGGAAGGCGGTTTCCGCCAGGTTCATCTCGTTGGCGACGCCCTGCATCCAGCCCGCGTCGGCGGGACCGGGCAGGACGCAAACCGCCGCCGGGTTGCCGGCGAACGGGCGGTCGGTGAAGGCGTCAACCTGCGTGATGGTCATCGGTCAGCCTTTGAGAAGATGAGCCAAGGTTAGCCGCGGATGGAACACGGATCAGAAAAATCTTATCAAACTGCCTGATCCGTGTTCCATCCGTGGCTCAAGAGGTTTGAGGGGGGCGATTGGTTCGCTCGGGGATTTTGGAGAAATTTGGGTTGGATCGAGGCCAACTCGTTTCGCGTCGGGAAGTCCGATGATAAGATCGACCTGACCTGGCCGGACCCCCTTATGGTTCGCGGCCGTCGGCCCCTTCCGCCCTCACTTCCCTCTTTCGACGCTTTGGGCCCTTGGCCGCTTCGCGATGGCCACGTTCGACCCCTTTCGGACCGGAGAACACAGCATGACCCACGGAATGTCACGTCGAGGTTTCCTCGACCGATCGACCGCCCTGATGCTCGCCGCCGGGATGCCCGCGTGGTTCGCCCGCGAGGTGGTCGCCGACGACGAGGCCAAGAAGGCGCAGGCCCCCAAGCGGAAGGTCGGCCCCAACGACCAGATCCTCCTGGGCCTGATCGGCTGCGGCGGCCAGGGCACCTACGTCATGAAGAACGCCCTCAAGGACAAGGGGGTCAAGGTCGTCGCCGTGTGCGACCCCGACTCGGGCCGACGCGACAAGGCCGTCGAGGAGACGGTCAAGGCGGGCGGGACCGCCGGCGACGTGACCAAGTACGCCGACTTCCGCGAACTCGTCGGCCGCGACGACCTCGACGCCGTGATCGTCGGGACCGTCGACCACTGGCACGCCCTCACCTCGATCGCCGCCATGAAGTACGGCTGCGACGTCTACTGCGAGAAGCCGCTGGCGCTGACGATCGCCGAAGGCCAGGCGATGGTCAAGGCGACCCACAAATACGACCGGATCTTCCAGACCGGCAACATGCAGCGCTCCGACGGCCGATACCGCCTGGCCTGCGAGCTCGTCCGCAACGGTCGGATCGGCAAGGTCCACACCGTCGAGGCCCGGATCGGCGACAACCCCTCCGGCGGCCCGTTCCCCGTGACCGAACCCCCCAAGGAACTCGACTGGGACCTCTGGAAAGGCCCGACCGCCGACGTCCCCTACATCAAAGAGAAGTGCCACTACGAGTTCCGATGGTGGTACGAATACTCCGGCGGCAAGCTGACCGACTGGGGCGCGCACCACAACGACATCGCCCAGTGGGGCCTCGGCAAGGATGACACCGGCCCGGTCAGCGTGACCGCCGTCGGCCAGAACCCCAAGAAAGAGCCGAACTCGTACAACTGCCACCCCCACTTCGCCGTGACCTACGAGTACGACGACGGGACCCGCCTCGTCACCACCTCCGACGGCGAGAACGGCAACCGGTTCATCGGCGACGACGGCTGGCTCTTCGTCAGCCGGAGCCGGATCGAGGCGAGCGACCCCAAGCTCCTCAAAGAACCGCTCGGCCCCGACGCGACCCGGCTCTACAAGTCGTCGAACCACATGGCCAACTTCTTGGAAGGGGTCCGGACCCGGAAGCGGCCGATCTGCGACGTCGAGGTCGGCCACCACTCGGCCAACGTCTGCCACCTCGGCTCGATCGCGCTTCGGCTCGGAATCCCCCTCGGCTGGGACCCCAAGGCCGAGCAATTCGTCGGCCCCCACGCCGACAAGGGCAACGCCATGATCTCCCGCGAGTACCGCTCGCCCTGGAAGCTCGAAGTCTGACGGGAGATTTTTAGCCACGGATTCACACGAATGGGACACGGATCAGAACTAAGATTGGCTTTCTCTGATCCGTGTTCCATCCGTGGCTGCTTTGATTTCTCTGCTGTGCAATTTGCGATTCTGCGATTTGCAATGATCTTCTTTTGTTGATCGGACTCATGGCGGTGAATGGGCTGGCGGCTCGAAACTGGGGACCGGCGGCCAAGGGGGTCGTCAAGGGCGTCCTGACGCTGGTGGTCCTCGCGTTCGTGGCCCGGCACGTCGCCGCGACCCGCCGCGACCTGTCCGAGCGTGGCCTGAGCTTGCGGCTCGACCCGGCCTGGCTTTCGGCGTCGGTGGGGCTTTACCTGCTCGGTTTGCTCGCCTTCGGGGTCTACTTCTGGCGAGTCCTGGCCGCGAGCGAGTCGCCGGTCGGGTTCTATCCCGCCGTCCGGGCCTATCTGATCAGCCACCTGGCGAAGTACGTCCCCGGCAAGGCGATGGTGGTGGTCGTCCGGTCGGCGCTGGTGGTCCCCGACGGGGCCAGGCCGGCGACCTCGGCGTTCGCCACATTGTATGAGACCCTGGTGATGATGGCCGCCGGGGGGTGGGTGGCGGCGGCGGGGTTCGCCCTGGGCAATCGGTCGAGCGGGCCGGCGACCCGGATCAGTCTCCCTTGGGATCGGACTTTCGAGCTGGACTTGCCGTTTGCGGCCCTGGGGATGATGGCGGGGCTGGGATTCATGGTGTTGGTCTGGCCGAGCGTCTTTCCTCGGTTGGCGGGCCTGATCCGCAAGCCGTTGCGGGGGGTGGGGGCCGACGCATTGCCCCGGTTTTCGCTCCCGCTCTTGCTCGAAGGGCTGGCCTGGACGACTTTGGGTTGGGGATGCTTGGGGATGAGCCAGGTGGCGGTGATCGCCGGGATCGGCCTGGCGCTCGGGGTCGGCGACTGGCCCCTGGCCGCGGCGAGCGTGGCCTTGGCGACGGTGGCGGGGTTCGCCGTCCCGATCGCGCCGGGGGGGCTGGGGGTCCGCGAGTGGGTCTTGTGGACCGCCCTGGCGACGACGCTCGACCGGGATTGGGCGGTGGTCGCCGCCTTGGTGCTTCGCCTGGCCTGGGTGGTGGGCGAGGTCGGGGTGGCGGTGGCCTTGATCTCGATCGTCCCTCGGTCGAGGCGGTCGCCCGGATGACCGCAAGCCCGATCAAGATCAGCGTCGTGGTCCCGTTGGTGAATGAGGCCGAGAGCCTGAATCAGCTTCACCGCGAGCTGACCGTGGCCTTCGACGCCGTGGGCCTGGGCGAAGGCGAAGGGGAGATCCTCTTCGTCGACGACGGGAGCCGAGACTCGTCCTGGCGAGTGATCTCCGAACTGGCCCGGCTCGACCCCCGGGTCCGGGGCATCCGGTTCCGCCGCAACTTCGGCAAGGCCGCGGCGCTGACCGCCGGGTTCCGCAACAGCCGGGGGGGGACGATCTTCACCCTCGACGGCGACTTGCAGGACGACCCGAGCGAGATCCCCCGGTTCCTCCGCAAGCTCGACGAGGGGTTCGACGTGGTCAGCGGCTGGAAGAAGACCCGGCATGACCCCTGGCACAAGGTCGGGCCGAGCCGGGTCTTCAACGCCCTGGTCAGCCGGATGACGGGTTGCAGGCTCCACGACCACAACTGCGGGTTCAAAGCCTACCGCCGGGCCGTGGTCGAGGAGGTCAACCTTTATGGGGAACTCCATCGGTTCGTCCCGGTCCTGGCGTTCGCCCGGGGGTTCGCCGTGGCCGAGGTCGTGGTCAATCACCGGGCCAGGCGGTTCGGCCGCTCGAAATACGGCGTGGCCCGGTTCGTCAAGGGGCTTCTGGACCTGCTCACCGTCCAGTTCCTGTCGAGGTTCGGCCAGCGCCCGCTCCACGTCCTGGGGGGCCTGGGGTTGCTCCTTTTGGGCCTGGGGGGATTGGGGCTGGCCTACCTGGCGGGGTTGTGGCTGATGGGCTACCGGCCGATCGGCGACCGCCCGCTCCTGGCCTATTCGAGCACCATGCTCGGGGTCGGGACGCAGCTCCTCAGCCTGGGCATCCTGGCCGAGCTGGTGACGGCGTTCCAGATCCGGTCGGTGGACACCTTCAGCGTCGCCGAAACCCTGAACGAGCCTGATCTTGCGGCGAACCTCCACGAAACGTCCCCCCGAACGACCGAGAGTTGATCGATGGATTCGACCCCGATCCCAAGTGCCGTCATCGCCTCGAACCCCGGTCGGAGCGAGGCCCGGAAGATCGTGGCCGCGCTGGTGATCGGGGTGGCGACGGCGCAGTCGTTGGGCCTGGCGCTGAAGATGCCGACGCAACTCACGGCCAATGATATCTCCCGATATTGCACGGTCTGGGCCTTGCTGGAGCGCGGGACGTATGCCATCGACGACTGCCCCTGGCAGAAGGACACGCAGGACAAGGTCCGCAAGCCCGACCCGTTCTCGAAGGTCAGCCCCGCCCCCGAGCACTTCTATTCGAGCAAGCCGCCGCTCCTGGCGACCTTGATCGCCGGGGTGATCTACCCGTTCCGGGCGGCGGTCGGCGTCCCGCTCGATGCTGTGGTCGAGCAAAAACGGCTCGAAAGGAACGTCCAGAAGGACGACCCCGAGCATCCCGGCTCGATGATCTTCGTCAAGGAGGTCCCCAAGCCCGTCGCCTGGCCGGCCTATGTCCTGTATTTGAAGCCCGCGATCATCCTGTTCAACATCGTCCCTTACCTGATTTTCCTGATCCTTTACGCCCGAATCCTCGACCGATACGCCGCCAATGATTGGGCCTGGTTCTTCTCGATCGTCGCCGCGTCGTTCGGGACGCTTTTGTTCGTCTTCAACTCGACCTTGAACAACCACACGATCGCTGCCTACGCGGCGTTTTTCGCCATTTACGCCTTGATCGGCATCCTGGACGCCAGTGACGGGGCTTCCCGTTGGGGTCGGTTCGCGTCGGCGGGGTTCTTCGGCGCGTTCGCGGTGTGCAACGAGACCCCCGCCGCGCTCTTCGGGCTGGCCCTGGCGGGGTTTTTGTTCGCGCGGTCGCCTCGCCTGACCCTAGCCGCGTTCACCCCGGCGGCCTTGATCCCGCTGGTCGCGTTTTTCGCCACGCAGTACCTCGCGTTCGGCCAGTTCAAGCTGGTCTACGAGGAGTTCGGGACGAAGTCGTACACCTACGAGGGGAGCTACTGGAACACCCCCCTGGAGTTCGACTGGTTCAACCAGCATCCCGAGCCGACCTGGGTCTACCTTTTCCACATGACTTTGGGCCACCACGGCGTTTTTTCGCTGACCCCGGTGTTCGCGTTCTCGATCGTCGCCGCCGTCCGGAACACCTTCGGGCGCGGTCGCCCCTTGCGAGGGGTCTCGGCGCTCACCTTGGCCCTGACGGTGGTGATGGTCGGCTTCTACGCCTGGAACCCCAAGGCGCGAAACTACGGCGGGACGACGCAAGGTCTCCGATGGCTGTTCTGGATGATCCCGTTCTGGCTCGTGGTCCTGCCGACCGGGCTGGCCGGGGGGCGAGATCGGAAGCTAGTCCGGTGGTTGGCGATCGCGGCGCTGGTGTTTTCCGGGCTTACGGTCGGCTATGCCCTCCGGAATCCGTGGGCGAACCCGTGGACGAACGACCTCCTCGAACACCTGAACCTGTATCCCCTGGTCCGCTGAGGGCGCCGAGCGGAACGAACCCAAACCCGGCCGGGAGTCGCGGCTGTTGCGCCGCGGCTTCGGTCGCAAGCTGTTGCTCGGCTTCAAGTTCCGCCTCGACATCCTCGGCGCGGAACGAACCCAACGGCGGGCTGATTTCGATCCCCCGCTCCTCGGCCTCGGCGTTGATCCGGCGGATTTCGCCCAGGGTCCGGAACATGGCCCGCTCGGTGTTCGCCTCGTACCTCCGGGCCAGGATCGCCTCGGGGCCGGGGTCGAAGGCCGCCCGCCGCTTCGACTCGGCGCGGTCGAGCGCGATCGCCTCGTGGTCCAGGGTCTCGCGGTGGTCCCGGAGCCGGGCCACCTCGGCGTCGATGTAAGCACGCATCCGCTCGGCGGCCCAGTTCCGACGCTCGACGGGGGTCGTCCGGTCGGCGATCTCGACCGGATCAACCTCCTCGAACTTCCCCTGGATCGCCTGGGACAAGATGAAGCCTCGGGAGTGCGGGAGGTCGGTCCCTCGTCGACCGAAGCAGGCTTCGAGCTTGTCGCCGTGGAAGTAGTTCCAGGGGGTCATGTCCCCCTTGTCGAGGTCGTCCTTGAGGCCGAGGAGGACCTTGACCAGATGGTCCACCCCCTCGGGCATGGCCATGAGCTTGCGCCGGTAGCTGAACGGTTCGGCGTGAATCCAGCCCATGAGGTGGTCGGCCCGGCCGTTCCGGTCCTCGTCGAAGTCGGCCTCGGCGCGTCGGACGCGCGAGGAGAGCGCGACGGTCTCCTGGCCCACCGCCCGGTCGAGCCGGACCGTCTGGACCGTCAATCGACGGACCAGATAGCAGGCCATCTCGCCCCGAGGGGCCAGGTCTTCGTGCAAAGCCTCGTAGCGCCGGTCCATCTCCTTGGCGTCTTCGAGCGGCAAGGCCAACGCCTCGCCCATCGGTTGCGGCTTCCGGGAGACTCGCCGCTTGGGGATCTCGCCGCGATACAGCGTCCGGGCCGTCGAACCGCACGTTTCCAGCCAACTCGCCTTGGGATCAACCACGGTGCAATTCCTCGATGATGAAAAGAAGGTCGAAGCCCACCCCCGACGAACGGCAAGGCGTGAACTTTCATCCAACACCATCGAAAATTTCGCGTGCGATTATCGGACTATTTTCCGGTTTCGGAAAAAAGCCGAAATTCTAGCCACGGATGAACACGGATGGGGCACGGATAAGAGAATAAAAAATTTCCTATCCGTGCCCCATCCGTGTTCATCCGTGGCTAGAATTTTCTCCCCATTGACTTCGATTCGCTTCAAGTTACATTTTCTGTAACTTGTCACGGACGGCTTCCCCATCGGGAGCATGGCAAGGGCGGATCTTCGAGGAGACGGTCGGATGAATATGCGACGGTTGGGGAAGGATGGGCCGGAGGTTTCGGCGGTCGGGCTGGGTTGCATGGGGATGTCGGCGGACTTCTACGGGCCGGCCGATGAGGGGGAGAGCATCGCCACGATCCATGAGGCGATCGACCGGGGGGTGACGTTCCTCAACACGGGCGACTTCTACGGGATGGGGCACAACGAACAGTTGATCAGCCGGGCGATCGACGGGAAGCGCGATCGGGTGTTCATCTCGGTGAAGTTCTGCGGGATGCGGTCGCCCGACGGCCAGTTCATCGGGTTCGACTCCCGGCCGGTGGCGGTCAAGAACTTCCTGGCCTACTCGTTGAAGCGGCTGGGGACGGACTACATCGACCTTTACGAGCCGGCCCGGGTCGACCCGAACGTCCCGATCGAGGACACCGTGGGGGCGATCGCCGAGATGGTCCAGGCGGGGTATGTCCGCCACATCGGGCTGTCGGAGGCGTCGACGAACACGGTCCGCCGGGCGCGTGCCGTCGCCCCGATCGCGGCCCTGGAGATCGAGTACGCCGTCGTCACCCGTGACATCGAGGCCGAGACCTTGCCGACGCTCCGCGAGCTTGGGGTTTCGGTCGTCGCCTACGGGGTCTTATCGCGCGGCTTGATCGGCGGACCGGCCAAGGGGTACGGCGCGCCGGGCGACCACCGGGCGGCGTTCAGCCCCCGGTTCCAGGGGGAAAACCTGGCCAAGAACCAGAAGCTGGTCGACGCCCTGGCCGAGATCGCCAAGGACAAAGGCGCGACCGCCGCCCAGCTTGCCATTGCGTGGGTCCTGGCCCAAGGCGAAGATATCGTGCCCCTGATCGGGGCGAGGACCCGGGGCCGCTTGGCCGAAAGCCTCGCCGCGCTCGACTTGACCCTGACCCCCGTGGACTTCGCCCGGATCGAGGCCGCCGTCCCGCCCGGCTCGATCAGCGGCGACCGCTACCCCAAGCCCATGATGGCCATGCTCAACGGCTGAACCGGGACTGGGGTCATTTCTAGCCACGGATGAAACACGGACGGGACACGGATAAAACAGCAAAGAATTTTCTGATCCGTGTCCCGTCCGTGTTCTATCCGTGGCTAAGGATCTTTTTCAATGGCCAAAACCCGAGGCGACGCCGCCGACGCCCAGCGGCGACGCATCCTCGACGCCGCCGAGGCGGTCCTGCTCCGCCACGGGCCGAGCAAGACCACCGTGGTCGACGTCGCCCGCGAGATCGGCCAGTCGCACGCCAGCCTCTACCGCTACTTCGCCGGCAAGTCCGAGCTGGTCGACGCCCTCTGCGAGCGTTGGCTCGAAACGGTGACCGCCCCCCTGGAACCGATCGCGGGGGGGCCGGGGACGGCGAGCGACCGGCTCCGACGCTGGCTGATGGCTTTGTTCGAGATCAAGCTCCGCAAGGTCACCGCCGACCCCGAGCACTTCGCCACCTACCACGCCATCGCCGGGGAAGCCCACGACGTCGTCGCCCGCCACATGACTTGGATGATCGGACAGGTCGAGTCGATCATCGCCTCGGGGGTCCAGTCCGGCGAGTTCCCCCCCACCACCGAACCCCGTCGGGCCGCCCAAACCATCCTCAACGCCTCGATCCGCTTCCACCACCCCGCCCTCCTGGCCAAACCCGCCACGCCTCCGACGGTCGAGGAGGCCGAGGACGTCTTCGCCCTGCTCGTCGATGGGCTTAAAGCGGGGTGATACGCAGTTTGTTTTTTAGCCGCGGATGAAACACGGATCAGAGTAAAACCCCTTTTCTGATCCGTGTTTCATCCGCAGCTCAATCGAATTAGTCTGCGGTGAGTCTTAGGAGCCGCCGAGCAGGGCGAGGATGGTGTCGAAGTTGACGGGCTTGATGAGGTGGTGGTTGAACCCGGCCTGCTTCGAGCGGTCTCGGGCCTGCTCTTCTCCGTAGCCGGACACGGCGATGAGGACCGAGTCTTTGCTCCAGTCCTCGGTTCGGAGGGCGGAGGCGAGGTCGTAGCCGTCCATCCCGGGCAGTCCGATGTCGAGGAGCATGACCTCGGGGCGTTGCTCTCGGGCGACTTCGAGGGCCTCATCGGCGTCGAAGGCGACCCGGACCTCGTGGCCCGACAGTTTGAGGAGCCGGGCCATCCCGTTGGCCATGTCGGTGTTGTCATCGACGACGAGCACCCGGAAGCTTCGGGGCGTTGAAGCCGCTGGTTTTCCCTTGGAGGCGCGTTCCGCCTCGGCCCGGCCTTCGGCGGCGGGAAGCCGCAAGACGAACTCGCTTCCCAGGCCGGGGCCATCGCTCGAGGCGGTGACGGTCCCGCCGTGAAGCTCGGCCAGCGACCGGACGAGCGTGAGCCCGATGCCGAGCCCTCCCTCGGAGCGGTCGAGCGAACGGTCCCCTTGGGCGAAGAGGTCGAACATCCGGGGGAGCGACTCCGGGATCATCCCCAGACCGTTGTCTCGGACGCGAAAAAGCATCTCGTTTGCCTCGACTCCAACAATCAGCTCGATCCGGCCCCCGGGCGGCGTGTACTTGGCGGCATTGGTCAGCAGGTTGACGAGGATCTGCTCAAGCCGGGTCGAGTCGGCCTCAAGGTTCAATTCGGTGGATGAGAGCGAAACCAAAAGCTCGTGCCTTCGCTCCTCGACGATCGGCTTCACGGCTTCGATGGCGTGGCGGATGGTCAGCGCGAGGTCGAGAAACTCCTTGCGAAGCTGAATCTTGCCCTCGGTCACTCGGGCCACGTCCAAGAGGTCGTTGATCAGGTGGGCGAAGTTGCGGACCTGGCGGGCGGTGACGTCCCGGCTCCATTCGAGGTCTTCTTGCGAGCCTGAGCGAGTGGCGACATCTACGGCGTTCCGGACCGCGGCAAGCGGGTTTCTGAGTTCGTGGGCGAGCATCGCCAAAAATTGATTTTTGCGGCGGTCGGCATCGGCGAGCTTGGACGCATTAGTTTCGGCCTTGGCTCTCGCGTTTTCGGCGGCCTCCAACAGTTCCTCGCGTTCCCTTTCAAGCCGCTTGCGCTCGGTGATATCGACGATGGCCAGGAGAATCAGCTCCCACTTCCCTTTGGGGGGGAAGCGGCGGGCGTTGAGCAGCATCGTCCTCGGGCCGATGGTCTCGAAGTCGTGCTCCACCTCGAAGTCGTCAAACGTGCTGTTTTTGGGGATGATCTCTTCGAGCAAAATCCTCAAGGCCGGGATGTTCCACTGGCCGTCACCCAACTCATAGATGAAGGCGCCTTCGGTCTGCGGCGGCTTGACTTGAAATGTCTCGTAGAATGAACGATTCGCCGACCGGACGTGCAAATCGGCATTCAAGACGACCAGGGGTTCGCGGACCGTGGTCACGAGGCTATCGGCGAACTCCCTGGCCGACTCGATGAGTTGCTCGGCTTCTCTGCGTTCCGTGATGTCCCGAAAGATCATGACGACGCCGATCAGGTTCGCGTTCTCGTCCCAGACCGGGGCGGCGCTATCGTCGATCGGAATCTCTTTCCCATCCCTGGCGATCAGCACCGTATGGTTCGCGAGGCCGCGAATCAGCCCCGTGTCGATGACCTTTCGGACCGGCTGCTCGGTGGGCTTGCGAGTCTTCTCGTTGACGATCCGGCAGATGTCTTCGAGGCGCTTTCCACAACCCTCCGCCGCCGACCAACCGGTGAGGGACTCGGCGACCGGGTTCATATAAGTGACAACGCCGTCGGGGTCGGTGGTCAAGACCGCGTCGCCAATCGAGGAGAGCACCACCTGATACCAGGTGGCGGGCTTCCGGTCGGACGATTCAGCCTCCAGGTTTGGAGTTGGATTCGACATAAGTTAGTAAGTCTTTCGGATCGCCGGATCATCGGATTCGCGGGACTCGTATCTTGGGCTTGCCGTCATGCGATTGGCAAGTGGGATGCGACACGGCCTCGCTCCCGCGCGACCGACTCGGGCGAGGGGTTGCCTCCCTGCCGATAATCGGTTGTCCGCGACCCTTCTCGAAGTGGATCGGGTTGAGGCTTCGCTCCGCCCTACCTCCCGTTGGAACTTTCCAAGAGACCCCATGATCGATACCGACTTTGCCGAGACTTCGCCGCTCCAGGAGCGCTTGATCCTCCTGGTCCTGGCGACGGTGCAGTTCACCGCGATCGTCGACTTCATGGTGATCATGCCGTTGGAGCCCGAGTTGAAGCGGACGATCGGCCTGACGCCGGTCCGGTTCGCGGCGGTGGTGTCGGCCTACACGTTCGCGGCGGGCTTGGCCGGGCTGGTTTCGACGTTGGTGCTGGATCGGTTCGCGCGTCGGCCGACGTTCTTGGTGCTGTTCGCCGGGTTCATGCTCGGGACGCTGGCTTGCGGGCTGGCGCCGGATTACGGGATGTTGCTGGCGGCCCGGTGCTTGACGGGGGTGTTCGGCGGGCTGCTGGGCGGGATGGCGATGACGATCATCGGCGACGTCTTCCCCGAGGAACGCCGAGGCGAGGCGACCGGAACCTTGATGTCGGCGTTCGCCTTGGCTTCGGTGGCGGGGGTCCCGATCGGCCTGACGTTGGGCCAGTGGCTCGGCTGGCACACGCCGTTCTTGATCCTGGCGGGTTTGTGCGTCCCGTTCTTCTTCGTGGCGGCTCGGGTGTTGCCTAGGCTCGACGGCCACCTCAAGGACCACAAGGTCGAACCGGCGGGCGACCGGCTCCGCGAGATTTTCCTGCACACCAACCACCTCCGGGCGTTCGCCCTGACCTCGGCCTTGATGTTCAGCGGGTTCAGCGTGATCCCGTTCCTGACCCCGTACCTGGTGTCGAACGTCGGCCTGGCCGAGGAGTGGATCTTCTGGCCGTATGTCGCGGGAGGGTTGGTGTCGCTGGTCGGGATGCCGGTGATCGGCCGCCTCGCCGACAAGTACGGCAAGCTCCGGGTCTACCGGGTCGTGATCCCCGCCAACGCGGCTCTATTATTGATGATGACCTGCCTGCCCCGAGGGCTGTCGCTCCCCCTGATCCTCCTGGCCGTGGCGGCGACGATGCTCAGCAACGCCGGGCGGATGGTCCCGGCGATGGCGATGATCACGGGAAGCGTCGAACCCCGCCTCCGAGGCGGCTTCATGGGGGCCAACTCGGCGGTCCAGCACATTGCCGCCGGGATCGGGACCACCATCGCGGGCCTGATCCTGACGCAGCCCAAGGGCGAGCCGATCGCCAACTTTCCCACCGTCGGCCTCATCGCCGCCCTGACCAGCCTGTCGACCTTGTGGCTCGCCGGCCGCCTCCGGAGCGGCTCGCCCAAACCCGTCGCCGAGCCGGTGGCCGCCGCGGCGGAGTTTGCTTGAAGATGTCGGGAAGCACCAATCACCCAACACCTCGAATGTCGGCCAGATTTTAGGTGTCGTCTTCCGCCTCGAACCCCTGGGACAAGATGGCTGAAATGTCTTGAGATCCGTGCAAGACGCGAGCCACTTCGATGCCACCAGGGACGGGGCGGTAGAAGACGATGTGTTTCTTGAATCGAGAGGGAAGCGGTAAATATCGAAGGTCGGCGATTAACGGTCGATCAAGATCAAGACGGGCGCCCATAGCGGGCATCGCCGCCAGTCGAAGGAAAGCCGCCTCGGCCACGGTCAAGAAACGCTCGGCGGTCCGCGTGCCGGCCTCCCGTTCGTAGCGTCGGTACACTTCGATCAGATCACGACGCGCGTCGGGGCTCCGGTTGACCGATCCCTTCACGGGCGGATCTCTTCTTGAGGTGACCCTCTGCGAGCCTCTTCTCGGATCGAATCCCATTCGGCTCGATCCATGACGACCATCGGTCCTTGAAGCCCTTTGAGCAGCTTGGCTTCGAGTTCCAAGATCGTTCGTCGCTTACGCTCTTGGACGAGCAATCCTTGAAAATATTCTTCGGCGGATGCATAGCCGTTTTGTTTCGCCTCGGACTCGACAAACTCTCTCATGTCGTCTGTCAATGAAATATGCATAATAATCATCATTGTAACTCCCACCGGCTCAAATCAATGCTTGGAAGCTTATGGTCGGATATTTCCACCGTCTAGCCCTTCGAGTGCTTGCTTGCGAACGGAGTCCCAAAAGTTTTCGTCCATCGGCACGATCGGACTCTCCAGCCCTTCCAAAAGCTTCGCTTCGAGATCCTTCCGGGCACGTCGCTTTTGCGCCTGATAGACCAAAGCTTGAACATAGGCGTCGGCGGAGGGATAGCCGTGATGGGCGGTCTCCTCTTCGACGAAATTCTTCATCGTGTCCGGCGGCAAAATTGTCATGGCGGTCTCCCCATGTTTCGGATCGGATCACTCCAAGATTAGATACATCGTTTCCGGCGGGAGGGTCAAGGTCACGCCGGTCTTGGTCTTGGTCACGGGGACGTCCTCGGTGGGAGAGCCGGCGGGGTCGAGGCGGGTGGCCTTGGTGAGGTTAGGGTTCTTGAGGGCCAGGCCGACCTGGGTGTCGGCGACCCTCCAGGGGGATTTGCCGGTTTGGGTGATCTCAAAGCCTCGGATCTTGGGCTTGCCGGAGGCTTCGGTGAACTCGGCGTCGGTCGTGGCCCAGCCGGTGGGGCGGGCGGCGGTGGTGACTTGCACCAGGGTCCGGTGGTTGGTGGCGAGGGGTTCGTCGTCGAGCGAGACGACCAGGATCGAGGCGAACGGGTTGGCCGAGTTGATCGCCAGGTCCTTGAGCTTGATCGGGCCCGCCTGGTTCAGGAAGCCGCAGGCCCCCTGGGCCTTGGGGGCGTCGACGAGGCACAAGCCCTTGCCGTAGTCGAGGGTGATCTCGCCGGTGATGCTCCGGACGATTTTCTTGTCGCGGTTGATCAGGCGAGGGAGTTCGGCGGCGACCCGGGTTTGCGAGGGGTTCCCGTCGAAGCGAACCTCGACCGGGCCGACGAGGAAGGCCAGGGGGTCGACGCCGTTGGAGACGCTCCGACGGGGGGAGCCGCCGCCGTTGGGGGCGACTCCGGGGTCTCGGTTGGGGTCGAAGGCGGGGCCTTCGGCGAGGATCGGGTCTTCGCGGTCCCAGATCGAGGCGAGCGACCGCTCCTCGTGGACCGCCGGGGCGCCCGACTTGACGTAGCCGCCTCGGAAGAGGATCGACGCGGCGGGGAAGCCGCCCAGGATCGTCGGGGTCATCGCGGTCCACTTGGTCAGGGGTTCTTGCCCCTTGACCTTGGCGTAGGGGAAGAACGGGTTCAAGTCGTACTCGGGCAGGTTGTCGGTGAACCAGAAGAAGGCGTCGACCCCGGTCAGCGACGGGTAGACCGACGCCAGGAACGGCCCCTCGGCGGCGAAGGCCAGCGGGGCGACCCAGGTGCTCTCGGAGACGATCATCGGGTGGCCGACCACCTGCTTGAGATTGAACGGCATCCCCCTCGGGTCGACGAGCGCCGACTTTTGCGAGAACTTGTCGCCCGGGTCGACCCGCCAGCCGGCATTGGGGCCGAGGTGGACCCCGCCGTTGTAGTATCGGTTGACGGCGATCACCTCATTGCCCGAGTAAGACCAGCGCTCGGCGTCGTCGAGCCGGACGTCGTCGGCCGTCCGCCAGTTGCTCGCGTTGATCAGTTGTCGGCAGCCGAGTTCCCCCTTGAAATACGCCGCCATCCCCTCGTAGAACGCGCGCTGAAGCTCGGCGACGAACGCGAGCTGGTCCCCGACCCGGCGTCCCAAGCCGCCCGGTTGGCGTTGGGTGAGCTGGTAGAGGTCGATCATCCCCAACCGTCCTTCGGTCGGGGCGTCGCCGGGGAGTTTGCCGCCTTCCCACGCCCGGAGCGCCGAGGCGACCGAACCATGCTTGGCGACGGCCCATGCGGTGAACTTGCGGGCGAGCTTGGCCTTGGCGGGGGGTTTCATCTGGTCGGAGGTCCAGAACAACAGACTGTCTTCGTTCTGGACCTGGAGGATGGCGACGGCGGGCTCGTTGAAGAGGGGGACGCCGGTGTATGGGTTCTTCCGGGTCAAAAGGGCCTTGGTCCAGCCTTTGTAGGCGGCCTGGAGGCCCTCGTCGAAGAAGAGGAGGCCGTAAAGCTCGCCGCTCCCGTAGCCTTCGATCTTCCACTTGCCCGAGTCGACGGAGTTGGCCCAGTAGGGGGAGATCGTGGTGTAGATCCCCTGGGCCTTGGCGGCGGCGACGTAGCGCCAGATCCCGTCGATCTCCGCCTCGTCGACGTCGGTCGGCTTCGAGCCGGGGCCTTTCGGGCTGATCTGGGCGTGGAGCCGGACCATGTTGACGCCGACCCTGGCCAGGAACCGGACGTTGCGGTCGATCGCCTCGGGGGACTGGCGGAACACCTCGCTGTTGATCGCCCAGAACCGCGCCGGGGCGCCCGATCCGAGCACGAAGCCGTTGCCGTCCCTCGACAACCCGACGAACCCCGACTGCCCGGCGATCGGCTCGTTGAGCGACCGGAGGTCGAGCCGGGGCTTCCCTTCCCCTCGGATCGGCGACTCCCGGTAGGAGAACGCCCAGCCGTCGTCGCCCCCTTTGTCCTGGGCGGCCTTGGGCGGACCCGGAAACGGTTCGGCCTGGCTGACCTCGACGGTCTCGCCGCAAGAACCGAGCAAAATCGCCAGCGCGGCGAACAAGCGTCGAGGTTTATGAGGTCGCATCGGATCAGTACCCTTTGCCTTGCGTCGAGGTCTTCACCCGGGCGAAAAACATGTCGGCGGTGATGAACAAGGTCGAGCCATCCGCGCCGCCCCAGCCGACGTTGGCGGTGGCCACCCCGGTGTTGAGCGTCCCGAGGTGAGTCCCGTCGGGATGGAACACCAGGACGCCCCCCGGCCCGGTGGCGAACAGGTGCCCCTTCTTGTCCACCTTCAAGCCGTCGGGCGCCCCCTTGAGCGTCTTCATCCCCCGGGTCGCGTCGAAGAAAACCCGACCTTGGCCCAAGGTCCCGTCGTCGAGGACCGGGAACGCCATCCAGATCCCTCGGGCGCCGTCGGAGTTGGCGACGTACAGGGTCTTCTCGTCGGGCGAGAAGCCGATCCCGTTGGGGTACGACATCTCCTTGGTCAAGAGCGTCACCTCGCCCGAAGGCTTGAGCCGGTACACCCCGTTGAAGGGTAGCTCCTTGAGCGGGCTGTTGTTGCCGCCTTCGAGGCCGTAAGGCGGGTCGGTGAAGTAGATCGACCCGTCGGAGTGGAACACCGCGTCGTTCGGGCTGTTGAGCCGCTTGCCGTCGTACTTGTCGACCAAGGTCGTGAACGTCTTGTCGGCTTCGAGCCGGGCCAAGCGGCGGTCGCCGTGCTGGCACAAGATCAACCGCCCTTCGCGGTCGAACAAAAGCCCGTTGGAACCCGGCTCGCCGCCTCGGGGGACTTTGCCGGTGTAGCCGCTCGGCTTGAGGAACAGCTTGGGCGGCCCTTCGCCGTCCTTCCAGCGCATCACCGCGTTGGGCGGGATGTCGGAGAAGAGGACCGATGAGTCCCGAGGATTCCAGACCGGCCCTTCGGACCAGTCGTACCCTTCGCCGAGGATTTCCATCGTCGCCCCCGGCGGGATCAACCGGTCGAACCGGGGGTCGTGCCGCTCGATCGTCCCCAAGGCCCGGCTCGGGGCGGGGGCCGTGCTCGAACCCTTGACGCTGGTATCCACTTCGCGATCCTGGGCCTTAACCTGCGAGAAACAGGCCAGACCGAACGCCAAGATGCAAACGGGTCGAACCAGGTTCATGGAGAGTTCCCGGAGGAGAGTAAACTGAATTGAGCCACGGATGGAACACGGATAAAACATTAAGAATTTTTCTTATCCGTGTTCCATCCGTGTTCCATCTGCGGCCGCTTTGGTCTTTCCGCGCTGGCCCCCAGCGTAGTCGGGCGCGAACCCTCGGGCAATGGGGCAGCTTCGGCCGGCGATTCGCGGTCGTTTCGCCGGTCGCGGAGTCCTGGCGGTCATCGGGGGATTTGGCTATCCTGTTTGAGACGGTGTTCTTCAAATTCGGAGGTGGTCGCGATGGACAGACAGAACTGGCTCGATACCACCGCCGAGAAGTATCGCGGTGATGGTTTCGACGTCATCGTCGAACCCGGAATCGCGGACTTGCCCTCATTCCTCGCCGATGATCCAGTCGATATTTTGGCCCGGAAGGGGGGTCGAATCATCACCTTCAAGGCCGTAGAGGAAGCGGCACCCGACGACGAGCCGTTTGAATTGGCCGCCGAGTTCGGCAGTGACTCCGCGCTGTCGCTCATCGAAGAAGTCGAGATGCTGCTCAATCCGCTGACATTGAGGTCGGCACTCGTCATGGCATGGTCCGCGTTCGAGGCGGCTGCCAGGGTGACATTACAACCCGGCGCGACGGCGTTCGCCGGCTTCTCCCCGAAGACATTGATCGACCGGTTGTTGGGCCGGGCGCTGATCTCCGACGAGGAGTATCACACCTTGCTGAAATCCTTGTCTTTCCGAAACATCGCGGCTCATGGTGGCCGCCCCGACGATCTCCCCCCGGATTTGGCCCCTTCGGTCCTTTCGATTTCCAGGCGGCTCCTTGAACGCGCCGGGGTCCACTCGAAGGTCCATTTGAGGGACACGGTCAGCGTCGCCATCGTCCGAGAAGGGAGAAATCCGACGGAATTCGGAAATCTGGTCGAGGGGGCAAACCACGTTTTGTTCAATCTTTTGGGTCGGTGGCGAGAAGGCGTTTCGGTCAAGTGGGACTTGGCGGAAGATGCTCGTAATCGCCCGGTCCTGGTGTTGAAGCTTTCCGATGTCACCGGGACCGTGTCGGCGACTTTCGAGCCATCCGAGCTGGAAGTCCCCAAGCTTTTGGAGAGCCGGATGAATCGGTTGTGGGGAGATTTGCTGGAGATTCGTTCGCACAGCCAGGTCAAACGCCTGCTCCGTTGGCCGGAAATGCGACTTGGTGCTCACCCCGTGGCGTAAGACCATGCCTTCATCTCCCACGGAACGCATCAATGAATTGGCCCAAGCGACGGCGACACTCTTTGAGCGGCTGGACAACGTCCGTAGAGAAATGGTGGTTTATGGAAGTAGGTTTGACCGAAACGAGGATTCCATCCACGAACTCAAGCGAACCGTCGCCGTGATCGAGGAGCGGCTGGCCGAGATGAAGAAGGGAGTCGAGGAAGCCGGTCGAAGACGATCGGCGCTCATCCCCTCCCTCGTCGGTGCGATCATCGGAGGGCTCCTTTCGTTCCTCGGGCAACTCGCGATTCAATGGGTTCGTTCCCGACCCTCATAGAAGAGGCCAAGATGGCCCGACACATCGCTCGGAACCTGTTCGGCGACCCCGAGGAACCGCCGTCGAGCCTCGCCGAGCCTACGCCCGACTCCGTCGACCTCGACGCCCCCCTGGCCGAGCGGATGCGGCCCCGGACGCTCGACGAGTTCGTGGGTCAGGGGCACCTCGTCGGCGAAGGGCGGATGGTCCGCAAGCTCTTGGTCGGGTCGGGGCCGTCGCCGAGCTTGATCCTCTGGGGCGGGCCGGGGACGGGCAAGACGACGCTGGCCCGGCTCTTGGCGCGGCAGTCGAAGGCCCGGTTCGCTTCGGTCTCGGCGGTCCTGGCGGGGGTGAAGGATCTCAGGGAGGTCATTGCTCAGGCCAAGGACGGGCGGAAGGTCGGCGAGCGGACGGTCTTGTTCGTCGACGAGATCCACCGGTTCAACAAGTCGCAGCAGGATGCGCTGCTGCCCGCCGTCGAGGACGGGACCGTCACCCTGATCGGCGCCACGACCGAGAACCCGTCGTTCGAGCTGAACGCGGCGTTGCTCTCGCGAGCCAGGGTCTTGCCGCTGAACCCTCTGACCGAGGGCGACATCCTCACCATCCTCCGCCGCGCCCTGGTCGACGAGGTCCGGGGGCTGGCCCCGCTCCGGCCGGAGTTGACCCAAGACGACCTCGACCACCTGGCTCGGGCTTCCGGCGGCGATGCCCGGGTCGCCCTGACCGCGCTGGAATCGGCCGTCCACGCGACCGAGCCTGGCCCTTCCGGCGCGAGGCGGGTGGGCCGAGACACCGTGATCGAAGCCCTGGGCCGGGCCAGGTTCGCCTACGACAAGGGGGGCGAGGACCATTACAATCTGATCTCGGCGCTGATCAAGTCGCTCCGCAACTCCGACCCCAACGCCGGGCTGTACTGGCTCGCTCGGCTGATCGAAGGCGGCGCCGACCCGGTCTTCATCGCCCGGAGGCTCTGCATCCTCGCCTCGGAGGACGTCGGCCTGGCCGACCCGCAGGCGATGGTCCAGGCGGTGGCCGCATCTCAAGTCGTCCGGTTGATCGGCCTGCCCGAGGCGCTCTATCCGCTGTCTCAGGCGGTGATCTACCTGGCGAACGCCCCGAAGTCGAACGCGGTGAAGCGAGCTTATTTCGCCGCCCTCGAAGACGCCGCCGCGACCGCCAGGGAGCCGGTCCCGCTCCACCTCCGCAACGCCGTCACCCCGTTGATGAAGGCGACCGGCTACGGCGAAGGCTACCGCTCCGCCCACGACGACCGCGCCGCCAAGGACGAGGTGCCCTGCCTGCCCGAGTCGCTCCGGGGCCGGGTCTACTTCGAACCCTGATCGGATCGGCCACGGATGGGACACGGATCGGAGGGATTTTCTACCGTCTTATCCGTATCCCATCCGTGTTCCCATCCGTGGCCGCTTTGATTCGCCGGGGGTTCCATCGGGTCGCTTTGGTGTGGCTGTCTTGTGGAGTCCCACCGAAAAAGTCGGCAATCTTAAGTTATGATTGAATCTGATTTTCGGGAAATCGAGAATTTTTGTCAGGGAAACCCCTGGAACCTTTCGCTTTTTGTGGATAAAACGGAAAAGAGAGCCTGATATTCTGGAAAACTTGAATAAGCAGGTTCGGGAAGCTTCGTTCCTCCTCTCCGGGTTTCCCTGGCAGGGTTGCGAGTCATCGTCGGCGAGTCTCTTTGCCCCGCTCGGCACTCAAATTCTCGGCGTCGCGGGTCTGGGGCGATCTTGCCGAGTTTTCGGCGGCCCCAACCCCTTGAGCCACGATCATCCGAAGCGCCCAGCGAAGGGGTACCTGGAAATGAGCCAATTCGCGATTGAAGACCTCTTTCGAACGGCGGCCGGCGACGGAGCCACGATTCCGTCGCGCATGCCGGCCGCCGCGATGGATTCCAGGGAGCTTCTCGAAGCCTGGAACATCGAGCGTGGCCACACCATCGAATGCGAGCTGCTTTTGAAGGTGTTGAGGAAGGCGATCGCCCGGTCGCTCCAGACCAACGTGGGCCAATCCGCCACCGAGCGGCGCAATCATCGGGACTTGATCCGCCAGATCGACGGCAGGCTCAAGAAGAGTCCATCGCGTCGGCCTTGAAACCGCCTCGGTCGATCCGCGACAATCGAAAGCGGTCGACAGCGGGGCGCACCCGCGCCTCGGCTCGACTTGAGTCGACGGCTCGATGATCGCCGCGACAAGGGGCCGACTTGTTCCACTCCGAAAGCTTCACGATCGCCTCGAAGGGGCGGGAAACCCTCGAGATCACCGACCAGGTCGCCCAGGTCGTCCGGGCTTCCGGGGCGACTCGAGGCGTTTGCTCGGTTTTCGTCCACCACACCAGCGCCTCGCTGATCATCTGCGAGAACGCCGACCCCGGCGTCCGGTCGGACCTCGAGCGGTTCTTCGGTCGGCTCGTGCCCGACGGCGACCCCCTCTTTCGCCACACGCTCGAAGGCCCCGACGACATGCCCGCGCACGTCCGGTCGATCCTGACCCAGGCTTCGGTCACGATCCCGATCGCCTCGGGGCGACCCGACCTGGGGACCTGGCAAGGGGTGTTCTTGTTCGAGCACCGGACTCACCCGCATCGTCGCAAGATCACCGTCTCGGTCGTCGGCGAACCGGCTTCATGATGGCGGTCTGGCTCACTTGGACCGTCGCCGGCGCGGGGGTTGTCGGATCATCCCTCTGGATCACTCATCTCGCGCACCTGATCCGACACCGGAAGCTGGCCGTCTACCTGGCCGACCTCGAATCACCCCCGACGTCTAAATCCGAAGGTTCGACCGTCGCCCTGATCGTCGCCGCACGGGACGAGGCGGGCGGGGTCGAGGCCGCCGTCCGGTCGATGCTCGCCGAGGTCGAATCCGACCCCCAAGCTCGCCTGATCGCCGTCGACGACCGGTCGACCGACGGGACGGGCGCGATCCTCGACCGGTTGGCCCGGGCCCACCCCCGTCTCCTGGTCGTCCACGTCGCCGAGCTGCCCGACGGCTGGCTCGGGAAGAACCACGCGCTCCAGGTCGGCTCGGAGTCGCCGGGGGCCGACGCCGTCTGGTTCCTGTTCACCGACGGCGACGTGTTGTTCCAAGCCGGGGCGGTCCGCAAGGCGGTGGCCTTCGCCGAAGGAGCGGGGGTTGACCAGATCACCGTGGCCCCCGAGGTCGACACCCGGTCGTCGGGCGAGCGGATGTTCCTCTGCCTGTTCGGGCTCTTGTTCTCGATGCACGCCCCGGTCGGCCGGCTGGGCGACCGACGGAGCCGCGCCCACGTCGGGATCGGCCCGTTCACCCTCGTCCGCGCCGAAGCGTTCCGGGCCATCGGCGGCTTCCGCCACTTGCAGCTCTCGGTCGACGAAGACATGAGGCTGGGCCAAGCCCTGAAGTACGCGGGCTACTCGATGCGGCTCCTCATGGGCCGAGGCGCGGTGTCGTTTCGCTGGCAGGTGGGGACATGGGGGATGATTCGGGGGGTCGAGAAGAACTTCTTCGCCGGGTTGAAATTCCAACTCGTCAAGGTCGCCCTGGCGGCGGCGGGGATCTTGGTGCTCGGGGTCGCGCCCTTCGCCGCGCTGTTCGTGGGGCCGACCGGGACGCGGATCATCGCCGGGGCCGGGGTCGGGGCAATCGTCGCGATCCTCGCGGCCTGCGGCCGGCAAAGCCGGATCGGCTGGTACTACGCCTTCACGATGCCCGCGGCCTCGGTCCTGATGCTGGTCGCGCTGGGGCGGTCGGTCGCGTTGCCGATGATCCGGGGCGGGGTGGTCTGGCGGAACCACCTCTACCCGCTCTCGACGTTGAAGGCGCACGTCAAGGAGCGCGACGCCTGGCTCGAAGAGGTCTGGCGGTCGACGCGATGAAGCCGAAAAGCCGAAGGGTCTCGCCCGGCGCGAGGCCCGGCGAGACCATTCGTTTCGATCGGTCGAACAGGGCTTGACCCCCTGTCCGGCACCGGAGCCGGCCCGAGACGTCCGCCAGACGGCAATCAGGTACGGTTGCCTGGGCCTCCTGGATTCTACAACACGTCGGTTTCTGGTGTCAATCGGTCGGGGTGTCGTGGTGTGGTCACTCGCCGGTTCGCCTTGGATCACACCATACTGATTCTTTGCACACGACGAACACCATCATCTCGCCGAGTTTCGGGCGATTTTCAGGCGTGCGCACGGACATCGCGCGGAATGTCGGGAATTCGGCGATATTCACGATCCAGAGCAAAGGTGTTGACGCTGAAGGATTGACCGAAGTTGTCGTTCGCAAAAAACTTGTGGAGTCTGTTCGGAAATCTTTCGACTTGTCGATGTTCAAGCAATTTGATTCTCGGCTATGGTAATACTGTGCGGGTTTGACAAGCTTAGCTCGCTTGGCCGGCACCGGACGCTTCGACGCATCCCATCCAGACGGCAAATCAGGTGGGGGATGCGAAGGGGGAGCCACCATGTGGTTGATCAGCCTATTGTCGGCCGCTTCGGAGCATCTGACGAGTACGGGGTCGTGTCTTGTCGCGTGCCTGGCCTTGGTGCTCGCAACCTACGTCATCAGGCATCTCATTGATGCCGCCGACTACGTCAAGATCAAGTCGAACAACTTCGAGGGGGAATACCGCCCCCGACACCGGGTCCGCCACAAGAGGCCGACCGTGAAGAATTAACCTTTTCAGCCGCGGATGGACACGGATGAAACACGGATCAGAAATCTTCTTGATTGCATCATCCGTGTTTCATCCGTGTTCCATCCGCGGCTCAGTTTTCTCGAATCGCATCAGTCGAGGACTTCGATGGTCGAGCGGAGTCCGGACAGGGCCGGGAGGGATTCGATGGCCTTGCGGACGGCTCGCTTCTGGTAGAACTTGACCCCTCGGACCTGGACGCCGGCGGTGCTCCGGTCGACGTGGACCTCGATCGAGCGGGCGCGGGCGCCGACCGCGTCTCGGGCTTGCTTCTCGATCCGCTTCTTCAGGGCGGCCTCGGCGGCGGCTTTCGCCTTCACGTCTTCGGGGGGCAGGCCGACGTCTCGGCCCGAGGCGATCGCCCCGGCGGTCGAAGGGCGGGTGTTGAGCGAGCCGGGCGGGACCACGACCGGGCCGGGGAACAGGCCGAAGAAGCGGCCTCGACGGGGCGGCGGCGGGACCGGGTCGACCCGTCGGGCGGGAGTCGAGGAGGCGGTCGACCGTCGCGGGATCGATCCCGACGACGGGCCTTGGGTCCGGTCGTCGATACTTGGGTCCTCGATCGCGGTCGGCTCGGAGTTGGGCATTCGAGGGGGGTTGGTTCGCCCGGTCGAAGGATAGGTCGACCCGCTTCGCATCTCGACCGGGCCGTCGAGGGTGATCCCCGATTCGGTGTCCTGGTCGGGGGTTGGATCGGGCCTGGCGTCGCTTCGGGTCGAGTCGTCGGGCGGGGGAGAATTCGATGGACGAAGGGTTGAAGCGGGGCCGATCAATCCGGGCAAGGCGAGGACGGCGGATGAGGGCGTGACCGTCGAGGGGCGAGCCTGGGCCGGCGGCGGGGTCGACGGGGCGGCCGGGATGGAGACGATCGGCGGCCGGGTCGGGTTGACGAGTCGAGGGGGGTTGGCCGAAGTCGGGGCGTCCAGCGGCGGGGTGAGTTCCGGGCGATCGTCGTCCCCCGCCCAGATTGGGGTGGTCGAGACGACCAGGGCGAGGAAAGACGCGGACGCGAACCATCCAGGGGGCGCGGGGCGCCGAGGGGATGGTGCGGGATTCGACCGGGCCGGACTGCCGATTCGTCGCATGACGGGTCCTCGACGAAGCGAAGGCGCTCTCTTTATGATGGCGAGGATGCTCCATGATTCTTGGATCGGAGAAATCCCTCCGGTCCGATCAAGGATTCAAGCCCGGGGCACCCAGGGCGGGAACGGTCATGCGGGTTGAGTCGAATGTCGCGGTCATCACCGGGGCGTCGAGCGGCCTGGGCGCCGAGATGGCCCGGCAACTCGCCCGGATGGGCTACAAGGTGGGGCTCACCGCGCGTCGGGCGGTCGAGCTGGGCCGGGTCGCCGAGGAGATCCGCCTCGAAGGCGGGACCGCCTCGATCGCGCCCGCCGACACCACCGACGCCGAGGCGACCGCCGCCGCGATCCGACGGATCGTCCGCCGGCTCGGCCCGGTCGACCTCCTGATCGCCAACGCCGGGGTCGGACTCGACCTTTCGGCCCGGGACTTCTCCGCCGAGAACTTCGCCAAGATGGTCCAGGTCAACCTCGTCGGCCCGGCCATCGCCATCGAAACCGTCATGCCCTCGATGATCCTCCGAGGGTCGGGGCGGATCGTCGGGATCAGCAGCCTGGCGGGGTATCGGGGCTTGCCCGGGTCTTGCGGCTATTCCGCCACCAAGGCCGGATTGACCGCCCTCCTGGAAGGGCTTCGACCCGAGTTGAAACGGCTGGGAGTGGCCGTCACGGTGGTCCACCCCGGCTACGTCCGGACGCCGATGACCGAGGGGCAAACCCACCCCCAACCCTTCTTGATGGACGTCGAGCCCGCCGCCCGGATCATCCTCCGGGGGGTCCTCGGGAACAAACCCCGGGTCGACTTCCCCGGCCCGATGGTCGCCCTGCTCAACCTGGCCCGGCTCTTGCCCGACCGGATCTATGACCCGGTCGCCGCCCGGATCTTGCTCGGCCCGCCGGCCCGATCGTCGAGGGATGGGCGATGAACCCGATCGATCAATAAGCGGGGGGCGTCGCCGAAGGCTTGCCGACGACAATCTGCTTGAGTTCGCCGACGAGGCCGGAGGGGACCCCGACGAACGCGGCGGCGGCGGTCTTGACCGCCTTGTTGCTGTTGGTCTTGTCGTAATATTGCTGGGGCTTGCGGAACAGGGGGTGGCGGTCGACGAAGCTGATCTGCTTGGCCGGGGGGGTATTGGCGACCGAGCCGGTCGCGGGCGGCTCGAACCCGGCGACCACTCCGGAGTCGGTCGACTCGGCGGTGAGCGCGGGTTCGCTCGAACTGGACCCCACGGAGCCTTTGATCGACCGCTTCGACGGTCCGTTGCAGCCAACTCCCGCGGTCGAGATCGCCAACACGATCACCAGCGGTTTGATAGAGCCTCGCATCGCCCCACCCGAGCCTTTCGTTCGCGGCGGCAAGTCGGTCGCAACCGCGATCCGAGCCGTGATCCATCGCCGCGACCAACCCAATCATAGCCCACTCGCCGGCGCGATCATCGAGATTAACGAGCCGAGGGGGTTCCGAATGTAACGCACCAATAGGAAGCGCCGGCTTGCGCGATGGCGCGGCCGACGCCGATCTCGGAATAGCCGCCCAGGATGTTCCGACGGTGGCCGGGGCTTCGCATCCATCCCGCCATCACCGAGTCGACCCGATCGAACCCGTAAGCGACGTTCTCCCCGGCGCCCTGGAACGAGTAGCCGACCCGCCTGATCCGGTCGAACGGAGACGACCCGTCCCCACCCCGGTGGGCCATCTTCCCGCGACGAGCCATGTCGTCCGCATGGCCTTGGGCGGCGATCGAAAGCTCCGGGTTGAGGCCCAAGGCGGGCAACCTCCGACGCGACCGCTCGGCGTTGTGGGCGTCGAGGACCGCTTGGGCCACCTCGGGGTCGGGGTCAAAGTCGGCGGGTCGACCCGACTCGGGCGACGGTCGGACCCGGACGGGAGGAGGGACGACCGAGGGCCGAGCGGCCGGCCGAAGCGCCGAGCAAGACGCCGCGAGCGCGCAAACGGCCAGGACGACCGCCAGTCGCGCGAGGGCCGGGCGTCGTCGAGTGGAGAAGGGGAAACAAGACCGGTTCATGATGTCTTCAGTTGTCGGACCGTCGCTTCGGTCGGGTCGAACCTTTCGAGATCCTCGGGGCGGGTGGGCTAGGCTGATCGGGGGGTCCTGCCGATAATGAAGTGAGACACCTCGCCAGAACCTTCGAAATCGGAGGTTGTCGGGCGACTCGGGCGCGAAAGGTTGGGGATTGGTGATGATCGTCGACCCGGGCGCGGAGTTCGTGGCGTTCGACCTCGAAACGACCGGGTTGTCGCCCCAGGTCGACCGGGTCGTCGAGATCGGCGCGGTCCGGTTCCTCGGCTCGGGGGAAATCCTGGCGACGTTCGAGCGGTTGGTCAACCCGCTCCAGCCTTCGAGCACGGCGTCGCTCTCGGTCCACAAGATCAGCGACGAGGCTTTGGCGCAAGCCCAGACCGCCGAAGCCGTCCTGCCCGACTTCGTCGCCTTCCTCGGCGACCCGAGCACGACCACCTTGCTGGCCCATCAGGCGGCGTTCGACGCGGGGTTCCTCGGTCGGGAGCTGATCCGGGCCTGGATGCCGTTGCCCGAGCACGACGTGATCGACACCCTGGCCTGGGCCCGTCGGAAGTGGCCCAACTTCGGGTCGCACAAGCTGGAGGCGCTTGCCAAACGCCTCGGACCCGATCCAACCCGAACGCACCGGGCGTTGGTCGACAGCGACCGGGTCCGCCGGGTCTTCCTGGCCTTGATGGTCGAGGAAGAAGGCCAGGTCGAACCGGCCCCGCTGGCCTACCCGATCTTCGACGGCGCGGGGCCGCCGCCGGTCCCGAGGGGGTGGAACAACGTCGCCGAGGCGATCGGCCGCGACGAGGTCCTTCGGATCGAGTACGCCGGGGGAACCCGAGGGATCGAGCCGCGCGACGTCAGCCCGAAGCGGTTCGCCCACCGAGGGGGCGTCGCCTACCTGGTCGCCGTCTGCCACCTCGACCAGAAAGTCAAGGAGTTCCAGATCGACCGGGTCCGGAGCCGCCGGTTGATCGGCCCCGAAGCTTGACCCGGACAGGTCTAGCTTTCAAATCTGAAAATCTTCCGGGATCGAGGATTGCAAATCGTAGGATCGCAAATCGCAAATTTCGGGGTCGAGAATCGCGGATGGCAAGATCGCAAATCGCGTAACTATTCAGCCCCTGCAGGCGTACACCATTGGCCTCCTTATGCGAGTCATCGGTCAGTTTGCTCAGATCGCCCAGGTCACGCTCCTTTAGGTGCATGCTGGGAACCTGTCCTGTGCAGACAGCCAATACTTCCAAGCTGGGCGGTGATCATCTGCTATGGGCTGAATAGTTACCAAATCGCAAATGGTTGAAGGTTCTTGGTTTCTGGATTTTTTTGCGATTTGCGATCCTGCCATTTGCAATCCTCGATCCCCTGAATCGAGAGCCAAACCCGATCCGTACGGAGGTGGCGCGTTGGCGAAGCTCCTGGTCAGCGTCCGGTCGGTGGTCGAGGCTAGGGCCGCGCTCCGGGGCGGGGCGGCGGTGATCGACATCAAAGAGCCGAGCTTGGGGCCGCTCGGTCGGGCGGCCGCCGAGGTCTGGCGCCCGATCCGCGATGAAGTCCCGGGAGACGTCGCCGTGAGCGTCGCCTTGGGCGAACTCGCCGACCTCGAACCCGAGTCGATCCGCCCGGAAGACCTCGCCGGGATCGCGTATCGCAAGGTAGGCCCCGCTCGGCTGGGCCGGGGCTGGGCGGCCCGATGGGACCAGGTCCGCCGCCTCGACGACGCCCAAACCGGATGGGTGGCCGTCGCTTATGCCGATTGGAAAGGCGCCCCCGACCCCGACGACGTGATCGCCGCCGCGCTCGACGCCGAGGACTGCCCGGGGGTCCTCTTCGACACCTGGGACAAGACGCTCGGCTGCCCGATCGAGGTGGACGACGCCTGGCGGACCCGGATCGCTCGGGTCCAGGGGTCGGGCCGGTTCGTCGCCCTGGCGGGCCGGCTTGATCGGGCGGCCATCGAACGGCTGGGCCCATTGAAGCCCGACCTGTTCGCCGTCCGAGGCGCGGCGTGCGAAGGGGCCCGGCGCGAAGGGGCGATCCGTGCCGACCTGGTGGCCGAGCTTGTTGGAGTGGTCTCGAAAGGTTCCATCTCCCGAGGGGCCGCCCGATGAAGTCGCTCACTCGCGGCGAGTTCGACGGCGATCGGCGCAGGCGCGTCCTGATCAAGGCCCTCGGCGATTGAACCGACCTAAGAATTCCACGCCGCTCGGTCCATTTTCATTCGCGGCACATCCTTCACGCCGCCGATCTCGCCAAGGCTTTGCCATCAATTGTTTATTTAATACAACGCAATCGGGGATAATTGGGCTTATAAACCAAATAAGTTGGCACAATCCTTGGACATATCGCATTAATCGGGGGAGCCTGCATTTTCTTTGGCTCGTTTTATTGCTAAAAATGAGATATTAGGTCGCACTTGCCGTTTCCCCTCGCAGCTTCATATTTCCCGAAAGCGACAGGAATCATCGGAATCGCAGACCTGAGGCTATCGGCAAATCCTTTCTTCGCATCGTCTGGGCAAAGCCGTCTTTGCGTTCCCTCCGATTTTTTCTCGAGCAGGCGGTCGCGGTGTTCCCGTTCGAAACGAGGCGAGGACCGGCAAGGAGGAGCGATGGGAGATCATTCATCCATCCCGGGTTCGGCACCATCGCCGGGCTTCGGGGTCATCCAAGGGGCTTGCGACCAATGACCGACGCGACGATCCTTCTTATCAGCGACGACAAGGTCTTAACGGAGCGGATCAAAGCGATCAGCCATCCGATCTTCCGGTTGGATTTCCTCCGCCTCGACGGGGTCGACGCCGCTTATGACTTCGGGGGTTGGGACGACGTCAGCCTGATCCTGATCCACCAAGGCGGCCAACCCGGTTCGAGCACGGACGTGGACCGGCTGCTCCGGATGATCGCCGCGACCGGGAAATCGGTGGCCACGGTGGTCCTGAGCGAACCGGGCGGAGCCGACCAGGCGGCCTCGCGGCTCAAGGTCGGGGCGACCGGCCACCTGGCCTTGCCGCTCGACCCGGCGCGGTTGCTCGACCTGATCGACGGCCTGATCGTGGGTCGGCGAGGCGGGGCCAACGCATCCTCGACTGGCGATCACGCCCTGCTCGACGGCCACACGCCGCGAATCCTGACACTAGTCGACCAGGTCCGGCGGGTCGCCCCGCAAAGCGTCACGGTCTTGCTCGGCGGCGAGACCGGGACGGGCAAGACCAGGCTCGCCCGGCGGATTCACGAGCTTTCCCACCGCGGGGACGAGCCGTTCCTGGTCGTCGACTGCGGGACGTTGTCGGGCGCGCTGATCGAGGCCGACTTGTTCGGCTCGGTCCGGGGGGCGTTCGGCGGGGCGGACCCCGAACGGCCGGGCCGGTTCGCCGAGGTGGGTCGCGGGACGTTATTCCTCGACGGGGTCGACGCCTTGCCCCTGACGACCCAGACCAAGCTGCTCGGGGTCGTGGAGGACCACCAGTTCGAGCCGATCGGCTCGAGCCGGCCGCTCCCGTTCGAGGCCCGGTTGATCGCCGCGAGCAATCGCCCGCTCGACGAGGAAGTCGCCGAGAATCGGTTCCGGTCCGACCTGTATTATCGGCTCAACGTGGTGGGGTTCGAGCTCCCGCCGCTCCGAGAGCGGCGCGACGCGATCGCCTCGCTGGCCAACCGGTTCCTGGGCGAATTCGCCGAGGCCGAAGGGCTCGGCGTCGAGTCGATCGGCGGCGACGCGATGCGGGCGCTCCAGGAATATGACTGGCCGGGCAACGTCCGAGAGCTCCGCAACGTCGTGAGCCGGGCCGTGGCGGTCTGCCCCGACCGGTCGATCCGCCGCAAGGACCTGCCGGCCTCGGTGCTCGGCGGGCCGGCTCGGGGCCGATTCGGGGCGAACCCGCTCCACCCGATCCTGGCCGCGTCGTTCCAACGCTCCACGCTCACCCAGAGCCGGGGCGAGGTCGAGCTGGCCCGGATCACCGAAGCTCTCGAAAAGCACGGCAACAACCGGCTCAGGGCGGCGGGCGAGTTGGGAATCAGCCGGATGACCCTGTACAAGAAACTGTACAAGTACGGACTCATGCAGCCAAGCCCGGCGCACCAGCGGATGGTCTGAATCCGCCGGGTCGGGGATCGGGTGATCCGTCGGTGGTATCAAGTTTGCTTGAATCCGGTCGACGGAAATCCCAACCGGGATCGACGATCCTTTTCCCCTTCCGCCAGAGGCGATCATGTCCAACTCGAAAGTCAATCCGCCCCGAGACAAGGATGAAAACCTCGACCCGATCAGCGGCGAGCCGGGTGCCCACCCGGTGGGGACCGGCCTGGGAGCCGCCGCCGCCGGTGCCGCCACCGGCGCGGTGGGCGGGGCGGTGGCCGGGCCCGTCGGGGCCGCCGTGGGGGCCGTCATCGGGGCCGTCGCCGGTGGTTTGGCGGGTAAAGGCGTGGCCGAGTCGATCGACCCGACCGAAGAAGACACCTACTGGCGGAAGAACCACGCCACCCAATCCTACGCCGCCAAGGACGACGACTACGCCCATTACGGCCCGGCCTACAAGTACGGCTACGAGTCGCATGGCCTGCACGCCGGGAAGCCTTGGACCGAGGTCGAGTCGCACATGAAGTCGGGCTGGGACAACGTCAAGGGCGAGTCGAAGCTCGACTGGGAGAAGGCCAAGCACGCCACCCGGCAAGCCTACGACCGGGTAGCCACCCGTCACCAGGCCGGCACCACCACCGTGCTCTGACGCGGTCCAGCTTTCGTCAAGTTGATCGGCGGGGCCAGGCGATTGGGTTCGTCTGGCCCTCGGTCACTTCGAATCGATCGACTTCTAGGGATCAAGAATCGCAGATTGGAGGATCGCAAATCGCAAAGGGTTGAGAAATCTTGGCTTCTGGTTTTTTTGCGCTTTGCGATCCTCCAATTCCAGATCCGACAGCGATACCCGCTTTCTCGAAATTTGGAGGAATCGGCGAACAAGGGTCGTGATCGGCCCGGACTCGCCCGCTACAATGCGAATCGACGCTCAACCCTCTTGGCCGGACCTCTCCCATCCGCGCCCTCGCGTTTGGTCCCCTCGATCCACCCCGATGTCGCGGAGAGTTCCCACCGATGTTGATCCGACTCGCAACCGCCTGGCCGCTGGCGATGGCGGCGAGCTTGCTCGCTCCGCCGATCGCCCAAGCCCAGCAGACGCCGCCGACCACGCCTCCCGTCCCCGCAGTCGCCCCGGCCACGGAACCTTCGGCGAAGGACGCCGTCAAGGCGGCGGAGAAGGCCGAGGCCCCCAAGCCGATCACCGACCCGATCGAGCGGATCAAGGACGAGGCGATGAACCGGTCGCAGGTGATGGCCGCGCTTTCATACCTGACCGACGTGATCGGCCCCAGGCTCACGGCGTCGCCCGCCATGAAGCGGGCCAACGAGTGGACCCGCGACAAGCTGTCGAGCTTCGGCCTGGAGAACGCCCACCTCGAAGCCTGGGGGCCGTTCGGCAAGGGCTGGACGCTTCAGAAGTTCTCGATCCAGGTCGTCGAGCCGCATTGCATCCCCCTGATCGCCTTCCCCAAAGCCTGGTCGCCGGGGCTGGAAGGGTCGGTCACCGGGGAACTGGTCGACCTCGACGCCGTGAAGACCGACGCCGACCTCGAGAAGCTCAAAGGCAAGCTCAAAGGGGCTTATCTCCTCCTCAGCCCGATCCGGGCGGCGAAGGCCCACTTCGAGCCCGAAGGGTCCCGGCTGAATGAAAAGGAATTGCTCGAACTGGCCAACCTCCCCGAGCCGACCCGTCGTGACCGCCGCCGGATGACCCCCGAGGAGCGCGCGCGTCGCTTGTTCCTGCGGAAGATGGTCGTCTTGGCCGCCGAAGAAGGAGCGGCCGCGATCCTCGACGGCAGCGAAAACGGCGACGGCGGGACTTTCTTCGTCGCCCAGGCCAGCGTCCCGGTCGGCCCCATGCCCGGCGACACGCCCGAACCGGGCGTCCGTCGAATCTCGGCGTGGGAGAAGGATGCTCCGAAGATCCTGCCGCAGATCACCGTGGCCAAGGAGCACTACAACCGACTGCTCCGGATGGTCCGCCAGGGCGAGAAGCTCACGATCAACGCCGAGCTGGCCGTCCGGTTCCACGACGACGCCGAAACCTTCAACACCGTCGCCGAGATCCCCGGGACCGACCTGAAGGATGAGGTCGTCATGCTCGGCGGCCACATGGACTCGTGGCATAGCGGGACCGGCGCCACCGACAACGCGGCGGGCGTTTCCGTGGCGATGGAAACCGTCCGGATCTTGAAGGCCCTGGGCCTCAAGCCGCGACGGACCATCCGGGTCGCCCTCTGGAGCGGCGAGGAGCAAGGCTTGTTCGGCTCTCGGGCCTACGTCAAGGAGCACTTCGGCTACTCGGGCGATGGCTCGCCGGCCTCCGGGACGGGCGGCGGTGGCGGCGGCAACGGCAACGAGAAGAACCCGCCGAAGATCACCACCAAGCCGGACTACGACAAGTTCTCGGCCTACTTCAACCTCGACAACGGGACCGGCAAGATCCGGGGGATCTACCTCCAGGGCAACGAAGCGGTCCGAGGCGTGTTCCGCCCGTGGCTCATCCCGTTCAAGGACATGGGCGCTTCGACGATCACCATCAGCAACACCGGCGGGACCGACCACCAGTCGTTCGATGGGGTCGGCTTGCCCGGGTTCCAGTTCATCCAGGACGTCATCGAGTACGACGCCCGGACCCACCACTCCAACCAGGACGTGTACGACCGGATTCAGGCCGAGGACATGAAGCAAGCCGCCGCGATCATGGCGGCCTTCGTGTACAACACGGCGAACCGCGACGAGAAACTCCCGAGGAAGCCCACGCCCAACCTCGTCCCGGCCACCCCGACCCCGACCCCGACCCCGACCCCGACCCCGACCGTCGCCCCGGCCTCGACCCCGGCGACCTCGACCAACGAGTGACATCTCGGGCCATCAATGCGAAAGGGGCCTGCCTTCGGAAGCAGGTCCCTTTCGCCCTGGCTGATCCAACCGACCGGCGATCCCGACCGTGATCAGCCATTGTTCGACGTCGGGCAACGGTCCGCTCGGTGCACACCGATTGAGCAACCTTTCGGCGGTGCAATCGGGTGCGAGGATGCCGGACCGAGCCGGGTGGGGGGTTTCCCGGCCTCAACAGGGCGGCTCGGGCCGTCGTAAGGGGGGGTTCCACGCGGCCTTGTCGCTCTCTTGAGTCCTCCCGACCATCGACGCTCGGCCCAGACCGGGCTGGTTGGTCCGAGCGTCGATGGACGGGGTTGGGGGGAGGGGACGGAGGCGAATCGAAGGAGGGGGAGGGCCTCGACCGACCCGAGCGGTTGAAGGACTCCGGGGATTTCACCTGGTCCCACCAGTAAATCCGCAAACCGCCGAACAACCTGCCAAAAGTTTTGGGAGTTTTTGACGACATCCGAATTATTTCCCCCGAAGGGTATTTGCCCGACCGACCGACTGGGCTTATGATAGTGACAATCCGTGCGGCCACGTCGGCGTTGACGTCCAAGGAACGGAACCGGGTCGAAGTCGACCCTCGTCGAAACAGGACTTCCCCATGGTTCAAGACGCTTCGCTCGCCAAGGTGATGTCGCGGCTGAGGGAAGGCGACCAGGACGCCGCGAGCTTGATCTTCCACCGCTTCGTCAACCGCCTCACCGCGCTGGCCAGCGGCCAATTCGACAACCGATTCCGGGCCAAGGCCGACGCCGAGGACGTGGTCCAGTCGGTCTACAAGAGTTTCTTCCTCCGCGACGGCCGATCCCCGTTCGACCTGTCGGACTGGGACAGCCTCTGGTCGCTCCTGGCGACGATCACGATCCGCAAATGCACCGACCGGCGGAGCTACTGGCTCGCCGCCCGCCGGAGCGTCGGTCGCGAGTTGAGCCGAGGCCCCGGCGGGTCGGACGGCTCCTGGCGGGAGACCCTCGACCGGGGGCCGACGCCGTTCCAAGCGACGGTCCTGACCGAACTCCTCGAGACGATCCTGGCCGAACTGCCCGACCACCACCGGACCATCGCCGAGCTGAGCCTCCAAGGATACACCGCGATCGAGGTCGCCACGCGGGCCGAGTGCTCGGAGCGGACGGTCGCCCGGGTGGTCGCCCGGATCAAGGATCGGCTCCGGGCGATCGAGTCGGCCGAATGGCTCGACTGATCAAATTGAGTCACGGATGGAACACGAATGAGACTTTTTTCAGTCTCCCATCCGTGTTCCATCCGTGGCTAAAAAATCAACCGCGTGACTTCGATTGGAATCCCAAGCAGCCCGAAGGTGGCGCCAAGCATGGCCTTGTTCCCGGACCGTTCGCGTTCCTTCGACGTCGGATGGGACCAGATCGAGCCGCGAATCGCGGCGTTCGAAGCGGCCTGGAACCGGGGCGAGCGCCCTTCGATCGTCGAATACCTCGGGGCCATCGGCGCGCATCGCGGCCTGCTCCTGGTCGAGCTGGCCCACGCCGACCTGGAATTTCGACTCAAGGCCGGCGAGCCTTGCCGGGTCGAGGAATACTTCAGGGCGTTCCCCGAGTTGGCCGAGGATCGAGACGTCGCGCTCGGTTTGATCCGATCCGAGTGGTCGATCCGGGCCAGGCGCGAGCCGAACCTGGCGATCGACCATTACCTGATCCGCTTCCCCAAGTTCATCGTCGACCTCTCGGCGGCCGAGGGCCCGCCTCGGGCGAGGATTCCGACCCAACCCGCCCCCTCGCACGCGGACTTCGTCGACTTCGCGCTGCCGAAACTCCTCGGGAAGTACGAGTTGCGGCAGAAGGTCGGTTTCGGCGGGTTTGGCTTCGTGTTCCGGGCGTTCGACACGGTGCTGCTCCGCGAGGTGGCGATCAAGATCCCTCGCCCCGAGGTGGCGGCGTCCCCCTCCGACGTCCTGACCTTCCTCCGCGAGGCCCGCAACGCCATCGACCTCCGGCACCCGAACATCGTGGCGATCCACGACGCCGGGCCGATCGACGGCACGGTCTGCCTGGTCAGCGAGTTCGTCGAAGGGGTCACGCTCGCCGAGCGGATCAGGGTCGGGCCGCTCGGCGTCGTCGAGTCGGCGAACCTGATGCTGTCGGTCCTTGATGCCCTCAGCCATGCCCACCGGCGGGGGATCATCCACCGCGACCTGAAACCGTCGAACATCCTCCTCGACCGCGACGGGAGGCCGCACCTGACCGACTTCGGCCTGGCCAAGCGGTCGACCGGCGACTCGACCCTGAGCCCGTCGGGGGCGGCTCGGGTCCTGATCGGGACCCCCGCCTACATGCCCCCCGAGCAGGCCCGAGGGGACTCGTCGAGCGTCGACGCCCGGAGCGACGTCTACACCGCCGGGGTCGTGCTCTACGAGATGCTGACCGGGAGCGTGCCGTTCCGGGGGCGAGGGCGGCTGCTCCAGGTCCAGATCGAGGACGCCGAACCCCCGGCCCCCCGCGAGCTCAACGACGAGATCCCCCTCGACCTCGAAACCATCTGCTTGCGCGCCCTGGCCAAGCACCCCGCCGACCGCTACCTCACCGCCGAGGCGATGGCCGGCGACCTGGGCAACTTCCTGGCCGGGCAACCGGTCGCTCCCCGACTCGCCCCGCCTCGCCCGGCCCCTCGCCGGCAAGGTCGGTGGCGACTGATCGTCCGGTCGGCGTCCTGGCCGGCGATCCTGGCCCTCCTGGCGGCGTTCGCGCTCCGGTCGCAAGCCCTGGAGCGGCGGGAGGCCCGCGACGCCCGGTTGATCGAGCGGATGGCGACCGGTTCGCTCGCCCTGGCGGACCTGCCGTTCCAGTCGGGCTCCCGGGCCGAGGACGAGCACCGGAAGGTCGCCAACGCGATCTGGGATCGGTCCCGCGTCTGGGTCGAGGCGATGGCCGACCGCCCCGGCCTGGCCCCGATCCGGGCCGATCTCTCGATCCGGCTGGCCAGGCATGACGAGTCGTTGGGGTGCGACTCCATAACCCGGCTCGCCTGGGAGGCCGCGCTCCGCGTGGTCGAACCGCTCGCCCTCGAACGGTCGGCTCCTCCCGCCCGACGCGCCGACCTGGCGATCTGCCTGGCCGCCCTGGGCGAGATTCAAAGGATCATCGGGCAGAAAGACGAAGGCCGCGAACGGTCCCGCCAGGCCGCGTCGACCTGGGCCGATCTGGTGAAGGCCCACCGCGACCGGCTCGCCCGATCGCCGGGTCGGGCCTCGATCCTCCTCGACCTGGCCGAGACGAGCCTCGAAGCCGATCGGGCCACCCGGAACGCGGGCGACGGGGGATCAATCTCCGGGCACGCCTTCGCCGAGGCCGAGCAGGCCGCCCAGGACTTGGGGAGCCGCCGCGACCTCGCCCCGGACGAATCCTTGAGGCTGATCCGGATCGACCTCCTCCTGGCCCGGCGGTATCGGGCGATCGACCAACCCGACCGGATGGCCTACTGGGCCCGGTGGGGAATCCGGTCGTCGGAAGCGAACGAGGGGACCAGCCCGACCTCGCCGCCGATCGCCCTGGAGCGGGCCCGGGCCTCGATGCTCTTGGGGCTGGCCGAAGCCGACCTCGGCGTCGACTTCGACTTCGACTCGGATCAAGCCGCGATCGCGCTGCTCCAGTCGGCCAACGTCGAGTTCGACCGGGCGGGCGGACTCGACCCGTTGGACCTCACGCTCAAGCGCGACCAGGTCTCGACCGGGGCGGGGCTTGGGGCGATCTTCGGGCGCTCGGGCCAGTTAGACCGGGCCGCTCGCGCGTTCCGCCAGGCGATCGCCCTGAGCAAGACCCTCCGACGAGGCCGCCCCGACGCCCACGCCGACCTCGCCGATTCCGCCGCGATCCGATCCGGGCTGGCCGAGGTCGAGGTCAAACGGGGGCGGAGCCGGTTCGCGGTCGCCCCGCTCCTGGTCGCGGCCTGGCAAGCCCACCAGGCCGCCCGGCTCGCGCCCGGAATCCCCTCGTATCGCCAGGCCCGCCTCGACTACGCCCAGGGTTTGATCCGCCTGATCTTTGGTCAACCTCCGAGGTCATCCCAAAGATCAGGGCGGATCATCCGCGGCCCCGGTCGGACGGATCGATGAATGGGTCGACCTCGTCATACCGATCCCAGAAATTCATTGCACATTTCAAATTGCAGATCGCAAATCGCAAATCGCAAATAGTGCATCCGTATGGCTTTGCGATTTGCGATTTGCGATCTGCAATTTGAAATGCGTTGGAAATTCCTGGGATGCGTATCACATGAGGATCTGGAACGAGTCCCACGGGTCCATCGCCTCTTCGGCGAACTCGCGGGCGGTCTGGAACTGAGGCCGAGGGGCCGGTTCGGTCCGGTGCGGGGCGGGGATCGGCGGCGATGCCCCGTCGATCCGGATGGTCGGCGGCTTCGGGGCGATCGGGGCCGGGGTGATCGGCTCGGGCATCGGCTCAACTTCAGGCTCGACCTCGGCCCGGCGGAACCATCGGCGGACGTCGATCGCTCGGGCGAACGCGGCGAACTCGGGCGGGGTGAGGAAGGCGAGGTAGCCGACCCACATCAGCTCGCCGAAGATCGGGATGTTGATCGTCGCCATGATCCCGAGGTGGAGCAGGAACCCGACCAGGATCACCGCCGGTCGGGTGGCCCGGAACCAGAGGAAGAACGCCAGCGAGAACTCGAACGCCAAGGCCGAGTAGGTCATCAGGTTGATCAGGATCGGATAGTGCGGCAAGCTCGACAAGAAGCTCAGGTCGAGGCGGCGGACCTCGGAGTTGTTCAGGACGTAGTGGAGCGCCGTGCCGTTGAGCCACAACCCGCCGCCGCACTTCAAGATCACGGCGATGGCGTAGACCATGCTCACCTGGATCTGGAACAGGCGGAGCGACCAAGGCGAGATCAAAGGTTCGGCCGCCGTCTCCCGCTTCCGGCCTTCGAGCCAGGCGTCGACCGACAACGCCCGCCCGCAAGGGCTGAGCATCATGTTGAACGTGAAGACCATCAGCAAGACGTCGGCGCCGCTGGATGACACCGTGTTCCGGTGGTGGAGCGAGAGCATCCCCCCGTAGAACAGGATGCTCATCAGCTTGGTCCGCCAGCCGACGGTCAGGCCCAGGGCCGCCATCGCCGTGAACCCGAACGCGACCCGAACCGCCATCGGACTTTGGATGTATTGGAGCGGCGACAGCAACAAAGCCCCGGCCACCACCTTCGACTCCAGCCCCTGGAGGAGACCGGCGTCGGAATACCAGTAATCCAGGTCCACCGCGCAGAACGCCAGGTTGGCCAGGGCGAGCAGGCCGAAGCCGATCCGGAGCGCCCCCAGGGGCTTGGCCGAGGTCGGCCGGAAGAAGAACCGGTTCCAGGCTCGGATCGGGTGGATCACGGGATCACCTCCGCCAAGGTCGGGAATTGATAGGTTTGCAAGGTCTGCTGGACCGGCGGCTTCAAAGGGTCTCGCGCCGGGGCGTCGATCGGCGGGGTTTCGGTGACCAGGCAATACAACTCGGCGGTGACGGGGAACGCATCGCCGGGTATCCCAAGCCGGCGGATCGCGTGCCGGACGGCATATTCCCGGATCGCGACGTTGCGCTCCAGCGCGCAGTTCGTGGCGTATTTCGAGTGGCGGACCCGGGGGATCGCTTTCCAGATCGAAAATTCGGTCATCTTGGGGAAGGCGAAGGTGCGCTGAATCCCGTTGTTGTCGATGGTCAAGACTTCGATGGTGCCGGCGTGCATGACCGGGTTGGGGGCGAACATCCCCCAGGCCTGGTCAAGGCCGATCGGGAGCAGGTAGCAGAGGGCCGGGGCGATCAGGGCTTGCCGGAGCGCGCAGCCCGGCAGGTTGATGATGATCACCGCGGCCAGGTGGATGATCAAAAAGGCCGAAACGAAGATGCGTCGGGCGTTCCATCGCCAATTCAACGGGTGCCTCCTTGCTTTGTCGATCCCGGTCGGTCGAGGGGTCCGAGGACGATCCATGTCCCCGATCGTGGGCGGACTTTAGGAAATCCCGAAGGATGCGTCAATCCAACCTGGGGGAACCAAAAGCGGCCGCGGATGGAACGCGGATGGAAGACTCGGAAGAAATCCATCCGCGTGAAATCCGTGTTCGATCCGCGGCCCAATTCAATCCCGAATCGTCATCAAGGGGTCGGTTCGGCGAGCAGGGCCGCCACGATCGCGTCGAGGCGGTTCATCGCCGTGTAGCCGACCAGGACGAGGCGGACCTTGCCGGTCCGGTCGAGGAACAAGGTGGTCGGGTATCCTTGGAAGCCGGGGATCTTGGTTTTGGTCTTGTCGTCGTCGAGGACGCAGGGGTAGGGGATCTTGGCGGCGGCGATGAAGTCCTTGATCGTCTTCTTGACCTCGGCGGGCGTCCCTTCCTCGTCGCAGTTGATCCCGACGATCTTCAGGCCCTTGGCGTCGTACTTGGCCGCGAGGTCGACGAAGTGGGGGACCTCCTTCCGGCAGGGGGGGCACCAGGTCCCCCAGACGTCGACGATGGTGACCTTCCCCTTGAAGTCGGCGAGCTTGACGGGCTTGCCGTCGACGTCCTTGAGGTCGAAGTCGAACGGAAACGACTCGTTCTTGGCGATTTCCGCTTTGACGCCGGCCAGGACGGCCTTGTCCATCTTCTCGCGATATTCCGGGAGCGACCGGACGGATTTCAGATCAGCTTTCGACTCGATCGCGTCGTAATCGTCGAAGCCCTCGTCGAGGAGCTTGACGATCAGGTCAAGCGCGGGCTTGGGCTTGTCCTCGATCGCCAGGACCCGCGCCTCGTTGAGCTGAATTTCCTGGGCGAATTTCGCCTCTTCGGGAGATAGCGTCTTATATTCGTCGCGGAGGCGGCCAAACGTGGTGATCGACTTGCGGAGCGACGTCAACTTGTAATCTTCGGTCTTCGTTTTGTCGGCCCCGGCGCTTGAGATCACGCTCAAGACGAAGAGTGCCGGGCGGTCTTTGGGGTCTTGCTTGAGGGCATCTTCGAGGAAGCGAGTGGCGCCGGTGAAATTGTCGTTGTTGTAAGCCTCGATCCCCTTGCGGATCAGGTCCTTGGTGGTGGGCTTGCCCGACTTGGCGTCTTTGGTCTGGGCCTGCGCCGGGGCGAGGGTCGGGCCGGCCAGGATGATCCAGGCGGCCAGGGCGGGAAGGCTCAGCCGGATCGCTCGCAACGTCAACTTCATGGGTCAGATCCTCTTGGGGACTCTCGAACGTAAGTGGATGGATCGGGTCGCTTTGCCGCGAAACTTGCTTCTCAACCACCCACTGGAACCGATCGTCAACAATGAATCAACCCGGTCCAAGTGGGATCGCTCGCCCTCCTCGGGTCGGGTTGAGGGTTGGGAGTCTCGCTCTCGAATCCGGGGATTCGGATTGCAAATCGCGGGATTGCAAATCGCAAAATAAATCGGAAGCCGAAATCTCTTAATCCTTTGCGATTTGCAATCCCGCGATTTGCCATCCTCGATCCCTGGGAATCTCCAAGTTTTCGAAAGCCATACTCCGGGGGAAGATGGGCGGCTTGCCGCTTGGTGAAGGATCGTTTAGGATGGTTCTTTCGACTCCGGAACCGGGCCAAAATTCACCGTTCGCGGCGTTCGATCGCGGGTCGAAGGAGACGCATCCAGGGATGCCGCCGGGCGCGCCAGAACAGATCGTGATCCTCGGCTCGACCGGATCGGTGGGCCGGAGCGGCCTGAGCGTGATCGAGCACGACGGCGGGCGGCGGCTGATCGCCCTGGGCCTGAGCGCGCATTCCCGAGGCCCGCTCCTGGTCGAGCAGGCCAAGGCGTTTCGCCCCCGGTTCGTCGCCGTGACGAGCGACGAGTCGCTGGCCGAGGTGGCGGTCGGGCTTCGCGGATTGGGAACCGAAGTTCTCAAAGGGCGAGAAGGCGTGGCCCGGATGGTGTCCGACCCGAGCACCGACCGCGTCCTGACCGCGATCGTCGGCGCGGCGGGCTTGGAAGGGACCTGGGCCGCGCTCGAGGCGGGCAAGACGGTCGCCCTGGCCAATAAAGAGACTTTGGTCGTCGCCGGGCCGCTCGTCATGGCCTTGGCCAAAAGTCGGGGGGCGAAGATCCTCCCGGTCGACTCGGAGCACTCGGCGATCTTCCAGGCGTTGTCGTGCGGGACCCCTCGCGAAGTCCGACGGGTGATCCTCACCTCGTCGGGCGGACCTTTCCGGGGTCGGTCCGCCCGAGAACTCCGCGACGTGACCCCCGAGCAGGCCCTCCGCCACCCGACCTGGTCGATGGGGCCGAAGATCTCGATCGACTCGGCGACCTTGATGAACAAGGCGCTCGAGGTGATCGAGGCCCGATGGCTGTTCGGCCTCGAACCCGACCAGATCGAGGTGGTCGTCCACCCCGAGAGCGTGGTCCACTCGATGGTCGAGTTCGTCGACGGGAGCGTCGTCGCGCAGCTTTCCCCGCCCGACATGCGGTTGCCGGTCCAGTTCGCCTTGACCTACCCCGACCGGGTGGCCGGGCCTTGCCCGATGCTCGACCTGACCCGGAGCATGGCCCTCCACTTCGAACCGCCCGACCGCGATACCTTCCCCGCGCTCGACCTAGGCTTCGAGGTCATGAGGCGGGGGGGGACCGCCGGGGCCGCGCTCAATGCCGCCAACGAGGCGGCGGTCGCCCGGTTCCTGGGCGGCGAGATCGGCTTCCTCGACATCCCCCGCGCCTGTCGCGCCGCGCTTGACCATCACTCGTTCGACCCCCACCCCACCCTCGACGCCCTCTGGGGCGTCGACGCCTGGGCCCGGCAGGAGATCCGCCGTTGGAAACCGTGACGTTCGTCTGGAACGCCTTGAAAGTGGCCTTGGGCCTCGGCTTCGTGATCTTCATCCATGAGCTGGGCCACTTCCTCCTGGCGAAGTGGAACGGCGTGAAGGTCGAGAAGTTCTCCGTCGGCTTCGGCCCGACCTTGGCTTCGTTCCGCCGAGGGGTCGGCCTCCGGATCGGGACCGGCTCGCGCCCCCCAGGCCCGAGCGACCCGCCTTCCTACGGCGAGACCGAATACATCCTCGCCGCGCTCCCGCTGGGCGGATTCGTCAAGATGCTCGGCGAGTCGACCGAGGAGCAGCCCAAGGACGTCGAGAAGTCGACCGACCCACGCGCCTTCCACAACAAATCGGTCGGCGGCCGGATGGCGATCATCACGGCGGGTGTGATCATGAACCTGATCCTCGGGTTCGTCTGCTTCTCGTTCGTCCACACCCAGCCGGGGATCGACATTGAGGCCAAGGTCGGCGGCGTCTTGCCCGGTTCCCCGGCGTCGCTCGCGGGGCTGAGGGCCGGAGACGAGATGGTCGCCGTCGATGGCCAGCGTGATCTCGCCTTCAGCCAGGTCAAGGCGAAGATCAACCTCAGCGGTGAAAATCAGGTAATCCACCTCCTCGTCAAACGGGCGGGGCTTGACGGCGAGAAAGCGATCGACATCATTCCGGTGCGCATTCCCGGATCGCCGATGCCCACGATCGGATTTTATCAAGCCAGCAGCCTGAATCTGGCGGGCAACCCGCCGTTCGCCCCGCTTCCCGGGCAGGATGGCGATGGCGACAAGGATCGGAAGTCGGGCGGCTTCCAAGTCAATGATAAGATCGTCGCCGTCGGTCCCGAGGGCGGAGCGATCGAGCCGGTCGCCGATTATTTCGACTTGATCAGGAAGCTTGACCAACATCGGGCGGAGCGGGTTGTCGTCGAGGTCGAGCGGACCGACCCCAAGCTCGAAGGAGCTTCGTCGAGTGCCCCGAAGCGGATCAAACTTGGCATCCCCCCTCACAAATTCCTCGACTTCGGTTTTCGGCTCACCCCCGGCCCGATCGCGTCGGTCCAACCCGACTCGCCGGCGAGCAAGGCTGGATTCGAGAAGGGAGACCGGATCATCGCCGTCGAAGATCAAGCCGACTTCGACCCGATGCGCCTCCCCGACATCGTCCGCGACCACGCCGGGACCCCAATGACTTTCAAGGTCAAGCGATCGAAGGGGGGAGACGGCCCGGACGCGACGATCGCGGTGACGCCCGACTCGACCCCCCCTTGGACCGACTTGTCGATCCCGAGCAATCGAGTCGACCCGCTCAACATCCCCGGCCTTGGCCTGTCGATCCTGGTCGAGCCGAAGATCGTGGCCGTCGCGCCGGGATCGCCCGCCGCCAGGAGCGGTTTGAAGGTGGGCGACTCGCTCCGTTCGATCGTGATCACCCCAGAGAAGACCGACCGACTCTCCGGGAAAGCTCTGACCTTCGCGTCGGACGAAAACAAAGCGGTTGCCTGGCCCACCGCCTTCGCGTTCCTCCAGGAAAACCCGGTCAAGGCGGTCCGGTTTCTGGTGAACGACTCGGATCAACCGATCGAGGCCCGCGCCGAAGTGGTCGCCGACCGCTTCCATCCGCTTCGAGGGCTGAATTTTCAGGCGGCGACCCGACCGATCCCGCCCGCGTCGTTCTCCGAGGCGGTTCGCCTCGGCGCCTCGGAAACCTGGGAGAATGTGACGGGGATCTACAAGATTTTCCGAAACCTCGCCCAGAAACGGGTCGGCGGCGATGCCTTCGGCGGGATGATCCCGATCGCGCAGGTGGCCTACAACTCGGCGAGCGCGGGGTTCACGCCGTTCATGCAGTTCTTGGGCTTTTTGAGCGTGAACCTGGCGGTCCTCAACTTCTTGCCGATCCCGCCGCTCGACGGCGGCCAGTTCTTGTTCCTGACCGCCGAGAAGGTCCGGGGCAAGCCGCTCCCCGACGCCTATCTCGCCGCCGGGACGATCGCCGGGATCGCCTTCGTCCTGATTCTGATCGTGGTGATCAACGTCAAGGACGTCGTCCAACTGGTCCAAAGTTACTTCTGATCCCGCTCTCGGAGCTTTACGGATCAGTCTTTTTTACTATTATCCGTGTTCCATCCGTGGCTGAAGAATCTCAGGAAATCAGGAGGCGGAGCCGGTCGAGCAGGGCGGGCAGGTCGATCGGCTTGGTGATCACGTCGACGGCCCCCGCCTCTCGGGCCGCTTGCTCGGCGTGCTCGGTGGCGTCGGCGGTGATGGCCACCACCGGGACGCCCGCGTAGTCGGGGTTGGCCCGGATGTGCGAGATCAACTCGATCCCCCCCATGACCGGCATCATGAGGTCGGTCAAGATCAGGTGCGGGCGAAAGCTGGCCAGGCAGTCGAGCGCATCCTGGCCGTCGGTGGATTCTTTGACGTCATACCCTTGCATCCGCAGCAGACGGCTGAATGCGTAGCGGAGGAAAGGGGCATCCTCGACGAGGAGCACGCGGAGGGTCCGTTCCATGATTCGACGCACCAAATCGGGGAGACACCAACCTGTCGAAAGTCGGGATCGGCTTTCGCGTTTTGACGCCCAGGCACCCGGAAAAGCGGCTCGACTCCTCGGTCGTACTCACGCCCCAGATCCGATGAAAGGTCCAGCCGCAAAATTCGTTCCACTACGGGGTTTTCCCTGACATTTGATTCGCCATTCGACTAACTTTCATCCTTCGATAATAGGCGTCCGCAGGCCGACGGCTTGCATTTTGCGGCACGAATTGGGACGATACCAAGGACCTAATCCGTCCTCGAGACCGACTCGCGGGGCATTTCGAGTCCCGACCAAAACCCCTCGCGGCTCGACCCGAGCCGCCAAGTCGAGGGGTCGATCGCTTGCCTTGGAGCCGGGGAAAGGTGGTCAGACTCGTGTCGACCGAGGTCGAAACCAATGGCTCGATAGCCGCCTGGAGCCGTGGCCTCGTCGTCTCGTCGGGGGGGCGAGTCGGATCGGAGTATGACCCGGTCCTGATCACGGCGAGCGACCGGCCCGAGGTGCTGTCGATCCCGTCGATGATCGACCCGGCGGCCGACCACCTCGACCCCGAAGTCCGCGACCGACGCGCCGAGGTCGAGGAGAAACATCGGAGGATCGTCGAGTTCCTCGATGAGCACGACTACGACGCGGCCGTCTTGACCCGGGCCGACTCGATCGCCTGGTTCACCTCCGGCGGCGACGTCGGCCAGAACCTCGGGGCCGATCGGGCGGCGGTGGCCCTCTTCGTCACCCGGGGGACGAGGGCGGTCCTGAGCGACAACGTCCAGAGCGCCCGGGTCTTCGAGGAAGAACTCGCCGGGCTGGGTTTCCAGCTCAAGGAGCGCCCCTGGCACGTCGACGACTCGAGGGTGATCGCCGAGCTGAGCCACAACAAGCGGGTCGCCACCGACGGCCACCACCCCGGACTCGTGCCCGAGGCCGACCGACTCCGCGCGATCCGCCGCCCGTTGACCCCGTTCGAGCGGATCAGGCTCCGCGACCTGGGCCGGACCTTGACCCTGGCCGTCGAGGCGACCTGCCGGAACTTCCTGCCCGGCGAGTCGGAGGCCGACATCGCGGGCCACCTGGCGCATCGGTTCTTCCGGGAAGGGATCGTCCCGGTCGACCTCCGGGTCGCGGGGGACGACCGCCTGGCCCGATACCGCCAGCCCGTCTTCAAGGGCGCCCCGATTAGGAGCCGGGCGACGATCGCCGCGACGGGCCGGAGGCACGGGCTTTGCGCCTCGGTGACCCGGACGGTGGCGTTCGGGCCGATCCCCGACGAGTTCGAGGCGGATCACACCGTCGCCTCGATGGTCGACGCCACCTGCATCTACTTTTCCAGGCCGGGCGAGCCGGTCTCCGAGGTCCTCCGGCGCGCCCGTCGGATCTACGAGAAGATGGACCGGCCGCACGAGTGGACCCTGGATTATCAAGGGGCTTCGATCGGCTACGCCCCCAACGAGGGGTGGTTGACCCCCGACAGCCCGAACGTCCTGGAGGACGGCCAGGCGCTCTGCTGGAGTCCCACCGTCGGCTCGGCGCGGTCGGAGGACACGATCGTCATCGACGCCCGAGGCTTCGAGGTCGTCACCGGGGCCCAAAATTGGCCTAAGATTGCCGTGAGCGTCAAAGGGTTCGCCATCGACCGCCCCGGCATCCTCCGGCGCTAGCTCGGGCGGGAAAACGAACGGCGAGGCGTTGAACATTGGATGCCCGGGCGACGAATCATGGAGAGCGTATTTCGCCCACGGGAAAGGATGACGTCCCCAATGCGTCTCTCTTGGAAGCTGGGCCGGGTGGCCGGGATCGACCTGTTTTTGCACCCCTCGGCCTTGATCGTCTTGTTCCTCGTTGCGGGGGCGACCGGCGGCAACGTCTTCAACGCCGTCCCTTTCGTCGTCGCGCTTTTCGGCTCGATCGTGCTCCATGAACTCGGGCATGCCTTGATGGCCCGTCGCTACGGGATCGGGACGCGAGATATCACGCTCTACTTGATCGGCGGCGTGGCCCGACTGGACCGGATGCCCCGGTCGGCGGGACCCGAGATGCTCATCGCCCTGGCCGGTCCCGCGGTCAACGTCGCCATCGCGGCGGGCTTGGCGGTGGTGATCGGCTTCTGTCGGGTGGTCGGCTTGCCCGAACTGTTCTGGTTCGAGGTCCTGGCCCTGAACCTCGGCCTGGTCGCGTTCAACCTGCTGCCGGTGTTCCCGATGGACGGCGGTCGGGTGTTCCGAGCTTTGCTGAGCAGTTGGCTGGGGCGGCCTCGGGCCACGGAGGTCGCGGCGACGGTCGGCCAGTTCCTGGCGGTCGCCGGCGGCGTCCTCGGCGTCGCCTCGGGTCGATGGGACGCGGCGATCCTGGCCATCTTCGTCTACATGGCAGCGGCGAACGAACGCAATCAGGTGCTCGCCGAGTCGCGGCATCAAGCCCGAGCCGACGGCCTGACCAACCCCCCGCCGCCCCCGGTCGGGTTCCAGTGGTCGAACCGGGGCGACGGCGTCTGGCGGCTCGTCCCGATCATGGGCCGGGTTCGGACCTGGGGCCAGTCATGAGCCTGACCCCGATCGTCGAGCTTGGCGTGGCCGAGGCGTATGCCATCTTGCAACGCCTCGGCTCCGTCCCTTTACCCCCGCTCGACGCGATCGAGAACGAAGATTGGGGCCGCGACTGGCTCCTGTCGCAGTTCGAAGCTTTGTCGCCCGCGAGCCTCGAGGCGTTGGGTTTGACCCGAGACGACAATTGGGACCGCGAGTCAGCCGCCCCAGGGGCGGACGACGCCGGATAGGCGGAGGTCCGAGGCGTCGTCGGCGATTAGATGGAAGCGGAGACCGGGTTCGACCGGGACCGGGAGCGCGAGTCGGAGACTCAGGCAGGTACACATCCGCTCGTCGAACGTGCCCAGAGGGTTGCGGGCCACGACGGTGGCGATGACCTCGGCGGTCCGGATCTGCGCGATCCAGGTCGATCCGGGGACGCACCGGGCGGGCCAGTCGGCCCCTTGGTCGGCGTTCTCGGCGGCGACGATCGCTTCGACCCGATCGACTTCTCGGGCGTCGGGTATCGGAGTCTGGAGCATCAAAAGGTCCCCTTCGGTTCGGTCGCTCAGGCAGCCGCGGGGGCGGCGGGGTCGGCCATCGCCAGGAGCAGGCTCGCGGCGGCGTCCTGGCCGGACCGGACGCAGTCGGGGATGCCGACGCCCCCGAAGGCGTTCCCGGCCAGGACGAATCGCGGGTAACGCATCGCCCTGCGCTGGATGGTGGCGACCCGGTCGAGGTGGCCCAAGGTGTACTGGGGCATCGCCCGAGGGTGACGCCCGACGTCGATCAGCGCCGGTTCCCCCTTGGCCCCGATCAGCGAGCCAAGCTCGCGGCGGACGAGCGTCTTCAAGTCCTCGTCGTCGAGGTCGAACAGGTCGGCCTGGGTCGCCCCGCCGACGAAGACGCGGATCAGGACCGAGTCGGACGGGGCGCGGGTGGGGAACTTGACCGACAGGAACGACATGGCCAGGATCGACCGCCCCTCGATCGCCGGGATCACCGCGCCGAAGCCGTCCAGGGGGTGGGCGACCTGGTCGCGTCGGTAGCCGACGGTCACGATCGCCGAGCTGGCGTAAGGGATCGACCGAAGCCCTTGGGCCAGCTCGGGGTCGAACCCGTCGATCAGACGCGCCGAGGCGTGAGCCTCGGTGGTCAAGATCACGCCGCCCGCCTCGATCGGCGATCCATCAAGCAACTCGACCCGCCACGATTGGTTCGCCCCGGTCCGGCCGATCCGTCGGACGGCGGTTTCCATCCGGATGGTCCGAGGGGGCAAGGAATCGGCCAAAGCTCGGGGCAAGGCCCCCATCCCGCCCGCCAGGCTGGCGAACAACCCGTACCTCGCCCCCGACCCCGACCGCTCGACGGCCTTGGCGACCCGGGCCTGGCGGATCGCCCCCCGGATCAGGCTGCCGTGCTTCTGCTCCATCATCGGGAACTGAGGCAAGGTCGCCTTCAAGCTCAACTCGTTGGGGTCGGCGGTGTAGATCCCTCCGACGAGCGGTTGCACCAGCCGGTCCAGGGCCTCTCGACCGAGCCTCCGCCGGACGAACGACGCCAGGCTCTCGTCGCCGTCGTCGGTTTTCCGGGGGATCACCAGGTCCATGAGCATCCGCATCTTGCCTCGGACCGACAAGATCGGCGACCGCAGGAGCGGGCCGAGCTTGGACGGGGCCATGAGGACGAACCCCTCGGGGACCGGCAAGAGCTTTCCGTTGCGGACCACGAACGAGCGGCGGTTGCGGTCGTCGGTCCCGATGATCTGGCCACCCAAGCCGAGTTCGTGGCAGAGGTCGAAGGCCCAGGGCTTGTTGGTGATGAACGAATCGGCCCCGCCTTCGAGCGTGAACCCGTCGACCGACTTGGTCCAGATCGCCCCCCCGATCCGGTCCTTGGCGTCGAGGACCACCACTTCGATCGGGCGACGGAGCATCGAGGCGCGGGTAACCAGCCGGTGCGCCGCGGCGAGGCCGGTCAAGCCCGCCCCCACCACGACCACTCGATCCCGCTGAAAACCTCGCTCGGACGACTCCATGACGACGCACCCTCTGGTCTCGAAACCTTTTCGAGTCGAACCAGCCCGACCCACTCAAGGGCTTCGACCGGATGGAACAAAGCGAATCTCGGACCCAACATTTCCGATTTTACTCGGCGAGCGGGCGAGGGGAAACCTCCGAGTTCCGGTCGGATCGATCGCCCCCGAGAAACCGAGATCATCAAATCAGCGCGCCGAGGTTTCGTGGACGAAGTCGACCAGGCGGCGGACGGTGTCGACCGGGGTGTGCGGCATGATCCCGTGGCCGAGGTTGAAGATGTGGCCGGGGCGGCCTCCCGCCTCGTCGAGGATGCGCCGGGCCTGACTCTCGACTTCGGCTATGGGCGCGAACAGGACGGCGGGGTCGAGGTTCCCCTGGATGGCGACACCCGGCCCGAGCCGTTTGCGGGCTTCGGGAAGGTCGGTCCGCCAGTCGAGGCCGATCACGTCGCCGCCGGCGTCGCGCTGGCGTTCGAGCAAGGTCGAGGTATCGGTCCCGAAGTGGATCGACGGCGTTTCCGGGTTCAACCCGGCGAAGAGCCGCTTCATGTGGGGCTGGACGAACCGCCGGTAATCGTCGGGGCCGAGCATCCCGACCCAGCTATCGAACAGTTGCAAGACCTGGGCACCGGCGTCGGCCTGGGCGTTGAGGTAAAGTACCGTGGCGTCGGTCAAGACGGTCATGAGCCGGTCCCAGGCGCCTGGGTCGCGGTACATGAACGCCTTGGCCTTTTCGTAGTGCCGCGACCCGCCCCCTTCGATCGCGTAGCACGCCAGGGTGAACGGGGCCCCCGCGAAGCCGATCAGCGGGGTTTTTTCGCTCAAGGCCGAGCGGATCGAAGCCACGGCGTCGCAAACATAGCCCAGGGGGGCGGCGTCGACCATCGGCCTGAGGCGGTCGACGTCGCCGATTTCCCGGACCGGGTTGTGGATCACCGGCCCTTCCCCCTTGGCGAACTCCAGGTCGAAGCCCAGGGGTTCGAGGATCAGGAGGATGTCGGCGAACAGGATCGCGGCGTCGACCCCCAACCGCTCGGCGGCGAAGACCGTGACCTCGGTGGCCAGCTCGGCGTCCTTGCACAGTTCGAGGAAAGTGACCTTCGAGCGGATCTCGCGGTACTCGGCCATATACCGGCCCGCCTGCCTCATCAGCCAGATCGGCGTGACCTCGGTCGGCTCGCGACGGCAGGCTTTAAGGAACGGACTGTCAAGGTAGGCGGGGCGGATGGGGGTTGCGATGGCCATTCGTCGCTCGGGTCGGATTCGGTCGGCAAACTCGTGATCTTCAACGAAGATCGTACGCACATCCACCTTCACTGGACAGCGGGCCGACTGTCATCCGACCCGGCGTCCCGATTACAGATTCGGATCGATCCCCACGCTGGATGCCCTCCTGGCGGGGTTGTCCTTAGGCTTAGTCTTGTCTGACACTGCCGCGGGGCCTGACGCGGGGGTGTTCGTGGTTCGCGGGGTCGCTTCCCCGCAACCTGAGATTAGAGACACGGCGAAGGGGATGACTAGCAGGAGGGCAAACGCTCTCATCGACAAGTCCTCACGAAAAGGGACCGGAAAAACCGGGGTCCAGACGGGCCTGAACTCCGGCCTCAAGCTCGAATCGGATTTTGGCGGCGATTCCCCAAGATCGTCAGTAAGAATCCGCGCCGACCACCTCACCTACGTTTCGCGACCCGAGGGCCCGGTAGGTGGTAATATTGATGGTGTCCTTGATGAACTTGACGGAGCCGTCGGCCAGTGCGAAATTAGCTCCGCCGGGGTGGTTGCTCCGAAATCCCCACTGCCCCAACTGCTGGAAGATCACCGGATAGTTCCCGTTCAGCCAGTCGGTCGGCAGGGCGAGCGATTGGAATTGGGTGATGAGGGCACCAGTTGTGTCGGGCGGAGCGTTGAGCCTCGGGATGACGAAGGCACCCGAGGTCGGTCGATAATCGTTGGGCCAAAATGAGGTGGGAGGATTGGAAAGTGAGAACGGCGGACCGGCAAACATCCCGGTGAAGTTGCCAAAAGGAAATTCAGACGGCTGCGGTTCGTTCCTGAATTGCGAAACTTCGCCGAAAAGGAACGTATTACTCGTCCCATCCGTCACATCGGCGATTCTTACAACCGACTCAGGCATGAACATCCCGTCACCACCACCCCAATTGCAAGTGCTATAATATTGACCATTTGGATCGGGAAGGGTAGGGCTTAGGGCCCAGTTCAACGCGATATTTTCGATCCGCCCGCGTGACATCGCATAAGAATTGTCGTTAGCCGCGATATAAGTAAGGTCATCGGCGCCATTCGACTTGTCGGATGGGCAAAGAAAACTGGCGACCCGGGTCGTACCCGCCGTGGTTTGTACGCGGCTGTTGTAGGGCAGCGAGAAGTTGTAGGCGTTGCTGATCGAAGTGCCTTCGATGAAAGGGAGGACGAAGTTGAACGCGGAATGCAAAAAATCAGTTGAACAAGGTTTCTTACCATAAGGGTCATTGAAGGGACGGGTGATGTTCCCCATCGGGAAGGCCCCGGTGGAACTCTCATAGTTGTGGCTGGCCAAAGCGAGTTGTTTCAGGTTATTGGTGCATTGGGCGCGACGGGCCGCTTCCCTCGCCGCCTGGACCGCGGGCAAGAGCAACGCGATGAGGACTGCGATGATGGCGATGACGACCAACAACTCGATCAGCGTGAAGCCGCGGCGGGCGGCTCGGGGAAAGTTCATGGTGTTGATTCCTTTTCGCTCGAATCCACAAAAGGTGTGAGGTTCTTGGGAAAAATCGGTGCGACGGAAGATATTTCAGCCGATCCGATGATTGGACTGCAGGCGGCGTGCCGTTTTCGACGTTGCCGAGATTTTAACACGAATTGCTTCAAAGGAAAGTCGGTCAACCTTGAAATGTCCGGAAATTCCTGCGGAACCGGCATCTTTTATGGTTTTCAAAGCGGAGATGGGCTTCGTCTCGACCCCCAACCTTCCGATGACAATCCCAGGTCACTTCCGGGATTGGAAGACGGCGAAGGCGAGAATTGGATGGGGTAGGCCGGGGCGAGGGATCGGGATACAATCAGATATTCTCTCGGCCGGGGCGAAGGGTCGTCGGCCAAGGTTCAGGGTGGGCCGGCCCACGGGCATCGAAGCGGTATCGTTCATGGTCCCAGATGAGAACGAGCGGGGCGAACCGGCGAGAACCCGGGCGGAATCCGGCGGGGCGCCGATCCGACGGGGCTTGAATCTGGCCGGGGCCAATGGGTCGAGGGCTTCTCGGGCGACGGAAGACGAGGAGCTGCTCAACCGCGAGGTCCCCACCCAGCCTCGGCCCCGGGCCTCCGAGCTTGCCGCGTTCACCCACGGCGACCCCTGGCGGGTGCTCCGGATTCAAGGGGAGTTCGTCCACGGGATCAACGCCCTGGCCGAAGTCGGCGCGGCGGTCGCGGTGTTCGGCTCGGCCCGGATCGCGGCGGACCACCCCACCTACGCCCAGGCCGAGGCGATGGGCCGCGCCCTGGCCGAGGCGGGCTTCGCCGTCATCACCGGCGGCGGCCCCGGCGTGATGGAAGCGGCCAACAAGGGGGCGCACGACGCGGGCGGGTTCTCGATCGGCTGCAACATCGAGCTCCCGTTCGAGCAGTCGGGCAACCGGCACACCTCGCTGTCGATCAACTTCCGCTACTTCTTCATCCGCAAGACGATGTTCGTCAAGTACTCGAACGGGTTCATCATCTTCCCCGGCGGGTTCGGGACGCTGGACGAGCTGTTCGAAGCCCTGACCCTGGTGCAAACCCGGAAGATCAAGCGGTTCCCGATCGTCCTGTTCGGGTCGAGCTACTGGAGCGGCCTCCTCGACTGGATCAAAGGGACCTTGCTGGCCGAGCGGACGATCTCGCCCGAGGACTTGAACCTCCTGATCGTCACCGACTCGGTGCTCGAGGCCCGCGACATCATGGTCGACTGCTACCAGACCCGGTGCTGGACCACCTGGAAGAAGTCCGAAGGGGCCAAGGTCGACGCCGACCCGCCGGGCTCCCCCGCCGCCCGGGTCGACCCCTCCAAGAACGACGCGCAGTGACGCCCTTCGAACCGTGACACCCACCGGACCCTCGCCCGCGATGGATAACCCAGCGTTCGACCAGCTCGACCAGTCGCTCACCTCCGCCAAGCCCGCCGAGGCGCTCGACCAGCTTGCCGACTCCCTGGCCGGTCGCGGCGACTTCCGGGGTGCCCTCGAAGCGATGCTCCTCCGGGCGAGACTCGACCTCGGGCTTCCGCTGGTCCAGCCCGGGTCGCTCGCCGACCTCCCCGAGCCGGCCCGGACCCGGTACGAAGACCGCTACGTCGAGGCGATCCGCAAGGTGGGCGGTTTGATCCTGGCGACGGGCGAGATCGCCGCCGCCTGGGGTTATTTCCGGGCGATCGGCGAGAAAGAGCCGGTCGTCGCCGCGATCGGCCGGTTCCAGCCCGGCGAGGACGACCTCGAACGGGTCGGCGAGGTGATCGACGTCGCCTTGGGGCAGGGGGTCCACCCCAGGCGCGGATTTGACCTGATCTTGGACCACCACGGGACCTGCTCGGCCCTGACCGCCTTCGACTCGCTCCCCCCCGACGAGCCGACCCGCCGCCACGCCGCCGACCGACTCACCCGTCGAATCCACGCCGACCTCCTGATCAACCTCAAGGCCGAACTGACCCGTCGCGGCCAGCCCACCCCGCCGCCCGAAGCCCCGGTCTCCCGATGGATCGAAGGGCGAGACTGGCTGTTCTCCGACGACTCCTACCACCTCGACATCTCGCACCTGGCGATGGTCGTCCGCCTGTCGACGCTCCTGACCGACCCGGCGGCGATCCGGCTCGCACTTGGCCTGACCGACTACGGCCGGAAGCTCTCCGACCGGCTCCAGGCCGACGGCGAACCCCCCTTCGACGACTTCCACGCCGACCACGCCACCTACCTGAAGGCTACCTTGGGCGAAGACGTCGACGCCGCGATCCGCCATTTCGAGTCCAAGCTCACCCCGCCCGACCCGTCGAACTGCGAGGCCCCGATCAAGGCCCAAACCTTGGTCCGCCTCCTCGACCGCCTGGGCCGGACCGAACAAGCCTTCGAGATCGCCGCCCACCACCTGGGCCACCTCCCCGACGGAGCCCTCGGCGAGCCAACCTTGTTTCAACTCGGCCAAACCTTGGGCCAGATGGACCGCCTCGCCGAGATCGCCCAAGCCACCGACGACCCCGTCCGCTACGCCGCGATCCGGCTGGAACAAAAAAGAAAAACTTAGCCACGGATTAACACGGATGGGACACGGATAAGAGAAAGAAAATATTTATTATCCGTGTCCCATCCGTGTTAATCCGTGGCTAAGTTTTTACTCCCATTCGATGGTGCCCGGTGGCTTGCTGGTCACGTCGTAGACGACTCGGTTGACCCCTTTGACCGAGTTGATGATCCGGGTCGAGGCTCGGGCCAGGAGTTCGTGCGGGAGGCGGGACCAGTCGGCGGTCATGAAGTCGTCGGTATCGACGGACCGAAGGGCGACGACGTTTTCATAGGTCCGCCCGTCGCCCATCACGCCGACCGATTGGATCGGCAGGAGGACGGCGAACGCCTGGCCGGTGGCCCGGTAGAGGTTCGCGGCTTGGAGTTCTTCCAGGAAGATCGCGTCCGCCTGGCGGAGGATTTCGAGGCGGTCGGCGGTGACTTCCCCCAGGCATCGGACGGCGAGGCCGGGGCCGGGGAACGGGTGCCGCCAGATCAAGGTTTCGGGCAGGCCGAGTTCGAGGCCCAAGCGGCGGACCTCGTCCTTGAACAGGTCGCGGAGCGGCTCGATCAGGGTGAAGCCGAGTTCGGCGGGGAGACCGCCGACGTTGTGGTGATGCTTGATCGTCGCCGCCGGGCCGTCGGTGCCGCCGCCGCTCTCGATCACGTCGGGGTAGAGCGTCCCCTGCGCGAGGAACTTCGCCCCCTCGATCGACTTCGCCTCGTCGTGAAAAACGTCGATGAACGTATGGCCGATCTTGACCCGCTTCTCTTGGGGGTCACTGACGCCCCGAAGGGCTTCCAAGAATCGAGCGGACGCATCGACCACGCGAAGTTCGGCGTCGGAGTGGCGACCGAAGGCGTCGACGACCGCCGCCCGCTCGCCGCCTCGGAGCAGGCCGTTATCCACGAACACGCAGACGACCCTTGAGCCTAACGCTCTGGTCAGCAAGGCCGCGCAGACGGCGGAATCCACCCCGCCGGAGAGGCCGCAGACGACCCGCTCGTCGGGTCCGACCTGGGCGGAGATCGAGGCCGCGGCGCGGTCGACGAAGGTGTCCATCGTCCAGGCGCCGGGGCTGTCGCAAACCAGGTCGAGGAAGTTGCCGATCATGGTCGCGCCGTGCGGCGTGTGCGCGACTTCGGGGTGGAACTGCAAGCCATAGACCGGCAAGGTCCGGTGCCTGACGGCGGCCAACGGGCAGGTGGCGGTCGCCGCGACCGGGACGAAGGCATCGCCGATGGCGAGGACCTGATCGCCGTGGCTCATCCAGACGGTGGACGTGGCCGGGACGTCCTGGAAGACCGGGTCGGAAGGGTCGGTGACGTGACATTCGGCCCGGCCAAACTCGCGGGCCGCCGCCGGTTCGACCTTGCCGCCCAAGGCTTCGCAAACCAGTTGCATCCCATAGCAGATCGCCAGGACCGGGATGCCCATGTCGAACAACCGGGGGTCGCACCGGGGGGCGCCGGCGTCGTAAACGCTCGAAGGCCCGCCCGACAAGATCAAGGCCAACGGGTTGAGTTCGCGGACCCGCTCGGGGGTGACGTCGTGGCGGACGATCCGCGCGAAAGCGTGTTTTTCCCGGACTCGACGAGCGATCAACTGGACGTACTGGGCGCCAAAATCGAGGACCAAAACCGGGCGGTCGAGCGGGTCAAGGCGATCCATGATGCGGGTGAACCTCTGTGGCGGAACGAACCCATCGGAAGTAAGTCGTCGCGGGAAAGACCACTTAGATCAAATCCACGGTCGAATCTCCTTGGCTTCGCCGCTCTCGACGTCGTGGAAGGTGACGCTCCCCTCGGCCCAGTCGAGCAGGGCGAACGTCCTGGAGGTCGAGACCACCGGCGCCGAGATCACCGAGCCGGGGTTGATCACGATCCCGTCGGGGCAGCCGTACCACATCGGCTGGTGGGTGTGGCCGACGACGAGGAGGTTGGCCCCCATTTTCTTGAGCCAGTGCCGCAACTTGCCCGGGGTGTGGGTCTTCCGGGTGACGAAATCCAGGTCGTCGCCGGGCGAGCCGTGGACGATCACCCCGACGTTGCCGGGGCCGTCGTCGACCAGGAGGTCTTCCGGGAGCGTTTCGAGGTAGGCCACCGACTCCGCCGAAGGCATCCCTCCGCCGAACGTGCTGGGGACTCCCGGAAGCCCTCGCGAGCGCTCGATCGCCCAGCGGTCGTGGTTGCCCCGGACCGAGTCGATCTTGTGTTCCCGAACGAACCCAATCACCCGGTCGGGGTGGGGTCCGTAGCCGACCAGGTCCCCGGCGCAGACGATCCGGTCGGCCCCGAGGACGGTCAGGTGCGCCCAGGCCAGTTCGAGGGCCAAGGCGTCGCCGTGGATGTCCGAGATCAAACCCAGCTTCATCCGGGCGAACCACCTTTCTCGGCCAATTTGGCCAGCTCGACCGACCGGAGATAAGCCGCCTCGACCGCGTCGAACAACGCCCCCCGGACCCCGCCTCGCTCCAAGACTTGGAGGCCGGCGATGGTCGTCCCCGCCGGGCTGGCGACCTGGTCTTTGAGGGCGCCGGGGTGCATCCCGGTTTCGAGGACCATCTTGGCCGCACCGAGCACGGTCTGAGCGGCCAAGGTGGTGGCCAGTTCGCGGGGGAGGCCGACATTCACCCCGCCGTCGGACAGGCTTTCGATCATCAGGCAGACGAACGCCGGTCCGCTCCCGGAAACGGCGGTCACGGCATCCAGGAGCGGTTCGGCGACCCGGAACGCCCGGCCCACGGCTTCGAGGCAGCCTCGCACCGTTTGCTCATCGCCGGGGAGGGTGCCGGGACCGAGGCAGTAGCCCGCCGCCCCCTCTCCGACCACGGCGGGGGTGTTCGGCATGACCCGGACGATCCGGCGGTCGTCGCCCAAGCCTCGGGCCAAGGTCTTCAAGGTGACACCGGCGGCGATCGAGACGACGAGGTGGTCGGCGGTCAGTTCGGGGCGGAGTTCCGCCAAAACTTCGGCCATGACCTGCGGCTTGACGGCCAGGACCACGACGTCGGAGTTCGCCACGACCTCGGCGTTGGTCTGATAGCTGTGGATTCCGGTCTCGGAAACCAAGGCGGCCCGGGTGGCGGCGTGGGTGTCGCTCGCCGAGATCGACTCGGCCGGTTGGCCGTCGCGGACCATCCCCCGGATCAGCGCCGTGGCCATCTTCCCGCAACCGATGAATCCCCACCGCTTGCGGTCGGACAAAGGAGGGTCGACCGGGACGTTCTTGCTCGCCATCGCCACCCTTTCGTTGCCAACCCGAGCCGAGGAGCCGGTCGAGCCGGTCCACCCCTTCGCAAACCTCGGGCGGATTGTAGCAAAAATCGTCGAAGCGAAACGAAGCCAATCTCGCCCCGAATCGACGACAACCCCGAGATATCATCGTTGTTTCGCCGACCATCAAACCGGAAATTCGAGCGCTCGATGGATTTAATCGAGGTTTCCGGCAACGCGGCCGGTTAGGGTTGATCTTGCAATCGGCCCGAAAATTTGGATAATCCCAATCTTTTCCGCAAGTTCGTGGTCGCAGAGTTTCGGGAGATCGTGTCGTGGCCGTACCCAAGAGACGGAAATCGCAATCAGCCAAAGGGAATCGGCGTGCTCACGACTTCCTGGTCGCACCCGCGTTGAACACCTGCCCGCAGTGCAAGCTCGCCGTGCCGCCCCACAAGGTGTGCCACCTGGTCGAAGAATGCGGCAACATCCAGCGCAGCAAGCCGCACAATCCGCTGCCCCGCGACAAGGAATCGGTCTAAGCCCGATCTTGATGGGCTTCAATCCACAGCGTTGATCTTTCGAGTCGAGTCGATCGCCGCCCAAAGTTTCGGCGGGCGAAGGAGCGGGTCCGATGGGACGTCAGTGCGAAGTCAGCGGCAAGAAAACCTCGTTCGGCAACCAGCGAACCTACCGAGGCAAGGCCAAGTACTTGGGCGGGGTCGGGATCAAGTGTACCGGCGTGAGCCGTCGCAGCTTCAAGCCCAACCTCCAGCGCATCCACATCTGGCTGCCCAACGGCACCACCACCCACATCAAAGTCGCCACCTCGGTCATCCGGACCGGCAAGATCACCTACATGGTCGACGGCAAGATGCAAACCTTCCCGCTCATCAAAGCCTCCAGGGGCAGCGCCCAGGCCCGAGCCGAACTCAAGAACCTGTACCCGATCTGAGTCGGGTTCGAACGAAACGAAGCCAACGGAGACGAGCGTCACGCCGGATCGGCGGTCGGCTCGTCTTCGAACGCTTTGGTCAGCAGCATTCGAGATTCAGGTTGAGACCTCCGAACCGGATGTTTCGTTGTCCCCCGCGAAAATCTTGCTGAGCGGCATCGAGAAGCCCGAAATCATTTCGCCGCCGCTCAGGGTATCATTTTGGTCGAGGATTTGAACGTTTGTGGGCGACTGGTAAGCGTAGAGTTTGCGATATTTTGGGTGAATGACCCAAACGAGGCGGACCCCCACCGCGAAGTATTCTTCGATCTTGCTCATCAAGTCGTCGATCATGTCGGTCGGGCTGATGATTTCGATCGCCAAGTCAGGGATGACATCCCAGGCGGCTTCGGACGGAGCCGGTTTGTCCAACGGCCAGCGCTCGGTCGAAATAAATGCCAAGTCAGGACGACGCCGCAACCGCCGCGAGTCATCCAACAGAAATAGCGCTTCGGGTGCCAGAGACCCGCTTTGGTCGACCGTAAGAGCTTTGATGATCTCAAAGTTCAGCTTCAATAACACCCAGGACTCTCGGGCACCCAACGGCGGTTCCTCCACGATCTGACCATCGACCACTTCGTAACATTCGGACGGTCCCGAATCAATTTGAGCGGCGACCAGTGATCCATCAACATCCTGTTCGGTCAGGGTTGCGGTAGCCATAGGTTTTCTTTCTGGGCGGTTGAAACGGGGCGAACGATGGGCCGATCTTGATTTTAATCGATCGACTCGGCGAATGAAGTGTAGAGAATCGGGGCTTCCTCCTGGACTGATGCTCCGGTCCCGAGGAAAGGGGTTAGTTCCAGACGGCATCGGTCGAACTCGACTCGATGGATCAAGGACTGAAGTCCTTGGGGTCGTCGGGAAAGACTTCATCCGTGCCGAGGAGTGCGTTCGACTGCTCCGGTTTGTCGAGGGCGTAACCTTCGAGGAAGCCGGCGAAGCTGTGGGCGATCACCATGCGCTTGTCCTCTTCGCCGTAACCCCAACTCACGACCGGCCCGGGATCGCCCGGCGTCGCGGAGAGCCGAACCAAGTAGGCATGCGAGTCGATCAGGTAGTCGGCAAAAAGGAACCAGTGCTTCGTCCAGCTTGGTCCGCTGGGCCATGACGGGTCGAAGTCGCAAACCGAGACGACTTCCTCGATGGGGTGAATGCGGAGCCAGGAATCGTCCATCTCGTCCATGCCGTTGAAGGTCGCGTACAATTCGCGCATCTCGGGGGGAAGGATGATGCCGTACTTCGCCTCGAATCGCGTCAAGGCTTCGGGCGAAGCCCCGGGGCGGATGGCGGGCTTCGCGTCGTCTTCGAGACACCAGCGGTCGAGGATTCGCGTGATCGCGCGATGCATGTCGTCGCCCTTCGGGTGCCGACCGGGCGGAAGCGTCGCCGCCTCCGCTCCATATCAGGGTCGTTCAAACCTCGTCATCCGCCCGGAGTTGGGCCAGGACGGAGAGGTCTTCGAGGGTGGACGTGTCCCCGGTGCTTTCCTTGCCGGCGGCGACATCTCGGAGGAGTCGGCGCATGATCTTGCCGCTCCGGGTCTTGGGTAACGATTCCGTGAACCGGATGTCGTCGGGGCGGGCCAGGGCTCCGATCTCCTTGACGACGTGAGCTTGGAGTTCTTTCTTGAGGGCGTCGTCGGGTTCCTGGCCGGTTTCCAAGGTGACGAACGCGGCGATGGCCTGGCCTCGCATCTCGTCGGGCTTGCCGACGACGGCGGCCTCGGCGACCTTGGGGTGGCTGACCAGGGCACTTTCGACCTCCATCGTCGAGAGGCGGTGGCCCGAGACGTTCAGGACGTCGTCGACCCGGCCCAAGATCCAGTAGTTGCCTTGGGCGTCTCGGCGGGCTCCGTCTCCGGTGAAGTAGGCGCCGGGGATGTCGGACCAGTAGGTGGCCTTGTAGCGGTCGTCGTCGTTGTGCAAGGTTCGGAGCATCGACGGCCAGGGCTGCTTGATCACCAGGAAGCCGCCGCCGTTGTCGGGGACGGGCCGGCCATCCTTGGTGACGATCTCGGGGACGATCCCGGGCAAGGGGCGGGTGGCCGATCCGGGCTTGGTCGGCGTGGCTCCGGGCAGGGGGGCGATCATGATCGACCCGGTTTCGGTCTGCCACCAGGTGTCGACGATCGGGCACCGACCTCCTCCGATGACGTTGTGGTACCACATCCAGGCTTCGGGGTTGATCGGCTCGCCGACGCTCCCGAGCAGCCGGAGGCTCGACAGGTCGTAGGCTTTGGGGAACTGCTCGCCCCACTTCATGAACGCCCGGATCGCCGTCGGGGCGGTATAGAGGATCGAGACCTTGTAGTCTTCGATGATCTTCCAGAACCGCCCCTCATCCGGCCAGTTCGGCGCCCCTTCGTACATGACGACGGTCGCCCCGAGCGCCAAGGGGCCGTAGACCAGATAGGTGTGCCCGGTGATCCAGCCGACGTCGGCGGTGCAGAAGTAGGTGTCGGTGGCTTTGAGGTCGAACACCCACTTGGTCGTCAGGGCGGCGCCGACCATGTAGCCGCCGGTGGTGTGCAAGATCCCCTTGGGTTTGCCGGTCGAGCCTGAGGTGTAGAGGATGAACAGCGGGTGCTCGCTGTCGACGGGTTCGGGCGGGCAGTCGGCCTTGCGGCCGGCGACGAGGTCGTGCCACCATCGGTCGCGTCCTTCGGTCATGGCGACCTCGTGGCCGGTCCTTTTGTAGACGACGACACTCTCGATGGATGGGCATTGGGCGGCGGCGAGGTCGGCGTTTTGCTTGAGCGGGACGACCTTGCCGCGCCGGAACCCGCCGTCGGCGGTGACGAGGACCTTGGCCGAGCAGTCCTGGATTCGGCCCGATAAGGCTTCCGCGCTGAAGCCGCCGAAGACGACGGTGTGGACCGCGCCGATCCGGGCGCAGGCGAGCATGGCGATCACGGCTTCGGGGATCATCGGCATGTAGATCGCCACGGCGTCGCCGGACTTCACGCCGAGCGACTTGAGCGCCGAGGCGAAGGTGGAGACCTCACGCTGGAGGTCGCCGTAGCGGAGGACCCGGCGGTCGCCCGGCTCGCCCTCGAAGATCAGGGCGGCTTTGTTTTGATCGGCGCCGAGGCAATGGCGGTCGACGCAGTTGTAGCTCGCGTTGAGCGTCGCGCCGACGAACCACTTCGCGTGGGGAGACTTCCAGTCGAGGACCTCGGTCCAGGGGCGATCCCAGGAGATGACGTGGGCCATCTCGTCCCAGAAGGCTTTGGGGTCGTCCTTGGCGTGGTTCCAGAGCCGGTCGTAATGCTCCAGGCTGGGGATGTGCGCTTGCTCGGCGAACCCGGCCGGCGGGGGGAAGACGCGGTCCTCGTGCAAGAAGCTGGTGATCGCCCCACCGCCGTTGTCTGCCGCCATGATCGCGCTCCGCCAGTCGAAGGGAGGATGAACCCGAGGGGAAGGTGCCGAGCCAGGCTCGATCTTAGGGGGGCGGATCATCCATCGTCAATCGAAGGGTCGGGTTCCCAAACAAATCCAAATGCTCCGGGGTGTGGCTTTCGAGGTCTGGAGATTCTTCGGTATCAAGGATTGAAAAATTATAATTTTTTCATATGTTTTACAGATCCTATTAAAGCCGTTCGTAAGTCCTTCGAGAAGCTTGCGGGTCTTGCTTGGGCTCACGCCCGTTCAGCCGACATCTTCTCCGATGGTAGTTTGCTCGATAGATTGCGAGCGACCTTGCTTGTCGAGGAGAGTGTTCCACTCGGACTGATACTCCACAAATGTTGCGGATCGCGGAAAATAGCGAAGTAATGCCAAAATGATGAGTGCATCGAGGACGAGCGTTGCCCAAGGCGTCACGTTCAAGCGCCCGAAACAATTGCAGAATCTACCGTCGCCGACAGTGACCGAGTAGATATTGACGAGTAAGAAGACGAAAAACGTGGCGCACGAGATGGACCAAGCGGTCAGCTTGTAGCATTCATTCAACAGCAGGATGGCGAGGAACGACTCGTAGACGATCAGGAGGATTATCCCCAGATTTGTCGCCCCAAGGTCGGCGGCCTCGGGGTCGATCGTCGCCAGAGCGTACGCCTTCATCGCGGCCGCAAAGAGTAGGAGGCAGGCGATCAATCGGCGAATTATGAATTGAGCGCTCATGCGACAACCTTCCTGATGTGGGCCCGGCAAACCTCGACGGGCGAGGCTTGCCGGGCTGGATTGGCGAGAGATCACAACCGAAGAGTTATTCGAGACGAGTTAGCTATTGACATTCACATCAACTGAACCGGTTTGCGCGGTACATCCCGCACAAGTTGAGGTCGTGATCGTGATCGTGACCGATGTGGTCGTACCCTGACCACCCCCGTTCGGGGGCACGGTCAGATTGATGAAGGAGGGTCCCGAGCCATCCGATGCGCTGTTGACCGTGTTCGAGTAGACTTCTTGAGTATTCCCGGCGGAGTCGATGTAGGTCATCGTGACTTTGAAGTAACAAAAAGAGGTGCCGTTCGGATTGAAATTGATGGTCTGTTGAGTTCCCGTAGTCCAATTCTCCGGCGGCTTCTTGACGGGATCGGTAATGGTCATGGACGGGGGGACAACGGTATTGGGCGTGGGGCCTTTGCCTTGGCTGTTCACACTCACCGCGCAGGCGTCGACGGTCGTTTGCTGAAAGCTCATCGAGACGATAGCCGCCGAAAGCGCGATACGGAGCAACTTGTTCATGGAGAACCTCCTGATGAAAGTAGGAACTTGCCGCCTGATCAAATCTGTTTGGGGTGTTGGTCAATAATCCGCAGAGTCGATCACTTCGCCACGGCTCCGGGAACCTAGCGACTGCCAGACCGCCAGATCAACTTGTTGTTTCACAAATTGGGCGTGTCCGTCGGTGAAAAGGACGTTTGCTCCTCCTGAATGTTTGCTCCCCGCACTGAAAGCGCCCGCTTGGACGCCTCCATCCGATATACAACTAAAGGAGTTGATCGGCATGTTGTGATTGAAAAGCGTGTGCTGATACTCTCCGAAAAACCAGTTACGGCCCTTATCATTGCCATTGACCGCATTCATGCTCGCATTGACTGCGGCACAAGTCCGAGAGAACAAGCTCAGTTGGCTGACGCCGTTTAGGCCCGGATCAATTGCGAAGATCGTCCCTTGGGGATCGATCGACTGATTGCCCCGTGGTCCTTGCACCCACTCGGCGATCATGACTGTTGAGGAAGACCCGTCGGTTACGTCCCTGTAACTGATAGAGCGATTTCCACGCGGGAAGATTCCATTGGTCTCCTGCGAACGATCATCAAACCCCCGACTCCCGGCGTAACTCGTACCCGACGACCTCGTATTTTCCGGGAAAAAGTCGACCGGGCAGTAATAAGCAGAGACTTTGCAGTTGGAAATCGTCGCGTTCTCAGGATGGACCTCGATACCGGACGCAAGGAAGCTCCGGTTGATTGCGTTATAGACAACCTGCTGATCCATCGAAGGTAAGAGCATCACATGACTGGAGTAACCATTGCCGGTGCCGCCTTGAGGAAACTGCCCGAAAGTCGCCGAGTAGTTTGCCAAGGCTAAACCCATCTGATGCAAATTTTGCGCGCATTGTAGGCGTCGGGCACTTCCCCGCGCACTCTGCACGGCGGGGATGACAATCGCCAGGAGTAGGCCCGTGATCGAGAGGACGACAAGCATCTCGATCAAGGTGAACCCACCTCGCTCGAGCTTCCCAAGATTCGATGTCTTATTCATTGTGGACCTCAAATTTCAGGACGTCGGTGGGCGGAGATTGTTCCTTGTTCGCTTCGCTCGGCGGACTCGACGAGTCGCCCGCTCCGCGACAGACCACTTTCAACAGATATCTTCCCGGCTTGTCGGGCACTTTCAAATTCGCCGCGAATCTGTATTCGTGTTTGTCTTGGGTCGCGACGGGCTTGACGCTATAGCCGGACAGACTCACATTGGTTTTGACCGCGTCGTAAACTTTAATGACGACGACCTCCGGCTTCCATGCGTCCGCCGCCGTGACCACCGATCCGGAAACATCGATCCGCTCGTTGCGCTTGAAACGACTGTCAATCTTGGGAACATGGATGGTCAATACCGGACTGCTCATCATCGCCGAGCGTTCGGGACGACAACCACAATCGACCCAGGACAGCGCGAACAGAGTTGCGACGACATGGGGGTGCCGCGTCAAGTGGCGCATACTTGAACCTCCGCTTAGGTTCCAGAAAACGCTTGGCTCGTCTTACAACAACGGGAGATTAGCGGTTCTTGACAGGTTTTGCAATCGCCTACTTTTAAATATTTTCGTAATTTTATGTTTTTATGTTTGAATATATTAATATTACAGTAACGTGAATAATTTAAATTCCAACGCTCGAAAGCTCTACCCAATGTTGTTTCGGTCCATTTTTCGGGCTGGCGGACCTGGGCACGTTAGTTGCGTCCTGGGCTACGCATGTCGACTTCCTCACGCGCTCGCGCCCGATCGCAACCCGTCCCCGAGATCAACGTCCATGCCCACCCCACCGCCTCGGCACTGTCGGCGGGGCTTCGCCATGTTTCCGACGATGGACCCGGCTTCGGGCGTCGGACCCGGAAGACCAAGGCGGGCGTCGCGTTTTCTTACTTCGACGCCGAAGGCAAGCCGATCCGAGACTCCGAGCACCTCGCCCGGATCAAAGCCCTGGCGATCCCCCCGGCCTACACCGACGTCTGGATCTGCCCCGACCCGGTCGGCCACTTGCAGGCCACCGGGCGCGACGCCCGAGGGCGGAAGCAATATCGCTACCACCCCCGTTGGCGCTTGATCCGCGACGAGAACAAGTACGAGCGGATGATGGCCTTCGCCTCCGCTTTGCCCGGCATCCGGGGCCGGGTCGACGCCGACCTCGCACGCCCGGGACTCCCGAGGGAGAAGGTCCTGGCCACCGTGGTCCGACTGCTTGAGACTACCTTGATCCGGGTCGGCAACGACGAGTACGCCAAATCCAACAAGTCGTTCGGCCTGACGACGATGCGCGACCGGCACGTCAAGGTGGGTCGGAAGTCGGTCCGGTTCGAGTTCCGAGGGAAGAGCGGCGTGACCCACGAGATCGACCTCCACGACCCGAGGTTGGCCCGGATCGTCGCCCGATGCCGCGACCTCCCCGGCCAGGAGTTGTTCCAGTACCTCGACGACAATGGCGAGGTAAAAGACATCGCTTCGAGCGACGTGAACGCTTATCTTCAAGAAGTCTCGGGGCGCGACTTCACCGCCAAGGACTTCCGGACCTGGGCGGGGACCGTCCTAGCCAGCCTGGCGCTCCAGGAGTTCGAGGCGTTCGACTCGCAAACCCAGGCCAAGAAGAACATCGTCGCGGCGATCGAGCATGTGTCCGAGCGCTTGGGCAACACCCCCTCGGTGTGCCGGAAATGCTACATCCACCCCGAGGTCTTGCTGGCCTACCTCGACGGGACCATGCTCGAAACCCTCCGCCAACGCGCCGAGGCCGAGATCACCGAGGGGCTGGAAAACCTCAAGCCCGAAGAAGCGGCCGTCGTCGCCTTGCTCCAACAACGGCTCCATCGAATTTAAGATTGAGCCACGGATGGAACACGGATGAGACAAGAAAGAATTTTCTGATCCGTGTTCCATCCGTGGCTCAAGGATCGACAGCTTCACTTCCGCACTCGGGGGTTCCTCGATGAAGAACGCGATGGCCTGGGCGCTGTCGGGACTTTTGCTCGTCGCGGGGTATTCCCGGGCGCAAACTCCCCCGCCGGTGGCTCCCGTCTCGACCTCGCAGGTCAAGGCCGACTTCCTCCGGGTGATCGACCGGCCTCGGGTGGGGCTTGATGTCAGGGACCATGAGGTCAAAGCCCCCGATCGCGGCCTGATCGTCGAGCGGCTCGACTTCGCGTCCGAAGCCCGGCCCGACGGGAGCACCGAGCGCGTGCCCGTCCTCTTGGTCCGGCCCGAAGGGGTGGCCGGGCGGTTGCCGGTGGTCCTGGCCTTGCATGGGACCGGCGGCAAGAAGGAGGGGATGCGGGGCCGGCTCGAAGACCTCGCCCGACTCGGGTTCCTCGCCGTCGCCATCGACGGCCGGTTCCACGGCGAGCGCGACGGCGGCCCGGTCCCGACCCTCGCCTATAATCAGGCGATCTTCCGGGCTTATCAGGCCAAATCGGACGAACCGCAAGCTCACCCGTTCTACTTCGACACCTGCTGGGATGTCGCCCGAACGATCGACTACCTCGCCACCCGAAGCGACGTCGACGCCGACCGGGTGGGCCTGACCGGGATGAGCAAGGGGGGGATCGAAGCTTGGCTGATCGCCGCCGCCGACGACCGGATCAAGGTGGTCGTCCCGGCCATCGCGATCCAGAGCTTCCGATGGAGCTTGGACCACGACCGGTGGCAGGCCCGAGCCAACACCATCCGCCTGGCGCATGAGCGGGTCGCCAACGAACTCGGGCAGCCGAAGGTCAACCGCGAGGTCTGCCTGGCCTTGTGGAACAAGGTCATCCCCGGAATCCTCGACGAGTTCGACGGCCCGAGCATGGTCCGCCTCCTCGCCGGTCGGCCCACCTTGATCTTGAACGGCGAGAACGACCCGAACTGCCCGATCGAAGGGGCCGAGCTCGCCTTCACCGCCGCCCGAGCCGCGTTCCACGACGCTGGGGCCGACGACAAGCTCAAGATCATCGTCGCCCAGGGGGTTGGGCACGCCGTCACCCCCGAGCAGCATCAAGCGGCGCTCGACTGGTTCACCACCTGGCTCAAGCCGACCCCGCCCCCGAAAACCGGCCCGTGACCCCCTGATCCGCCCCTTCGGACCTGGGACAAGTCGGGCCGAGATGGTAAGCTTCCCCGTCGGAACCGCGCCCAGAGTCCCGGACTTCAAGGATGACTCCCATGATTTCGCCCAACCGCCGATTCGGGCTGTCGATCGTCGTCTCGCTGGCCTTGGTCGGGGTCGGACCCGATTTGTGTCGGGCCGAGACCCGGACCGTCGCCCGGTCGGGGGATGGGTTTCTCGAAGTGGTCGACGGGTCGAAGGTGCTCCATTTGAAGGGATCACCCAGGGCGATGGGGCGGCAGCATGGGGTCTTGCTCAAGGAAGACATCCAAGCCCAGGTCCGCTACCTGTTCGACGTCAAGGCGAAAGACTTCAAGCCCGAACTCCTCGGAATCAAGGTCCCGCTCGACGCCAAGAGGGTGATCCTCACCATCGCCCAAAACCAGCGCAAATATGTCCCCCCTCGGTTTTACGAGGAACTCGAAGGGATCGCCGAAGGGTCGGGCGTGGCGGTCGAGGAGATCATCGCCGCCAACTTCATCCCCGAGATGTTCCACTGCTCGGGGTTCGCCCTTTCGGGTTCGGCCACGAAAGACGGGACGCTCTACCACGGCCGAATCCTCGACTACGGCTGCGATTGGAAGTTGCAGGATCATGCCGTCCTCGTCGTCGCCAAGCCCGAGGGGATGATCCCGTTCGTCAACGTGACTTATGCCGGGTTCGTCGGTTCGGTGACGGGGATGAACGCCAAGAAAGTCTCGATCGGCGAGATGGGCGGCGGCGGCCTGGGCCACTGGGACGGCGTCCCGATGGCGTTCCTCGTGAGGATGGCCCTCGAAGAAGCGGATAACCTCGACGAGGCGACCGCCACGTTCCGCGACCACCCCCGGACCTGCCAGTATTTTTACGTCGTGGCCGACGGGAACTCTAGGCGGGCCGTCGGGCTGGAAGCGTCGTGGGACGCCTTCAAGGTGGTCCGGATGGGCGAGGCGGAACCCCGGCTCCCCCATGCCGTGCCCGATGCTGTCTTGCTCTCGATCGGGAGCCGCTACGAAGAACTCGCCCGCCGGGTCAAGGCGGGGCTGGGGACGTTCGACGCCGAGTCCGCCCGCCACCTGATGGACCGGCCCGTCGCAATGAAGTCGAACCTCCACAGCGTCCTGTTCGAGACGTCCACCACCCGGTTCTGGGTCGCCAACGCCTCGCCCGACGGCCAACCGGCGTCCAGCCGGCCGTACCACGCCTTCCAACTCTCCGACCTATTCACGCACAAGCCCGACCCATCGTCGCCATGCCTGCCCGCCCCGACGGGCTTGAAGACCGATTGACCCCAAGGACTTCCCTCGATGTCCCTCGCTCCCGATGCCGGATCGAAGACCGAGCCACCAGCCGGCCCCATCGAATTGAGTCGACACCCAGTGACCGCCTACGTTTTCCTGGCGATCTTCATCCCGGTCGGCGGCTGGCTCGTCTGGGAGATCGAGCGCACGATCGGCCTGAGCAGCCCCCGGTTCTGGGAACTGCTCAAGGGGGATCGCGTCTTCGACTTCGCCATGCTCGACTTCTTCATCACGGCGGGCTGGGCGGGCCTGGTCCTCTTCGAGCGGGCCAACCGCCGAGACTGGCGGACCTGGTCGGCGCTGGCGTTGTTCTTCGTCGTCCCCAGTTTGGGGATCGCCGCGTTCATCCTGATTCGGTCGCGGCGGCAGGCCGCATGACCTAATCCATATTCGAGGCGATGACCGAGATGATGGCCCCGGCCGCGAAAAGAGCCAAGGCCAGGACGACCCAGAGCGCCGCGAGGTGGCGAAGTTTGAAGCGAGGCATGCGGTCACTCCGGACGGGATTCCCGGCGGTTCAGAGGTCTGTGCGTCGACCTTCGCGATGATCCCGGATCGCCTCTTCGGCCAACGCATCGAGCCGCCCCTCGGCGACGTCTCGCTCGAATTGGCGATCCCATGCCTCGGCATCGAACTCTGCGAACCATGCCCGGAACTTCGCCAGTTCCGCCTCGGGAAGATTGCGGATAGCGGTCTCGATCGCCTCGACCGTGCTCATGGTCCCCTCAACTTGGATTCGGGCCGATTCAACGCTCGTTGAGGATCTTCTGGGTGATCTCGCGCTCGCAGACCTTGCACCACTTCCACTTGTCGAGGCCGACGGTCTCGTCGAGGTGCTGCTTGGCGACCCCGATCGAGCGGAACCAGATCTTGGCCTCGGTCTCACCGGCTTTTTCGAGCTTCGAGCAGCGGGCGAAGTGGAGCAGGTTGGTCCCGGCCTTGATGGCCTTCTTGGAACCGGCCGCGGGGACGTTGCCGTGGAAGACGTAGCCGACGGCGGCCAGGCGGGTCTCGTCCAGATCGTCATGGGTGTCCAAAGGTCGAATGGCGAGCTGATCCGACACGGTCGACATGGCGATTCTCCGATCACAACCTCGTGTGGCCTCATCAATTACGAGTCATAATGTAACATGAACCCCCGACCGCCGCAAGCCGGGTGATCCTCCCGGATGACTTGACGGCCCATTGTGTCCGGGCGGGTCGAGCGATGTAATCAACCTTGTTCGGCCCGAAAATCACCCGAGGATTCTGGTTTGATCCGCGAAACCGTCGGCCACCTCCGCGACATCCCCCGATACCGTCAGATCCTGGCGAGCCTGGTCCGATACGGCTACCGCGACCTCGTCTCGGCGCTCCACCTCGACAAGGTGGTCGGGCCATTCGAGCGGGCCGCGATGGGCGACGAGGTCCCCCCCCATGCCCGGCCCGAGCGGCTCCGCCTGATCTGCGAGGACCTGGGGCCGACGTTCGTGAAGCTCGGGCAGATCCTCAGCACCCGCCCCGACCTCCTGCCCGAAGCGTATATCGCCGAGCTTGCGCTGCTCAGGGACCACGTCAAGCCGATCCCGTTCGCCGAGGTCGAGGCGATCTTGCTCGAAGAATACGGCCGACCGCTCGGCGAGGTGTTCGCCGCGATCGACCCCGAGCCGATGGCCTCGGCGTCGATCTCGCAGGTCCACCGGACGACCTTGTTCGACGGTCGGGTGATCGCGCTCAAGGTCCGCCGACCGGGGATCGAGAAGACGGTGCAGGCCGACCTGGACATCCTCAAGAACCTCGCCCAGCTCGCCGACCGGCGGTTGCCCACGGTCGCGGTCTATGGCCCGGTGGCCCTGGTCCGCGAGTTCGAGCGCACCCTCAAGCGCGAGCTTGACCTGTCGGTGGAACTCAGGACGATGGAGCGGTGCCGGGGGCAATTCGCCCGCGAGCCGTTCGCGCACATCCCCGAGGCGTTCCGGGGCTACAGCACGTCGCAAATCCTGGCGATGGAGCTGATCGGCGGGGTCGCGGTCAACGACCTCGAAGGGCTTCGGAAACTTGGCGTCAATCCGGTCGACGTCGCCAGTCGGGGGGCGATGATCCTCCTCCGGCAAATCTTCCGGTTCGGCTTCTTCCACGCCGACCCGCACCCGGGGAACCTCCGGGTCTTGCCGGGCGGGATCATCGCCCCGCTCGACTACGGGATGTTCGGCCGGGTCGACGGCCCGACCCGCGAGCGGATCGTCGACCTCCTGATGGGCCTGATCGCCGAGGACACCGACCGCGTCCTCCGCGCCTTGGAAGACCTCGACATCCGCCGCGAGGTCGGGACCGTCGACGCCCGGAGCCTCCGCCGCGACGTGGGCGAGTTGGTCGCGTCCTACAGCGACCTGACCCTCGACGCCATCGACCTGTCGAGGCTCCTCCGCGACCTCGTCGGGTTCATCAGGGCGCACCACCTGACGATCCCGCCCGACCTAGTCCTCTTGATCCGGTCGCTGGTGACGATCGAAGGGGTCGGCCGCGAGTTGGACCCCCACTTCGACATCGGGGCGCAGGTCCGCCCCCTGTTTCGAGAGCTGACCGCCAAGCGATACGGCCCGCGCCGCCTCCTGACCCAGACCGCCCGGACCGCCGACGACTTCCAGAGGATCGCCACCCTCTTGCCCGAGGTCTTGGGCCACTCCCTGGAGTCGATCAAGCGCGGCGAGCTGACGGTCAAGTTCGACTTGCAGCACTTCGAGAGGCTCGTCCGCCAGTTGACCAAGGCGAGCCAGACCTTGGCGGCCGGGGTGGTGATCGCCGGCCTGATCGTCGGCTCGTCGCTGATCATCCGGGCGGGAGTCCCGTTGCCCCTGGGCGTGGTCGGCTTCACCATCGCCGCCGTGCTCGGCTGCTGGCTGATCGCCAACAGCTTCCGGGCCTCGCTCTGATCGGGGCAATGACCGGGCGGCATCTCAAACGCCAAACGCCTTCCGGCTCGATCGAGCGGGAAGGCGTTTTGTGAAGTCGGGGAATCGCAACCAGCTTATTCGCCGGTCCGACCCTGGAGGTGGGCTTCGAGGAACCAGAGCCGCTTGTCGGCCACCCGGGAGATGTCGTTGTAGAGGTCGGCCGTGGCCGGGTCGCCGATCTCGTCGGCGTCGATCGAAGCGTTGCGGATCGGGCCGACGTACTGGCCGAATCGCTCGGCCAGGGCCTCGATGTATTCGCGGCCTTCGGTGATGTCGGCGGGGAACTCGGACAAGCTCGAATGCTCGGCGGCCATCCGGGCGGTCCCGTGGGCGTAACCCCCGAGCAAGGTCGCACGCTCGGCGAGGAGGTCGATGAACGGCTCGATCTCCTCGGCGATCTCGTCGAACAAGAGATGCAACTGGTAGAAGTCTTTGCCTTTGACGTTCCAGTGCGCCTGCTTGACCTGGGTGTAGAGGTCGAGGGTGTCCGCCAGGTGCCGGTTGAGGGTCTCGATCAGCGCGGTCCGCTTTTCGATGGGGAGGTCGATATGCGTCGTGAAAGTTCGGTCGCCGGTCTTGGGTGGGGATGCCATCGCGAAGAGACTCCTGCCTGGGAAAACCGCTTCGGCAACAGGGTTTGAGGTCACCCCTGGGCGTAGTTGACTCGAGGGAGGAGCCGAAGCAACTCACGGGCCGGAACTTCGACCGGCGCCCGACTTTTTGAGGACCGCAGGAGCGGGAGGCCGGTTGTTCGGTCGAAAACGGATCGGTTCACGTCGCCGACGGTTCGACAGCGACCCCGGCCTCGGCTGGGCTGAGGGTTGCCGGTTCTTGCGCGACGATCGGGGCGGGGCCGGGTGGCTTGACCTTCGGCTTGGGCGGGTCGTAGAGCTTGACGGCGCACTGCGGGTGGATGCCCGCCAGCGAGTAGACGGCCTCCTGGCAGACGGGGCAGCGAAGCCTCGTCGAGGCCGGCGAGACCGGGGCGTGATAATGCTTGGAGTTCATCGAGGACGGCTCCTGGGGCGATCACGATTGGGGTGTCCGCGGCGAGGCGGCCCGGTCGGGGGCCAAAGCCCGGCGCTTCTTCGGCGCCGGATCGGGCAAGGCATGGCGACGGTTCGGGTCCGGGGCTAAGCTCTCCCGCGAGAACGGCTCGACCTCGCGGGGCGTTCCGAACTCATGCCCGGCGAGCCGGGTTGACCCAGCGGTTCCCAGACCAGGCGAACGAGGGTCTGCCCGGTCGCGGGGTCGGTCGCCCCGAGGTCGGTGACGCCGGTGAGCGACACGAGGACCGAGTCGCCCCCCTTGACGTAGCAGGGAGGCTGCCCCGCCCTCGACTGGAAGAGAGCGAAGAGGACGGTTTCGCCGACCGCGAGCAATTCGCCGGGCGGCAACGGCACGACGGCCTCGCAACTCCGGCCTCGCTCGACTTCCGAGATCCGCTGTTCGTCCGCTGGGTAAGTGTGCATCCTTGGCCTATCACGAGGAGCGGGGCCGACCCACGCCCGGTCGATCAACGCCGCTGCGTTCGGGCTCCCGCGCGAGAAAAGACGACCCCGGTCGGATCGGACCATGACGGCCAGGTCGGACGGGGTCGGAGAATTTGAGGCCCGATCGGCGGTGAGACCGATCAGCCCCTCTGGGGATCGCGTCGATCCGAGCCGAAAATCACCGAGGGCTTGCGATGGCGAACCCCCGGCGCTCGAAGACCAAGGATGGTCGAGCGATTCGATCAATACCGGCCGCCGCCACCGCCGCCGTAGCCGCCGCCGCCGCTCCGGCCGCCGCCACCGCCGCCGTAGCCGCCGCCACCGTAGCCGCCGCCACCACCGCCGCCCGAGCGGGCTTCGCGGGGCTTGGCTTCGTTGACGGTGAGATTCCGACCGTCGTGATCGCGACCGTCGAGGCCCTGGATGGCCGCCTGGGCTTCGGCGTCCGAGCCCATTTCCACGAAGGCGAATCCCTTCGAGCGGTTCGTGTCCCGGTCGACGATGACCTGCGCGCTCTGAACAACCCCGAACGGTGAGAACAACGCTTCGAGGTCGGTCTCGTTGACGTTGTAAGTAAGATTTCCGACGTACAGCTTCTTGGCCAAGATCAAGCTCCGAGGCGTAAAAGCGACCCGCTTCGTGCTTTCCGGGTCGAGGAGAAAGGTGGGCCCAGTGGGGGCCCGTCGAGCGGGAAAGGCGAGGAAAAGAGCAGGGATCGGGTCAAGAAGAACCGTCGATGCCGTTCGATCGTCAGACCAGCCATCCGAATCATAACAAAGTTTTCAAGGAATAGATACCCAAAAATGATCGATCTTTTCGGACCACGTTCCCTGGGAGTATCGCTTTCGATTCTGGGGATTTGGATCGCAGATGGCATGCTCGCAAATCGCGAAGGACCCTGAATTCAGGATCTTTTCAACTTTGCGATTTGCGATCATGAAATTTGCAATTATTAATCCCAAAAATTCCCTGATTCGAGAGCGACGTCTGGGCATCCGGGAGGAGAAACGGACCGGGACGGGATGGGCGGGAATGGTGATTGACGACCGCACCTCGAAACGGGGCCTACTTCGCCCCCTCGGCCGCCGCCTGCTTGAGGATCTGCTCCAGGGCCGCCTTGTCATCGGGGATCAGGTCGACGCCGACCAGCCTCGGCGTCAGGGTCTTCCAGTTCGGGTCGGCGGCGAACACCTTGCGGAAGAGCGGCAGCGACTCGTCTACCCGCTTCATGTTGACCAGGGCGACGGCGTGCCAGTAGACCATCTCGGCGTTGTCGGGCACCAGGGTCTCGGCCCCGGCATAGGCCCGGAGCGCCCCTTCCGGGTCTTTCCGCTCGACGGCGAGGTCGCCTTCGTTCATCAGGTTGTAGGCTTTCTGGAGCCGGGCCAGCCGACGCAATTCGGCGACAGGTTCGGGGTGGTCGTCGACCCGGAGGTCGTACGCCCGGTCCTGCCAAGGCTTGCCGGTCGGCTTGCCCGAGACGACGACGATCGCCGCCGACTGCTTGCCTCGGATGTCGCCCCCGACGCCTTGGGCGGCCTCGAGCGCGGCGAGCATCCGGTCGGCCAGGTCGCCCGAGCCGGACTCGAAGGCCCTCGACATGGCGGGCCAGACCTTCGCGTCGAGCATCAGGTTGGCCTGGACCGAGTAGCCTTCGCCGACGCGGTGCCCCGCCATCGGGATGCACTTCGCCCCGGTGTGCGCCGAGACCCGCCCCTGGGCGTCGATCATCGCCACCTGGCGGACCTCGCGGTTCTCGTCGGCGACGAGGAGTCCCTTCGAGGCATCGGGGCCCGAACGCCCCGCCTTCATCATCGCCAGCCCGAGCGGGCCATAGCTGGGGTCGACGAACGACTGGGTGGCGACGGCACCCACGCCGGCCTCGGCCCAGGGGACCAGCGGCCCGATGGCGAACCAGTGCGACTGGACGGCGACGCCCAGCTCGCCGGTCCGGGCATCCCGGGCGACGATCGAGTAGGTATGCACCGACCGGGTCGGCCGCCCCCCGGTCGTTCTCGCCCCCGGCTCGCCGGCAAGTGCGGGTTGGATCGGCGACAGGACGCAAAAGAGGATGGACAGCCGCAAGCGCATCGAGACCTCGTCGGGCAAGCTCGGACCAGGGGCGGACCACCGGATTTGGCCCGCTCATGGTAAGCGAACCCGGCGGCGGCCGACAGGGCTTTCGCCCTTCGGCTCCTCGCGCCGGGCTCCTCGCCTTCAACTCTCGTGGCCGCGAACCAGGAGCCTCCGGGCCCTCCGCAGCGCCTTCACCACATCGGGCCTCCCGCCCATCTCCCTGATCCTCTGGACGAGTTCGTCGATCCCTTCCTCCAACTCGTCGAGGATGTCGTCATCATCGCCCGATCGGGTCGCCAGTGTCGTTCTCTTCGACACTTTGGCCTCGGAGGAAGGTCGAGGGGTCGGCCCCGGGTGGTCGCCCTTGGATTGCGAAAGGTCCCTCGTCTTCGGATCGCGGGCGGGATCTCTCTGGGCCCGGGATGCGGTGCGGGTCCGCCTGCGTCCGGTCAGCCCCAGTTTTTGCCGGACCTTGTTGACGAGACTGTCGCTGACGGTCCCCTCATGCCCGGCGGCGACCCACGCATCGTTGACCGCTTCGTGTTTCGCATCCTGGTGCTGATCGAGGTAATCTTTGACGAAATCCGTCTTGCCGTGATTGACGCCGGGGCCGCTGGCCATGATGTTGTCTCCGATAGCGGGACATTGAGTGACGAAACGTTCCGCTGGATTGTACCCCAAAGTCTGCCGGGAACGAGACAAATGGCACACTTTGTCGCCGAATCGCAACCATATCTCGGGAAATTCATTCAATGGCGAAAAAGTTCGGGCCGGCCAAAAGCAACCAACCAGGTGGTAAAAACCCCGCGTCCCCGTTCGATGAAAGGTTCCCCACGATCGCCCGATGGATCACGATGGAGGAGGGCTGGGTCGAGATCGGGGGCGACCATTACAGTCATTCGATCGTCAGGGCACTCTATGGGGGCGGGATGGTTTGGGAGGGTGCCACCTCCTGCGAATCGCTCGACGAAGCGCTCGGGGCGATGGATCGGCCAATCGCCGAATGGCTCTTGGAGCATCGGCCCGACGGGTTTTGACCGCGACCCGGCCCGATAGGGCGACGGCGAGCCGAACGGCCCCGCCGATCCCGGAGGTTTCTCATCCAATGCGAGAGGAGGGAGTTGAACCCTCACGCCTTGCGGCACAGGAGCCCAAATCCCAAGCTGGTCGCCCGATTGTCGCATCGCGGTGACGTTGGAATGGTCGTTAATAACAACGATTTTCCCCAGATTGCGGAGTCGCCACGATCACTTTCTGGTCGCAACCTCGAATCTGACCCCCTCGAAAACGGGCGAATGATGCTGATCATAATCATCACCGAACCTCCATCGATAGCGCGCGGGACGCTCCAACAAGCGACTTTGTGGGGGGAGAGACCCGATCCGCGCCTCGACCGTGACTCGATCGGGTTGGAACGTCATCCGCGACACGAGCCAGGAGTAGACGATACGCGACTTGACCTCGTATTTCAGTACAGTTCGACCCCGCGCGTCCGTCACGGCGTCGGCCAGCATCGTTGGCCCATCGCGAGCCGTGAGGCGGACCCCTTCGACCGGCTGACCTGTCCCCTCATCCTCGACGGTGGTGAACAATCGAATGGTCGTCACGTCCTCAAGGCCGACAAATGGCCTCAGCAGAGCGAAAGTGAGCGCTCCCAGGAACAAGGTCAGGGCCACCGCGCGTCGGGACACTAGCCGGCTCGCGGGGACCGGCACATGGCTCAAGACGACAAGAGTGGTGGCGAACCCGAGCACGGACACGAACACCAGATCACCAATCGGATAATAATATCCAACCAGCCTAGCTCCGAAGAGCAACCAGAACATTGTCAGGCCGAGAGTGATCAGAAAAAGGGGCCATGCCACGAATCCGAGAGCCGTCAGATCCACTTGCTTGATTGGTCGCTCTGGGCGATGGGGTTTCATGAATCACCGCTCGGAATTGTTCTGTCAATGAATTGTCTCGCCTTACGGAATGATTGGCGGGTCGGTGCTCGGGATTGGCTTGGATCGAGACTTGTCCAAGTTGATCTGGATTTCCACTGACATGGGTTTTGCGGGGGGAAATGAACTGATAGGCAATTCGAGATGGTGTTCGGTCGGAAACTTTGGCGCATAATAGTATTGACAATAATCAGAATGATCTTTGACTTCAATCCTGATTGGATGGAGGTAGAAAGTCGTCCGTACCATGACCCAGGAGCGTTTGATCGCCGTACCCGATTGATATTTCAGGGTTCCTCGGCCTTCTTTGTCCGTGATCGCGGCGGCGAGCAAGGCGTTTTCATGGTTTTCATGAGAAGGTCCCTCATCATAATCACCATCGCGCCGCCCAAAGGCCGTCACGCGGGCCCCGACGATGGCTCGTCCCGTGGCGGCTTCTCGGACAATCACATTGAGACGGAATTTGGTCGGCTCAAAGTTGAGACCCTCTCTCATTGTCAGCACAAAGATAAGCGCTGGCGTGTACGCGATGAGAGCGATCAATCCTCGCATCGACAGACCGAACCGCCTCCCGGCGGGCCGATGACGTACGACCGCGACCGTAATCCACCCGAAAATGATCAGAAAAACAGGTTCGAGCAAAAAGGTGAAGAAACCGACGAAGTAGATACCAAAGTTCACCCAGAACAAGAAGAACCCGGCCATCAGCCAGAAACACAACCAGGCTGATGGGTCCAACGTCTTTGAGGGGAATTTCTCTTGATTTGTGGTCATGATGCACCCAAGGTCCGATTAAACTCGATTGATTAGAAACTGGCAACAAGCGACTAACCGTCATCCCCCGCCGGTTGTAACTTTTGAATTTGGAAATTTGCTAAGGTCAGGGTTCTTGAGTGCCATGCAGTTCGATAGCCCGAACCCGTGCCTAGGCCCTCGCCGATTCGCACGGGTTCGGAGGCTCCGAACGGAGTGGCAACCAGGGAAAGCATCGAATCTCCAGATTCGAGAGCTATGACCAATAGGGCGTGGGGCCATCGTAATTTTGATTGAGATTTAACCCAGGCCCGTTGACTTGGACTTCTTCACCCGTTCCAGCCAGCCACCCGGCTTGAGCATCGCCCGCAGCCGACAAGTATCCGTAGTCCAAGGTCAATTGGCTTCTGTTTTTATCCATGATGAAGATCTCGTAACTCGGGAATGCATCATGATGCCCACCCACGAACGTAACGGCGCCTGCTTTGATGTTGAAATTGAATGTGTAGTCGATCGCCGGCGCGAGATTGACCAAGGGGTTTCTTCCAAACCCGGTAACCATCAAGCCGAGTGTTCCCGTCGTATTGTCGTAGGTCGTCCCGGGAGTGTTCCCCAAGGTTCCGTCGGCCGCGGACGCTTGTCCCGTCTGGATGACTTGATTTTCGGCATTTAGCTTTTTCGTGATCCCAGCATCTTGCGACCACGTGGGATCGTTGAAGAAGTTTGGCGGGACGTTGATGTCGAATCGCGTGCGATAGTCTTTGTCCGCGACCGCGGGGGTATAGTCAAAGTGTCTCCGGTTATCGCCGGCGAAAGTCCCAATGAACAGAGCCGACACAGTCGGGTCGGGAATGAACGTTTGGATGACGATCTCGACGCCGCCGCCTGGGCCGTTTCCACCACCGCCACCCGAGTCGTCACCGCCACCCAAGCCGTCACCACCCGAGCCGTCACCACCACCCGAGTCGCCGCCACTGCTTCCGCCACCGCCGCTCGAACCGCCACCGCCGCTCGTGCCGCCGCCATCTCCGCCACCACCGCTCGTGCCACCGCCACCGCCGCTCGAACCACCTCCATCACCGCCACCGCCGCTGCTTCCGCCACCGCCACCGCTGGTTCCGCCACCGCCGCTCGCACCACCATCACCACCGCCGCTCGAATCTCCTCCGCCGCTGCCTCCGCTCGAACCGCCGCCGCTGCCTCCGCTCGTGCCGCCGCTGGAACCTCCGCTCGTCCCGCCCCCCGATCCGCCGCTGGTGCCTCCCCCCGACCCACCACTCGTCCCACCGCCGCTGGTTTCGACCGGCTGTTGCACGACGGTTTCTTGACTGATGGCTTGTTGAGGTTGGGACACCGTCGCGGAGGTCATGGTCATGGGCCGGATGAACCCGGCGCCGCCGTGCATCGTGGGTTGGGCGGGCGCTCCCCCTTGAGATCGCGCGACGATGGGGGGCGTGATCGTGATCGCGTTGGGGGTGGGGCGGGCGTTGATGACCGTCGTCGCGGTGGCCGAGGCCGCTGAAGTTGGGGCGACGGTCGGCTCGATCCGAAGTCGAGAGGCAAGCGCGGGTCGCGGTTCGGGGTTGGTCCGCGTTGGGATGAG